>Ga0206692_1211609_pt1 | contig 14034 bp, 7 predicted proteins | sample M240m12015metaT_FD_159670 | JGI IMG/M metagenome (GOLD analysis project Ga0206692, IMG submission 159670) | Metatranscriptome of ammonia-oxidizing marine archaeal communities from Monterey Bay, California, United States - M2 40m 12015... | ecosystem: Environmental > Aquatic > Marine > Intertidal... | reverse complement strand
CGGACAGTTAGAAAAAGGAATGTTACTCAACAAAGCCCTTAACGAACTTTCGGATATGGAGTTCCTCGTGAAATACTCCATCATCTACTTGAACATGAGAAAGATCAAGGACGAGTCCATCGTCAAGATTCTCGAGCACGAAGACACCAAGTCTGCCTGCAAAGCCTTTGAAGGGTTCAAAACCCCCTTCATGCTTGTGAAGGGTATCGGTGCCGAGAACATCTCTATGTCCTGCGACCCCCCAAACATGGAGAAGGAAGGAAAGGGCAAGAAGTCCATCCTGATCGTGAAGACCGTGCAACAGAACGACCCTAAAGGATCTCCCTTCCCCAACGGCATCACCAAGGATGTCGTTTTCATGGAGCTCAACAAGCCCATCCTAGATAACCTGCTAGCCATCTGCTAGGGAGTCTACATGCCAGTCCTAAGCAACCCATTGAATTAGGCCGGTCTCAGCGAATTGGTAACAAAGGACCTGATGGAGAAATTCCACTCGTTCTTGGCCTACACCGTTGTTACGATCGGCTTGGTCAAGGGCCGCACTGTGCTGCCATTGCCCCCAAGCGACGTGACTTCATCCGAGAAGACCTCTTCCAAGGACAAGTCCCTAATCCTAGAAAGCGCTATCGTCCAATGGAGCAAGCAAATTAAGCACGTCCTCAAGCAGGACCCTGAAAACGCCCTCAAGAACGGCAACAACCCCAGCCCCATGGAGGAGCTCAACTTCTGGAAGAACAAGAGCGACAACCTGAACTCCATCTGCCAGCAGCTCAGCAGTGAGCGCATCAAGAAGGTCCTCAAGTTCCTCGAGCAGAACAAGTCCACCTGCACCTCTACCTTCTCTAAGTTGCAGAAGGAGGTCCAGGGAGCCCGCACTGAGGCTAATGAGAACTGCAAGTACCTCCAGACCCTCAAGGAGCTCTTCGTCCAGCTCATGGACACCGGCGCCGATCTCGCCGACACCCAGGAGCACTTCGTCCCCATCATGCACACCATCCTCATGATCTGGACTTACTCCTCCTACTACAACACCCCCGCCAGACTCGTGGTCCTCATTAGAGAGATCTGCAACCAGATCATCCTCAACTGCCACAACTACGTCAACGGCGACCGCATCAAGGAAGCCATTGCCGGAGAAGTTCCCGCCGAAGCCCACGCCTGCCTCGAGCTCTGCATCACCGTCTGCGCTCGCTTCAAGGAGGCTTACTTCGATTACAAGGCAAAGAGCAAGAACCAGTGGAAGATCACCACCAACGCCCTCTTTGTCCGCCTCGATGCCTTCTCTGAGAGATGCCAGGACATCATGCACCTTACTGGTACCATCCAGCAATTCAACAAACTCCAGAAGATTGAGATTGGAAACACCAAGGGAAAGCAAATGACCGCCAACATCAAGACCATTGAGGAGGAATTCAACAAGGCCGTTGCCGAGTTCATGGAAGTCCGCTTCGACATCATGGACATCGAGGTCCACGAGTTCGACGATGACTTCTTCAAGTTCCGCCAGCGCATTAAGGAACTTGAGCGCAGACTGGCCTCCGTCCTGACTCAGTCTTTCGATGACTGCGACACCATTATTGGCAAATTCAAATTGCTTGATGGATTCGATGGTCTCCTGAACAGACAAATCATCCAGGATGAGCTTGAAAAGAAGCACGTCACCCTCCTTGAGCTGTACAAGGCCGATCTGAAGATCGTGTCCAACATCTTCCACGAAGGCCGCTCTCTTGTTGAGCAGATCGACGAGCGTGCCCCCATTGGAAGCAACATGCCCCCAATTGCTGGCGCCCTTTACTGGTCTAGCGGCCTCCATGAGCGTGTCAAGGAGCCTTTTGAAAGACTCGATTCCCTCTCCTCCTCCATCAAGGACCGTGAGGAATACAAGGACGTCGCCAAACTGTACGCCTCTCTCTGCAGAAACCTCAGAGAATTCGAGGATCTGAAGATCGGCCAGTGGGTTGAAGGTGTCGAAGCCAACACCAGCGGCCAACTTGAGAAGTTCCTCCTCGTCACTGAGGAGACTGAGTGCGCCGAAGAAGGATTCAGACGCGTCAACTTCGACCCCATCCTCAAGGCCCTCCTCCGTGAAGTCAAGTACCTCTTGCTTCTAGACATCGAGGTCCCTGCCACCGCCCAGACTCTCTACCAGAGAGTGGACGTTTACAGGCAGCAAACCGGTCAACTGGAGTTGATCGTGGAGATGTACAACGACATGCTCGCTAACCTCCTACCCGTCGAGAAGCCTCTCCTCTAAGAGAGAATCATCCTCATGATGGACGCCCTCCAGCCTGGTGTAGAGACTCTCAAGTGGAGCTCCGAAGGCATCAACCCATTCATCTCCAACTGCATGAAGATCGTCACCTAAGTCGACATCCTCGTCAAGAAGATGCAAGACAACGTCTGCAAGATCCGTGCCATCATGGTCACCTGGAACAAGCCCCTCTTCGAACGCAAGAAGACCATGGAGCCCGACGCAGTTGTCAACTTCCACAGCGCCACTGTTGAGCCCCGCCGTGACGACATCCGTGCCCAGGGTAAGGAAATCCACAAGCTCCTCAGAGACACCCTTGATAACATCAAGCCCGACAAAAAGGGAGCTAACTGGCTCAGCTATGTTGATTTCTGCAATGGCCTCTTGATCGAGGGCATTACCGTCGCTATTAACTCCTCCATGGACTACCTGTGCGAGCAGATCAGCATCAAGGCTAACGTCAACAACATGTGGGCTCCTATCTTTGAGATTAAGGTGGACCTCATTGACGGCCCTGAACCCGACTTGGACTTCATTCCCTCTCTCCAGAGCAACGAGCGCCACAACGGTATTAGAGACATCATCAACGAAATCATCAGCGATTTCATCTCTATTGCCATCCAGATTCCCCGCCTTGACAACAAGGATGGCGGTACCGGTGATTACCTTGTTGAAATCAAGGACCAGTTCGTGCTTTTCGGAACCCTTCAGGACATCCAGAACAACATGAACGAGATCACTAGCCAGGGTCACGACTTCCTTGACTAATACAGACAGTGGGACTTCCTCTGGAAGCAGGATGTGGAGAAATCTTTCAAATTGTTCTTGGAAGAAGGACAAGACCTAAGAGAAATGCACCAGAAGCAGAAGCACGCCATCCACTTGGGAGAAGATGAAGAAGACTACTAGGCACACATGAACGATGCCATGCAGAGATTCGACTTCATGGACGCTAAGATCCTCAACGGCGTCACCACCCGCCAGCCCGACCTCCAGGAATTCGACAAGAAGATCGAGTACCTCCACTCCGTCAAGAGCAACATTGACGGCCAGAAGCTTGTCCACGACATTGGATGGCTCAAGGTTGTGGCCCAGTCTCTAGTGAACAGACTCCACGAGACCGTGTCTGCCTGGATTGAGAAGTACACCCAGTACCTCCTCAGCAACACCACCTAGGAGATTACCAACATCCAGACCTTCATCTCTCAAGTCTCCAACGGTATTGAGAACCTCCCCGAGGCTTCCGAGACCCAGGCTGAGAAGGACAGACTCATGGAAGTCATGACTCACCTCCGTGATGTTAAGATGATCACCGAAAACACCCTCGCCCGTGTTGAGCCCATGAAAGCTTGCATCCTACTCCTTAAGAAACACGGAGTGGCCATGAAGCCCGAGGATGACTTCCTTGTGATTCTTGAGAACAGCAAGACTCAACTGATTGACGTCGCTGAGAAAGCTCTCGGACCTATCAAGGGTAAGATCCTCCCCATCATGACGAAGGAGTCTGAGAACATCAAGAGTGAAGTCCGTGGATTCAAACTCCAGGTTGATGACTTCAGACAGGAGTTCAGATCCAACTGCCCCTACCACGTCACCGATAGCTCCCCTGAAATCATCCAGGCTTCTTACGAAAAGATTGAGGAGTACTACAAAAAGACCATGGAGAAGATCACTGAGTCCGAGAGACTCCGCAACCTGGAAACCCTCTTCGGTCTTGCCGAGACCAAGTTCAAGATGCTTGCCGACTGCAAAGCTGACTTGGTTAACCTCAAGAAGAATTGGGATCTGATTTCCCTGATCGATTCTCAATTTATCTCCTGGAAAAAGATCCTTTGGGACCAGATTGACACTGATGGCCTTATCACCCAGTGCAGAGAAATGGCCGCCAAGCAGACCAACCCCAACTCAAACAAAGAGATCAAGGGATTCAAGTCCTTCCAAGCTCTCAATGAGAGAATCAAGAACATGTCTAAGATCCTCCCCCTCATCTCTCAATTGCACTCTAAGTTCATGCAGGAGAGACATTGGAAAAAGCTTATGAAGTTCACCTGCAAGCCCGTCAGCTTCCAGAGCCCCGCTTTCTGCCTAGAAGACCTTGTCGCTCTTGAACTCCAGAAGTTCGAAGTTGATGTTGAGGAGCTCGTTGAAGGAGCCCAGAAGGAAGACAAGATTGAGCACAAGCTCAAGGACATCATCAAGGCTTGGGACAAGATGAAGTTCGAATTCGAAGTCCACAAAGACGTCCCCATCCTCGCTGAGACCACCGAAATCGTTGAGTTGGTCGAGCAACACGGACTCGATATCCAGGGTATGCTCGCGTCTAAGGACGTGGCCGAATTCAAGGACACTGTTGAAAAGTGGAGAACCAACATGAAGACCCTCGAGCTTGTTATTGACAAGTGGAAGAAGGTGCAGGGTGACTGGAAAATCCTCCGCCCTATCTTCATTGAGTCCGACGATATTCGCGCTCAGCTCCCCGAAGCCACTGTTACCTTCCAGAAGGTCAACGAAGAGTGGAGAGAACTCATGATTGAGGCCTCCGAGGAGCCCGGTGTCATCGCCGCCGCCACTTCTGACGGCCGCCTTGAAAAACTGAAGAGTTTCGAGACTGAGATTGAGACGTGTAACAAGGCTCTTTCCGACCAGCTCGCTTCCAAGCAGAAGATCTTCCCCCGCTTCTACTTCGTTTCCAACGAAATTCTCCTGACCATCCTTTCCAACTCTGGTAACCCCGAGAAGGTTAACGCCTACATGGGAGATTGCTTCGATGGAATGGGTTTCGTCATCTTCGATGAGACCGTGGAGCAACGCCCCTGGAAAACCGTCGTCGGAATGAAGGCCAAGGACGGTGAGATCGTGCCATGGGCCACCAGCCTCACCCTCAACGGTGCTGTCGAAGGTTACATGAAGCAGGTCGAGGACGGCATGATGCTCGAGCTCATCAAGATTCTTGAGCACGCCAAGTCCACCACCGAACAGTGGAGACTTGAGCTAGTGCGTGAGGTCTGGCTTGAAAATTACAATGCCCAGATTTCCCTCCTTGCCACTCAAATCGTCTGGACTGAGGAGACTCTACTCGCTTTCGAGGAACTTGAGAGTGGAGCTGAATCTGCCATGAAGGAGAACCTTGATGTCATCAAGAAGCGTATCTCTAAGCTGATTGAGCGTGTGAGAGACCCTACTCTGGTCATGGACCTGCGTGTGAAGATCATCACCATCATTACTGTCGATGTGCACGCTCGTGATATCGTTGAGCAGTGTGTGACTGACAAAATCATGGATTCCAGCAACTTCCTGTGGGCTAGACAGCTCAAATTCGGCATGGAGAAACACCCAGGTTTTGCTCTTGACCCCAAAATGGAGCACATGCACTGCATTATTAACATTTGCGATTGGTGCACCTGGTATTCCTACGAGTACGTTGGTAACTGCGGACGTCTCGTTATTACCCCCCTGACTGATAGGTGCTACATTACCTTGACTCAGGCCCTTAACCTCCAGATGGGAGCCGCCCCTGCTGGTCCCGCCGGAACTGGAAAGACCGAGACCACCAAGGATTTGGGTAGAGCTCTCGGACTCAGAGTCGTGGTCTATAACTGCTCCGATCAGATGACCTACAAGACCCTGGCCAACATCTTCATGGGACTGTCCCAGTCTGGTTTCTGGGGATGTTTCGACGAATTCAACCGCATTTCCATTGAAGTGCTTTCCGTCGTCTCCTCTCAAGTCAAGAACGTGCTTGATGCCCTGGTTGCCTTCAAGCAATCCAACGGAGCCAAGAACACCTTCATCTTCATGAACGCTGAGACTGCTGAAGACATCAGAATTATCAACACTGTTGGATTCTTCATCACCATGAACCCCGGTTACGCTGGACGTACCGAGCTTCCCGAGAACCTCAAGGCCCAGTTCAGATACTGCGCTATGGTTGTTCCCGACATGGTGCTCATCTGCGAAAACATGCTCATGTCTGAAGGTTTCGAGACCGCCAAGGAACTCGCCAAGAAGTTCATGACCCTTTACGACCTGTGTGCCTCCCTCCTTTCCAGTATGGTGCATTACGATTGGGGACTAAGAGCCGTCAAGTCTCTCCTGAGATCCGCTGGTGGTCTTAAGCGTGCTGACCCCGACTGCAATGAAGACTTGATCCTCATGAAGGCCCTCAGAGATTTCAACATCGCCAAGATTGTTGAAGCCGATCAGTCCATTTTCATGGGACTCATCAAGACTCTCTTCCCCGGCATGGAAGCCGAATCCGTGCAAAACCACAAGCTGAGAGAAGCCTGCTGTGAAGTTGCCATCAAGGCCAACCTCCAGACTGATGCCGGCTTCATCCTGAAGTGTGAGCAGATGTACGATATCCTCATTGTGCGTCACTCTATTTTCCTAATCGGTGCTTCCGGTCTCGGTAAGTCCGCCACCTGGAAGAATCTGTCTTAAGCCCTTTCCACTCCTAAGATGGACTGGCTGACCATGGTGCAGCAAGTTGACCCCAAGGCTGTGTCCTCTGCTGAACTCTGTGGATGGGAGAACCTCAAGACTAAGGAATGGCGTGACGGAGTGCTGTCCTCCATGTTCAGAAACATGGTTAAGAACCTTGGTAAGTTCACTGACAAGCAGAAGTACAAGTGGGTAGTCATGGATGGAGATGTCGATCCCGAGTGGATTGAGTCCCTCAACACCGTCATGGACGATAACAAGGTGCTCACTCTTGTGTCCAACGAGCGTATTCCCCTTACCCCTGAGATGCGTCTCATTATTGAGGTTGCTAACCTAAGAAACGCCACTCCCGCCACTGTCTCTCGTGGTGGTGTACTGTTCATCAATGCTATGGATATTGGTTGGACTCCCCGCTACAACTCCTGGTTGGCCAACTTCAAGAAGAAGGGATCCAAGACTGAGGACGAGACTGCGGTCACCCAGTTCCAGCTTTGCCAGACCCGTTACATTGGTGAGTCCTTCTTTGACACCATGAAGCAGCAATACGATGTCTGCCAACCTATGGTTGATATGTCCTGGGTTGATGCCCTGACTGTCATCATTGACTACCAGATGGAGCAGATGAATGCTACCAAGCAATCCACTGAATTCTTCCGTGAGTTGAGAAAGGAGGCTGAGAAGAGCACTGACGTTGCTGACAGATACAAGTGCATGTACGATTGCTTCTTCGCTTTCGCCATGATTTGGTCTTTCGGTGGATGCATTGATGAGTCCAAGCGTGACTTCAACGGTTACCTCAGAGCTTCTTGCAGCACCCTCAAGTTCCCCGAAGCTGGAACCGTCTATGACTACTTCTACGACCCCGTAGAACACAAGTGGATCAACTGGAATGAAAAGGTTAAGGCCTTCAACCCCGACACTGGCAACGCCTTCTCTACTCTCATTGTTGGAACCGCTGAGACCTCCAGACAGAAGTATCTCCTTAAGATTGGTACTGAAAAACAAAAGGGACTCCTTTACGTCGGTACTGCCGGAACTGGAAAGACTTCTATCGTCAAGGATTACTTCAAGGACCTGGACCCCGACAGTGTGATTTAAACTCCCATCAACTTCAACTCTTACACAGACTCCATGAGTCTGCAGATTGTTATTGAGGCTAACGTAGACAAGCGTACTGGTACTCTGTACGGACCCCCCACTGGTAAGACCCTGATCTACTTCGTGGATGATCTGAATATGCCCAAGGTTGATGTGTACTACACCCAGCAGCCCATTGCCCTCGTCAGACAGCTAATTGACTACCACACTTACTACGACAGATCTGATCTCTCCGTCCAAAAGAGAATTGCCGATACCATGTTCGTGACCTGTATGAACCCCAAGGCCGGATCTTTCTTCGTTGATGAGCGTCTGACCAGACATCTCACCACCGTCTGCCTGTCTGTGCCCGAGAAGGAAATTCTGAGCACTATTTACAGTCAGATCCTTGCTGGTCACTTCAGAGAGTTCGAAGAGAACATCCAGAAAATGACTCCCAAGATCATCGCCGCCACACAGAAGACGTTCGTTGACATGAGCAAGAATCCCAAGTTCGCTCCTACCGCTCTCAAGTTCCATTACCAATTCAACATGAGAGATTTCGCCAAGATTATCCAGAACATCTGTAACACCACCCCCAAGGAATTCAAGGGAAAGCCCGTTGAAATCGTAAGATTGTGGGCTCACGAGTGCCACCGTGTCTGGCACGATAGACTTGTCCTGGACGAGGACAGAGAGCAGTACATGAAGACCATGGTCGCTGCCCAAAAAGAGCAGTTTGTCGACTACTAGGAGCCCGCAATTTTCGGAGAGCCCCTCATCTTCACTTCCTTCGTTGATGTTTGCAAAGGTCACGATGCTTCTTACAGAGCCATCAAGGACATTGATGAACTCAGCCAGGCCCTCCACACTAAGATGGAAGACTACAACGAAAACGTTGCTTCTATGGAACTAGTTCTTTTCTAACAGGCTATGGAGCACATCACCCGTATCTGCAGAATTGTTGACCAGCCCTCCGGTCACTCCCTACTTGTCGGTGTTGGAGGTTCCGGAAAGCAATCTCTGTCCAAACTGGCTGCCTACATTCTGGGTTAAGACATCTTCAGAATTTAAGTGTCCACCAACTACAAGATGGACGATCTGAAGCTAGACATCCAGACTGCCTTCATGAAGGCTGGTGCCAATGGCCTTCCCCTCATGTTCATCCTCACTGACGGCCAGATCATCGACGACAGATTCCTGATGTACATCAATGATATCCTGTCCACTGGCTACGTCCCTGAGTTATTTGCCTCGGACGAGCTAGAGGCCATCAACGGAAAGGTGCGCTCTGAAGCCAAGTCCAACGGCTTTATTGACACCCCCGAAGACCTGATGAGATTCTTCCTCCAGAAAGTGCAGAAGAACCTCCACATGAACTTGTGCTTCTCCCCCGTTGGAGACAAGTTCCGTATCAGAAGTCGCATGTTCCCCGGACTGATTGGATCTACCACTATTGATTACTTCCACCCCTGGCCTCGTGATGCCCTCATCGGAGTGGCCAACAAGTTCCTTGGTGACATCGACTTGCCCTCTGTCGAACTCAGGCAGACTCTCGCTGAGCACATGGCCTTCGTGCATCAGTGCATCCAGGAATACAACCAAAAGTTCCTCGCTATGGAGAGACGTAACAACTACACCACTCCTACTTCCTTCCTTGAATTCATCAAGTTCTACCAGCAGCTCCTCGGAGACAAGCGTGGCAAGATTATTGATAGCATGGACAGGCTGAAGATTGGTCTGCAGACTATGGATGAAGTCTCTAACGTTGTCGCCGATCTACAGGTTGAGTTGGATGAGACCATGAAGATTGTCGCTGACGAAATCGAAGCTACCGGTAAGATTATTGCCGTCGTAGATGAGCAGTCCGCTGACGCTGCTAAGGAGCAGGCGATTGCCCAGATCCAGGAGGATGAGACTAACATCCTCGCTGATGCCGCCAAGGCAAAGATGGCTGCTTGTGATGTTGAGCTTGCTTCTGCCCTTCCCCTCATTAGGAAAGCCGAAGCCGCCGTCGATTGCTTGAACAAGGATGCTATTAATGAACTCAAGTCTTTCAACTAACTCGCTGTAGGAGTCGATGATGTTGTCGATGCCGTACTACTCCTCAACAAGAAACAAAAGCAGGTTAAGGGTAGTTGGGAAGGACCTGGAAAGAAAATGCTTAAAGATCCTACAAAATTCATTGACGAGCTCAAAAGTTTCGACAAGGAGAATATTGATGATTGGGTTCTAGATGCCGTTAACAAGCTGACCGCAGGCCCGCTGTTCACTGCTGAAATCATTTCTAAGAAGTCCTAAGCTGCTGGTACTTTGTGCACATGGACCCTTGCCATTATGTCCTATAACAAGGTGTACAAGTTTGTGAAGCCCCTTGAAGATGAAGCTGCAGTCGCCAAACAGACTGCTGATGCAAAATTGGCTGAGCTCGAAATTGTGCAAGCAAAGGTCGCCGGCATTATGGCTCAGGTCCAGGACCTCAAGGACCAACTTGCTGCTGCTGAAACTAAGAAGGCCAATGTTGAGGCTAGAGCTGCTGCTTTGAACGCTAAGCTTGACCTAGCTAACCGTCTGGTAGGAGGTCTGGCTGACGAGAACAAACGCTGGAAAGAGTCTGTCATTACTCTGTCTAATGATTCCCTGACTATGATTGGTAATGCTATTATCTCTGCTGCCTTCGTCTCTTACATTGGACCCTTCTCCCAGGAATTCAGAAGAGAAATCTGGGAAGATGAGTGGCTCGTTGACTGCCAGAAGACCAAGATTCCTCACACTGAAGGAGTCGACCCTCTATTCATCCTCTCCAACCTGTCCATGCAGGCTGGATGGAAGACTGAAGGACTCCCCGCTGATAGAGTCTCTCTTGAAAACGCTGCTATTATTAACTCTTGCGCCAGATACCCCCTCATTATTGATCCTCAACTGCAGGGACAGACTTGGATTAAGGGTAAAGAAGGCAGTGCCATGCAGATTATCCAGCTCTCCCAGAAGGGATGGCCCAAGAAGATTGAGCTTGCCCTCGGAAACGGAAATGTGCTCATGATTGAGTCCATCGGACAGGAGATTGACGCCGTGCTTGACCCTCTCCTTTCTAGACAGTTCACCAAGAAGGGTAAGAGCCGTTTCGTTAAGCTAGGAGTTGAGGACTGTGAAGTCGGATCCTCTTTCAAGCTCTACCTCCAGACCAAGTGGCAGAACCCCCATTACAAGCCCGAAATTGCTGCCCAGTGCACAATTATTAACTTCATTGTTACTGAGCTTGGACTTGAGGACCAACTCCTTGCCGAAGTAGTGCGTATTGAGAAACCCGACCTTGAGCAGACTAGAGATGACCTCGTCAAACAGCAGAATGAGTTCGAAATTACTCTCGCTTAGCTTGAGGAAGAACTCCTAAAGAACCTGTCTGAGGCTGATCCCGCCACCATCCTTGAGAACTTCGCCCTTATTGAAGGACTGGAAGTAACCAAGAAGACCTCCCAGACCATTAAGGAGCAGCAAGTTATTGCTAAGGAAACTGAAAAGACGATTGCTATCTCTCGTGAAGTTTACAGAAGAGTGTCTGCTGAAGCTGCCATGCTCTACTTCCTGTTGATCAAACTCTACGTTGTGGACCACATGTACCAGTACTCCCTCGAGTCTTTCAACATGTTCTTCTACAAGGCCATTGAGAACACTGAACCTAACGACGACGACAATGCCCGTGTGCTTGACCTCGTCCAGAACATCCGTATGACCATTTACACTTGGGTCGCTCGTGGTCTTTTCGAACGCCACAAGCAAATCTTACTTTCTCTCCTAACTTTCAGACTCATGCAGAAGGGACAACTCGAGGCTGAGTACAACCACGCTCAGATGCAGTTCCTCGTTAACTGCCCCATTGATGCCTCCAGCCCAATTCCTCCTTCTCTCAAGGACTGGCTTCCCGAGACTGCTTGGTACTCTATCCAGAGTCTTGTCAAGCTTGAAGGCTTCGAAAAGTTCTCCCATGACCTTGAGAAAGAGGCTCCCCGCAGATTCCAAGACTGGTACAACTACCTTTCCCCTGAGACTGAGAAGCTCCCCCTTGACTGGAAGAGACTCGAATCTGTGCCATTCCAGAAGATGCTGGTCACCAGATGCCTCAGACCCGATCGTGTGACTGTGGCTTTGAGTCACTTCATCACCAGGACTCTGCCTAAGGGTAAGAACTTCGTTGAGTGTGACAGCGCCAGCTCGAGTGAACAAGTACTGTTTGACTCCTACGCTGACTCCACCCCCTTGACTCCCATCTACTTCATCCTCTCTCCCGGAGCCAACCCCATTAAGAACGTGATTGCGCTTGCCAACCACCTAGGCTTCGACCCCGCTAAGCAACTCCACCAGGTTGCCCTGGGTCAAGGACAAGACGTTGTTGCCAACCAGCTGCTCGATATGGGACACAAGGAAGGCCAGTGGATTATGCTCCAGAACGTGCATCTGATGCCTGGATTCCTCTTCGACCTGACCAAGAGAATGGACCTCTACGCTTCTGAGGGCTCCAACCCTACCTTCAGAATCTTCCTGACTTCTGACCCTAGTGCCGCTATCCCAATTGACCTGCTCATGCAGTCTATTAAGCTCACTAACGAGCCCCCAGCTGGATTCAAGGCCAACATGAACAGAGCCTTGGCTTCCTACAAGCCTGAGGTGTTCGATGAGAAGGAGACCAAGATTAGAACTATTCTTTTCGGTCTCGTGTACTTCCATTGCGTCATGACTGAGCGCAGAAAGTTCGGACCTAAGGGATTCAACATGTACTACCCCTTCTCCGATGGTGATCTCCGTGATTCATCCACTGTCATGCAGAACTACATGGACGGAGCTGGTGGTTCTGGTAAAGTGCCATGGGATGATCTGAAGTACCTTATCGGTGAGATCATGTATGGAGGCCATATCGTTAACAACTTCGATAGAATCCTCTGTAACGCCTACCTCGCGAACCTACTCACTGACCAACTCCTTGACGAGGCTGAACTTTTCCCCTTTGCTGAAGGAAAGGCCTCATTCAAGTGCCCCGTTGCTGCTACTCATGCCAAGTACATTGAGCACATCGACACTGAGTTGCCCCCAGAAACTCCCCTTGCCTTTGGAATGCATCCCAACGCTGAGATTGATTTCCTCACCACCCAGTGCATAAACCTGTTCGCTACCCTTACTGAGCTCCAACCCAAGACTGGAGGTGGATCCGATGGCGCCCCTACTGCAACCGACTACGCCAAAGAATTCTCCGCCAGAGTGTTCGATGAAGTGCAAGTCGAAAGCCAGAAGCTGCCCATTGACGAGATCAATGGTAAGTTGACTGATGAGTCTTCCAGAGGACCCTACCAAAACGTCTACCTCCAGGAGTGCGAGCTGATCAACACCCTGATCAAGATCATGGTCACCGACCTTAAGGATCTAGACCTGGCCTTCAAGGGAGAGCTGACAATGACCGGCGCTATGGAAACATTGATGGAGAACATTATGGTCAACAAGATCGGCGCTGAGTGGATGAAGAAGTCCTGGCAGACCACTAGAGGTCTGGCAACCTGGCTCGATAACCTAAAGCAGAGACTGGAAATGCTTAACCTGTGGAAGGACGACCCCACCCAGATTAACAAGACCATCTGCTTCTTGAACAGACTCTACAAGCCTAACTCCTACCTCACTGCCATTAAGCAGGTGTGTGCCCAGAAGACCGGATTCGGACTCAACAAGCTCAACATCGTCACTGATGTCCAGAAGAAGTTCCATTACGAGCCTGAAATTCCCGGCATGCTGTCCCGTATTGAAGACGGAGCGTACGTGTTCGGTTTCCAACTGGAAGGTGCTGCTTGGGAGAAGAACTCGGGTCAGATGGAAGAGTCCATCCCCAAGATTCAGTTCGCCGTGATGCCCATAATCCACTGCAAGGCCGTGGTCATGCAGGAAGGCAAGGTTGACAAGGGTGTCTACGCCTGCCCCTGCTACTGCACCACCAACAGAAACAAGTCTTACGTGTTCACTGCCCAACTCAAGACCAAGCACAACCCCGCCAAGTGGGTCCTTGCCGGTGCCGCCCTCATTCTCGATGTCGAGGGAGTCTCCGATGGTTTCTACCCCGGACAGAAGCCCCCAGAAGATGCTGAGGATTCCAAGAAGAAATGAGCGGACGCTCAAACCAACGTGAACTGATGCCTGGCTGCACTAGTGGCTGACCTTTTCACCCAGCTTTTATTATTATTCTTCTATAAAAGTTACACCATATTTATATTTTACATCAATTCGAT
>Ga0206692_1609839_pt1 | contig 14066 bp, 8 predicted proteins | sample M240m12015metaT_FD_159670 | JGI IMG/M metagenome (GOLD analysis project Ga0206692, IMG submission 159670) | Metatranscriptome of ammonia-oxidizing marine archaeal communities from Monterey Bay, California, United States - M2 40m 12015... | ecosystem: Environmental > Aquatic > Marine > Intertidal... | reverse complement strand
TTTTTTGAGCTCGTCCACTGTCTGAACGGTAGGCTCAATTATATCAATGAGTCTTTTGTGAGTTCTTAACTCAAATTGGTCCATTGATTTTTTATCGACATGGGGAGAGCGGTTGACTGTGTATCTTTCAATACGTGTAGGCATTGGAATTGGTCCAGCAACTCGTGCACCAGTTCTTTTAGCCGTATCAACAATGTCTATGGCAGACTGATCGATCACTCGATAGTCAAATCCGCGAAGTTTAATGCGTATGCGCTGTCCGTTCATCTATAAATTGAGTATGTTATGTTCTAGCAGGTTCTCTGCTTAAAGTTTCGACAATTGATTGCACAAGACTTTGGGGTACTTGCTCAAAATGGGATGGTGTCATGGAATAATCTGCTCTACCTGAGGAAAGGGATCGCATATCAGTAGAATAACCAAACATGTTTTCTAGAGGTACAAATGCTTGTATAATGCAAGCATTACCGCGAGAATCCATACCCTGAATTTGCCCACGTCGGCGATTTAAATCACCCATCAGCTCACCTTGGTAATCTTCTGGCGTGGATACCTCAACCTTCATAATCGGCTCAAGCAAAATAGGATTAGCATTCTTCATCGCATCTTTAAATGCAAATATACCGGCCATTTTAAAGGCCATTTCAGAAGAATCAACATCATGGAAAGAACCGTCTACCAGGGTAATTTTAAAATCAATAACTGGATACCCAGCAACTACGCCTGAAAGTGCTGCCTCTTTGATACCATCAAAGGTAGGTTTAATAAATTCTTTAGGAATAGATCCACCCACGATTTTATTTACGAGTTCAACACCCTTACCCTTTTCAAGGGGTTCCATTTTAATAACTGCATGACCATACTGACCACGTCCGCCAGACTGACGAATAAATTTACCATTTCCATCAGAAGGTTTGAGCATGGTTTCCCGATATGCAATTTGGGGTTTACCGGCATTTGCATCAACCTTAAACTCACGAAACAGACGATCACGGATGATTTCAAGGTGAAGTTCACCCATACCGGAGATAATCGTTTGTCCAGTTTCTTCATCTGTGGAAAGCCCGAAAGTAGGATCCTCTTCCGCAAGTCTTTGCAGTCCAATTCCCATTCTCTCCTGATCTGCCTTGGTGGCAGGCTCAATCGACATGGAAATAACTGGTTCAGGAAAACTGGGTGGTTCCAATCGCAAATCCAAATCCTTGTCCGCAAGTGTATCGCCTGTGACGACGTCTTTAACACCAATAAGGGCGCAAATATCACCTGAATAGGCAACATCAATATCTTCACGGTCATTTGCCTTCATGACCATAAGTCGGGAAACGCGTTCGCTTTTGCGTGTCCTAGGGTTGTAAAGACTAGAACCCTTTTTTAGTGTTCCTTGATATATTCTGTAAAATACTAATTTTCCAACATAAGGATCGGACATTAACTTGAAAGCAAGTCCAGCAACTTTGGAACTGTCATTAGGGGCAACTTCTACTGCATTTTCATCTGAATCCTCACCCTTCATTGGAGGAAGATCTAGAGGACTAGGTAAATAGTCGACCACAGCATCCATAAGCATTTGAACGCCTTTGTTTTTAAAAGCACTGCCAGGTATAACCCCAATAAATTTAAGGGAAAGTGTGGCTTTTCGAATGCCTAATTTAAATTCGGCTTCGGTAATATCTTCACCATCTAGATATTTATTAGCGATATCATCGCTAAAATCAGAAACAGCTTCTAATAAAGCTTCACGATACTCTTCGGCTAGTTCTTTGAGGTCATCGGGGATGTCCTCTACTGTGAAGCGAACTCCTGATTCATCAGTTTCGTCATAAATATACGCGACCATTTTGACTAAATCAACAAGACCTCGAAAGTTTTCTTCTGCGCCAATTGCTAAAAACAATGGATGAGCATTTGCACCTAACTTGTCTCTCATACTAGTGACAGCAGCTAAGAAATTGGAACCCATACGATCCATCTTATTAATAAAACCGAGACGTGGTACATTGTACTTGTCCATTTGCCTCCAGACTGTCTCGGATTGCGGTTGAACACCTTCCACAGAAGTAAACACTCCGACTGCACCATCTAGGACTCGTAATGATCTTTCAACCTCGGCCGTAAAATCTACATGACCGGGTGTGTCGATTATATTGATGCGATGAGGTATGGTAGCAAAAGGTCCTTCGGAAGTAGTCCATCCACAAGAAATTGCGGCAGAGGTAATTGTAATTCCACGCTCACGCTCCTGTTCCATCCAATCCGTAGTTGCTCCACCATCATGAACTTCGCCAATTTTGTGAACAACACCAGAATAAAATAAAACACGCTCAGTACAAGTTGTTTTACCTGCGTCAATATGTGCTGCAATCCCAATGTTGCGTGTATGTTCTAAAAGGGTAGGGCGACTTTCAGAATTTGCTGAAGAAAAATTTTCGTTATTACTCATTTAGAAAAATTATGCTTACCAACGTAAGTGAGCAAACGCACGATTTGCTTGTGCCATCTTGTGAGTCTCCTCACGCTTTTTAACGACTGAACCAGTGTTATTGTAAGCATCAATTAATTCGTTCGCTAACGAATCAGCCATAGGTGCCCCTTTTTTTGCACTTGCAGCTTTCACTACCCAACGAAATGCAAGACTTTGTTGGCGCTCAAAAGGAACTTCTATAGGCACTTGATAAGTAGCCCCGCCAACACGCCGACTTTTAACTTCAATTTTGGGTCGAATATTTTCAAGAGCACCCAAAACTAAATCAACTGGATTACCTTTTTCAAGTTTCTCAGCCATTTTCTCGATCGCACCATATACAATACGCTGGGCTACTGATTTTTTTCCACTCAACATTACTGCATTAACAAGTGTACTTACGAGAGGACTTCCGTGCCTTGGATCCGGACGGGTTGGTCTTTTAACTGCTTTTCGTCTACGTGACATAATAAAATTCCTATTTTCTAGGGCGTTTAACGCCGTATTTTGAGCGACTTCGTCGTCTTTTTTCAACACCTTGGCAATCTAATGTCCCCCTTACAATATGATACCTCACACCGTTCAAATCTTTAACACGTCCACCACGAAGCAAAACAATGCTGTGTTCCTGTAAATTATGGCCTTCGTCGGGTATGTAAGCGATAACTTCATGCCCTGTAGTGAGTCTGACTTTTGCAACTTTACGGATTGCAGAATTAGGCTTCTTTGGAGTTCTAGTAGTGACCTGAACACATACGCCTCTCCTGAAGGGACATGCTTTGAGAGCGGGTGACTTGGTCTTTGCTTTTTGAGGGCGACGACCTTTACGAACTAATTGATTTATTGTGGGCATGGAGTAGAATTTTGGGGAAAAGTTGCTAAAGGTAACAGGTTTTTATATTTTCTCAAGTTTTTTTTATTAATGTGAAGAAATAATTAAGCAATTTTATCTTCCGTCTTAGCCAGACCAAGAGTATCTATCTTAAGTTTACGCCATTTTGGTAGACCAGTTCCTGCCGGAATTAAATGTCCCATGATAACATTTTCCTTAAATCCTTTTAAGTCATCAATTTTACCAAGTGTTGCTGCATTAGTTAGAACTCGAGTAGTTTCCTGGAATGAAGCAGCAGAAATAAAACTGTCTGTTTCTAATGAAGCTTTTGTAATTCCTAAAAGAATCGGTTCACCTTCAGCTGGTTTTCCTCCTTTTTCAGAAATACTTTCATTAGAATTCATAAATGCGAATCGATCTATTTGATCTCCCCAGAAAAACTCAGTATCACCTGGATCCGTAATACGAACTTTGAAAAGCATTCTTGATATTATTACCTCTAGGTGTTTATCGTTAATTGTAACTCCCTGAAGACGATACACCTTTTGAATTTCCTCAATTAAATATTCCTGGACTGCAGATGGTCCTAGAATTTCAAGAATTTCATGGGGATCTTTGGCTCCCTCAGTGATTAACTGCCCTTTTTGAGCAAAATCACCTGGTTGAACCAATACATGTTTACCGTGAGGAATTAAATGTTCTTCGACTTGACCAGATTCCTCGTTCGTTACGAGAAGTCTCTTTTTGGATCGTAATGTACCAGCTTCTGAGACGATGCCATCTATTTTAGCCATTTGCCCTACATTTCCTTCCTTGGGCCGACGTGCTTCAAAAAGTTCTGCTACCCGTGGAAGTCCACCGGTAATGTCTTGTGTCTTCGAGGCTTGTCGTGGAGTCTTAGCAATAATTGAACCCGCATCTATCCTAGTTCCTTCATCAACCGCAACTTGTGCACCCGTAGGTACAGAATAGGTCGCAATTGGATTGCCTTTGGAATCTTTGACAATCACTTGGGGATTCAAATCTTCTTTATGCTCAATCACAACCATCGAGCGTCCACCGGATGCGTCTCGTTCGACTTTTGTAGTCACGCCAGGAAGCATGTCCTCGAAGGAGATAACACCTTTTTTCTCGGAAAGAATAGGAATATTGTAGGGATCCCACTGAGCCAACAATGCCTCGTCATCAACCGAGTCACTGTCTTTAAAGTGTAACAATGCACCAGCTGGTATTGGATAATCATCTACGATTCGATCGTCTTCATCCAAAACTTGGATAGATCCTGTTTTATTTAAAGTTACCTGCTGATCATTTGCAAGAGTTACTAATCGTAGGCCCTTGAAGCGAAGTTTTCCTGCTTTTCTAACATTAATAACCGGATCTTCTCTTCCTGCACTCGCGATTCCCCCAATATGAAATGTCCTCATCGTAAGTTGGGTACCAGGCTCTCCAATAGATTGGGCCGCAATAATACCAACGGAAGAACCTTCCTTAACTAAACTATTAGTAGATGGATCAGTACCGTACTCTAGGGCTGTTAAACCGTTTTTAATTCGACTGGAAAGGGGTGACATTACTTTCACCCGTGTGATACCGAGGGCATCAATATTGGAAGCAGTCTCTTCAGTTATTAAAGATCCAGACGGAATTACAATTTCACTAGGATTAGATGGGTTATTGATATCATCCGTAGAATATCTACCAATAATACGATCTCTCAATGGGACAATCTCATTATCTCCCTCCATGATGGCCTTCTTGATTACTCCATCTCGACGGTCATCGTCGTCGCAAACGATAATACAATCCATTGCAACATCACATAATTTACGGGTCAAATAACCCGCATCAGCAGTCTTTAAAGCAGTATCTGCTAAACCTTTACGAGCACCATGTGTGGACATAAAATATTCAAGGACGGACAAACCTTCCCTAAAGGATGCTAAAATTGGCTGCTCAATGATCTCACCAGAGGGCTTTGCCATCAAACCACGCATTCCACACAACTGTCGAACTTGTTGGCGATTACCCCGTGCACCTGAATCCATCATCAGATAAACTGGATTGATCGTATCCTTTCCGAGATTTTCGTCTAAACAGGTGAATACTTCTTTTGCAATATCATCCGTTGCGGTAGTCCACACATCGATAATCTTATTGTGTCTCTCACCACGGGTAATAATTCCCTTTTTGAATTGGTCTTCAACCTTATCGATTTCCTTACGAGCAAGGCCAATTCTCTGCTTTTTCTCGGGTGGAATAATCATGTCAAAAATTCCAATCGAGATGCCTGCTTTGGTAGCCATATCAAATCCCATTTCCTTAAGTCGGTCAAGAGATTCAATTGTCTCATCTTTTCCTCGATTACGAAATGTTTCTAAAATAAGATTACCTAAGTCTCCCTTTAAGGCTGGTTGATTAAAAAAGCCTAATTCATCTGGCCAAATAGTATTAAATAAAACCCGACCTACAGTTGTACGAACGACACTCTTTTTGGTTATTCCAAATAAAGATTCTTTCCCCTTATCCGGATTTTTCATGTCAATCCAATCATGTAAACTGAGAACTCCTTCGTGCAACGCACTTAATGCTTCCTCCAAACAACCAATAAGAGGAACCCGCTGACCCACCTTTGGTTCTGTCTTGGGATTCATTGTCAAGAAATAGGAGCCTAAAACAATATCCTGCGAGGGTGTAAGTATCGGTTTTCCACTCGAGGGTGAGAAAATATTGTGAGTGGCCATCATCAACAATTTAGCCTCCATCACGGCCTCAACTGAAAGTGGCACATGAACCGCCATTTGATCACCATCAAAGTCTGCGTTATATGCGGTACAAACTAATGGGTGCACGCGAATCGCATTTCCCTCAATCAAAACTGGCTCGAAAGCTTGAATCGATAATCGGTGAAGAGTAGGGGCACGGTTCAAAAGAACGGGATGGCCTTTAGTAACTTCTTCCAAAATGTCCCAAACTTCAGGAGAGCGACTCTCAATCATCTTCCTCGCTCCTCGGACAGTGTGAACAAAACCAAGTTCTTTCAATCTACGGATAATAAATGGCTCAAACAAAATTAAGGCCATTTTTTTAGGAAGTCCGCATTGATGCAGTTTCAATTCTGGGCCAATAACAATAACTGAACGTCCTGAGTAATCAACACGTTTCCCGAGTAAGTTTTGCCGAAATCGACCTTGCTTTCCCTTCAGCATATCGCTCAATGACTTAAGTGCACGGTTTCCAGATCCTGTAATCGCTCTTCCATGCCTGCCGTTATCAAAAAGTGCATCAACCGCTTCCTGCAACATCCGTTTTTCATTGTGGATGATTACATCAGGAGTTTTAAGTTGGAGTAGATTTTTAAGACGGTTGTTTCGGTTAATTACACGGCGATACAAATCATTAAGGTCACTTGTTGCAAAACGACCACCTTCTAATGGAACAAGTGGACGAAGATCGGGTGGGATAACTGGTATACTATCTAAAACCATCCATTCAGGGGAGGCACCTGAGTGTAGGAAACCTTGAGTGACTTTTAATCGACTAGAAAGCTTTTTCTTAATCTGCTTAGACTTGGTGTCATGCATTTGATCATAGAGATCTTCTAACTCTTCTTCCAAATTTATACGGCCTAATACATCACGAACCGCTTCGGCTCCCATTTTAGCTTCGAATTCGTCCCCGAACTCATCTTGGGCATCTCGAAATTCCTTGTCAGAGAGCAATTGTTTTTCTTCCAAAGGAGTGCTTCCTGGATCAGTCACCATATACTGCTCGTAATAAAGAACTCTTTCTAAACTCTTTGCTGTCATGTTGAGCAATAACCCCAATCTGCTTGGCATACTTTTAAGAAACCAAATGTGGGAAACAGGAACTGCTAATTCTATGTGTCCCATGCGGTCACGGCGAACCCGAGAAACAGTAACTTCTACTCCACAACGATCACAAACAACACCTTTATATTTAATGCGCTTGTATTTACCACATGCACATTCATAATCCCGAACAGGACCAAAAATCTTCTGACAAAATAATCCACCCGGTTCAGGCTTAAATGTTCTGTAGTTAATAGTTTCCGGATTTTTTACTTCTCCTTTAGACCAAGATCTTATTACATCTGGAGAGGCAACTGTTATAGAAACCCGATCCATGGGTCCAACTTCAACACCTAGTGCTTCATTTACTGCTTCAACGCTCATGATTTACCTTTTTGGGGGGGGGTTATTTAAAATATTTAATTTATAGGGAATCTTCGCCTAAAACTCGTATATCCAGGCAAAGACTTTGCATTTCCTTCATCAGCACATTAAAAGACTGGGGAGTACCCGCTTGCAGGGAGTTGTCTCCCTTTACTAGAGACTCATAAATCTTTGTGCGTCCGGCGACATCATCCGATTTAACGGTGAGGATTTCCTGTAGAGTATATGCCGCACCGTATGCCTCCAATGCCCATACTTCCATTTCTCCAAATCGCTGCCCACCGTATTGAGCCTTACCACCAAGGGGTTGTTGAGTAATTAAGCTGTATGGACCTACCGCACGTGCGTGAATCTTACTTGAAACCAAGTGATTCAATTTGAGCATGTACATGTAACCCACTACGATCTTTTGATAGAAAGCTTCTCCAGTACAACCATCATACAGAGTAGTCTTACCGTCCTCAGGTAGATTCGCTTCTTTTAAATAATCTCGGATTCTACCTTCAGAAATACCGTCAAATATTGGTGTAGCTACTTTGAATCCAAGTTTATTACAGGCCCAACCTAAATGAGTCTCCAAAACCTGTCCTACATTCATCCGACTAGGGACACCTAGTGGATTTAAGCATATTTGTATTGGAGTACCGTCAGGAAGAAATGGCATGTCTTCTTCGGCAACAATTTTTGCCACTACACCTTTGTTACCGTGTCTTCCTGCCATTTTATCACCCACTCGCATTTTTTGCTTTTTGGCTACAAAAACACGTACATTTTTAATCGCTCCCTGATCAATCGAGTTACCTTGTTCTATTGATTCAATCTTTCGGTCACGATCATCTTCTAGATCGTTAAATTTAGACTCGTAGCTTTCAATGATTTCAAAAACTTTGATCCGAACAGGGGAGGGCGGAATATCAATATAACGGTGTACCGAGGATAACCTTCTTAATAATGTCTTCGTAATCTTGCGATTAGACGGAATTATTATATCACCAGTTTCAGAGTTTGTTACATTTAAGGGAATTTTTTCACCCAAAAGAATATTGGAGAGTGATTCAGTTAATTGTGAACGAAGACTGTCAGTTTGATTTCTGTAATCTTCCTTAATTTGCTTCATTTGACGCCGAAGGTCTGAAGGGGAAAGCTTTTCCTGCTCGGCATCAGTTCGACTTGAAACCTTAACATCCATTACAATACCTTGAGTACCTGATGGAACCTTGAGCGAACTGTCCTTTACATCCGCAGCTTTTTCGCCAAATATAGCTCGTAATAATTTTTCTTCTGGTGCTAAATCCGTTTCACTTTTAGGCGTAATTTTACCTACGAGAATATCACTTGGTCGTACCTCTGCACCAATACGAACGACACCCAAATGATCCAAGTTGCGTAATGCTTCCTCACCTGCGTTTGGAATATCCCTAGTGATTTCCTCCGGTCCGAGTTTTGTATCCCGAGCCGTGACCTCAAACTCTTCTATATGAATGGATGTATAGATGTCATCCTTAATCATTTTTTCGGAGATCAAAATTGCATCTTCGAAATTATATCCCTTCCACGGCATGAACGCTACTAGTATATTACGACCAATCGCTAGTTCACCATTATCAGTGCATGCACCGTCCGCAAGAGCATCGCCGATCTTTACCTTATTACCTCTACGAACTATAGGTTTTTGGTTAAAGCATGTACCAGCATTAGAGCGCAAAAACTTTCTTAAATCGTAGCAATAAATACCTCTTTTGTGATCGCTTTTAGGCTCCTTAAGAAAACGCGGTGGAAGAGTACCATCATCAGTTACAACGATTCTGTTTCCATCTGCAAGCGCGACAACACCTTCGGATTCTGATACTGTCACAGTTTTAGAATCTTCTGCGACCTTCTTCTCGATGCCTGTACCAACCAACGGCGAATCAGACTGAAGCAGCGGGACTGCTTGTCGCTGCATGTTAGCTCCCATTAATGCCCGATTAGCATCATCATGCTCAAGGAATGGAATTAAACCCGCAGCAACAGAAACAACTTGTTTGGGTGAAACATCCATGAATTCTACCTGATTGGCATCGAACTCACTAACTTGATCTCGGGCACGACAGGTGACACGGCCAATGATCTTGTTGCTGGATTTGTCTAACTCTGTATTGGCCTGGGCAATTAAATATTGTTCCTCCGCGAAGGCATTGAGATCAATAACACCGTTTATCAACGACTTTGAATTAATAAAATTTGCTTGTTTTAAGACAACTCCCTCTAATTCTTTTACAAATTTTATTTTGGGAACATTTAGTATCTCAGCGAGTGCAGAAATTGACTCAACTCCACCTTTCTGCGTAAATACAATAATATCATTTTTCGCAATCGTCTCATTTGATAGAATTTTAAGCGCCCACGCAAGTTCTGCATGTTTACTTATTTCGTCAAAATAAATTAAGTGAGTAGCCCCCTGCTTAAAACGACACTTATCAAAATTACGTTCGTTTTCTAAATTTTTTAGGTTATTGAGCGGATGAGATTCTTCAACATGATCCTTTGCGGAAATAATTCCGATATATCCATTCAAGCAGGGATGATATGTGGATTGAAGAAATCCGAACTCATCAATTTTTGCATAAGTAGAAAGCGTGTTAATTAATCCGATATTAGGTCCCTCAGGTGTTTCAATCGGGCAAATCCTGCCATAATGCGTTGGGTGTACATCTCGAACTTCGAATCCGGCTCGCTCTCGATTAAGTCCACCCGGTCCCAATGCAGATAATCTTCGCTTGTGAGTCATCTCTGCAAGTGGGTTAATTTGGTCTTTAAATTGACTAAGTTGACTCCTAGCAAAGAAATCTCTCACCACCGTAGTGAGTGCTTTAGGATTAATTAACTTGCCGGGAGAGAGTGATTCAACTCCTTGATCATATAAAGTCATCCTTTCTCGCACGACACGTTCTGTTCTTGACAAGCCACTTCTGCAAACATTGGCAAGTAATTCTCCAACTGTTCGGACTCGACGGTTACCCAAATGGTCTATGTCATCAATGCCCATATCGAAAAACTTTCCAGCATCTTCCCGTGCTTTTTCCTCGTTGGACTTGCCTCGTTTGAAATCTGTAAGTTTCCTAGTGGCGGCAACTAAATCCTCAACAGTCGTTATCCGAACATCCAATGGAGTGTCTAAATTTAGCTTTAGGTTAAGCATGTGCCTGCCCACTTTGGCTAAATCGTAGCGCTTGGAATCTAAGAACAGCCTCTTTATAAGTGCTTCGGCATTAGCGCGGTCAGGTGGCTCGCCGGGTCGAAGTTTCTTGTAAATTTCTTTAAGCGCTTCGTCCTTGTTTTTAGTCGTGTCTTTCTTAAGACAACGAATGATAGCACCTTCATCAACGGAGGTGTCAATTGCACGAAGTTGTGTTTCTCCAGCTTTCTGAAAAGCTCTAAGATATGTTTTGGTTAATGGCTCAAATGCTTTAGCTAAAACAGCACCTTTTGTACGATCAAACATTGGTTCGACTAATACATAATTAGAAACATTCTCTTTTTTTAACAAATTTTCAATCGCCAATGTTTCGATATCGTAAAAAAGTTCGATAATTTTTTGATCAGAATCTTTGTCTTTATCAGAATCCGAATCAAGTAATGCACGTAAAAAAGTGGTAATTAAAAACTTTCGTCTTCTTCTTCTGCGATCTAAATATACATAAAGCAAATCATGTTGGTCAAATTGTGCCTCTATCCATGTTCCGCGATCTGGTATAATGCGAAATCCATGCAATGTTTTTCCACTACTGTGAACCGATTCCTCAAAACTAACTCCTGGAGAACGGTGTAATTGACTGACAACCACACGTTCTGCTCCATTTATAATAAAGGATCCACGTTCAGTGACAATGGGCAGTTCTCCCATAAAAATTTCTTCTTCACTGTAAAAAGGTTTACTCTGTCCTTCTACTTCAAGTCGTAAACGAAGCTTAACCTGTAATGGTGCCGCGTATGAGCAATTTTGATCGATGCAATCCATTTCAGACAACTTAGATTCGCCGATAGTGTAACTCACATATTCTAAACGAGATTTTTCGTCATAACTTATGATAGGAAAAACCTCTGTAAAAACAGCTTCTAAGCCTGCTTTTTTTCGGTGAGTTGATGGAACTTCTCTTTGAAGAAAATCATGAAAAGAATCAACTTGATTTTGAAGCAAGTTTGGTGGCTCGATGGCTTCTGTAAGCTTGCCGAAATTTTTTCGAATTGCTGTATCCATATTATTAGTTGGTAACTTGTGGGGTAGGGAAAGAACAAAAAAAGCCGCAGATTGCATAGCAACCATGCGGCTTTACTTTAAAACTAGAAAGAATGAGAGAAATGCATTATTTAATTTCTACCTTTGCTCCTGCAGCCTCTAATTTCTTCGCAATCTCATCAGCCTCGTCCTTGGAGACTGCTTCCTTAACTGGCTTAGGTGCACCCTCAACGAGCTCTTTTGCCTCTTTTAATCCGAGACCGGTAATTGCACGGACTTCTTTAATAACGGCAATTTTGTTGCCGCCGAATTCTAGGAGAACAACATTGAATTCTGTTTGTGCTTCTGCTGCTCCACCGGCATCTCCGCCACCGGCTGGTGCTGCGACTGCTACGGCTGCTGGTGCTGCTGCACTAACGCCCCACTTGTCTTCGAGCTCTTTAACGAGATCTGCGATCTCTATTACTGATTGGCCGCTGAGCCAATCAACTACTTGGTCTTTTGTTATGTCTGACATGCTAATATATACCTCCTGTCCTGAATATGATTAGTACCTATTGGTGTTTAAGGAATTACCCCTAATTTCTTCTAGGTTGGTGGTTGATAGTTTGATTTTTCGGATAGAATATCCAGAAAATGGTTTAAACATTATCTGCCTTTGCTTGTAAAACAGTGACCATTGAACGTGCTGGTGCACTAAGAATGGAAACTAGTTGAGTCGCAGGCGTGTTGAATAATGAAAGTAACTGGGATTGAAGAACTTCTAAGCTCGGAAGATTTGCCAATTGCTTGACTTGATCAGTGTTCAAAACTCGATCTCCAAGTGTTCCAGCTTTGACGGTTAACTTTTTGGTTTCTTTAAAGAATTCACCAAGTGCTTTTGCTACACCCGATGGATCATCTCCTCCAACCACGATTGCAGTATGACCTGATAAATGTTGTGATAAATCGGGTAAATCTTTTTCCTTTGTTGCGAGAGTAAGCGAACTATTTTTTACGACATGAAATTCGGCTCCACGTTCTGAAAGCTTTTTTCTTAATTCGGATGTTTCTTCCGCATTTATTCCCTTGTAATCAGTGAGAAAAAAGTAATCGGAACGAGAGAGGTAATCAGAAGCCTCTTTGATTAAATAGGATTTTTCAGGTCTCATGATGTAATTATATTAGGAAAGATTAAGACTGTTGGTGTCGAGTTTAACACTCGGACTCATGGTGCTACTAATGTAGACATTTTTGATAAATTTTCCCTTGAAGCCATCTGGTCTAGAGGATGAAACCGCTTCTAATGCAGTGGACGTATTTTCCTGCAACTGAACTGAAGTGAAAGATCTTTTGCCTACGACAACAGCGAGTGAACCTGTTTTATCCATTTTGAATTCCACTCTTCCTGCCTTTACCGCAGTAATTGCTTCCGCCACATTATCGGTAACCGTACCAGCTTTTGGAGTTGGCATCAAACCTCTAGGACCAAGAACGCGAGCAATGCTTCGAACACTTTTCATTGAATCTGTTGTAGCAAGTGCCACATCAAAATCAATCCATCCATCTTTAACCTTTTTGATTAACTCATCAAGTCCGGCATGATCCGCACCAGCTGCTTTAGCTTCATCCGCATTATCAGTAAAAACAATCACTCGAACTTCTTTTCCGCTTCCATGAGGTAAATTAACAATACCCCTTACTCCCTGAGAGCTTTGTTTAGGATCAACTCCTAACGCACAAGAAAGCTCAATCGTTTCGTCAAAATTTACTTTTTCAAACTTTTCAAGACTACCGAATGCATCAGAAAGTGTCCTTGTTTCGTCCTGTGAAAAACCTTCCATGGACTTGCGATATTTTTTACTACGAGAAATCATGATAAATTATATTAATTGGAGACATCGATTCCCATGCTTCTTGCTGTTCCCTCTATTATCCTACAAGCAGCATCTTCATCAGATGCGTTTAAATCATTTTGCTTAGTCTTTACAATGTCCTTGATTTGATCACGGGTTACGGTACCGACTTTATCTCTATTCGGAACACCAGAACCTTTTGCTAAACCAGCAGCTTTCTTGAGCAACACGGAAGCAGGGGGTGACTTAAGAATAAAGCTAAATGAACGATCGGAATAAACTGTTATTACAACCGGCAAGATCAAACCCGCTTGATCTTTAGTTTTCGCGTTAAATTCTTTACAAAAACCCATTATGTTTACACCTTGTGCACCCAATGCTGGACCAACAGGGGGAGCCGGATTGGCTGCACCAGCAGGTAATTGAAGTTTAATAAGACCAACAGCTTTCTTAGACATTATAAATATTATTCTTGATCGGCTTTTTCGACTTGCCAAAATTCTAGTTCAACAGGAGTGAATCG
>Ga0206692_1638232_pt1 | contig 14084 bp, 25 predicted proteins | sample M240m12015metaT_FD_159670 | JGI IMG/M metagenome (GOLD analysis project Ga0206692, IMG submission 159670) | Metatranscriptome of ammonia-oxidizing marine archaeal communities from Monterey Bay, California, United States - M2 40m 12015... | ecosystem: Environmental > Aquatic > Marine > Intertidal... | reverse complement strand
AATTATTTTACACACAAAATGGCATAAAATTAGATATCATTCACTAGTTGGTCGGGATCATCACTCCTTGCAGCAGAGCAGAGCAACACCCTTAAGCTTCCAGTTCATGACAGCGGTCATACCCGCAGGGATTTGTTTCTGAGAGCCAGGTGGGCCTTCAGCCTTCAAGTAGCATCTGAAGATCAAGTATCTATCGTTACGCTTGGGGTACTTGTAGACGGGGCAGAAGAAGTGAGTCTTTTCTTTGCTGCCAGCGTCAGCTTTCTTCGAAGCGGCCTTGTCCATCAAGTCTTTGTTGGTTGTTTCAGCGGAGACGTGGATGATAGGGAAGTTGAAGAAGAGATCCTTAGTTGTTTGCTCTTCGAAACGTTTGTCAGTCTTGTGCCACTGGGCGCCTTCCAAGTAGAGACCGTGGATCAAAACACCTTCTTCGATGGGTTTGATGACGCGGCCTTCGAAGCGACCATCATCACCGGGGATGATTTCTTTTTGCACATCTGACTTGTAGTCGACTTCATCGAGAGCCCAACCTTCACTTCTATGTTGACGGGTGACCTCTTGCTTCATGGAGGTAAGGAAACCTTGTGGGTTGAAGAAGCCTGTGAGCCAGAAAGTTGGTGGACGTTCACGGTTTGGTGATGTTAACCATTGATTAAGCTGGTAGTGTCTATCGACAAGACCCTTAAGCCAACCTGCCAATGAGGGAGTCAACCAGGAGATCTCAACACCAGTTGGGTCATATTAGAAGATTCTTGGTACACGGAAGTCGAAGACGTTATCAATGCAATCTACCAAAGTTTGGGTCATAATGATTTGACCGTCAATAGCAAGAACCATATCGTTCATCGTGTTTCTCACAATGTCAAGAACACGTTGGATACGTTGAATCTCTTGGAAGAGGAAGACATTGAGAGGAACATCCTTACCAGTGCCGGGGAGAGATTTAGGTCCACGGAGAGACTTAAGTTTCTCTTCGTATTCAATTTCGATGAAGTCTGGAGGCAAAGATTTGATGAGCTCAGATGTAAGCTTCTCCTTAACAATTTCAGCAGGTGATAAGCCACCACCACCGCCAGCTTCTTTGGGTTGAGTTTCAACAAGAACGAAAATCATTTCACCTGATTCTTTGAGACGATAAGTCAAATCAGCGTTTCCGTTAAGACCGAAAATAAGAGGGTTGTCCTTCTCAGGGAGAGTGTTAATGTGCTCAATGTATCGTTGATGTTCAGAGAAGTCAGGAATGTGATAATTGTATTCTGTAACCAAGTTGTTGAAGCAGTATTTCTCCTTGAAGATGTCTTCAACAATCCAGAAAGCACCGTAGGTCTTGAACATTTCACGATCTAAATCATCAGTGATTCTACCACCATATTGCACATCGCAACACATGTATTGCATAGCCTTGAAAGACATAGCAGAGCCTGTAAGTTGAGATTAAGTCATGTGCTTCTCCATGTATGTAAGAGAAGCTTCAAGATCAGAGTTGTTGAATTCATAAGCAATACAGAAACCAAGAGGTCCGAACTTTCTTCGCTCTTGCACAATCGAGTGCATGAAACAAAGCATGAATACCATAGCTCTCCACTTCTCATATGGTTCGACCTTCTCAAGGAAGTCTTGATTAACTACGGTCGAGAATGTTCTTGCGATACCGGCTTAAAGACCCTTTGGTGGCTCAGTGGTTACTTTAATTGCCATTTGAAGAAGACCAAGAGGGAATTCTTTGGACTCTTAGCAAGTGATCCACAAACGGAAGTCTTCGTGAACTTCTTTGTTCTTGGGGTTGAGAACTTCTTCCATTTGAGCCATGAACTCAAGTGACAAGTGACAGTTGTTTAAGATCAACCATCTGCCATCACGGAAACCGTCATTAACGATAGCTCTGCTAGCGGGACCTTCTTGTTCCTCACCCATCGAGACTTTATTAGTTGGGAATTGCTTTTTCTTCTTAGCGAACTCGTCAATATTAGAAGTGGGATCAGCACCAGCAGAAAGTAAGAAGAGAACAGGCTTGTTAGGCAAAGATTCTTCCCACATATCTACGATCTAATCTGTCACAGGTGCAGTGAAGTAATCGCCAAGAGTTCTCTTGATAAATTGTTAGGAAGCAAGCACAGTTCTGTCTTCTCTAACTGATCTAATCAAGCAGAGATGTAAGAAATGGCCGATATTAGCATCAGCTTGAATCTTATCTTCAAAGTCGGGAACTACAGCATTCTCGGGCTCATTCTCATCAAAGAACTTCCTCCAGTCTTTTTCAAGACGTCCAATGCGCTCAGGTAATTCTTTATAGAAGAAGCTATGGTCGTTACCGAACTTGTGTCTTGAAAGTGCAACGATGTTAAGCCAGACTTTTTGATCCATCCAGTTGTACTTCTTGTTACGGTCATCAATACCGCCACCAGCTTTAAGGAAGACACCAACATCAGCACCAGTTAAGACACCAGCTTTAATCAAGATCTTGAAGCACATCATGAGTTTGAAAGTTGTCTTATCTCTTTCAAAGAGACCTCTATTAATGTATCTATAAACTTTTCTAGTTAAAGCCTAGATAATGTTTGCAACACGGTCTTTAGGTGTAGGTGCTTTCTGAGAGTTAGAGATTGACCAGTAGAAGAGATCAAGGAATTGACCAAGAGAGGTGTTGTACATCCAGTTGATTTGAGTCATTTCGACAACGCAGAAGTAGAGAACGGAACCACGAGCAGCAACAGGTCTGAAAGCCTCACGCTTCTCAGAAATATCAATCTTCTTTTCGTTTGCTTCAGTAAGCTTTTCGTTGACTTCACGAGACTTGGTCTTAATATTTGCAAGCACATCAATAAGTTCAACATCATCAAGAAGTGAGCCTTCAGCGTTAGCGAGACGATCGAGGAGCGAAGCTTCCAACTCAGCAAGCATTTTGTTGTTAGCAGTGACTTCTTCTTGAAGTTGGTTAAGGGTGTCTTCAAGGATCTTCTACTCGAAAGAAATGAGACGACCAAGCAATTATTATTCAAGACCACCTTGTGTGACAGTAAAGTCGATAATGGTTGTCTTAGCAGCCAATTCGGGTAAGAAGTGGGGGTTAGCAAGACGAGACGTCATGTAGAGGTTGAACTTTTCATCGAAATCTAATGGTTCACCACCACCAAGAATAATCAACTTCTTACGGCCTTTTGCGATGTATTGTTTTTCAAGAATTGGGTCAAGAAGAGGGTCAACTTCGTTTTCAATTGATTCAATTAAGACTGGGTAACCATTCTCAACTGGCATCTTTAAGGTTTCACGAAGATTAGGCACGTTGAGAGTAATAACAGTGTCGTATTGCTTCATGAGTGGCTCACGTTCTTAAATCCAGGTGAGACCTTGACCTTGTGGATCAATCATAAGTGGGTAACGAGTGGATCTTGTGACCATGATACCGTTCTGGATTGACAAACTATCAGTTGGGAGTTTTTAAAGAGCCCATTCACTAATAGTTACAGGGTCAACTAGGAACTCTGAAATAGAGAATTGTTCGGTGAAAGGAATATTCTTCTCCTTGAGATCATCAGAGAAGTAAGTATCATTAAGTAAATCTCTGTATTGCGCGTTGAAAGGTCCACAATATGAGATGAAAGCAGAGGCCTTAGCAACATCACCAACAAGACGGTTCTTGGTGTCCTTGAACTCTTAAGATTGCTTAATCCAACGCTCTTTGTTATCAGCGAGAGAGTTAATGAGTTTGTTTGCTTGGTCCATCTTTCTCTTGGTCTTTTGTGCCTTCTCCATTAGCGCATCTTTAGCTTCTACTTGAGCTTTGAACTTAGCAGAAAGTCTATCTTGAAGTTCTTTCACTTCTCTAAGATTGGATTCAGCTTAGGCTAATTTTTCTTCGGCTTCAGCGAGCTGAATCTTTCTCTTTTCGAGCAAAGCCAATTTAGGCTTCACAATCTTCGAGGCCTTGTGATAATCGGACATAGCAGCGGCCCATGTGCAAAGACCGGCCAAAGCAGCTGAGGCTTTCTTGGCAACATCAGGTTCGAAAAGAGCATCACCCTTAGGGGTCTTTAAGGTGAGATAGGGCTCAAGAAGTTCAATTGTCTCTTCATTAATGTTGTCCTTATCATTTTCAGAGAAGTCAAACAATTGTTTGAGGAGAGGACCTTGTAACTTCAATTTGGTGTAAGTATCGTATGAGCTCTAAACAAATTCTGTTTCTTGCTTGAGCATATTATACTTGCCTACCTCGACTGGCAACATTTAGTCCTGGAACAAAAGTTGTACAGTATCGAAAATAAGTTTGGTTGTATCAGTAGCTTGTCTGGTACCCTTTAATTCAGTGATATCATTTTGTTTGATTGAAGCTACAGCACCGACAGCCTTTTCAAGAGCGGGCATAGCAGCAGCAAGTTCTTTCTAAGCCTCTTCTTTTTCTTATGTGATAGTGTTCTTTTGATTGATACATTGTTCTGTCACAACAGCGACGTCAGCAGCTTGAGCATCAGCCTTCTTGTTTTCGATTTCAAGTTCAGCAAGCAACTTGGCTGTTTCATCAGCAGCGACTTTGAGAGTTGCATCTTCTTTCTTGAGAGCAATCTTGAGCTCATCAATACCACGAGTAGCTTCAGCAAGTTTGTCAAGACCACTGTTAATATTTTTTTCTTCGACATCGAGCTCCTTGAACTTCTTTTAGTAGACCTCCTTATACATATCAATGAAGGAAAGATAAGATTTAGGAGTAACATAAACGTTACGGCCCATTTTTTGTTTGTAGATTGCGCAGACTTCGTCAACTAATTTGTGAACCTTACCCATGTGTACAATAAGTTGACCTTTAACTTCCTTTTTGTTATCGATCTTGAATTCTTTAAGGAATTTGTCAGACACAGAAATCAAAGCCTCCTCGGGCCAGGGCAAGAACCAGTCAATTGCGCAAGTCGAGAAGAGCGAAGGGAACTTCTATGCTCTTACTCTGAATTTGGGAGAAACTGGCGAGAAGCAAAGCACAGTGTGCAAGTGATCTTTACAACGGTTAATGAAGTAGTTCCACAAGAAAGCAGAGGTAGGATCTTCACCCTTTGTACCAGCTTCTTTCATGTAAACACCCTTTTGTTGAAGTGGGATAAGATCTCTGTCTTCTTTAACGAAGAGACCGGGGATTTCACCAGTAGCCAACATGGAGTTGATAGCCTCAAGGAAGGTTTCAGACTTAATCTCAGCATCGGTGAGAATAAAGGTAACTGCACCACCAGCAGGGCCGGCAACGTTGTAGAGCTGTTTAATGTCTTCTTTGAATTGGATATCACCATAGTTCTTGTTAAGAGTGACCTGGAAGAAGAATTGTCTGCAAATGTAGGAAGAAAGTTTGGTGAGCGATTGTTTACCAGAACCACCAACACCAACTAACATAGCATTACCACCTGGAGTGTTAATAATTCTGCAAATCTTAAGCAAGTGACCGAGAGCGTCATCGAAAATAACAAGAGCCATCTTCTTTGAAGGATTCTTCTCGTTGTAGCCTTCAAGTTTAGTGTTAGCAAGCTTACGGCAAGTTTCCAAATCAGGACAGCATTCATAAACGAAAGGTGCAATAGAAACTAATTCGCCGTATTCGTCGTAAATATCTTTACGCTAGAAGTCGCAGAAGATCATATTTGTCATCAACTGTTCATCATCATAGCCAAGAGATTCACGGAACTTCTCTTTTGTGACTTTGGTAAGAATGTCAGTGAAGACTTTCTTGTCGGCATTATTTGTAAGTTTATCCATGAAAGTACGTTCGCATTCATGGCGCCAGAGTCCAATCAAGAAAAGTTGAGGTGGAATCTTTTCTTTGCAGTTAGTGGTGTTTTGAATAACCTTGTGCTCAGTGGCTTGAGCAACTTTAGCAATACCCTAGAAAACTCTAGCTAATTCACGAATTGTGAAAAGATAGTGGAACTTAGCTGGAGTTGGAAGCAATTTCTTAGCAACGGTCTCCCAAATAGAGATAGTGGCATCAATAAGAAGTCCCTTCATGTTGGTGATGTCTTGAGTGTATTTCTTAGGGTTGAAGAGGGCACCAAGCACTGAGCCGTAAATGTCAGCAACCGATTTATTGCTTGGAGGTGTCATGTTTAGCGAGAAGAATTGACGTTTAAGACGATTAGGGATATCGTTACGACCACCACCAGGATGATTCATAGCACCCAAGAATTGCAAGTTGTTGATTTGTTTGAAGTAGCCTCTCATGTCTTTCTCAAGGAAATAGAAACCTTTTTGGTCAATCAATTGACGAGTGATTTCAAGAGTAATCTGATCACCCCAAGCGTTAACAAAAGGCATAGACAAGTCATCAAGGAAGACAGTCATTTCCTTGTTGTTTGGTGGCTAGAAGATCTTAGCTTGTTTACGTTCAACCTCAGCTTCAATTGAGTCTTAGAAGTTGCGTGGCTCAGTAGCGGAAGAGAAGTTGATACGTTTGAAAGATTAAGTGGCTGCGTTGAAGGTGTTCGAGAACATGATGCATACAGATGTCTTTGCGGTACCTGAACCACCAACAAGAAGAGTGTTCTTGAGGTAGGCTTCATTACGTCCTTTGTGGCGCATCACTGGTAAGGCAGCATTTCTCGACATAATGAACTCGGCACGAGTTGAGTCCTAAGTAGGGATGAGGAGTTGAGAGAAGATAAGTCTCTTTGGCGGTACCCACTCTGGGACTTCCCACATCTTCCATGCCTTGTTCTCGTAGCTCACGCAGTAGTCGAACACGGTTTCTTTATCGGTTTGGGCGCGAGCAGCTGAGATGTTGGGGAGAGGAGCGTTGCACTTCTCAAGGATTTCACGCTGGAATCTCATACGGTCATCAATTTCGAAAAGACCAGCGAAAGACCAAGTCATACAGTAAATGAAATAGAGTTCAAAGACTTTCTTGTCAACTGGTTCTTAGTTGTCGATGTGAGGCATCAAAACGGCAGTCAAGAGAGTCAAGAATTGTGAAACTCTAATAATCATAGGTGCAGGCATAGTATATGTGTATCCCTTTTGCAATTAGATTTCGATGTTAGGCTTAACAATGTACTTCTCAACAAGTTTTTCAAGCCATTCACCTTCCTCAGCGCAACAGTAGTTCTTATTTTCCACTCTATCTTTGGTCCATGTCTTGAAAAGAGGCTCCCAACCAAGATCAGTTGGTGAGATGTAGACGATACCGCATCTAGATACAGTAGCTGGGGAAGCATTATCCAAGTTTTCGACTTCGAAAGTCATCTTACAGTTGTCAGACATGGGAATACGTTCGTTGTTGGCAAGAGTCAAAATCTTGTTGTCATCTAACACAGTGTTCAAGTTTTCAATCCAAATAGCATCGACTGGACCATCGCAATTAATCCAAGTGATGTGTTTATTGGTCTTAGCGTTAGCCTTCTTCCAGATTTCAGAATAGACACCGGCAATCCACTCTTAAGAAATGTTGTTCATAACACCGTACATTTCCTGACCCTTAATAGACTTGGGGTTCATCTTGACCATCTTGATTTCAGTTGCAACAACAGACCAGGCCGCGATAAGGGTTGCATAAATTGAAGTCTTCGCGCAACCAGCAGCACCAACCAACATGAAACCGTGACGCACTAAAGCAGTCTCATAAAGTTGGATACACTTGAGGAAGTAATTAGGCTTGTTAATCAAGTTCTTTCCGTCGAGATACTTCTTGATAGAATCTTCCATCTAATTGTACTTCTTAGTAGGAATCTTTTCCTGTTTAGGGAAAATATCTCTGATAAGAGAGTGGAAAAGTGGTAAATCCTAAGCGACGAACTTGGATAAGTTCATATCACGAAGGGTACGCGCGACAATCATTTCCTCATCAGCACCTGGTGGTTCAGCTCTCTTAGAGTTACCAGCAGTACGCAAAACAGAGAGAATGTTTCTCAAACCGAAATCATAGTGACGTTGTTTAGAAAGTTGTTCCTCGCAAAGCTTGTAGAGCACATTGAATTTGATTGAGAGTGGCTTGTTGCTAGTGTAACCGACAGAGGCAAGTTTGACCATCATAATAGTCTGTCTGTTAGGCACCATCATAGTGACACCACGGAAGAGTACTTTCAAGTTCTCTGGTAGTTCTTGTCTACCAGCATAACCGGGGTTCATGGTAATGAAGTAGGCGCAAGAATGGACTAATCTGATCTTGTTAACCTCACCAGGGAAGAGGAACATTTGAAGTTTTTGTTTCTTGGCGTTGGTGATTGATTCAACTTGAGCAGCAACCACAGAAAGAGTAGGGAGCGAAATACGGTTGAATTCATCGAAGCAGCCCCAAAGACCAGATTGGCAAATACCCTTGAAAATAGCAGCCATATCTCTGAACTTGTGCTCATCGGAACAGTTAGTAACAACGACAAAAATACCAAGAGTACGTCCCAAATCTTTGACAGTCTCAGTCTTACCAGTACCGGCAGGGCCAGCAGGTGCACCACCGTACATCATACCAAGAGCTTGAGAGAGGGTTACGTAGCATCTATCAGTAAGATCAGTAATGCAAAGACGCTCTTTGACACCAAGGAATTCGTATTGATAAAAGAATTCGACATCAGTGACAGCTACAGCAACAGTGCCTTCTTCTTATTTCCAGTAGCAACGAGTGTTTTTGAGCCAATCGAAATCGTGCTCATCTTTGATCTTGTCACCTTTGACTAAAGAAATGATCTCGTCAAACTTATCTCTCTGATAGACTTGGATCGTCACAAGGGTTTCAACCTTAACTCTAACCAAGCTTGAGAGTTTTTCTTCAAGACAGATGTTAGTAAGTTCTTTCATGATAGCGTCATTGTCTTTCTTCTTTCTGTCAAGATCTTATGTCTTATCAGCCTTCTTGCCCTTAGAAAGAGCTTCCTAAAGACGGTTAGTCCAGAGGAATTGAATACCGAGAAGAGCAACTTAGGATTAGTAAGTGTCAATAAATTCTCTCAAAGGCATTGAGAAACAATCTTGAGAAGCAGATTTACAGATCTTCTTCATGGTCTTCTACATCTCCTTTTCTAATTTGTTAAGCCAGTCTTCGATTTAACCTTCAGCTTTAACACCTTCATCAAGGTTAGCATCTTCAGTGCAACCTTTGAAGTGTTGGTGAATAGTGACAATCAATCTGCGGTCATCTTAGTCGAACGTAACAGAGTTGATGGCATCGAAGAAATTTTCGAAGTCGTCTTGGACTGCGTTGGGGTCAGAGCCTTGAGACAAGACCTTAAGCAAGGTAGCATTTGAACAGAAATAGAAACGGGGGAAGATACCTCTCTTCTATTCGAGATAGGAGTCAAGTTGTTTCTGGCACTTTTCGAGATCAACCATAATGTTGATGTTGCTAGTCTTCAACAATTCGTTTTGGCAGCAAGCAACAACGTTTTTGGTTTCAAAGGCACGTTCCATGTTCTTAAGCCAAATTTTGTTGTTTGCAGCAAAGAGTTTAGCCTCAGTTGGTAAGTTTCTTGCAATATCACCAGATGTGAAGACAGAGACTAAGTTGGACCAAAGTTGTTGGACCTTAAGCCATTTTTCAATAACATCAGACACATCGGCGAGCAAAGCGATTCTATCAGTGACTTCAGTCTTAAATGGAGTGACGAATTTTTGAGCATTCATCTAATTGAGTTAGTTGAGATGGTCCTCAAGTTTTTCTTGGATATCAGAGATGTTACCACCCAAGAAGCAAGGAGTTTCAATGTCTTTGAATCCTTTGATTTAAAGCTCTTGCTCCTCCCAAGCAGCGATAATATCGTCCCTAAGACTTTTCTCTAATTTGAGTTGCTTGTCAGCAGACTCAGTAATTTCTTCAATCTCTTCACGGAATTTCAAAAGAGGGCACTTGAAGAATTGTTGAAGAGTAAAGCTTTCAGACTCATAAGGAATTTCCATCTTCATAAGTTCAACAACTTCGTCCCAATGACGGTTGCGGATAGATGGTTTAGCCATAGCAACGACAAGAGGAAGAATTTCAGTCATATCTTCAATCTCTTGTTTCATTTCTTTGTAAGCATCCCACTTTTTAAGGGAACCGGGAAGCTTAGCACAGTCTCTTGCGTATTAGTCGCAGGTTTCAATCATTTTTTCAATCTCATTAATAACCTCAGACCATGGAATTTCACGCCATTTAGCAATGGTATCCTTAACTTTGGAGTATAGAGAGTAAAGCTTATCGAGGAGCTCAATTTCTTGCTCAGTCTTAACCAAGAGTGGGTACTCAACGTGAGGAAGACCGAAAAGAATCTCGCCAGCGTGGTAAGAGTCGTACTTACGCTTGCGAATCGAGTATTCATCAGCATACATGCGAAGACGATTAAGAGCTTCACGAGGAGCAATACCAGGAACAGCTGGACCTTTCTCTTCAAAGTTCTTTCTGAATTCCTTGACATCAACAACGAGGTGTTTGATGCTCTTGATCAAGGTTAACTTGTAGTCGGCGTTTTCAAGAGCGAGGTCGTTTCTGATTGATTCAGAACGAACAACAAGGGTTTCCCAATTTTGGACCATAGCGGTCTTGGAGTCAATTTCATCCTTTTCCATGATGTTGGAGAAGTAAGTGTCAATAAGAGCGTACATTTCGTTGATTGGTTTGAATTAGAGAGCAATTTCGGATTACTTCTATCTAATTTCTTCAAGAGCGCCCATAACACCACCGAGAGAATCAATATCTTTAACAGGCTTGTCAAGCTTGAGTTTGATCTGTTTAATCTCATCAGTCAAGTTCTCAAGGAGATTCTTTGCTTTCTTGTGGAGATCACGAGAGAAAGCATCTTTCCAAGAATCAATCCAAGACTTAAGACCAGACTTCACGTTCTCAGTCTTCAAAGAAAGAGCACCGATTTAGTTTGAGCTCTCAATAGCAAGGATCTAGTTAAGAATGCTATCAAAGTGTTTAAGCTTCTCTTCGTAGTCCTCGAGTTGCGGATTGTTCTTGTTAAAGAGTTTAAGTGCATCATCAGCTTTCTTAGTCCAAAGCCATGAGTATTGTTCAAAACTGGCTAAGAACTCGTTAACCTTGTTCTTAGTTCCTTAGATGGAACCGGTTAAGAGAAGGATAACCTTAACAATTTCTTTATCCTTAGCGATCCAATCGTAGAAGGGCTCACGCTCCTCCTCCGGCTAGTCTTTCTAGTTCCAGTTTTGCACACGTTTGGTTGATTTGAGGACGTGGGAGGCGGCGCGGTTAATCGCTGATTGTACTTCTTCTAATGAAGGCTTCAAGATAGACTCGCCGTTGTCGAGGTGCACATTCACTTCGAAGAAGGGCTTAAGTACTTGTTTGGGAGCGTTTCTGCGACCACAGATACGTTCTTTCATTTGGTTGAGCGAGTACTTGGTAGCGTGCAAGAGAGCTTGATACATGGACCAGTTGTAGTACTTGGAAAGTTTTTGGATTTCTTCGGCGGAAATGGGCTCAACGTGTTAGTCGAGTTAGTAGGAGCAAATAGTCTGGATGAGATCATCAACAGCTCCTTCAACCTCGTAGTTCTTGCTTCTAAGCTTCTTAGACTCAACGGCGATCCATTCTTCTTACATCTCTACAAACTCGTCAAGAGTGTAAGTTTGAGCATCTTGAGGCAAGTTAACCAAGACAGTCTTGGAGAGGGCTTTAAGGTTGTTCTCGATTCTGTTTTCCATAATATCATTGATGTTAATGATGAGTTGTTCGAGTTTGGCAAGACCTTGGTGCACATGGGTCAAGTAGCCATCAATGTTCATTGAGGTCCAGGTGAGCGTGACCATACCGGAGCGGAGTTTGTACTCGAGATCTTCCAAGTGGGGCACGAGGAGCGACTTAGTGTTAGGTCTGATCTTGTTAACGATTCTTTCGTATTCGCGGAGCACAAATTAGAGCTCAGAGTAGTAGTGCTTGAATTTCTCTTCTTATAAGAGGACAATCTTAGCGCTTTCGGGAATGTCGATTCCGATACGGGACAAGCATTTAGCCTCACGGATGAGTGTGAGGATCTCAGAATCGAAGTTAACATATAATTTGTTGTTGTCGGGGTGACGAATGATAAGAGTGGCTTACAAGCCAGCTTTGGCCTTATCAACTTCTTAGATCCACTTTTGTCGCCACAAGTACTCATAAGAGAAGAGAGTGTAGCCGATCTTGTTGTATTGCTTGACGGGGCGTTTGTAGTCCTTTTGCTTGGGGAATTCGGGAGGGAATTGTTCCATGGGGACAGAGATGCGGTGGAAGAGGTGGCGTGACCAGGTGATTGAGCCAGAAACAGTGGGCAAGTTGCGGACGACTGGGGGTGCACTCTTGTACTTGGAGTAGGATTCCTCGATCTACACAATTTGGTATTGGTAGTTTTGGAACAAGGTTTGGTACTTGTTGTTCAAGTTGTTGCGGAGGTTGTCACGGTGAAGGATAGCCTTGAACTTTCTGAGCAACTTAAGTGAGTCTTCGATGTTAGTAATAACAAGGAAGTTTTAGTCAATGTACTTCTAAAGAGAAGTCTCAACAGATGACACATCAACATTAAACTCAACGAAGTCACGATCGAACGTGTTGTTGTTGAAGTCAAGAAGCTTATGGTTCTTCTTCTTGAAGGCAGCTACATAGCCCTAGAAGGAGTTCACGATGGGCTAAATGTTCTCCAAGTTGTGCTTCTCAAGAGTCTTGAACTGCTTGATAGTTGAGAAGAGTTCCTTCAATTTGGTGACACGGCGGCAGAATAAGTCGAAGCGGCCAAAGATTTAGGTTGGGTTAAAGTCGAATTGCTTAGCCTTGGGCACGTTTTACAGACGTTCTTTAGTGAATTCATACTGCTTGATGTATGCGTCATGGAGGTCAAGGCATTATTGAAGCATGTCAATTAATTCATCTGGTGGGTATTGATCATGATCCCACAACACAGTGTCATCAACAGGTGCAGGTTTCTTACCCTGTGCTTCTTAAGCCTTGGTCAATTGACCAACTGGTGATAAGCCTTGCTTAAGTCTACGGAAGTTGATGATATTGAAGCGGCAGTTAGTGATCATTTAGTTGGTGATACGGATAAAGAGACCAGTCATACGCTCATTGGTGTTGTAGTAACGAGCGATAGTGTGGATCATCTTTATAGAGTTCATAAGGGCGGGAAGGGTGTCCTTGATAGATTCGGGGTTGCCATCATACAAAGGCTCAATGAACTTTTCAAGCGTTTGCAAATACTTGACGTTGTCCTTAGCCTCGTTGAGAGCTTCAGTCACACGCAACTCAATTGATCTCCACTTGCTAGTGGCAAGGTAAATCTTGTCACGGGGGCGTTATTGGTTGTCAGGGCCGCCAGTTGAAGCGTGTTGGAGAACGTCGAAGACGGTACGGCAGTTCTTGGAACGAAGCTGCTCTGACACGCAAGTCAATTTGCGCATACGCTGCTTCCAGTATTCAAGTTCCTGACGAGGACCGGCGTCTTTATCATCCTTGCGCTCAGCTTCAGCTTCCTCAAGGGTTTGTTCGATCTTCTCGGACCATTCACCGAAGATCTTTTCGAAGTCGTTAATCATGTCTGCGTTGGGGGACTTGACGCTTTGGGGGTTAGCGAGCAAGTCGAGAGCCGCTCTTTAGTGGACAGCGGGGTAGGGGTCAAGCGTAATGTTGCTGGCAAGAGATTGGATGGCTTCACGGACCTCCTTGGCAAAGCGGTCGAAAGTCTACATGAACTCCTTCTTGTGCTCAGGTTCACAGCTACCCCAATCACCAGCGTCGAGGCGGTCAATGAGTGGCTTATAGACGTTGTTCACAATCGTGTTGAGAGTGAAAACGGTGTGTTCGTTAAGCTCACCGAAGAGGACTTCGTTGTCGTTGGTACCCGCTGGAGTAATAGGCTTGCCAGGTAGTACGCATCTCATGAAGTAGCAGCCTTTGCCTCTAAGCTTGAGCTTCTCACCATCAGTGATGAAAAACTCCTCTCGGCCACCGGAGACGTCCTGACACTCGCCCTACTCGTTGATCTTGTAGGGTTTCTAGTAGTAAATGAACAAGTGGGCGGATCCCTAGCCCTTGAACCAGGTTTCAAGGGTCTACTTGTGCATGTTATCTGAGAAGAGTTGCTAAGTTTCGAACTCTTGGACATTGAAGACCTCAGCGACGAGCTGGGCCATATACTTAGTTCTAGCGTTGATCATTT
>Ga0206692_1287129_pt1 | contig 14100 bp, 13 predicted proteins | sample M240m12015metaT_FD_159670 | JGI IMG/M metagenome (GOLD analysis project Ga0206692, IMG submission 159670) | Metatranscriptome of ammonia-oxidizing marine archaeal communities from Monterey Bay, California, United States - M2 40m 12015... | ecosystem: Environmental > Aquatic > Marine > Intertidal... | reverse complement strand
GACTTAAGTTGTTAGCAAAATGATCAACGCTAGAACTAAGTACATGGCTCAGCTCGTCGCTGAGGCATTCAACGTTTAGGAGTACGAAACCTCGTAACTCTTCTCGGACAACACCCACAAGCACATCCTTGAGACGTGGTTCAAGGGTCAGGGCTCCGCCCACATCTTCATCTACTACCAGAAACCCTACAAACTCAACGACTAGGGTGAGTGCATTGAGCAGGCTGGTGGCCGTGAGGAGTTCTTCATCACTGATGGTGAGAAGATTAAGCTCAAGGGCAAGGGTGTCTACTTCATGAGGTGCACCCCTCCTGGCAAGCCCATTACCGCTCAGGGTACCAACGACTCCGAGGTACTCTTCGGTGAGATCAACGAGCACACCGTGTTCACCCTCAACACCGTTGTCAACAACGTCTACAAGCCTCTTGTCGACAAGCTTGACGGCAACGATTGGGGCAGCTGCGAGCCCGAGCAGAAAAAGGAATTCATGTAGACTTTCGACCGCTTTGCCAAGGAGGTCCGTGAAGCCATTCTCTCCCTCGCCAGCAACATCGTGCTTGATCCCTACCCTCAGCAGTTCACCAAGGACGCCCTCAACATCCACAACGTGAAGACGCCCAACCCCGAGATGATCTCCGAATTCGAACACATCTTTAACGAGTGGTCCGAAAAGATCGAACTTACCCTTGAGGAGGCCGAGGCCGAGCGCAAGGAAGACAAGGATGCCGGTCCCAGGCAAGAGCTTGAATACTGGAAGCAGCGCATGCGCAAACTTACTTGCGTGTCCGAGCAGCTCCGCTCCAAGAACTGCCGCACCGTCTTCGACGTCTTGCAACACGCTAGCAGCTCCACCAGCGAGAACTCGCAGCGCCCCCGCGACAAGATCTACCTTGCTACCAGCAAGTGGAGATCTATTGAGTTGCGCGTGACTGAGGCTCTCAACGAGGCCAAGGACAACGTCAAGTACCTCCAGACCCTCGAGAAGTTCATTGAGCCTCTCTACGATGGCACCCCTGAGAGCATCAAGGACACCCTTCCCGCCCTCATGAACTCCATCAAGATGATCCACACTATCGCCCGCTACTACAACACGAACGAGCGTATGACCGGCCTCTTCATCCGCATCACCAACCAGATGATCACCAACTGCCGCTTCAACATCATCAACTTCCGCCGCATCAAGCAGGGCCTCAACCCTGTTGGCCAACTCACTGCCGCCCAGCAAGCCGCTGGCAAGAAGGCTGGCCCCGTCGACGACACCGTCTTGTGGGACCACGAGCAGTACCCTCCAGATGAGCTCATCGCCATGCTTCAAAACTGCCTCGACTTGCACGAGGCCTACATCAAGCAGTACGAGTTCACCAAGGAGCGTCTGCAGAACGTGCCCAAGGCCAAGCAGTTCGACTTCAACCCCACTCAGATCTTCGGCCGATTCGACTTGTTCTGCCGTCGTGTCACCAAGTTGAAGGAGCTCTTCTCCACTATCAAGCAGTTCAAGACTCTTGAGAAGCACAACTTGGAGAATATCCAGCCCATCGTCAACTCCTTCCAGAACTACGTTGCCCTCTTCAAGAAGAAGAACCACAAGTTGCTCGACTTCAACAACAACACGTTCGATCGTGACTTCGTCGAGTTCAACGTTGATGTTTCCTCGGTTGAGACCTCCCTCCAAAAGTACATCGACAACAACTTCTTGGTGATCACCAACATCGAGGACTCCCTAAAGCTTCTCCGCAAGTTTAAGGCGATCCTCCACCGTGACAACCTCCGCAACAACCTCAACACCAAGTACCAAACCCTCTTCCAAAACTACCAATACCAAATTGTGCAGATTGAGGAGTAGTACCACAAGTTTAAGTCAGCACCCCCAATCGTCAGAAACTTGCCCACTGTGTCCGGCTCCATCACCTGGTCCCGTCACCTCTTCCACCGCATCTCCGTGCCCATGGAACAATTCCCCCCAGAGTTCCCCAAGCAGAAGGACTACAAGCGCCCCGTCAAACAGTACAACAAGATTGGCTACACGCTCTTCTCGTACGAGTACTTGTGGCGGTAGAAGTGGACCCTCGAAGTCGAGAAGGCAAAGGCTGGCCTCCAAGCCACCCTCATCATTCGTCACCCCGACAACAATCGTCTGTACGTGAACTTCGACTCCGAGATTCTCACTCTCATCCGTGAGGCTAAGTGCCTCTCCCGTATTGGAATCGACATTCCCGAGTCGGCCAAGATTGTCCTCTTGCAGGAGGAGAAGTTCAAGCACTACCACTCTGAGCTTCACTTCGTGCTGCGCGAGTACGACAGAATCGTGAACAAGATCCGCCCCAACACCAAGTCCCTCTTGGTGCCCCACTTGGAGGATCTTGAGTACAAGCTCCGCTCCGGTATGGTCACCCTTACCTGGACCTCCATGAACATTGATGGTTACCTTTCCCATGTTCACCAGGGTCTTGCTAAGCTCGAGCAACTCATCATCAACATTAACGACATCATGGAGAACCGTATCGAGAACAACTTGAAGACTCTCTCCAAGACTGTCCTCGTTAACTTGCCCCAAGAGGCGCAGACCTACACTCTTGACGAGTTCGTCGAGATGTAGGAGGAGTGGATCGCTGTTGAGTCTAAGAAACTCCGCAGCAAGAACTACGAAGTTGAGGGCGCTGTCGAAGATCTCATCCAGACTATCTGCTCTTACTAGCTTGATCAGCATGTTGAGCCCATTTCTGCTGAAGAGATCCAGAAACTCTCCAAGTACTACAACTGGTCTATGTATCAGGCTCTCCTCCACGCCACCAAGTACTCCCTCAACCAAATGAAGGAAAGAATTTGTGGTCGCCGCAATGCCCCCAAACAGGTCTTGAAGCCCTTCTTCGAGGTGAACGTTCACCTTCAGGGTGGTGAGTCTGTCCTCAAACCATCACTCGAGGAAGTCCAATCCTCTATTAATCGTGCGGCTTCCCACGTTCTCAAATCCACCAAGAAGGTGCAAAACTGGAATTAGAAGGACTAGCCCGAGGATGAGCGTGAGCCCTTCTACGACTGGATTGCCAAAGACAAAGAAATTGTCAAGGTGATTCTTCTCTTGACTGGTTCGATTCAAGGCACCAAAAACAAGGTTAACGAGTTCCTTGCCAGCTTTGAGTAGTACTCGTGGCTCTGGAAGAAACGCTCCGATGAAGCCCTCAAACACTTCAACAAGAGCAACCCACAACTCGAAGAATTCGAGGAGAAGCTCAAGGAGTTCGATGGTATTCTTCAGCAGATTCTTGACATCGACAGCCAAAACTAGATCGGTGCTCTCTCACTCAAGACTGACTCGGTTAAGAGTGGTCTTAAAGGATGGATCGACTCCTGGAAGGATGCTTTCTCCCGTGACTTGCACAAGAAGGCCAAGACTCTTCTCGAGAACTTGACCGATGAGATCAAGCAAATTAAGCTTAAGATCGACAAACCCGTCAAGGACATTGACTCTCTCGGTGGTGTTATGCAGGCTCTTGAAGAAATCAGAGCTAAGCAATCTGAAATCGCCCTGCAGTTCAAGCCTATCAACGATATGTACGCTCTCATTGATCTTCACTTCTCTAACATCATGGATAAAGATGAGATCGACTCCAAGACTGCTATGCAGAACAACTGGGAGACCCTTGTTGGCCGCTCTGAGAACATCAGAAACGACTTGTCTGGTGAAAACGCTGACTTCAAGATGAACCTTATCAAAGGCATTAAGGCTCTTGTCACCGACGTCAAAGACTTCAGACACAACTTTGAGACTAAGGGCCCAACCGTTCCCGGTCTTGAACCCCGTGAGGCTCTTAACAGACTTCGCATGTTCTCTGATGAGTACTCCATCAGAAAACGTAAGTATGACTCATACTACTCTGGTGAGACTCTCTTCGGTCTCCCCCACACACAATACCCCATGCTTGTCAAGACTGCCAGCGAGATTGAGATCCTCGATAAACTCTACGGTCTCTACTCCAAAGTTAAGGACACTATTGCCAAGTGGCGTGAAATTCCCTGGTCCGAGGTTGTTAACGAGATCGAAAAAATGATTGAGACTATTGATGGCTTCTCCAGAGATTGCACTAAGCTTCCCGGCTCCCTCAAACAGTGGGACGCTTACAAAGAGTTGAAACAGGAGATTGATGACATGACTGAAATCCTCCCCCTCGTTACCGCTCTTGCCAAGCCTTCAATCCGCAACCGTCATTGGGACGAGGTGATCGAGCTTGTCAAGCAAGATATCCCTTATGAGTCTGAGACCTTCACTCTTTCGCAACTCTTTAAGTGCCCTCTCCTTCAGTTCCGTGAAGAAATTGAAGAAATCACTGAGTCTGCTGATAAGCAACTCAAGCTCGAGAAAACTCTCAAGGATGAGATTATCGCTCATTGGGAAGACGCTGAGCTCCAAATCAAGACCTGGAAGGGTGTTGATGCTCCTTGCACCCTCGGTGGCAACATTCTTGATATTCAAGAGAAGCTTGAGGAGCACTTGAACAACCTTAATCAGATGAACGCCATGAAGTACGTTACCCCCTTCAAGACCGAAGTCACTGATAGAATCGCCCTCCTCTCCGACGTTTCCGATGTTATCGAGAAGTGGCTTAAGACTCAGACTTTGTGGACAAACTTGGTGTCTGTCTTCACCTCCGGTGATATTGCACGTAACTTGCCCACTGAGGCCAAACTTTTCAAGACCATTGACAAGATTTGGCTTAAGAACATGGAGCGTGCTTTCGAGACCAAGAACGTTGTTTCTTGCTGCCAGAATGAGCTTCTCAAGACCTCCCTCGGCACTATGTAAGTCGACCTCGAGAAGTGCCAGAAGCAACTCGACTCTTATCTCGAACAAAAGAGAGGCATCTTCCCCCGCTTCTACTTCTGCTCCAATGCTGATTTGCTCAAGATTTTGTCCCAGGGCTCTGACCCCAACGCTGTCCAGGACGATTTCGAGAAGCTTTTCGACGCCATCAACTCTGTTACTTTCGATGAGTAGGACCGTAAGATGATCGTCGTTATCCACTAGCACTTCGCTGGCACCACTGAGGATGTCACTCTCGACGAGGGTGTCAAAGCCGAAGGTCAAATTGAGGACTGGCTTAACAAACTCGAGAAGGAGATGTAAAAGTCTGTGCGTAAGATTTGCCAATCTGCCGCACAAGACTGCTTCTCGATGCCCCTCCGCGAATTCATTGATAACTACCAATCTCAAGTTGCTTTGCTCGGTATCCAGTTCCTTTGGACTTCCCGCCTTTAGGAGGCTCTTTCCAAGGGCAAGAAGGCCGACAAGACTTCTGATCTTGACAAGAAGAAGAAGGACAACGACAACATCATGAAGGATCTTACCTTGATGTGCTTGGATGAAAAACTTAACAAGCTCCAGCGCACCAAGGTTGAGACTCTCGTGACCATTTAGGTTTACCAGCGTGACAAATTCGATGAAATCATCGGACTCGTGAAGGGTGATAAACTCAAGGATGAGTTCGATTTCGATTGGCTTAAGAACACTAGATGTTACTGGAAAGTCGAGGAGGCCACTGTTGCTGTCGCTATTACTGATGTCGAATTCTTCTATCAGTATGAGTTCCTCGGTGCCAAGGAACGTCTTTGCATTACTACCCTCACCGATAGATGTTACGTGACTCTTTCCCAGGCTCTCGGTATGATGTACGGTGGTGCGCCCGCTGGTCCCGCCGGTACCGGCAAGACTGAAACCGTGAAGGATTTGGGCCGTACCCTCGGTATCTTCGTCGTTGTCACTAACTGCTCCGACGAGCACAAGTTCAGAGACATGGCCAAGATCTTCAAGGGTGTGTGCCAGTCTGGTCTCTGGGGCTGCTTCGACGAGTTCAACCGTATTTCGCTGCCCACTCTCTCTGTGGTCGCCGCTCAAGTTCAGTCAATCACCGACGCCAAGAAGCAAAAGCTCACCATGTTCTGGTTCCCTAACGAGACTGCCAAGATTAGACTTGTGCACGCTTGCGCTTACTTCATTACGATGAACCCCGGTTACGCCGGTCGTCAAGAGCTCCCCGAGAACTTGAAGGTGCTCTTCCGTGGTGTGACTATGATGTTGCCCAACAGACAGACTATTATGATGGTCAAGCTTGCCTCTGTCGGCTACGAGAGAAACAAGCCTCTTTCCATTAAGTTCAATGTGCTTTACAAGCTTTGCGAGGAGCAGCTTTCGAAGCAGCGTCACTACGATTTCGGTCTTAGAAACATTCTTTCCGTCTTGCGTACCGCCGGTAACTCCAAGAGAGCTGAGCCACCAGGTGCTGATGAGGAGATGATTGTCGCCCGTACTCTCCGTGATATGAACTTGTCGAAGTTCGTTGCGCAGGACTTGCCTCTTTTCGCTTCCCTGATTAGAGATATTTTCCCCAAGCAAACTAACATTCCCAACAAATAATACAAGCAGGTTGAAGAAGCTATCCGTAAGCATCTCTCCAGCATGAACTTGGAGGCCAAGAAAGAGTTCTTCATTAAGTGCATTCAGCTTTACGAGACTGCGCAGGTGCGTCACGGCTTCATGTTGGTTGGTGCCGCTGGTTGCGCTAAGTCAACTATCTACGCCACACTCATTGCTGCCTGGTCTGGCATTCCCGGCCAACTCAAGATCAGCATGGTCAAGATGAACCCCAAAGCTATCAAGGGTCAAGAAATGTACGGTGTCATGAATAACATTTCGTAAGAGTGGATCCCCGGTATCTACTCTGCGATCTGGAAGCGCGCCAACGACAGAAAGAACAAGTACCACACCTGGATTAATTGCGATGGTCCCGTCGATGCTATTTGGATTGAGAACTTGAACACTGTCTTGGACGACAACAAGATTCTTACTCTCGCTAATGCTGAGCGTATTCCCATGTCCGACAACTGTAAGATGACCTTCGAAGTCGAGAACTTGGATAACGCCTCGCCAGCTACCGTCTCCCGCTGCGGTATCATCTACGTTTCCCCACCCGATCTTGGTTGGGAGCCTCTCTTCAGAACTTGGTCCAAGGATCGCGCTCAAGAGAAACAAAACGTTTCTCCTGATGAGTCCGAATGGGTTGATAAATTCGTTGAGAAATACATTCTCAAGACTAACCTTGACATTCAACTCCAGAAGGGCTACGTCTACACTATGCCCGCCCCCATGATCATCAAGGTCTCCCAGTTCTTGACTCTCCTCACCGCTGTGCTCCTTCCCCACGCTACTCGTTAGGAGCCCGTCGACAAGAAGGTCTTCGAGCTGTACTGGATCTACTGTATGGCTTGGGCTTTCGCTGGTCTTTTCGAGACTGACGATCGCATGAGATTCTCCCGTGAGATTCTCGAGAAGGCAGGTGCACCTCTCCCATCTATCTCGGCTGCCCGCGCCCAAACCGAAAAGGAAACCATCTTCGACTACTGCGTCAACTACGAAAGCAAAGGCTGGAAGCAGTGGGAGGTCGCTGAGTGGACCCCACCCAAGAGACTTATCTTCTCGCAGTTGCTTATTCCCACCTCCGACTCCACTCGTGCCGAGTTCATTATGAGCCGCAATGCTGGTCTCCCCGTCGTGCGTCACGAAGGCCGCCACGAGAACTACCTCAAGAACACTCTTCTTGTTGGTGGCTCTGGTACTGCCAAGACCTCCGTCTGCATCATGTTCTCTTCGACTTTCGATCAGACTGTCATGACCTTCAAGAGAATCAACTTCTCATCGGCTACTGAGCCCCGCAACTTCCAGGACTCTATCGAGGCTGAGATCGAGCGTAAGCAAGCTAAGATCTACGTGCCCCCCAACAACAAAGAGATGACTGTCTTCCTTGATGATTTGAGCATGCCTTTCGTTAACGCTTGGGGTGATCAGATCACTCTTGAAATCACTCGTCAATTGATTGACCAGAAGGGCTTCTACTTCCTTGATAAGGACGCCCGTGGTAACTTCAAGACCATCATGAACTTGCAGTTCTTGGGTGCTATGAACCATCCCGGTGGTGGTCGCAATGACATCCCCAACCGTCTTAAGCGCCAATTCTTCTCCATCAACATGACTCCCCCCAGCAACAAGTCTGTCGGAGATATTTACGGTTCCGTCCTTGGTGCCCTCTTCACCCCCAAGAGATACTCTCAGGACGTCACCAACATGAAGACTCTCCTCATCGATGCTACTATCGCTGTTTGGGAGACTGTTGGTAAGCGTCTGCTTCCCACTCCCGCCAAGTTCCACTACTTGTTCACTATTCGTGAGTTGGCACGTGTCTTCTAGGGTATTGCTAAAGTTGCGCAGGCCCACGAGCACAAGGTTATCCAGAATGTGTCCGCCCTTAAGGAGAAGATTGCTCCCCAACTCTTCTTGATTGGACTCTGGCGCCACGAGTGCGAACGTACCTTCATGGACAAACTTACCAACAACGCTGACAAGAAAGTCTTCTCCGACATTCTTAACAAGACCACCAAGGAGAAGTTCAGAGAGTCGCTTGGCTACGATGATGAGCAGCTCCTCACCAACATGATCTTCTGCGACTTCCAGCGTAAAGACATCTACGACGAGTACGGCGAGTTGGTCTCTATTGCTCCCTTCGTTTACGAAGCTTGCCCCGATCTTGAGTACTGCCGTAAACTTGCTAACACCAAGCTTGAAGGCTACAACGAGAAGTTCCCCTCCAAGAAGATGGCTCTTGTCATTTTCGATGATGCTCTTTCTCACTTGATCAAGATTTGCAGAATTGTTAACACTAGCGGTGGTAACGCTATGCTTGTCGGTGTTGGTGGTTCCGGTAAACAATCACTCACCAAGTTGTCTTCATTCATCTGTAGACAGACCTTCTTCCAAGTTGTGCTCAACAAATCATACGGTGACGTTCAGTTCAAGGAGAACATTAAGGAGTTGTACAACGTTGCCGGTCCTCAAGGTGGCGCTGTTACCTTCATTCTCACTGATGCTGAAATTAAGTTTGAGACTTTCCTTGAGTCTATCAACTCCATGTTGGCTACTGGTGAGATTCCAGGCCTCTTTGTCAAGGAAGACAGAGATTTGATTCCTCTTCAACAAAAGAACGTGTACATGAAGGAGGCTGGCTCCAAGGGAGAAGATCCCTCAACTTCCTTCCTCTGGAACTACTTCATCAACCGTGTCAAGGATAACCTCCACACCGTTCTTTGCTTCTCCCCTGTCGGCACTAAGTTCAGACAACGCTCCCAACAATTCCCCTCGCTCTTCTCGACTTGCTCAATTGATTGGTTCCTCCCCTGGCCCGAGGAGGCGCTTGTTTCCGTGTCTGAGAAATTCCTCAAGGAATTCAAGATCGATAACACCAAACAAGTCAAGGAAGCCTTGATCTACCACATGGGTAAAGTCCATCAGATGGTTAACGAGGTCTGTGGTGTCTACTTCCAGCAGATGAGACGTCACGTCTACGTCACCCCCAAGTCCTACTTGTCCTTCATCAGCATGTACCAAGAAGTCTACGTTAAGAAATTCAAGGGTATCGATATTGAAGAACAAAACATCAACAACGGTCTCGATAAACTCGCTGAGGCCACCCGCGGTATTGATGTCCTTAAGGTTGACCTCAAGAAAGAGGATGCTACTCTTAAGGTTGCTGCTGAGCAGACCGCTGCTCTTCTTGCTGAGCTCGACGTTGAGAACACCAAAGCCGATAAGAAGGCTAGTGAGGTCGCTCTTGTCACTGAGTCTTGCCTCAACCAGAAAGAAACTATTACTGTTGAGAAAGCTTAGGCTGAAAAAGAACTTGCTGCTGCTATGCCCGCTCTCGAGAAGGCTAAGAAGGCTGTCGACTCTATTAAGCCCGCCGATATTAACGAGCTCAGAGGTATGAGAACTGCCACTGATACTTGCAGACTTGTGTTTGACGCAGTGCAGTTACTCTTCTAGGATCAGATGATCCCAGTCGAAGTCGGCACCTACAACATGTTGAAGTAAGAGACCTCCTTCGTGAAGGCATCTTATGACGACTACGCTGGTAAGAAGCTCCAAGGTCCTCTCCTCAAACAACTTATTGATTTCTCTGAAAACGATAAGGACAACATTAACGAAGAGACCATTGAGTTGCTCGAACCTTACCTCCTTCTTAAGACCCCTAAGGGTGAGCCCCTCTTCGAAGGTGCTGTTGCCAAGAAGGCCTCTGCCGCTCTTGAGGGTCTCTGCATTTGGGCTGGTGCTATGTCCGACTATCACAAGGCCTCCAAGATTGTGAAGCCTAAGCTCCGCCTCCTCGAAATCCGTAAAGTCCAGCTTGACGACGCCGAGGAGAAACTCGCCGCTGCCGAGGTTGAGCTCCAAGCTGTCAAAGACCTCCAAGCCACCCTCAAGGCTAAATTCGATGCGCAAATGGCCGCCAAAGACGCTCTTATGGAGAAGGCTATGAAGACAAAGAGAAAGATGGACTAGGCTAACAAGCTTATCAACTCTCTTGCTGACAACAAAGTCAGGTGGATTGCTTCCTCGCAAGCATTCAAGGACACCAAGATGCGTCTTGTTGGTGATGTTGCCAAAGCATCTGCCTTCATTTCTTACTGTGGTCCATTCAACGCTGACTTCAGACTTATCCTTGCCGATCAGTACTTCACCAACGACTTAAGAGAGAAGCAGATTCCATTCTCCGAGTCCTTCAACATCTCTGACTTCTTGGTTGACGCCGTTACCATTGGTGAGTGGGCCTTGCAGAAGTTGCCCTCCGATGAGCTCTCCATCCAGAATGGTATCATGGTGACCAGATCCACCCGCTACCCTCTGATGATTGACCCTCAAGGTCAAGGTCTCACCTGGATCAAGGAGCGTGAGCCCCTCATGAAGCAGTACGACACTGTTATCACTCTTAACGTGCCTAACTTAAGAGACTCCCTTAAGATGCCTCTCGAGAATGGTTACCCAGTCCTTATCGAGTCCATCGAGAATGAGGTTGACCCATTACTTGACCCCGTCCTTGAAAAGCAGTACATTACCAAGGGTGGCCGTAAGAAGACCATCATTCTTGGTGGTGGTGAGCCTCTTGATTTCGATGAGAAGTTCAACCTTTACATGACATCCCGTCTTGCCAACCCCCATTTCTTGCCAGAGTTGGCCGCTAAGACCACTATTATTGACTTTACCGTCACCTAGGGCGGTCTTGAGCAGCAATTGCTCGGTCGTCTCATTTCCTTCGAGCAAAAGTCTCTTGAAGACACTCTCAACCAGCTTCAGGAGGAGGTGACATCCAACACCAAGGTTCTTAGCGACTTGGAAGCTTCCTTGCTTGAGCGTCTCGCTAACGCTCAGGGCTCCCTCCTTGACGATGTTGAGCTTATTGATGTGCTTGGTCACATTAAGCTCAAGTCTCAAGAGGTGAACGAGAAACTTACCGAAGCCAACTTGAAGAAGATTGACATTGGTGAGAAGCGTGAACAGTTCAGACCTGTTGCCGCTCGTGGCTCCGTCCTTTACTTCTGCGTTGTCGAGATGATCCAGATCAACTGGATGTACAACACCTCGCTTGAGCAGTTCCTCGGCCTCTTCTACTATTCCATTTCCAACTCACAGAAGGCCCAGCTTGTTAAAGATCGTGTTGCAAACATTATCCAAGCTATGACTCGCAAGGTCTACAGATACATCAACAGAGGTCTCTTCGAAAGAGATAAGGTCACCTTCAAGCTCATGATGTGCTTCAAGATTCTTATTAAGGCTGGTATCCTCACCTCCGCCGATGTTGGTGTGTTCCTTAAAGCCGGCTCCGGTATCGATGACCGCAACAAGAAGTACAACTGGATGGAACAGAAGGTTTGGCTCAACATCCTTGCTCTTTCCAAGCATAAGTTTGGCCACGACCACAGCTTCTTCTACAAGGAGTTGCCCGAGCGTATTGGGCGCACTGAGAAGGAATGGAAGAAGTTCCTTGATGAAAACGAGCCTGAGAACACCCCTATCCCCGACTTTGAAGAAAAGATTCAGGCTGACTAGAACATTGGTCACTTCCTCCACATGTGCCTTATCCGTTCAGTTCGTGAAGACAGAACTGTGCTCGCCTCCAACCAGTTCATCAAGAAGACTCTTGGTGACTACTTCACCATGCCAGTGACTGATCAGATTGTTGATATTTGGGAGGAGTCACTACCCAACAAACCCGTTCTTTACTTGCTTTCTGCTGGTGCTGATCCCACCGCCAACATTGACGAATTCGCCAAGAAGAAGAAGCAATTCCCTACCAACAAGGTCTCCATGGGAGAAGAACAAGAGAAGCCCGCTGAACACGCTATTGTCAATGCTGGTTTCCGTGATGGTAAGTGGTTGATTTTGAACAACTGCCACTTGTCTCTTGAGTTCATGGCCAAGCAAGAAGAAATTCTTAACCCCAAGAACAAGGAGGTCCACGAGGACTTCAGACTCTGGATCACTTGCCAGGAGTCCAAGGAGTTCCCTCTTGGTCTTTTGCAAATGGCCATTAAGGTGACTACTGAGCCACCAAAGGGTCTCCAAGCTGGTCTTGCCAGAACTTTCTCAACTGTTATCAACCAAGATTTCCTTGAGAAGGTTGAGCCTTACGAAAAGTGGAGAGCTATGGTATACATGATGTGCTTCATGCACTCAATTGTGCAAGAGCGCCGCAAGTTCGGCCCACTCGGCTTCTGTATCCCCTACGAGTTCAACAACTCCGATCTTGAGGCTTCCCTCCTCTACGTTGAGAAGCACATGACCCAGACCCAGGCAACTGGCTCCGCTATGTCTTTCAAGGCCCTTCAGTACATGACTTGTGATGTGCAGTATGGTGGAAGAATCACTGACGATCTTGATCGTGAGATGTTCTCAACCTACGGTAATCTCTGGATCTGCGAAGATGTCATGAAGGAGAAGTACTGCTTCAACAACTTGATCACTGAATACAACTACCACATTCCCGACTTCTCTGAACACGGCCGCTACCTCGAGCACATTAACACCCTCCCCGAGAAGGACAACCCACTCATTTTCGGTCTTAACGGTAACGCCGATCTTACCTACCGTCTCAAGGAGTCAGGTGAGATGATCAACGTCCTTGTCGACACTCAGCCTAAGGAATCCTCAGGTGGCTCTGGCCGCTCCCGTGAGGACGAGGTCAAGGACAAGCTTAACAATGAGCTCATCAAGATTCTCCCAACAGACTTCATCGAAATTGAGGTTAACGAGAAACTTAGAACTCTCCGTGGACCCAAGTCTCTTGGTGGCTCCGGCATGGACATCCCCCTCAACGTGTTCCTCTTCCAGGAGATTCAGCGTCTCCAACGTGTTTTGGACATCGTGAGAGGCACCATGACTGATATGGTTCTCGCCATTGATGGTCAGATTATCATGACCCCACTCTTGGTGGACTGCATTGCTGCAATTGCTGACTTCCGTGTGCCCAAGAACTTCTAGTACGATCCCACCGGTGTTGAGATCTCCTGGTTGACGCCATCTCTTGCTGGCTGGCTCAAGGGTCTTATTGACAGACACCACCAGTTGAACACCTGGTTGACCTCGCCCAACCGCGAGCGCCCACCATCCTTCTGGTTGACTGGCTTCTTTAACCCTCAGGGCTTCCTCACCTCCATGAAGCAGGAGGTGACCCGTCAGCACAGAGCTGAGAACTGGTCGCTCGATGAGGTCGACTACAAGACCGAAGTGCAGAAGGACATCATCCCTGGTGACGATGGCCGCATCGAGGGCAAAGTCATCAAGCCTATTGAGGAGGGTGTGTTGATTCACGGTCTCTACCTCGAAGGCTCCGCCTGGCACAAGAACGACAAGAGGTTCGAGGAGTAGACCACTAAGGATCTCTTCTTCAACTTCCCCATCATTCACGTGTCTGCTGAGTCCACCAACAAGGAACTTATGGACAAGGCCGCCTCCAAGAAGGCCGACTCGTAGAACAGAGAGAAGACTCACTACTTCTGCCCCGTCTACAAGTACCCCAAGCGTAACGATAAGTACCTTATCTTCAGATGCTACTTGAAGGCTGAAGGCCCACCCGGCTCTCAGAAGTCGATCCCATCTGGCATGACTGCCGTCATGAACTGGAAGCTTAAGGGTGTTACTCTCCTCTGCTGCAAGGAGTGATGAGTGATGCTCACGCATGCCAGTGAGTGAAATTTAAGTTTTGTACCATTTTAGTATAAAAG
>Ga0206692_1089106_pt1 | contig 14195 bp, 2 predicted proteins | sample M240m12015metaT_FD_159670 | JGI IMG/M metagenome (GOLD analysis project Ga0206692, IMG submission 159670) | Metatranscriptome of ammonia-oxidizing marine archaeal communities from Monterey Bay, California, United States - M2 40m 12015... | ecosystem: Environmental > Aquatic > Marine > Intertidal... | reverse complement strand
CTTCTGAAGAGCAGAGTAGGAGCGAATCTACAACGTTTTGTATATATCGATACTTATAAAAGTATTGTGTCCATATACATACATACATACATACATACATACGTATATATAAATACAAAACTTTTCTAGAACCTCCATATACATTTGTCACCTATGTCGGGGTCGTTTATAATCCAACCGCGTCACCGATGGATGATACAACGTATATCAGAAGGTTTTGGGATATCTGAAGCAAGTGTTGAACAGGCAGTAAGAGATAGTAAAAATAGCAAACTGTTTCGGTTGTTTTTAAGTGCCAATGGCCCATCTCGTATATTTGCGTATTACCAACCACCTATGCGCCTGTCGGAGGAAAATCCAGGAGAGTGGGTTGTTGAAACCGACGTCGAACAGTTGTTTTTAACGACTGGTGAAGACCAGCCACTACAAGGCAAGGCAGTATACTTTGTACGAATGGAAGATAGTGATAACGCAAATGCCATTGATGTTAATATTGCATGCGATAGTACTGTACTAGCTGGGGAACTGTCAAAAGATATGTTGAAAGATTTAGAATCGTTTTTAGATGTATTGTATTTGCCACAGCTAAAACAAAGTAATGAATGGGGCAAAGCTAGTAAGGACCAACGCGAGGAGTTTATTGATGAGGTTGAGCGGTTTCGAAACGATATTGGCGAAACATTAAAATCATTAGTAGGTGGTGTTGAATTACGTAAGCCAGATAAAAAGTACGATGCAGATGCTAAAGGAAAAGACGCCATTAAAGACGACCCCGCTGCCATCAGCCATTATGAAGAAATTCTATCCGAATGGTGTTCCACAATTGAAGAATATTTAGAAGAAAAACAAACCGAAAAAAATAGTGGTGGTGCCGATGCTGGCCCGTTAACAGAAGTTGAGTATTGGCGCAGACGAATGCAACGATTGACAAACATTACTGAACAATTAAAAACAAAAGACTGCAAAAATGTTATTTTGATTTTAACGTCGTTGACGAAAGGAGGTGAGGGTAGCAGCAGCGCGTCGGATAGCTCTACGTTTGCATTGTTACGTCGATGGAAACAAATTGACGTAAAAATTACAGAGCATGCGAACGAGGCAAAAGATAATGAAAAATATTTAAAGACATTGGAAAAGTTTATCGAGCCCCTTTATTCATCGCAACCATTGCAGATTATTGATACCCTACCAGCATTAATGAACTCTATCAAAATGATACATACGATTGCACGTTATTACAATACTACGGAACGAATGACAACATTATTTGCAAAAATTACAAATCAAATGATTATTAATTGTAGAAAATACATTACAAAGGGTGGCCGCCCAGCAGATTTATGGGAACGCGACCCACAAGAATTAGTGAAACATTTTGAAGCGTGTTTAAAATTAAACGAAGCATACCAAGAGCAGTATCGTTTGACAAAAGATAGATTATTGACAATGCCAAAAGGAAAGCAATTTGATTTTAACGAGACTCAAATATTTGGTAAATTTGATTTGTTTTGTAGGCGTTGTATTAAGTTGATTGATATGTTTAGCACAATATTTCAATTTACTGCGTTGGCAAATCATAATTTAGAAGGAATGGAGCATCTAATTAAAGATTTTAATCGTGTTATTGATACATTTAAAAGCAAACAAAAGAACGACTTGTTGTTATACCAAAACAATAAATTTGATCGTGACTACGTAGAATTTAACGTCAAAATTAGTGATTTGGAAGGTGCCCTACAACAATTTATTAACCAGTCTTTTGAAAATATTACAAATATTGAAAATAGTTTAAATTTACTTAATAAATTTCAGAAAATATTACAACGGGAGAACTTAAAAAACGATTTAGACGATAAGTTTAATATTATCTTTCAAAATTACGGCGTTGAGCTGGAGCAAGTGCAACATTTGTACGAGAAACATAAACACGCCCCCCCATTAACGCGTAATTTGCCCCCAGTCGCAGGGAATATTACGTGGTCACGACATTTATTGCAACGAATTGAAGAGCCAATGAAACGGTTTGAGACGAATCAAAATGTATTATCAACCAAAGATGCCAAAAAGATTATAAAAACGTACAATAAAGTTGCAAGAACTTTAGTCGCATTTGAGTATTTATGGTATCGCGCGTGGATTGATTCGATCGATACAAGCAAAGCAGGTTTACAGGCAACATTGATCATTCGCCACCCAGAGGATGGACGTTTGTACGTAAATTTTGATCAAGAAATTTTACAGCTAATACGCGAGGCAAAATGCCTAGATCGTATGGGTATTGATATACCTGAAAACGCCAAAATTGTTTTACTGCAAGAAGACAAGTTTAAAAGCTATTACAATGACTTAGCATACGCATTGCGTGAATACGAACGCGTGGCACATATGGTTATCCCTGTAACAACGGCATTGTTACGCCCACATATTAACGACATGGAATATAAACTGCGCCCTGGAATGATTACATTAACATGGACATCCATGAACATTGATGCTTATAAACATCATGTGCACAATGGATTGCAAAAGTTAGAAGAGCTTGTGCACAATATCAATGATATCATTGAAAATCGTATCGAGAAAAATTTAAAAACGGTCAGTAAATCTTTATTAGTAGACTTACCTGCTGATCGATCGTTTACATTAGAAGATTTTGTTACTACGCAAGAAAAATACATCGAAAAACGAAGTTCATTATTACAAGGAAAAAATGTACAAGTTGAAAATGCAGTGGAAGATTTAATTGAAATTATAACTTCATATACATTGGATCCACATATTGAACCTGTGAGCCCAGAAGATGTCGACAATTTAAGGAAGCATTACAACCACTTCATGTATCAGGCATTGTTAAATTGTACGAAAAATTCACTAAACGCTGTTAAAAAGCGGGTTGGAAGTCGCGGTGGCGGTACATTTTTATTTGTAGAACGTCCATTTTTTGATGTTGATGTTCAATTAGCAATCCCATCAGTACGCCTATCGCCATCATTAGAAGATATTCAGAAAGCCATCAACAAAGCCGCGCAAGCTGTATTACGGTGTACAAAAAAGCTATATGATTGGGGTCAGCGGGATTTGAGTGTATCAAACCGTATAACGTTTTTCCATAAAATTGCAAAAGATATTGAAATTGTACGCGTTGTACTGTTGTTGACTGGCAGTATTCAAGGTTTAAAAAATCAAGTTGCTGATTATTTACAGACGTTTATTCAATACGATTGGCTATGGAAGGAAGACAAAGATGCTGCATACAAAGCATTTATCAAGCAAAAACCTGCTTTGGACGACTACAGGGTTGAACTAAAGCGATTTGTAGTCGTAGAAAAAGAAATTAAATCTATCACTGGTATTCACATAATTGGTGCATTATCGTTGGATACAAAAAATTTAAAATTGCAGTTAATGCACGAAGCGGGTTCTTGGAAAGTTGCATTCAGCGAAAACTTGCATATTGAAGCATTGGAGAAAATGAATGCGCTAAATGATTATATGAAAGTTACAGACACACGATTAAAACGTGAGGTAGTGGATTTGGATTCATTGCGATACGTTATGAATGTGCTAAAAGAAATACGGGAGCGCGAATCTGGCATTGATATGGAAATCATGCCAGTAATGGATATGTATGACATGTTAGAACAATTTTTACCTGAAGGTTACATGGACACATCAGAAATGGATCAAAAAAGCGTTATACGTTCGACATGGAAACGCATGGTCAACAAAGCTGAAGTCGTTACAGACGATTTAGGGAAATTACAAATGGGCTTCAAAAAGCAACTGTTGAAAGACATAAGGGTATTTGTTGGCGATGTTATGAAGTTTCGCAATGAATTTGTTACAAATGGACCTGGCGAACCTGGCATTGATCCAAATACTGCTGTGGAACGTTTAAAACGCTTTAAAGACCAATACGATATATTTGCAAGGAAAGAAGAGTTATATCGCGGTGGGGAAGAATTATTTGCAATTAAACCAACGCCTTACCCAGAATTAACAAAGACGAAAAAAGAAATCAGCCTGCAAGAAACATTTATGGATTGTACGTCGACGTATTTGAAAAAATTGAAGTTGAATGGCCTCACATTCAATGGGCAGAAGTTCAAAAAAATATGGAAACCATGACGGAACGTGTAGATAATTTCATGGCGCGTTTATCAAAAATGCCAAAAGTCTTAAGGACATGGGAAGCCTATGACTCGTTAAAAACCAAGTTGGAAAACTTCAATACCGTTTTGCCACTGCTGGAGCAGCTAAGTAAGGACAGTATAAAGCCTCGCCATTGGACGGAATTAATGACAATCACCAGCTCGTCATTTCAACTGGATGACGATTTTAGATTAAAAACTTTGTTAGCTTGTAAATTGGAAGCATTTAACGAGGACATAGAAGAGCTTTGTGATGGCGCGGATAAGCAATTGGCAATCGAATCTAAAATCTTAGAAATTAACGGACGATGGAGCGGCGAAATATTTACTTTCCAAGATTGGAAGACAAGGGGAGTTCCTATATTGCGTGCTGTAGTGCCAATTATTGAGGAATTAGAAGAATCGCAAATGCAATGCCAAACTATGTTAACAATGCGGCATGTAAAACCATTTAAAGAAGAAGTCAGTGGTATGTTGACACGATTGTCAGATACCAGTGAAACGTTAGAGCGTTGGTTAAAAGTGCAGCAATTATGGTGTAGTTTAGAGTCGGTGTTTACAGGTGGTGATATTGCTAAACAGATGCCTGTAGAAGCAAAGAAATTTGTAAAATTAGACAAAGATTGGGCAAAATTAATGGCGAAGGCAAAAGAAACCGAATTGGTTATCGATTGTTGCGAAAACGAACAGCTAAGAACATTGTTGCCAGTCATGTATGAAGAACTAGAGCGATGTCAAAAAGCATTAGATGGATATTTAGAACAGAAACGTGGAAAGTTTCCACGTTTTTACTTCGTGTCAAATCCTGTACTGCTACAGATTTTATCTCAAGGTTCAGATCCTATGGCAATTCAACCTTATTATCAAACTGTGTTCGATGCAATCGTACAAGTTATCCATGATGAAACCGATAAGCGTAAAATCCATACAATGGTTTCACGTTTTAAAGGAACTGCCGAGGAGATCCCGTTTGCATCGGTTGTCAATGCAGTAGGCAATATTGAAGATTGGTTAGCAACGATGAAAATTGAACAACAATATACCATGAAAGAAATATGTAGACGTTGTGCTGAAGATATTGAAGCGGGAGTTGGAGTCGATGGTTTGAGATCATTTGTCGATAACATGCCTCCACAATATGCATTATTAGGGATCCAACTGATGTGGACTATGGATGTTACCGAAGCGTTAGACAATTGCAGAGTAAAGAAAAGTGGTGTCGCAGATTGCACTAGAAAACAAACTCAAATCATATCAGAACTGTCCAGCTGGTGCCTAGAAAATTTACCAAATAGAATGGTGCGAACAAAATACGAAACGTTGGTTACAATTCAAGTTCATCAAAGAGACGTAATGGCAGTTATAAACAATATGTTTAAAGCTAAAAAATTGCATAGTTCCAGCGACTTTGAATGGTTAAAACAGGCTCGATTTTACTGGCAACCAGATCAAGAGGACAGTGTAGATGAGGATGGGCGTCTATGCATCTCGGTCACTAATGTTGATTTCAACTATATGTACGAATATCTAGGATGCAAAGGGCGTTTAGTAATTACTCCTTTAACTGATAGATGTTATATTACATTGTCGCAAGCTATTGGCATGTTTTTAGGTGGCGCACCGGCAGGGCCGGCAGGCACAGGAAAGACCGAAACGGTAAAAGATATGGGCCGATCATTAGGTATATATGTTATTGTTACTAATTGTACAGATCAAGCTTCATACGGTAGTATGGGTAAAATTTACAAAGGTCTTTGTATGGCAGGATTATGGGGTTGCTTTGACGAGTTTAATCGCATTAAACTGCCTGTATTATCTGTTGTTGCTGCGCAAATTATGTCTATTTTGGATGCAAAACGTTTAGGGCAAGAAACATTTTATTTCCCCGGCGACCCTCAAAAAATCGGAATGGACCCATGTGTATGTTTTTTTATTACAATGAATCCAGGTTATGCTGGTCGACAAGAGTTACCTGAAAATTTAAAAGCGTTATTCCGTAGTTGTGCTATGATGGTTCCAGATAGGGAAATTATTATTCGTGTATTATTGTGTGCAGTAGGTTACGATGAATTCGTAATGTTAAGTCGTAAATTTACAATTTTATATGCATTGTCAGAGGAACAGCTTAGTAAACAAAAACATTATGATTTTGGGCTAAGAAATATATTGTCTGTATTAAGAACTGCAGGTCAGACGAAACGTGACAACCGTGATGCTACAGAATCCAAACTGTTGTACCAAACTTTACGGGATATGAACCTAAGTAAAATGGTTGCCCAAGACGTTCCATTATTCCTATCGCTGTTAAAAGATTTATTTCCAAAAGTTCCATCGCCACCGGTTGCTGTATACCAAGCAGTAGAAACTGCAGTTGCAAATGCTGTAGATGAAGCGCAGTTGGTGCAGCATAAAAATTGGTTAAAAAAAGTCGTTCAATTATACGAAACAACCGTTGTACGTCACGGTATCATGGTTATCGGACCAACTGGTGGTGGTAAAACAGAAATTTTCACGATTTTACGAAAAGCATTGTCGGTTGTTAACAATATCCCTTATAGAGAAGCACGATTGAACCCAAAAGCTATACTGGCGTCGCAAATGTACGGAGAACTGGATCCTATGTCCGATGAGTGGACAACTGGTGTGTTTGCTGCAACATGGACAAAGTACAACAAACGCGAGAATCCATACAATACATGGATTATCTGCGATGGGCCAGTAGATGCTATTTGGATTGAAGATTTAAATACCGTGTTAGATGACAATAGAATTTTAACACTGGCAAATGGTGATCGTATTCCTATGACCGACAATACTAAAATAATGTTTGAAAACGAGACATTGGTAAATGCATCGCCCGCGACAGTATCGCGATGTGGTATCATTTATGTATCAGATACAGATTTAGGCTGGACACCACTTGTTCGTGGGTGGACCAATAAAATGACAAATAAGAAAAGAGGCACGTTGTTGTACGACATTTTTATTAAATTCATCGGGAATGAATCTCCTGAGGAACCAGGTCATTTATTTGATTATTTAATTAGATACACAAACCGTGTTATGAAAAGCTCATTGGCTGGCGCCGTTGCTGGTACTATTAACTTGATGGATGGTTTATTCAAGGGCCATAAAATTCCTGAAGCAGGTAGCGAGGCTGCAATGGCAGTAGAAAAGCTCTTTTTATATGCCTTAACATGGAGTTTGGGAGCGTTGTTGGAAGATGAGGATCGTAACAAATTTGATGAATATTTACGAGGCATTGATTCAAATGGTATGATGCCCGAGTGTGAAAAAGGCGAAACAATATATGAAATGTATGTCAATACGTCAACAAATGACTGGTCGAAATGGCAAGCACCAAGTTGGGAGTATCCACAAACAGAACACCTAGATTTCAGTAATATTTTAGTACCTACCATGGATAGTGTGCGGGCGTTATACGTTGTTGGTTTAATGCATTGTCAAATGAAACCAGTATTATTGACTGGTGGCCCAGGTACTGCTAAAACATCCTCGATTCAAATGTTTAGTAATGAATTTGATCCATCTGAAATGGGACTGAAGACAATTAACTTTAGTAGTGCAAGTACTATGATGGGGTTCCAATTTACAGTTGAAGGTTCCCTCGATAAACGTGGTGGTAAAACATTCGGCCCACCAAATGGTCGCAAATTAACAGTCTTCATTGATGATTTATCTATTCCAGAAATTAATGAATGGGGTGACCAACCTACTGTAGAAATTGTTCGTCAAATTGTAGAAACAAATGGCATGGCATTTTTAGACAAAGATAAACGTGGTGATATTCGAATCTGTGAAGATCTAACATATATTGGATGCATGACACACCCAGGAGGTGGCCGTAATGATATACCGGAAAGGTTGAAACGTCACTTTTTATTATTTAATTTAGTGCTACCAGCGTTGGAAAGTATTAATGATTTATTTGGCCAAATGCTTGGTGGGCGATTCCCCACTGCAGAATATGATGCACCTACAAATAAAGTTGTGGCAAAATTAACGGAAGCTACAATTAGTTTATGGAACTTAATGAAAACAAAAATGCTACCAACGCCAGCTAAATTTCATTACGTATTCAACATGCGCGAACTTAGTCGTGTTTTCCAAGGTATTTTATTGACACCAAAAGAAACAATTGCAAGTGGTGGCACGCAAGAACCAGAGAAATCGGCGCAACTTACATTACTACGGTTATGGAAACATGAAAACGAGCGTGTATTTTGTGACAAACTGACAAATGAAAAAGATAAGAACTTTTATTTGAAATCATTTCAAAATTTAGCTGTCGAGCAGTTTGGAGAAAAATACGGAACGGCAATAACAGAGGAGCGCTTTTTCGTTGATTTTTTCCGCGACGATGTATATGATGAGGATGATAATATTGTTGAATTGTCGCCAAAAATTTATGAAATTGGTGGAAATTTGCAAAACATCCGTGAACGTGTCCAATTTTTTATGGGGCGTTACAATGTTGCCATGCCAGCTACACCACTTAATTTAATACTTTTTGATGATGCGTTAAGGCATATGATGCGTATTTCTCGTATTATTCAAATGCCGCGTGGGTCAGCATTGTTAGTAGGTGTTGGTGGCAGTGGTAAACAAAGTTTGACTCGTTTGGCGGCATTTATTGGTAGGCACCACACCTTCCAAATCGCATTGACGAAAAATTACAACAAGCAAAATATGTTGGACGATTTACGTGAACTATATAAAACAGCTGGTTTGAACAAAGATGTAACGTTCTTGTTCACAGACGCAGAAATTAAAAGTGAATCGTTTCTAGAAGTTATTAACAGCGCACTATTGACTGGGGAGGTCAGTGGATTATTTTCAAAAGAAGAATTGATGGCTGCAACGGCCGATATTTCGTCTCGATTTGAAAAGGAGCGCCCTCATTTGTTACCTACACCTGATAATCTAGGCCGATTCTTCATTGAAACAGTGCGTGACAGATTACATATCGTTCTATGCATGTCGCCAGTGAGCGCATTGTTCGCAATACGCGCTCGTAAATTTCCTGGTTTGATTAGCTGTTGTACAATTGATTGGTTTTTGCCATGGCCAGAGGAGGCACTAGTTAATGTATCGCAAGGTTTTATTAAAGATTTTCCAGTAGAATGTACTCCGGAAGAGAAAGAAAATCTGATGATTCATATGGGGGCTGTTCATAACATGGCAACCCAGGCATGCGCAGACTATTTCAAATCAATGCGTAGAAATGTGTACCAAACACCAAAATCATTTTTAAGTTTCATTGCTGATTTCAAAGGTATGTACAGCAAAAAGTTGGCAGAAATTAAGAAGAAAGCTGGTAATGTTAATTTAGGATTAAGAAAATTAAAAGAAGGCGCCGAAGATGTCGAGGCAATGAAAATCGTTTTAAGAGAGGAGCAGGCCAAATTAGCAATTGCTACTGAAAATACGAATAAAATGATCGGGTCCCTAGAAGTTTCTAGTTTAGAAGCTAAACGTGAATCTGATTTAGTTAGTGGTATTAAAGAAAAATGCGAAGCTGATGCTGCGCGAATTTCGGCAGAGAAAACACAGTGCGAAGCTGACTTGGCACTAGCACAACCGTATGTCGACAACGCAAACAAAGCATTAAACAGTATCAAAGCAGCGGATATTAGCGAAGTTAAAAACTTCAAAAAACCTTCCGATATTATTCGTTTGATCTTCGATTGTGTGTGCCTCTTATTTCATCAACCAATGGAAATAGTGAAACCAGCTAAATTTATCGTCAAAAAAGAAGAGATTGATTTTATTAATGTCAGTTGGGCATCGTCGAGCAAGATGATGGTCGATTCGCAATTTTTGAATAATTTAAAATGGTTTGGCGTGACTGGCAAGGATTTAATGAACGGTGAGACCATTGAATTTTTATGCGCTTACATGAAAATAGAAAATTTTAATCCAAAAGTGGCTAAAAGTGCCAGTAGCGCAGCTGAGGGTTTATGTAAGTTCGTTACTGCTATGAAGTTCTATTATGAAGCAAGTAAAATGATTAAACCAAAATTAGAAGCATTAGCTATTGCAGCAGAAGAATTAAAAGCAGCTAACAAAAAGCTAGCCGCCGCAGAGAAACGGTTGGCAGTATGCCAAGGTCGTTTAAATGAGCTTACAGCAACATTTGAAAAATCGCTTGCCGAAAAACAACGCATTGAAGATGGCGCGCGTGGATTGGAACGGAAGATGGATATGGCCTCGAAACTAATTTTAGGATTGGCAGATGAACAAGTTAGATGGACAGAAGATTCACGATCATTTGCAGAAGTTATTCGGCGTCTAGTAGGGGATTGCGCCGTCAGTTGTGCGTTCGTATCGTATTGTGGCGCATTTAATCAAACAAAACGAGATGAGATGATCAATGTTAAATTTCGCGGTGATTGTCAAGCCCGTAATATCCCAGTTTCGGCTTCAATTGATGTCACAGCATTTTTAGTAGACATTGGAACAATTGGCGATTGGAATTTACAAGGTTTACCAACTGATATTTTGTCGATCCAAAATGGTATTTTGGTGACACGAAGTACCCGTTACCCATTACTTGTAGACCCGCAAGCCCAAGCTATCGGATGGATAAGAAACAAAGAACGCGATCGCACACCGCAGTGGGGCGAAACTGCTATAAACAACACTAAATTAAAGGATCAACTAGAATTTTGTATGAGCGAAGGTAAAGCGATGATCATTGTTGGTATTGAAGAGGATATCGACCCATTGCTGAATCCGGTAATGGAGAAACAAATTATACGTAAAGGCCGTTCTATGTACATTACTGTTGCGGACCAACAAATGGATTTTGATCCCAAATTTATGATGTACTTTGTAACACGTTTGCCAAACCCGCATTTCACACCCGAATTGCAAGCAAGGACTACCGTGGTTGACTTCACGGTGACAATGAAGGGTTTAGAGGATCAGTTGCTAGGGCGTGTAATTGGTAAGGAGCAACGTGCTTTGCAAGACCAGTTGGACGAAGTATTAGCAGATGTGAATAATTTAACAAAAAGTTTAATGGTATTGGATGCCCAATTACTAGATCGTTTATCAAGTAACGAAGGGAATTTATTAGACGATGTTGAATTATTAGGCGTGTTATCAAATACGAAAACAAAAGCAATCGAAGTGAAAACGAAGTTGGTCCAAGCAACGCAAACAAAGCTAGACATTAATGAAAAGCGTGAAACATTCCGGCCTGTTGCAACTCGTGGCTCCGTATTATACTTCAGTATTGTAGAAACATCGAATTTAAACGTGATGTACCAAACGTCTTTAGCCCAATTTTTAGAACTATTTATGGATTCAATGGACAAGAGTGAAAAGGCCAACCTAGCGTCAAAACGTGTGGAGCGCATTATTTACGCAATGACATATATTGTATACCGCTACATCAACAGAGGTTTGTACGAGGCGGATAAATTAACATTTGTACTTATAGTAACATTGAAGATATTAGTAGTTGCTAAACGTTTGGATCAAGGCGATGTGAATCTCTTGTTGCGTGGCGGTGCCGCTTTAGATATTAACAGCGTCCGTAAAAAGCCGTTCCAATGGATGCCAGATCAAACGTGGTTAAATGTTATTGAGTTGTCATCCCGAGTTGGCTTTTTCAGAAGTTTACCGGAGGACTTGGTGCGAAACGAGGCACCATGGAAGCTGTGGTTTGAAAGCAATATGCCGGAAGTTGAGGAAATTCCTGATTTTGAAGCACGTCTAGTGGAAGAGCCAAAAATGGGTGCATGGTTTAGGTTATTAGCCATCCGTTCGTTCCGTTTGGACAGGGCACAGTTATGTATCAAATCTTTTATTAAAGAGCAGCCAGCAATGGGCCAACGTTACGTGGAGCCTGTGACGGATACGTTGCCATCGATATACGACGAAATGGTGCCGACGATCCCAGTAATTTTCTTGCTTTCTGTTGGCGCTGATCCAACGGAAGCTATCATGCAGCTGTGCAGAAAGAAAAAACAAAGCTGCCATGCAATTAGTATGGGCGAGGGCCAGCGTGCACCGGCATTAGAGGCATTGGCCGTCGCACAGGAACAAGGGTCGTGGGTACTATTGCAAAATTGTGAGCTGGGCTTAGACTTAATGGTTGACATGGAAGATTACATGAAGAAAAATAAATTTAACGAAGCATTTCGATTGTTCATTACAGCTGCACCGGAAAAAATGTTTCCGTTGGGCTTGCTTCAAATGTCAACGAAGGTAACAAACGAACCCCCTAGTGGATTTAGAGCTGGTCTGATGCGAAGTTACACTACGATGGTTGACCAGGATCGCTTAGAACGCATTGAGACGCCAATGTGGAGGCAGTTATTGTTTGCATTTTGCTTCTTGCATTCTGTTGTCCAGGAGCGTAGAAAGTTTGGCGCGCTTGGGTGGTGCATTCCATACGAGTACAACGCAGGCGATTTGAACGCATGCATAATGTTTTTAGAAACACATTTATATTCATCCCCGCACATAAGTTGGAGTACGGTACAATATATGGTAGCCGAGATTCAATATGGCGGCAAAATTACTGATGATTTAGATCGTATCTTGTTCAATGTGTATGCAAAAAAATGGATATCGGCAGACGTGCTTCAAGATAACTTCACCTTCAACCCGCCGAAATGTTTAGCCCCAATACCAGAAAATTTTGTGTACAAAGTTCCGTTGTTCGATGAGCACAAAAAGTACTACGATTACACATCGAGCTTCCCTGAAATGGACTCGCCAGAGTTATTTGGTTTACACCCAAATGCCGATTTGACATTTCGCTTGAAAGAAGTAATTGCAATGATGAACGCATTGGTGGAGACGCAACCAAAAAGCAGTGGTGGTGGAGAAGGGCGCAGTAGGGAAGATATCGTGTACGAGATGGCTGCAGATTTAATGGAGAAAGTCCCACCAGATTTTATAGTGGACGAATACATGAAAAAAATACGTTCGTTGGGTGGGTTGGACATACCGTTGAACGTTGTTTTGTTCCAAGAGATTCAGCGTTTACAGCGTGTTATACACAAAGTACGTGTGACGTTAAAAGCTATGCGGCAAGCAATTGATGGTGAAGTTGTAATGACGCAAGAACTACTAACTAATATTGGGGAATTGTTTAATGCGACGACACCTCAGAGCTGGGTATACACACCTGCGGGGGATGAATTCAGTTGGATTAGTAGTACCGTTGGTTTGTGGTTTGGTTTACTAACCGGGCGTTATGAGCAAAACAATAGCTGGTTAAGTGTTGGAAGGCCAGTAACCTATTGGCTACATGGCTTTGCAAACCCACAAGGTTTTTTCACCAGTATGAAGCAGGAGGTAACCCGTAAGCACAAAAGTGATGGCTGGTCATTAGATGATGTTATATATCATACAGAAGTGACTGATTATGAGCGCATTGAAAGTGTTGGCAAACCACCGAAAGAAGGCGTTTACGTCCATGGATTATTTGTAGATGGCGCAGCGTATAGCAGGCATGATCGTAGTTTAATTGAATCAGAACCAAAAAAGTTATATGCGAATTTGCCAGTGCTATATGTTAGTGGTACGACCAAGTCGTTACGGGCACAACGTGTTAAAAGTGGCGCATATGGTCCAAATGGCCCATACAGCTGCCCATTGTACCGTTACCCAGCAAGGACAGATCGTTACTACGTATGTTTGGTTGATTTGCCAACCAAAGCAATTGATGGCCCTGCAGTGAAGCCCGATAATTGGACCTTACGCGGTGTAGCATTGGTACAGACAACCGATTATGCTTGGTAGATTTCTCACCAACTTTAGTCTGAGTAAAACTTTTTACGTATAAAAAAATTTATATCTCTCTGTGATTAAAGTAAATGTAATATACCCTGTAAACGATGCTATACATACAAGTGTTATCTATGTCCATCTAGTAAACTTGTTTCTTTGGGGTGAGTATTCAATATGAAAGTGACTATCAGAAGTCAGAAGAAGACGGAAGCTTACTAGTATCCTAACTCATGTATTCCTATTTGATTTGATAGCACTACTAGTATACAACGG
>Ga0206692_1448235_pt1 | contig 14245 bp, 2 predicted proteins | sample M240m12015metaT_FD_159670 | JGI IMG/M metagenome (GOLD analysis project Ga0206692, IMG submission 159670) | Metatranscriptome of ammonia-oxidizing marine archaeal communities from Monterey Bay, California, United States - M2 40m 12015... | ecosystem: Environmental > Aquatic > Marine > Intertidal... | reverse complement strand
CATAATTGATAAATAATAGGAACAGACACATAAAATCAATCCTGTAAAACGACGGTTTGTCTATAGGTGTATATATAGCGATAAAATTATGGAATGGTTGGAGAAGCAAGTAGCCGTGGCCTTTACAGGCTCTTCGCCAAAGGCAAAACGTCTGAAATACATATGGAACAAAGAAGAGATAGATTTTTTTTTAAAGAAGTCGAAAGGTGGTGCCGTTCTACTGGTATATGTTGCTGGTGTTGAAAGAGTGGAACCAAATGATACGTTTGCCGCTGAAATAGGCCCAACTGTTCTTGTGAAGTCAACGTTAAGTGGTTTGCCCAACGACGCCCCAAACTGCGATTCTATATATTTTATGAAGAATATTGAAGGGGTAATATCAAGTAACGCTACTGCAAACCAAGCCATTGATTATGGGTTAATAAGGAAATCTTCCTTACAATCATTGGCAAGCCTAGTGTCAAATGTGTATGGTCCCGACATATTCAGAGTCAAAGAAAATAAAGACAGAATAGAAAATGCAAAATCAAAAGTTGGCGACGCTCATAGCTCTAACGATTTTAATCTTACATTCCAGAAATTTGTATCTCAAACGCGGCACGCACTTCAACAAACCACAGGGGATGCAAACTTGGATATTCCTAATATTGTCATTGAGAATCCTGGTGATGTTGTTGATGACTGGACTACCTGTAGCAAACTAGAAAATGCACTTGAAAGTTGGGGGCATGTGGTACAACATATTATTACTGAGGAGACAGGAAAACATGCATCAAATTTTGGCACAGGTCCGTTAGCTGAAATTGAATTTTGGCGAAATCGCAATGCAGCGCTAAGTCCTTTGTTCGAAAAATTGCATTCGACACACGTGCAAAAAATGCTTTGTGTTCTAAAACTTATAGATGCACCAGGGTTAAATACATTCAACTACCATTTTCAAGAATTAAACACTATGTTCATTGAGGCTAAGGACAATGTAAAATTTCTGTCAACTCTCGAGCGCCATTTTAAAAATATACACGAAGGAAGTATGAATGCCATTAAAGATACGTTGCCTTCAATGATGAATGGTATACGTATGGTTTGGATTATATCAAGGCATTACAACACGGATGAAAGGATGGTTTTTCTGATGGAGCAAATTGCCATCGAAATTGCAAATCGCGCAAGTGGAAAAGTCAAAGTTCCTAATATTTTGTTAGAAACCCCCCAAGTTGCTATTTCGGTAATAGTTGAAGTTCGCGAGGTTTTAATAGCATGGGAAGACAGTTATAAAACAATGAGGGAAAGGATTGAAAAAAGTGGCGCAGATCATAGGTGGGAATTTGACAAGAAGCGCCTTTTTGAAAAAACAACACACATGGCAAGCATATGTGGTGATTTACTTGAAATTACACAAGCGCTAAACCAATTTCAAAAATTTCTTGGGCCTGAACTGAAGGCTGTAACCGGTGATGGCGAAGGAATTGACAAAATGATGCGAGAAGTACACAAAATCATCGATCCATTTCGTGCCGTCAAAGATATTTTTGCACAATCGTATAAAAGTAGTTGGGATGCCGTTATGAAAGATTTCCGCGAGCGGGTTATTACCATTGAAGCGATGACAAAAATTTTTATAAACTCAGCATTTGAAAATTTGAAGTCATCAGAAGCAGCTTTTGATTTATTGAGAAAATTTCAAAATATTGAGAGCCGAGAAACTATTAATCGCCAAATGATGGAAAAGTTTGATGACATTTTAGCTCGTTATAATATCGAAGTAAACATTGCAACCAAGTTATTTAGAAAGTTCAAAAGTAATCCATTAATACAAAAAAACTACCCGCCTGTTGCTGGCGCAATTGGTTGGGCGCAATCACTATATTTACAGGTAAAAAAACCCATCATGCGTTTCAGAACCATGGAGACGTTGTTAAAATCAGACAGAGGAGAAGTCGTAAAGGCCAAATACATTGACTTAGCAAGAGATATTGATTATTATGTACAACATCACTATCGCGAGTGGGTTACAAATGTGGCAGAAGTAGCAACGTCGAATTTACGGGCACCTGTGCTCGGTCCGGCTGGAGCGAACGACGACATTGGTATCCCGACACCACCGTATTTTGTAAATTTTTCAAAAGAACTGACAATGTTGATCCGGGAGAGTAAATGCCTTGACAAAATGGGTTTTGTTGTGCCTGAGGTTGCAGCAAATGTAGCTCTTCAGGAAGAAAAATTTGTGTTATACATTATGCAATTGAAAGGTATGTTGAAGCGATACGAAGATGTTTACAATTCCCTACTCCCTGTTGAGCGCATTGTTTTAAAAAAACAATTTACAGAACTACAAAATTCAATAAAACCTGGTTTTGATCGTTTAAACTGGAATTCATTGCACATTCCCACTTTTTTAAATGACTGTAACAAGGCTATACAAACCTTCTCAAGCCGTCTGACGCAAGTACGAAAAGAAGCCGCTAGCATTGAAAATATAGTAAATTCCATAAATGATGCTGTGCTAGTAGACCCAAATATATTTAAAGGGCGAATTTATCATGTAGGCACTTTTTATGAGAAAATAGATGAATATCGTTCTCAAAAAATTATGAAGTTGGTCGAAAAGTATAAATCTATTGGTTCTATCTTATTGAAGATAGAAAGTCTTGTTGCAGGAACCGGTACTTGCAAAAGCCCAGTTCTTGCAGAATATTACAACTACTGGGAAAAGCGCGTGTATAATGCAATAACCGTCATGCTCATCCGTGGTATAGCTAGTTTGAAGACATTATTCCAAGCACATAACGACGCCAATGCTAAACCAACACTACCTTTCTGTGAGGTCAAAGCAACCATGGCAGGAAAAGATATTGTCTTAAATCCATCATTCCCAGAATTATCAAAATATTTTTCTCGAACAATAAAACATCTAGTTGACTCTGCAAAAGCCTTTGTCAGGTGGAGTCGTGGTTCTTGTACATTAAGCGAATCGATTCATATTGGAGACTACGAACCACCATTTGTATTCACATTTTATGAAGATATTTCAAAAAATCGTTACATAGCAAAGATGACATTGGAATTAAGTGCTTGGATTCAGTCAGTTTTTGTTACGATACAAAAATATCTAGACAGCTGGAAACAATATGATCAGGTTTATGGACTGTGGGACTCGAAACGCAAAAGTCGTATTGCCAAGTTAAAAGACACTAATCCTACAATAAACGAATTTGATTCTCGTTTGAGTGTTTTTAAGCTCTTAGGAAGAGATATATCGGAAAAACCGTCGAATAAAGTATTTGATTTTATAAAGATAGATTCTTACCCTTTAATTTCCTCTATAGTAAAGCGGGCTAATTACTGGCGAGATCAGTATGGAAATGTACTATTAAATATAGCCAATGAAACGTTACTTTCATTAAGCGATCGCTACGATAAATATAGAGCCGCCCTAGATGCAGAACCGTCCGATTTATATGCGTTAAAAAAAATATTGAATGTTGTTAAAGATATTGGGGATGTTGAAATGGAAATGGTTGCTGAGCTAGCATATTTATGCGAGCAATTTAGAATATTGAGACAAAACTGCGTTACAATTCCGCCCATGACTGGAATATTAGCAGATGGGATCATTGGGAACTATCCATCGAAAGATGATGCCGAACAAGAGGGTCGAACAATCGCATCCCGTTTGCTTACTGAAGGGGTCTCATCTACCGATGTTAACGATTCTCTCGAAGTTTTTTTCGACAAAACAACAAATAGCTGGGTTGCTGCGGTTGACTATGGTATTTTAAGAAAATGGAATGATGTTCGTTGTTGGTCCAAAACACGAGAAATGCGTCTTCAAAAGATTAGTGAAGAATTTAAGGTTGTTACTAAACTTCAAGTCGAAACGTTTGCTAAAAGTATAAAAGTTATATATAAGGAATTCGATACAACGGGACCAGGTGTTGGTGGCACAGAACTAGATGAAGGCATGGATTTAATGATGCAATACAACTTAAAACTTGAAACATTAATCGGAGAAAGGGACGAATTAATAAATGCTGAAAAATTATTTGGCCTTGACTACTACTTTACAAGTGGTTATCCTGAAATTGGCAAAATAGACCATGAAATGAAGCGCCTGAATAAAATATACGGAGTGTACGGCAGATTTAAAGAGTTTGTACAAAGTCTCTCGCAAACATTGTGGGCAAACCTAGATATAATAGCTTTAAATGAAGGGACTGAAGATTTTATTAAAACACTGCGTGCTACACCTAAAGAATTAAAATCCATTTCAACATTTAGGGCACTTGAGGATAGAGTTATCGCTTTTAAAGACGGTAACCCCGTAATTGAACAATTAAAAAATGATGCGATGGAAGAACGACACTGGTTAGAATTAATGAAAGTTACTGGGATAAATTTTGATCTAAACCCAAAGAAATTCACTTTAGGGAATTTGTTCGAAGCTGGCTTAGGGGCATATGTTGATGATATTGGGGAAATTGTTGTTGCCGCAATGCAGGAGTTAAAGATAAGAAATGAGCTAAAAAAAATTGAAGATAATTGGCGTGACACTGTCTTTACTACCGCAAAATACGGGAAAAGTTTTGTCTTGCGGTCTGCTGATAATATCAACTTAGACTTGGAGGATGCTGCACTGAACTTGCAAACCATGTCAGGCTCTAGATACGCCGCAGCCTTCATTGATGTTATTAGAAGTTGGGAGCGTAAATTTGAGGTAGTTGCAGATACTATTGAAATTTGGTTTAGGGTGCAAAGCAAGTGGATGTATCTAGAAAGTATTTTTATCGGTGCCGAGGACATTAGGCAGCAACTTCCCGAAGAAGCTAAGAAATTTGATGGCATCGATAAATCTTTCAAAAGCATAATGGCTAAAACCCAAAAAGACCGCAATGTTATTCGCGCTTGTCATGCCGATAAAAGATACGAAACATTAGAAAAGCTAGCCGAGAGTCTTGATGCATGCCAAAAAAGCCTTAGCGATTATTTAAATACAAAGCGTGCGGCATTTCCGCGTTTCTATTACATTTCAGATGATGAATTATTAAGTGTTTTAGGGACATCGGACCCTACCGCTATCCAAGAGCATATGATGAAACTATTTACAAATACAAAATTTTTAACTTTCGCTAGAGCGAACAAAATAGTTGCAGGAATGGGAAGTTCAGAGTCAGAGTTTTTTGATTTTCGTACTCCCGCAATTGTTGATGGACCAGTCGAAAATTGGATGACTGGTGTTGAAGAGGAAATGTATGCCAGTCTCCGAACTATAGCCAAAGAAGGTATATTCAAATACGCAAGCGAAGTTCGTGAGGAATGGGTGGAAAGAAATTTGGGTATGGTAAGCTTGTGCGGGAGCCAAATTTGGTGGACGTGGGAAACAGAAGATACATTCCGCAAAGTCCAAAGTGGCGATAAATATGGGATGAAAAACCATTTGGTACATTTAAATAGACAGCTAACGTCGTTGGTGATTACAGTTAGGAAGAAGCTGTCGAGGCATATGAGGAAAAAAGCAAACACTCTTTTAATTGTCGATGTCCATGCTCGTGATATTATCGAAAAATTTGTGCGAGACAGCATATTGGACGCCAGGGAGTTTGCTTGGGAAAGTCAATTACGTTTTTACTGGGACAACGAATCTGACGACTGCCAAATTAGGCAGTGCACAGGAAAATTTGACTACGGTTATGAGTTTTACGGGCTAGCGGGACGACTTGTAATAACTCCACTAACTGATCGTTGCATCATGACCTTAACACAGGCCTTGACGTTCCATTTAGGTGGTTCACCAGCTGGACCTGCAGGTACAGGCAAAACTGAAACAGTCAAAGATTTAGCAAAGGGCCTTGCTATTGCATGTTTTGTCGTAAATTGCGGGGAAGGTTTAGACTACAAAGCAATGGGAAATATATATGCAGGTTTGTCTATGATAGGTGCATGGGGTTGTTTTGATGAGTTCAACCGTATTAATGTCGAAGTACTTTCTGTTGTAGCTGCGCAAATATACCAAATCCAAAGTGCTTTGAATTTTGGTCGCGACACTTGTGATATTGGTATTGGAAGGGAAATATACGTGAAAAAAACAGTTGGGATTTTTGTGACAATGAATCCAGGTTATGCGGGGCGCACAGAATTACCAGATAATCTAAAAGCACTTTTTCGGCCTGTGACAATGGTTGTCCCAGATCTGCTGCAAATTTGCATGATAATGTTATTCTCCGAGGGGTTCGAAGAGGCGTTTGTCCTTGGAAAGAAAATGACGACGCTGTATAAACTAGCAAAAGAGCAGCTATCGAAACAATATCACTACGACTGGGGGCTTCGTGCACTTAAGTCTGTTCTGGTCTTGGCAGGTAGCTTAAAGCGGCAATATTACGCTATGACAGAGGAACTTGTATTATTTCGCGCACTGAGAGACATGAATGCACCTAAATTTATATTTGAAGATGCCCCGCTATTTGCCGGTTTGCTAGCCGATCTTTTCCCTGGTTTACATTGCCCACGTGTATCCTTTGAAACATTGAAAGAAGCTGTAGAATTAGATTTTTTTGACAAGAATATGAAATGTACAGATGAAGACGTTTCATATAAGCAAGTTGACAAAACGATTCAAATATATGAAACATTACAGGCTCGACATACGATCATGGTTGTAGGTCCAACTGGCGGTGGCAAAACTGTATGTATCAACGCATTACAACGTGCGTGCCTACCAGCGTTTAACGAAAGTGTAAAAACTAATTTTATAAATGCGAAGGCGCAGACGCTTGTTGACCTGTACGGAGAAATGGACCCGGTCACAAGAGATTGGACAGATGGTATTCTGTCCAATGTTTTTCGCAATATGAATAAACCATTAATGGCCGGGAAAGAAAATGAAAAAAGATGGTTAATATTTGATGGTGACGTCGATGCATTATGGATCGAAAATATGAATTCAGTTATGGATGATAATAAGCTACTAACATTGCCAAATGGAGAACGTATTCAGTTACAGCCATACTCAAAATTAATCATGGAAACATTCGATCTGCAATATGCATCGCCCGCAACTATCAGTCGATGTGGTATGGTTTGGGTAGATCCTCAAAATTTAGGGTATCAACCATACTATGAGGCTTGGGCGCGAACCCGTTCTGATGGAAATGAAGAAATGTTGGCCCACTTCATGGATTTGTTTGAACGTTACGTTGTAAAATTGGTAGATTTCGTTTTATTGGGATCTGTTGATGGCGTAATGGGGGAGAGGCCTACGCAAACTATTCCAATTAGTAACTTAGGTATGGTAATACAATTTTTGGATCTGATGGATGCAATTGCGCCTATCGGCAAAGATGGTATGGAAAAGGAAGACGAGGAATGTCTTTATACGTTTTGTGCGACGTGGGGCTTTGGTGGTGCCTTAATTGGTAATTCTAGGCCCCGTTTTGACGAGGTGTTAAGAAATATTTCTAGCTGCTCCACACCCGGCTCGTCATACTTCGAAATGTTTTATGACGTTACGCAACATAGATGGACCGAGTGGGAAAATGTTGTAAAAAAATATGAACAACCGGTCCCGTTTAATTATAATAAAATACTTGTTCCTACTTCCGATTCAACCTTATTTACTTACTTATTAAATATTGTTGTGGGATCTGGGCGGCCAGCCTTGCTGGTCGGTTTACCTGGCACAGCAAAAACAGTAACAGTGAAAAACTTTTTACATTTACAAAATCAGGATGTGAGTACTTTCTTGAATATCAACATGTCCAGCAGAACGAGTGGCGAAAATGTCAGGACCAACATCGAAGATGCAACTGACAAAAGATCAGGTAAGATTTACGGCCCTCCAATGGGTAAAAAACTATTTGTCTTTATTGATGATATGAATATGCCAAAAGTAGATACATACGGAACGCAGCAACCAATTGCTTTACTTTTGTTTCTTATTTCTCGAGGGTACATGTACGATTACGTTAAAGATCTGGATGTACGAACGTATAGGGACATGCGTTACATAGCTGCGATGGGGCCTCCAGGTGGGGGGCGAAACAAAGTAGACCCCCGATTTATTCAACAATTTAGTGTGTTTAATATGACACCTCCAAGTAATGTAGTTTTAAATCAAATTTTTGAGTCCATTTTAACAAATTACTTGTTGCCGTTTGCCAAAGAGGTGCAAAACGCTTCAAAAGGGTTAACAAAAATTACGCTCGGTTTATACGAAGTTTTGATAGAAAAGCTTCCTCCAACTCCGTCAAAATTTCATTATATTTTCAACTTAAGTGATTTAGGCAGTATATTTGAGGGTATCTGCCAAGCAACACCCGATAAAGTCAAGGATGGGCAATCAATCGTTCGTTTATGGAAACATGAAGTTGATCGTGTGTTTGGCGATCGCTTAATCAGTGAAGAAGATTTGGATTTAATGAAAAAAAATGTTGAAGTCCTTGTTAGAAATTCGTATTCGAAATATGCAGATTTTGTGTTGCAGCAACCGTGTATTTTTGGAGATTTCGAGAGTGCTGTTGCAAGAATTTCCGAAGATGCGGAAGACCTACGATTGTATTGTGACATGGGAAACTTCCAAACAGTTAGGAATATTTTTGATGGGGTTTTAGAGTGCTATAACGCCGATAATAAACCGATGTCTCTAGTATTATTTGAAATGGCGATTACCCATTTGTCCCGTATCCACAGATTGATTAGATTACCAGGTGGTAATGCAATGTTAGTAGGTGTTGGTGGTAGTGGTAAACAAAGTTTAACGAAGTTGGCTACTTTTTCCTGTGGTTACAATTTTTTTGAAATTTCGTTGACACGGGGTTATGGCGAAACTGAATTTAGAGAAGATCTGAAAGAACTATTTAAACTTGTAGCCGTGGGTCCAACTACCTTCCTTTTTACAGACGCGCACGTTGCAGAGGAAAGTTTTTTAGAAAATGTAAATAATATGCTATCGACGGGTATGGTGCCAGCCTTGTTTGCTTCTGATGAGAAGGATCAGTTAAATTCGCTAATACGAGAGAAGGCAAAGAAAGCTGGCGTTATTGAAACGCCAGATAATTTATGTAGTTTTTTTCTTGAAGAAGCAAAAGCCAATTTGCATGTCGTTCTCGCAATGTCACCATCAGGCGAAACTTTAAGAGTCCGATGCAGAAATTTCCCGGGTCTTGTTAGCTGCACTACAATTGATTGGTTTTTCAAATGGCCAAATGAAGCCTTAAAAAAAGTATCAGAGTTCTTTCTTCAAGACGAAACCTCGATACCTAATGAACACCGAGATTCCATCTCTTCACACATGGTATTAGTTCATTCAAGTGTCATGGATAAAGCAGCAATGTACAGAGAAGAGCTTCGACGCTTTTATTATGTTACGCCAAAAAATTATTTAGATTTTATAGCTAATTATAGAAAACTTCTTAGACTAAATTTCAAAAAGTCTGATATTGCGATCAGAAGGTTGGGGGGTGGATTAACAAAATTAAATGATGCGGCAATGGCCGTCGATAAAATGAGCGTGGAATTAGCTGCAGCGAAAAAAATTGTAGATGCAAAAACAATTGATGTAAAAGCCCTAATAAAAAATATAGAAGAAAATACTGTTGTTGCGAATGAAAATCAGGCAAAAGCAGACATAAAACAAACTGAACTAGAGGCCCAGTCAAAAATTATTGCGGTTGAAAAAGCCAAAGCTGAGGAAGCTTTACAAGAAGCTTTGCCTGCCCTAGAAGCTGCAGCTGAAGCTTTAAGAAACCTAAAGAAAGATGATATTACAGAACTGAAACAGTTCAATAACCCCCCGAAGGCTGTTAATGCAGTATGCATGTGTGTGCAATACTTGAAGCCAACAGGGCATGAAAACCCATCAGAGGGTTGGAAAGGTGCAAAATTAATGATGGGACAGAGCAATTTTTTATCGTGCCTTCAGAATTATGAAAAGGATAAGATCAAAGACAGTTGGATAAAACCAATAAAAAAGTACTTTAAAGATCCAGAATTTACAGTTGAAAAGATGAAATCAAAGTCTATAGCTGCAGCTGGCATGCTTCAATGGGTTGTGGCTATTGTTAAATACCACGAGGTAGCGAAAAACGTCGAGCCCTTAAGAGCTAAAGTGCGTGGGCTAGAGAAAGCGGTTGCCCAAGGGCAAAAGGAGTTAACCGCGACGAGTAAATTGCTGGCCTCCCTGGAAGTTAAACTTTCTGCCTTAGACACCGATTTTAAAAAAGCTGATGGAGAATTACAGCAACTAGTGTCAGAAGCTACTGTAATGGAAACACGTTTAAATGCTGCAAGTGCACTTATAGTTGGTTTAAGTAGCGAGCGAAGCCGATGGGGGGAAGATGCGACGCAGCTTGAAATAGAGAAGCACGAAATCATAGGAAATTCTCTTCTCGGTGCTTCATTTTTAAGCTATTTAGGTGCATTTACTTTTAAATATAGAGAAGAGTTAAGCTCTAAATTGTGGATCTCTGATGTGACAACACGAAAGATCCCATGCCAATCACATTTTAATCTTGAATCTTTCATGACAAGCGATGCTGAAAAACAATTATGGGCTTCAGAAGGATTGCCATCAGATCCTAGTTCAACTCAAAACGGCATGGCAACGTTGGGTGCGTCGCGATTTCCATTGTGCATTGACCCGCAACAACAAGCGGTTAAATGGATCAAGAGGCGGGAGGGGAAGCGACAGTTAAAAGTTAAATCGTTTGCCGACGGCGATTTTATGAAACACTTAGAGCTCGCTGTGCAGTTTGGAGCGGCATTTCTATTTGAAAATGTGGGTGAGTATATTGATCCCATGATTGACCCTATCTTGGAAAAGAGCACGTACATGCAGGGCCCCCAGAAAATGATAATGCTTGGTGATAAAGCAGTTGAATGGGATGATGAATTTAAATTATACATGACAACGAAATTGTCGAACCCTCACTATACACCTGAAATTATGGGAAAGACCATGATAATTAATTATGGCGTCACCATGGATGGACTTGCAGCTCAATTACTGGATGGTGTTGTTGGAAACGAAAGGCCTGATTTAGCCATACAATTTTCAAAATTGGTTGAAGAAATGGGAGAAATGGCTAGTAATGTCGTCAAATTAGAAGACAATTTGTTAAAAATGCTGTCTGAGTCAAAGGGCAATATTTTAGATAACCAAGAATTAATTGTAGCATTAGCAGAAACGAAAGAGCAAGCTAACATTATAAACGAGAAATTAACGCAAGCTACTAAAACAAAAATTGAATTAAACAATACTCGGTTGACGTACATGGAAACTGCGATGCGTGGTTCCATTATGTATTTTGGTATAGCGCGTTTAATTAATATTTTAAATATGTATGAAACATCATTGAATTCTTTTTTAGTGGTTTTCCTTCGCTCACTTAAAGCCGCAAAATCAGATCCCATATTTGAAAACCGTCTAATGAATATGACCAATGAAGTGACAACTCAGCTATATAATTATACTTGCACCGGGTTATTTGAGCGCCATAAGCTGATGTTTTCATTTCAGATGACATGTATGGTCATGGACAATATTGGCGAGTTGGTATCTGAAGAGCTGCAGTTCTTTTTGAAGGGTGACCAAAGTCTAGAACAAGCAGCGAAACCAAACCCATGTCCCTGGCTTTCAGCGCAAGGATGGAAGGATTTGATCAAATTGGGAACGATAAATGAGATTTTTGGCGGAATTGACGATCTGTTAATTACCAATATGGATGAATTCCGAAAATGGTACGATGGGGAAACGCCTGAAAGCGACTGTTTTCCGTGTGGTTACTCAGCAAAGTTAACACAATTCCAAAAATTACTAGTTATTCGCTGTTTTCGCCCTGATAGGGCTTATAATGCTATTACTCTATTTGTTGCTGACCGCATGGGCGAAAAATATGTGCAGCCTCCAGTTTTGGATTACAACAATATATATAACCAAACCGATTGCTACACACCAATGGTATTTATATTAAGCCCTGGTGCTGACCCAGCAACCGATATACAAAAATTATCTATTGAAATGGAAATGTCTGGTAGCCAATACAAAACTGTATCTCTTGGTCAAGGCCAAGGCCCTGTCGCAAAACAATATTTGGAAACTGGATCCGTCCGTGGACATTGGGTTTTGTTACAGAATTGTCACTTGCTACTATCATGGATGCCGTTTTTAGAAGGTTTTCTAGAGCAACTAACAAAGGCACACAGCAAATTTCGTTTGTGGCTTACTACTGACCCAACGGATGCGTTTCCTATGGGAATTTTGCAGAGGTCCTTGAAAATTGTGATTGAACCACCGGATGGTCTGAAACAAAATATGCGTCAAACGTTTAGTAAAGTGACAGAGCAAGTTTTGGAAGAATGCGACCACGAAGCTTACAGGCCACTAACTTTTGTTCTCGCGTATTTGCATGCTGTGTTGCAAGAGCGCAGGAAATATGGCAAAATTGGATGGAATGTGAACTATGATTTTAACGAGTCTGACTTTATAATTAGTCGTCGACTCATTGGTTTATATTTAGAAAAAGCTTTGCTAAATAACGATGAAATGATTCCATGGGGCAGCATTATGTATTTGGTAGGGGATGCGATGTATGGTGGGAGAGTATCAGACGATTGGGATCGAAGGGTACTGGTTACGTACGCTGAAGAGTATATGGGTGATTTTATATTTGATGATCATAATAGATTTTATTTTTCAAGAATAGGATACGATTACAAAATTCCTAGGAAAGCAAGTGCCGAAGATTATAAGACTGAAATTGAGCAGATGCCATTATTATGTGGGCCGCCAGTGTTTGGGTTGCACCCAAATGCAGAAATTACATACTTTTTGAACTCCTCTAGAGCATTATGGACAAATACATTGGCAATGATGCCACGCTCCAGTGGTGGCGGTGGTGGAATTTCAAGAGAGGATTATATAACCAATATTGCTCGTGATATATTATCAAAAACCCCGGAAGAAACAGATATGTTAATTGTCCGCAAATCTATGCCTGATGTATTGAAGCCGACACAAATAGTTTTGATGCAAGAGTTAGAAAGATGGAACAAATTGGTTAAAAAGATCGGAAATTCACTCATAGATTTACAAAAGGCTATGATAGGAGAAATTGGTATGTCGGATGCACTCGATGCATTAGGTGCAGCACTATTCAACGGCCAAGTACCCCAAATGTGGATAGCTCTGGCACCTATGACAGAGAAGCCATTGGGGAGTTGGATTTTGCATTTCGTGTCTAGGGTAAACCAATTTGAAGAATGGAGCGATCCGGACAGAGGCGAGCCAGCAGTTATGTGGTTGGCGGGTTTACACATACCAGAGTCATATTTATCGGCCCTAGTGCAACAAGCCTGCCGTTTGCGAGAGTGGCCATTGGATAAATCGACGTTGTTCACAGCTGTAACAAATTTCGTAAAAAGAGAAGAAGTTGTGGAAAAACTGGAAATGGGTTGTTATGCTAGTGGTTTAAAATTGGAAGGAGCATCATGGGATAAAAAAAAAAATGATACTTTGTAGACAGGAACCTAAGGTACTGGTTACAGACCTCCCATTTTTACAAATTATGCCTATAGAAGTAAATCGTTTGAAGGTAAATGGCCAATTTCTGACACCTGTCTATGTTACACCTATGAGGGCTAACGCAATGCAAGTTGGTGGGGTATTTACAGCATATTTGCGTTCTGATGTACATGCATCGTTGTGGACGTTGCAGGGTGTTTGTTTGACATTGAACACAAATACCTAAGTTGTACACATTATGCGTAGGGCCCAATGAAGCATAAATTACTCCTTCATATATCTGTTATGTATGGCCCACACCTTTTATAAATCGGAAGGATCGATGGTCGATCGTGGAGAACGTGGATCGACACGTAAAAGAATATAGAAGGCATAATTTAAAAACTATTTTAATTAAGAAGAGAGCGCTGAGCTAAAAGGGTAAATGATCCCAAAACATTCTTACGAATAGGTTCCCACTACGAAAATAAGGCTCATTTTTTGGAAGTACTATTACGATAGCTATAGTTACACAATACCCTATGTGCTAAAATTATCATTGTTAGGGCAATCCAGGAGAATACGAAAGCACTTACGTGTAGAATTTCTATACTAAATACCAATGGGTATATCAATGTAGATCTCCACTTGGCTTGCTGCAGCTTCTTTTGCATCTCGACATAATCTAGTAAAACTATACTATTCTGTTGTGCTGTACTATTAAATTATTAAACCATAATTCCCATTGTTATT
>Ga0206692_1288234_pt1 | contig 14419 bp, 2 predicted proteins | sample M240m12015metaT_FD_159670 | JGI IMG/M metagenome (GOLD analysis project Ga0206692, IMG submission 159670) | Metatranscriptome of ammonia-oxidizing marine archaeal communities from Monterey Bay, California, United States - M2 40m 12015... | ecosystem: Environmental > Aquatic > Marine > Intertidal... | reverse complement strand
CTAAGATAAAGTGAGCCCTGCTGCTGAAGCCGGCTACACACACGCATACACCCCCCCAACCTTCACCCCCCACACACATCATACGGGGCAGGTAGGGTTTTAAATAACAGAGGCCTCTTCAGGGCGTTCCTGAGAGCAGCCGCAAACACATACATAGGAATCTGCTGCCGGGGGAAAGAAAGAATTGGTTTAACACTGAACACAACTCACAACAGTCACCACCATGGCTACTACAGAGCACGATGCCCGAATCCAATGGATCAAGGCAAAGGTGTGTGCAGTTCTCAACGTCGAGCCAGAGCTGTTCGACAACATTGGGTTGGACGGGGAGGACGGCGACAACACTATCCATGATTTGGAATATGCCTTGGACAAGATCGATAGCACAGGGTTCTTGTTTTACCCATTTGAAAAGTTAGTAGAGGTGGAGGTGGAAATCTCAGAGGCCGAGAAGACGGTCACCCAGGCTACCGACGCACTTGGCGAAGACGGCGACGTGCAGCCAGTAGAAGAGGTGGATATCAACGCGCAGCCGACCGAGGATATCGCGGCGGCAGCCGAAGGTGGCGAAGCCGCTGCTGGTGCACCATCCGCAGAGGAGGGCGGCGCGGCTCCTGCTCCGGAAGGTGCTGCTGCTGCCGCCGCCGCCACCGCCGCTGCACTAGAGGGTGGCGACGCGGCAGCGACAGTGGCTGCCCTTGGGGAGGATGGCGAAAAGAAAGAAGGTGACGCAGAGCAGGGCGCTGCTGCAGGCGCCGAGCAAGAGAAGGGTGGCGAAGAAGCTGGCGCACCGCCTCCGCCAAAGATGGAGATTGTCCGCACCGAGATCATCAAGCTCTGCATCGGCGAGATTCCAGCAACTGCGTCTGAAGGCAAGTCCATTTACTTTATGAAGCGGGACAGCAAGGAGCCCGTCCCGGTGCCGTCGTCATTGGAAGAGGCCGAAGAGCTGCTCCCGACGTTGTTTGAAGTTGGGTCGTTGACCGGCAAGTCACTCACGATGCTTGAGCAGATTGTGTCAAAGGTGTACGTGCCGCTCCTCGAGCAATCTCTCCGTGTCGGCGCCACGACTAACGAGGATGGCAACGATGGGCCAACCGCTGGGTACGACCAGGACTTTGTGTCCGGCCTCAGGAAGTTTGCAATGCAAATGCGGCGAACCATCCGGAATGTGGAAGGCGACTTGCACCTCACGCTACCAGAAGACATCACCTTGGAGATGCTCGAGGATGTCGCTGCCATCAAAGCCGTGGAAGAGGTTCGGGACCAAGTAGTGGACGTCTTCAAGTCGTGGAGCCACACGGTCTCCGCCACGCTCGAGCAGCTCAGCGTACGCGCACGCAACGGCGACGGCCCACTCGCTGAGATTGAGTACTGGGTCGAACGATCTTCTACGTTGACTGCACTGTACGAGCAGCTGGACAACCCTGGGGTCAAGGCCGTTCGAAAGGTGATGAAGGCCATCGTCTCGTCTAGCGACGTCGAAGGCGCCTCCGCCATGGTCTCCGCCTTTGATTACAACCAGGTTGAGCTCACCAAATTCTTCACCGAAGCGAAAGACAACGTCAAATTCCTTGCAACGTTAGAGCGTCATTTCAAGAACCTGGAAGCAGCCTCCTCCTTTTCGGCTGCTGCCGAAGGCCTACCGTCAATGATGAACGCACTCCGGATGGTTTGGATTATTTCGCGGCACTACAACACAGATGCCCGTATGGTCCCGTTGATGGAGCGCATCGCGTGGCTTGTTGCCGAAAAGGTTCGGGCCACAATCAACCCAACGACGCTTTTGCGGAGGCCGACTGAGGAAGTCAAGCACATGTGCAGCCAAGCCAAGGGTTTGCTGACTGCGTGGGAAAACACGTACTTCTCTGTGCGTGAACAGATTGAGCTGTCGGACCGAGACGACCGGTGGGAATTCGACCGGGGCAAGCTTTTTGACCAAACCACGCACATGGCAAACTTGTGTCAAGACATGCATGACATTGCCACCATTATGGAAGAGTTTTACAACATCTTTGGTGATGAGCTTAAGTCAGTGACGGGCAACCCGCAAATGATTGTGGACGCCATTGTCCGGGTCAATGGTCTAATCGATCCGATCGAAAACGTTGACTTTGACCCGTTCGATTACAAATTGGAAGCAAAGTGGAAAGCCATCACCACCAAGTTCCACGAGCAAGTCAGCAGGTACGAAGGCGAAGCCAAGTTCTTCATTGACGAGGCGTTCAAATCTCTCCGGTCTTCCGAAGGCGCGTTTGACATGCTGCAAGACTTCCGGAGCATCCGAACGCGTGACGCCATCAACGATCAGCTTCAAAAGAAATACGGCGACGTCCTCACAAAGTTCTGCGAGGAGGTCGACGATGTCAAGATCTTGTTCATGAAAGACAAGGATGCCCCGCCAATTCACAAGAGCCAACCGCCGGTGGCGGGTGCCATTCGGTGGGCGTTTTCGCTGTTTCTTCGGATCAAGGCGACGGTGCTCCGGTTCCAGAGCAAGCCCGAGATGCTGCAGGACGAGATCGGCAAAGACGCAATCAAAAAGTACATTACGGTTGCACGGCAGCTCAGGGCTTACCAAACGAGCCTGCACGAGGATTGGTGCGCTGCTGCCGAAAAGCGGCTTCCTAGCCTGCTTCGAATGGCGCTTCTCAAGAACATGACGCCAGGGCAAGACGGCCCGCTTGTCGGTGACTTGGTCCTGAGCGCCAAAAGCTCGTTTGACATCAACTACTCTCCAGAACTGGTCGAGCTGATTGCGGAAGCAAAGCATTTGGACATGCTGACGCTGGCCGTGCCAGAAATCGCCGTCAACGTAACGCTACAGGAAGAGAGGCACTTGGAGTACATCGACGCGCTCGAGACCGTGCTTGCACGTGCTCGCGCAACGTTGAGCAGCATGAACGACGCCACCACCGCCTTGCTCCGGGACCACTTGAAAGACCTTGCCGTGGTCTTGGCTCCCGGCCTCCGACGTTTGAACTGGAATTCGCTTGGTATTCTCGACTACTCGAAGCGTTGCGCCGCAGCGCTCAGTCGCTTCGAAGGCGTGCTCTTCTCAGTGCACAAGAATGCTTCGGACATTGAAACGATTTTGAAAGACGCTGCCAGCGCCGCCCTCTTTGTCCGTCAACCGGAACGCATCCCGGAACCGGACACGCCGATCCCAATGACGGCAATGCAAAACCCAGAACGTGTGTTCTCGTTCCTCGAGCGCAAGCGAGAAGACAGCGCCAGCGCGGCAGCCGCAGCCATCAAGTTGATGGATATTAAAGAGTTTTATGAAGCGACCGAGTTCTACAGAAGGCAGACGGTCGACGAGCTGGTTGTCCGGTACGAGTCCATCGGCCCGCTGCTGAGCAAAGTTGGCGTCAGCGTCATGTCTGTTGGCGACAGAGCGCAGGCCCAAGAGCTGATGAAGGAGTTTTACCATTACTGGGAGAGGCGGGTTTACGATTCGCTGACCGAAATGGTAATGTCGAATCTTGGCGAAGCAAAAACGGCGCTTGGGGACACGGTGGCATTGTTTTCCGTCGACGTCCGGCTCTCGGCACCGGAGATTGTTCTGCTCCCTACTGCAAGCGAGTTCTTCCAACTGCTCAACCGAACTTTCCGAAATATTGTTGAAAGCACCAAGAACTTTCACAGGTGGATGCACGGCACCAGCGAGGTGACCCCGCCGCTCTACGTAGAAGGCGAGGACGAGCCGTTGATCTTCAGCTTTTACGACGACATTGCGCAAAACCCTGCCATTTCCACGCAGCTTGAAGCGATTCAAGGGAACATCCACGGCATGTTTGACAAAGTGAACCGGCATTTGCAGAAATGGAAGCGTTACCGGCCACTCTGGAAGCTCGACCAAGCCAACACCATTGAAAAGTTTACGTCGAAGGACCCGCTGCCGAGCTGCGTGTCGTACGACGAAAAGTTGCAGTTCTACTCGAAGCTTGCCGACGAAGTTGAGGAGTCCAAAGACATCAAGGATTTGAGCTTTGTCCAGCTTCGGTTGACCCCGCTCGTTGACGTCGTCAAGAAGAGCGCGCTGTCCTGGGTGGTTGCGCTCGGCGCCGCTTTGCGGGAGAGTGCGGTTGATCAAGTCAAATATCACGTCGATGAAATGACGGCGTGGAGCGCTGGCTTGATCAGCGACCCAGACGACCTCGATGCATTGAAAGGCGTGCTGCGTGTCATGCAGGAGATTCGGGACCACACTTTGGTCGATGAGCTTGCTATCAACGATATTAAAGAGCGGTACCGTACGTTGAGCATGTACGACTGCATCACCATGGTCGACGCTGACCTTGCTGCAGTTGCAGACCTCGAGAAGCAGTGGGCAAATCTGTTTTTGGAAGCGGCCCAGTGCGACGTGCAGTTGGTGTCTGTAAAGAAGCGATTCACCAAGATCACAAAGAAACAGGCCAAGAAATTCTTCAAAGAAACTGAAAAGTTTGGCATTGTGTTCCGAACTACCGGTCCCGGCACAGTCGGCGACGATCTTGACTTGGGTGTCACAAAGATGGGAGAGATGGCCATCACCCTAGAGGAGATGGAAGTCACTCGATTTGGCCTTGCGGATGCCGAGCAGCTTTTCGGCTTGCCTGTCACCACGTACCCAGAATTGGTTCACGCCAACGAACAAATGTAAGCGATGAAGGACGTCTTTGCTTTGTACACTGAGCAGAAGAAGCAGCAGACTGTCTGGGCTGAAACGCTTTGGGCCAACCTGGATGTCGATGTCCTTGAAAAGGGTATTGGGGAGTACGCTAAGCGGGTGCGTAAGATGCCGGACAACATTAAGGCGCTTGGCGTGCACAACACGCTGGACGGAAAGATTAAAGCATTCAAGAACCAGATCCCGCTTTTCACCGATTTAAAAAACGAGGCTCTGCGTGATCGTCACTGGAAGACGTTGATGCAAACAACTGGCAAAGTCTTTGACATGAACCCGACCACGTTCACGCTTGAGAACTTGTTTGAGATGCAGCTGTACAATTTTGAAGAAGAGATTGGCAACTTAGTTGGTGCTGCATCCAAAGAACTGTCCATCGAAAGCGGCATCCAAGAAGTCAAGGAGCACTGGCGCAAGACTGACTTCTCTTTCATCAAGCACACCCGTGGTGGTGAAGACAAGGGAAACCTTCTTCACTCCGTTGAAGAGGTCATCCTTTCCGTCGACGAGTACGCCATGTCTCTCCAGAGCATGTCGGCCTCGCGGTTTGTTGGCCCGTTCCGAGACGAAGTGCTTGAGTGGGAGAAAAAGCTATCGACGGTTGGAGAAGTCATTGATGTTTGGATGATTGTGCAACAGAAGTGGCAGTACCTCGAAGGCATTTTCCTTTCTGGCGACATTCGACAGCAGCTTCCAGCAGAAGCAAAACGGTTTGACGGCATTGACAAGGGGTTTGCAAAGATTTTGGTCGAAGCCTCGACCAAGAAAAACGTGGTGGACACGTGCAACGTTGCCGGCCGGCACCAGGTGCTGGTCCAAATGCAAGAGGACCTTGACGGCTGCCAAAAGTCGTTGAACGATTACCTCGACGCGAAACGGAACGCGTTTCCGCGGTTCTTCTTCATCTCTGACGACGAACTCTTGTCCATCCTCGGCAGTGCCGAAGTGACGTGCGTCCAGGAGCACATCATTAAGATGTATGACAACGTTAAATCGCTCATCTTCCAGGGAGAATCCGCAAACGGCATGGCGTCCGGCGAAAAAGAAATCATGATGTTCCGGACGCCAGTCATCTGTGAAGGTCAAGTCGAAGAATGGATGACGGCAATCTTACAAGAAATGCGGGCTACCGAACGTCTCATTACGAAAGAAGCCATTTTTAAATACTGTGATCCGGAGATTGGCACGCGTAACGACTGGATCGAGAGTTACCAAGGCATGGTTGCGCTTGCAGGCTCCCAGACCTGGTGGACGTGGGAGGTGGAAGACGTCTTCCGAAAGGTTGAGGAAGGTGACAAGAAAGCCATGAAGACGTACAGCGAAAAGTTGCACGTCCAGCTTGACTTGATGGTTGTGAGGGTGCGGCAAGATCTTGCGAAGAACGAGCGGAAGAAGCTCAACACTATGCTCATCATTGACGTCCACGCCCGTGATATTGTCGACTCTTTTGTGCGTGACAGCATTCTCAATATTAAGGAATTCGAATGGGAATCGCAACTTCGGTTCTACTGGGACAAGAACGAGGACGACCTCATGATCCGGCAGTGCACCGGCGCCTTCAAGTACGGTTACGAATACATGGGTTTGAACGGCCGTCTTGTGATTACTCCGTTGACCGATCGGATTTACTTGACCTTGACACAAGCCCTTTCCATGTGGCTTGGTGGCGCCCCAGCTGGCCCAGCTGGTACTGGCAAAACAGAGTCGGTGAAGGATCTTGCAAAGGCTATGGGCCTGCTTTGCATGGTCACCAACTGCGGGGAAGGCATGGACTTCCGTGCTTGCGGTAAGATCTTCTCCGGTCTCGCGCAATGCGGCGCCTGGGGTTGCTTCGATGAGTTCAATCGTATCGACGTGTCTGTGCTGTCGGTGATTTCCACGCAGCTCAAGACGATTCGGGACGCTCTTATCATGGGCCTGACCCGGTTCATGTTCGAAGGCCTTGAGATTGGTCTCGATGCCCGTGTTGGCATGTTTATCACCATGAATCCAGGCTACGCTGGCCGAACCGAATTGCCAGAGTCTGTCAAGGCGCTCTTCCGGCCGGTGGTGGTCATTGTACCAGATTTGAGGCAGATTTGCGAGATTATGTTGTTCTCAGAAGGTTTTGTGATGGCTCCCGTCCTTGCCAAGAAGATGACAATCTTGTACTCGTTGTCCAAAGGGCAGCTTTCGAAGCAGTACCACTACGATTTCGGCCTTCGGGCGTTGAAGGCTGTGCTGGTCATGGCGGGTGGCTTGAAGCGTGGTGACCCAGACCTTCCTGAAGACGTGGTGCTCATGCGTGCGTTGCGAGACATGAACTTGCCAAAGTTTGTGTTTGAAGACGTCCCGCTCTTCCAGGGTCTTATTGCCGACTTATTTCCTGGCTTGGATTGCCCACGTGTTGGCTACCCGACAGTGAACAAGGCGGTTGAAGATGCTCTCTTAGAGAAGAATTACATCATCATGGAAGACGAGCAAGGCCTCAAGTCGCAGGTCGACAAGGTCATCCAGCTCTACGAGACCATGCTTACCCGGCACACCACCATGGTCGTCGGCAACACTGGCGGCGGAAAATCGGTTGTCATCAACGCGCTTGCGAAAGCGCAAAACACACTTGGTTTGATTACAAAGCTTCACACACTGAACCCAAAAGCTTGCACCGTCAACGAGCTTTACGGTGTCCTTGACCCTGTCACCCGTGACTGGCAAGACGGTCTGCTGTCAAAGATTTTCCGTGAAATTTGCAAGCCGACCGAAAAGAGCGAGAAGCGAATCGTCATGTTTGATGGCGATGTCGACGCCTTGTGGGTCGAGAACATGAACTCTGTTATGGACGACAACAAGGTGCTTACGTTGCCAAATGGTGAGCGTATTCGCCTTCCAACGCATTGCGCGTTGCTCGTGGAAGTGGCAGACTTGCAGTACGCTTCGCCGGCCACGGTTTCGAGGTGCGGCATGGTCTACGTTGACCCAAAGAATCTTGGCGTGCTGCCCTTCTGGCAGCGGTGGGTGTACGCTCGGCCGGGCGGTGCTGTCGACGAAGAAGGCAGCCAGCAATTTCAGCTCATGGTGCTCTTTGAAAAGTACGTGCCAGTCTTGCTTGAACGTATCCTCGACGGCATCGAAGATGGCCAGCCTGTTGGACGGTTGAACATGATCATTCCAAGGTCAAACTGGAACCAGGTCAAGCAGCTCGCTGACATGATCACCTCGATTTTGAAACCAACCCCGGAAGAAACCGACGCAGACAAGTTGGAAGCAGTCTTTGTGTGCGCACTCACGTGGTCTCTTGGCGCTGGCCTGCTTGAAGACGACCGAAAGATCTTTGATACCGTGATCAAGAAGGTGGCCGGCCTTGCAGCCTCCCCAAGCGATGCAGGTGCTGGCCCGGGGTCGCTTCCAGCCGAGCAAGCTACGTTGTACGACTACTTCTACGATGCCGAAAAGGCCAAGTGGGTTTCGTGGACAAGTGTGATCCCTGAGTACGTCCACGACCCTGCGATGCCGTTCCACGAGATTCTTGTGCCAACACCAGACACTGTTCGAACTTCGTGGCTCCTGAAGCTCTCCGTTGACCTGGAGCAACCAGTGTTGTTGGTTGGCGAGTCGGGTACCTCTAAGACGGCGACCACAGCTGCTTTCTTGAAAACGTTGGACCACAGTGCGTTCCAGCAGTTGAACTTGAACTTTTCCAGCCGAACCTCGTCCATGGACGTGCAGCGGACCATCATGGCCACCGTTGAAAAGCGTACAAAGGACGTGTTTGGCCCACCGGTTGGCAAAAAGCTGCTCGTCTTCATGGACGACATGAACATGCCGCAGGTCGACACCTACGGCACTCAGCAGCCGATAGCGTTGCTGAAGCTGTTGGTGGACAAGAAGGGTCTCTACGATCGTGGCGCAGACTTGAACTGGAAGCAGGTCAAGGACTTGGGCTACCTTGCTGCCATGGGCAAACCAGGCGGCGGCCGTAACTCGGTGGACCCTCGATTCATCTCGCTATTCAGCGTGTTCAACGTTACGTTCCCAGCCCAGACATCGTTGGTTAAAATTTACTCGAGCATCTTGGCAGGCCACCTCCAAGGCTTCGACGAGGCTCTCACGGGAGTCGCCGACAAGTTCACAAAGGCGACAATGTCGTTGTACTCTGAAATCACCGAGAACCTGCCGCCAACCCCGGCCAAGTTCCACTACATTTTCAACCTCCGAGACTTGAGCCGTGTCTACGAAGGTCTCTGCTTGGGGACCCCCGACAAGATCACGGCCCTGCCAGAACTTGTCCGGATGTGGCGTCACGAATGCTCCCGCGTCTTCCACGACCGTCTCACCACTGTCGACGACAAGAAGTACGTCAACAGCCTCCTCGAGAAGATCATTGGGTCGACGTGGCCGGAAGCGAAAGAGCGTGCGCTTGGCGAGCCGCTGCTGTTCGGCGACTTCCGAAACACGCTCGACGCAACAAAGCCACGGCTCTACGAAGACATTGAATCGTTTGATGTTTGCAAAGCTATTTTTGACAAGATTATCGAAGAGTACGACGAAAACAACACCCCGATGGGCCTCGTGCTCTTTGAAGATGCGTTGGAGCATCTGTGCCGCGTCCAGCGTGTCCTGCGGATGGGGCGTGGCCATTCATTGCTCGTTGGTGTCGGCGGCAGCGGCAAGCAAAGCTTGACCAAGCTCGCGTCTTTCACTGCTGGATGCAAGGTTTTTGAGATTACCTTGAGCCGTGGCTACGGCGAGGAAGAATTCCGGGAAGATCTCAAGCTGCTCTACCAGCAGGTAGGCATTGAGCTTGAGAAGACGACGTTCCTTTTCACCGACGCCCACGTCGCTGAAGAAGGCTTCTTGGAATCGATTAACAACATTTTGACCGCAGGCATGGTGCCGGCGCTTTATGCTGATGACGAAAAGGATGCCATCATCAACCAAGTGCGCGACCTTGTCACCGCAACGGGTGTTGCAGGGAACAAAGAAAACTGCTGGAACTACTTTGTCAAGACGTGCACGGACAACTTGCACGTTGTCCTTGCTATGTCGCCGTCCGGCGACGTTCTCCGGACGCGGTGTCGTAACTTTCCAGGCCTCGTCAGCAACACTGTCATCGACTGGTTCATGCCGTGGCCAGAACAAGCGTTGCACGCGGTCGCGACCAAGTTCTTGAAGGGCGACGCGGAAGAAGAAACGCAGATCATTTCAGACGAGCATTACGACAATGTTGTCGCGCACGCAGTGCACGTTCACCAGTCAGTTGCAACCTACTCAAACGATTTTGAAGAAAAGCTGCGTCGTTACAACTTTGTTACGCCGAAGAACTACCTCGACTTTTTGAAGAGCTACAAGGAGTTGCTCGAGAAGAAAGACAAATTTGTTGACTCGCAGGTGGATCGTCTTGGCGGAGGTGTGAGCAAGATCGAGGAAGCCACAGTGCAGCTCGATGCCTTGAACGCGCAACTCGAAGTACAAAAGGTAACGTTGGCCGAGTCTACCACGGCCTGCGCCGCCCTTTTGGAAGAAATTGCAACCCTGACAGCAGAAGCGACTGAGAAGAAGCAAGGCGCCGAGGAAAAGGCTACCGTCCTCGCCGTCGAAAGTAAGCAAATCGCCATCGAGAAGAAGGTGGCTGAAGATGGCCTTGCAACTGCTTTGCCGGCGCTTGAAGAAGCAAGAGAAGCCTTGAAGAACCTCCGAAAGGAAGACGTGACTGAAGTCAAGTCGTTCTCCGTGCCGCCGCCACCTGTATGCGTCGTGTGCGAATGCATTCTGATGATGAAGGGCAGCAAGGAAATCAGTTGGAAAGCTGCAAAGGGTATGATGGCTGGCGCCGACTTCTTGTCGTCTTTAATGACCATGGACGTCGACGCGATCAAGGTTAACCAGCAACGTCAAGTGAACTCGCATTTGGCCAAAGGCAAAATCACCTTGGAGAGGATGCGAAACATTTCGAACGCCGGTTCAGGTTTGCTTATTTTCGTCACTGCAGTCATGGGGTACTGCGCCGTCGCTGCTGAAATCAAGCCAAAGCGTGAGCTCGTGGCCAAGCTCGAAAAGGGTTATGCCATGGGTAAGCGTGAGCTTGACAAGATCACGAAGGAGCTCGACGCGCTCGAAAAGTTGCTTGCCGACCTCGGTGCGAAATACGAGTCTGCAATGAGCGAAAAGAATACGTTGGCTGACGAAGCTGCCGTCATGCAACGGCGGTTGGAAGCTGCCGACAAGCTGATTGGTGGCCTTGGTGGCGAAATGGTGCGATGGAAGGAGGAGCTTGTTGTCTTGCGAGAGAACAGGACCCGTCTCGTAGGCGACTGCCTGCTTGGCGCAGCGTTTCTGAGCTACACTGGCGCATTTACGTTTGAATTCCGTCACAGCATGGTCAACAAAGATTGGTACGTCGACTTGACAACACGGCAGATCCCGGTAAGCAAGCCAAACGAAGCTGGCACGTTTGACATGCAGAACTTGCTCACGGATGAAGTCGAGATTAGTGCTTGGGGCTCTGAAGGCCTGCCACCAGACGAGCTGTCGCTGCAGAACGGCATCTTGACAACCCAGGCGGCCAACTTCCCGCTCTGCATCGACCCACAACAGCAAGCGCTTAACTGGGTCCTAAAGCGTGAAGCGCCAAACGGCTTGAAGGTGTGCACCTTCAACGATCCTGACTTCATCAAGCACTTGGAGCTCGCAATCAAGTACGGCTTCCCGTTCTTGTTCCGTGACGTCGACGAGTACATTGACCCGGTCATTGACAACGTGCTCTCCAAGAACATCCAAGGTTCAGGCCAACGTCGTTTTGTCCGGCTTGGCGACAAAGAAGTGGATTGGGACGACAACTTCCGGCTCTACTTGAACACGAAGTTGCCAAACCCAAAATATTCGCCGTCCGTCTTCGGGCAGTCCAAGGTGATCAACTACACTGTGACCCTCCAAGGCCTCGAGGACCAGTTGCTCTCTGTCATTATTCGGTACGAACGAAAGGAGCTCGAGGAGCAGCGTGAGGCGTTGATCCAGGAAACGGCCGAGAACAAAGGTTTGCTCAAGGAGCTCGAAGACACGCTCCTGCGGGAGTTGACCAACTCGACAGGCAACATGCTTGACAACGAAGAGTTGATTGTCACTCTTGAGAACACAAAGGTGAAGGCGACGGAAGTGAGCGAAAAGCTCGCGGTTGCTGCCGAAACTGCAAAAGAGATTAACGGAATCCGGAACGGGTACCGGCGAGCCGCCAAGCGTGGCGCCGTGCTCTTCTTCGTGCTGTCCGACATGGCCAGCATCAACGTCATGTACCAGTACTCGCTGAGCTCTTACTTGGAAGTCTTTGAAAAGTCGCTCGCCAAGTCCATACCGGATGCGTTCTTGGAGAAGCGGCTGAACAACATTATTGCCACGCTCACGCTCAACGTGTATAATTACGCGAGCACGGGCCTGTTTGAGAAGCACAAGCTGTTGTTCTCGTTCCAGATGACGTGCAAGCTGCAGGAAGGCGAAGGCGAAATGGTTCACAGCGAGCTTGATTTCTTCATCAAGGGCAACTTGGCGCTCGAAAAGTCGGCCCGCCCGAAGCCGCACGCCTGGGTTCCCGACCAAGGCTGGGAGGACATTATGAAGCTCACCGAGCTCTGTCCGAACGTCTTTAGCAAGCTGGCCGACGACGTGGACAAGCGAGGGTCGGAGTGGAAAGCTTGGTTCGAGTTGGAGGCGCCAGAAGAAGCCACGCTGCCGTGCGGCTACTCGGAGAAGCTCGAGCGGCCGTTCCAGCTGCTCTGCTTGCTTCGGTGCTTCCGTACAGACAGAATCTACCGTGCCGTCACCACGTTCGTTTCCAACTACATGGGCGAAACATTTGTGCAGCCGCCAGTGCTTCACTTTGAAAACCTGCTGGAGAACTCGACGGCGAATTCGCCAATTGTGTTCATCCTGTCACCAGGCTCTGACCCTGGGACTGACTTGACCAAGCTTGGGCAGAAAATGGGGATGACGAGCCGTCTCAAGTTTTTGTCGCTCGGGCAAGGGCAAGGCCCGCTTGCCCTGGAGCTGTTGGACACTGCTGCGCAGCGCGGCCAGTGGCTCATGCTCCAGAACTGCCATTTACTTGTCAAGTGGCTGCACGACTTGGAGAAGACGCTCGAGCAGCTGAAGAACCCTCACCCAGACTTCCGCCTTTGGATCACCACAGACCCAACAGACAAGTTTCCGATCGGCATCTTGCAGCAGTCTCTCAAGGTCGTCTCCGAGCCGCCAAACGGGCTGAAGCTGAACTTGCGGTCCACCTTCTCCAAGCTCTCGGACCAAGCGTTGTCCGATGAGGAGTGCGAGCACCCACGGTACAGGCCGATGGTGTACACCCTCGCCATGTTCCACGCCGTCGTCCAAGAGCGACGGAAGTACGGGCGTGTGGGGTGGAACGTTGCGTACGATTTCAACGAGTCTGACTTTGGGTCATCCTTGCTTATCATCAAAACGTACTTGCAAAAGGCGCACGAAAACAGCGACGAGAAGCTGCCGTGGGGCTCGCTCAAGTACCTGATTGGCGAAGTCATGTACGGCGGTCGTGCCATTGACGACTTTGACAGGCGTGTGCTCCGGACCTACATGAACGAGTACATGGGCGACTTCATCTTTGACACGTTTGCCGAGTTCCACTTTTACATGGATGAGACGGTCGATTACAAGATTCCAAACTGCTCGAATCGGGACGAGTTCTTGGAAGCCATTGAAGAGCTCCCGCTTGCAAACACACCCAACGTGTTTGGCTTGCACCCAAACGCCGAGATTGGGTACTACACTGCTACGGCGCGAGACATGTGGTCGCAGCTGATTGACTTGCAGCCGGCCACCGGCGGTGCCGGTGGCGGCTTGTCGCGCGACCAGCACATTACCAACATTGCAGACAGCATTGGCGGCAAGCTGGGTGACCACTTTGACTTGGAGTTTGTCAGAAAGGCGTTGGGTGGGATCCCAAGCCCAACTGAGGTCGTGCTGCTTCAAGAGCTGGAGCGTTTCAACAAGCTGATCGTCAAGATGAAAAGCTCGCTGAAGGAGCTAAAGCGTGCGCTGATTGGCGAGGTCGGCATGTCGTCCGAGCTTGATGATTTGGCCAACGCACTCTTCAACGGTTACATTCCGCCAGGGTGGGCTCGGCTCGCACCAGCCACGCTGAAGGGCTTGTCTGCGTGGATTGCGCACTTTGAACGGCGGTACGCGCAGTACGTGGGGTGGACGGAGAAGGAGCCGACTGTAATGTGGCTCTCGGGTTTGCACATCCCAGAGTCGTACCTGACTGCGTTGGTGCAGGCAACGTGCCGAAACAAGGGGTGGGCCTTAGACCGGTCAACCTTGTACTCTGCAGTTACCGACCACGTGGACGTGGAAGAGATCCGGGAGCGGCCTGCAAACGGCTGCTTCATTGAGGGCATCTTCTTGGAAGGCGCGAGCTGGGACTTAAAGCACAAGTGCTTGGCCCCGCCAATTCCAAAGCAGTTGGTGCAGAACTTGCCAATCCTACGGATCATCCCGATCGAGGCGCACAAGCTGAAGCTGCAGAATACTTTCCGTACGCCCGTCTACACGACGTCAGCTCGTAGAAATGCAATGGGCGTCGGCCTGGTCTTCGAGGCCGACTTGGCGACAGCGGAGCATGCTTCGCACTGGACATTGCAGGGCGTCGCGTTGACGCTCAACGATAATTAAGGATATAGAACACACACACACACACACTTTTATCTGCACGCGCCTTTTCATTTTTCTCTTACAAAATATAAACGGCGG
>Ga0206692_1007321_pt1 | contig 14460 bp, 22 predicted proteins | sample M240m12015metaT_FD_159670 | JGI IMG/M metagenome (GOLD analysis project Ga0206692, IMG submission 159670) | Metatranscriptome of ammonia-oxidizing marine archaeal communities from Monterey Bay, California, United States - M2 40m 12015... | ecosystem: Environmental > Aquatic > Marine > Intertidal... | reverse complement strand
TCTTAAAATAAACTAATTATATACCATAAACACTAACATTTATTTAAACTTATTATTATTTTTTAATCAATCAATATCTTTAACATTTTACTTAATAACATTTAATCAATACCTTAACTGTTTTAATGAATTTTTAAATATTTTACTATTTAAAAGATATTTAACTTTATAACTATTTAACTATTTAACTATTTAACTATTTAACTATTTAACTTTATAACTATTTAACTTTATAACTTTGAGAACTAAAGATTATTTATTCGCTTATTCGCTTGATAATACTTATTTAGTTGTATATATCTAATTTCTTATTTGAATTATTTTGTTGATTATCTTTCCTTTTATATCGCATGTATTTGAATCAATTATCAAAGCCATCGACGTCTAGAATGAGTCCAACGCCTGCGCATCTCCATTTGTCAGGATGGTCTTTGGTTTTGAGTAGCGCTCCGAAACAATACTCAGCTGCACCACGCCAAGCGGTTTTGTATGTTGGGCAGCGGTACATTTTGCTGACATTGATCGGTTTGTTGACGTTGTATGAACGAACTATAATAACTGGCATTTCGGTCTAGAGGATCTTAGGCTAACAGTCTTCGATGATGAGGTCTTCCCAGTTGAAGCGCGCTCCCTCGATCTTGGTGCCGAAGCAGTAACTGTGGACTAGCGATGGTTTCTTTTCGGTTTTGAGGAGATCCTCTGCAGTGGAGTTGATGCACTCAGTGATGATGTCGTACTCGTCGAGTGGCTTTTTCTCGTCTTGGCAAGTCTGTTGTTTAATAGAGTTGAGGTAGCCTAGAGGGTTCTATATTTTGTTTAAGTAGATGATACGAGGGATAGTGTCGATGGCGCCGAATACTTCACCGAGTTATTCCAGACGCATTCTGATCACATTCATCCAGGACGACAGACTGCGCAGAGTAGGGAAGCTCCACTTCATCCAGAACTCAGGGATGCGTTGGAACAACAGGCAATTCATGGCCGTTTCGATGTCGTCGGTGAAGTTGGCTTTGCCTTCTTGTGCGAGTTTGAGCGTGGTCAGAGTATCAGTAACAGTCTCGCAAAGTTTGTTTATGCGCTCGAACTCTTGGATGAAGCAATTCTGGAATGGTTTGCTTTCTTTACGGTCTATGCCGATTTTCGAGAGTTCAAACTGACGGCCGGGGAAGTCTGGGGACTTGTCGGCAGGAATGCGTTCGCGAATGAACTCAACCATTTCGTTGATGATCTGAGCGGGTCCGCCACCTCCTGTATCTCCTGCCTCTTCTTCTTCATCCGCGCCCGAATCGAGGGGCAAGATGTCGAGCAGGAAGCTGAACATTTCGTTGGACGCGATGATCCTCGATGCAGTTTCGGTATTAGGGTGCATACCAATCGAAATCGGAGACTCTTCTTTGATACCTTTTTCGATGTGTTGTTCTTAGGCTTGTTATGTGATCAGTTGAGACACTTTGAACGAGAATTGTTTGCCGTTGGTTTATGGCGCGAGTTCAAACTCGTCGCAAATTTGGTCTTTCATGAGTTAGTCGAGGTAAGCCTTGCACATCATGCGGTCTTAGTCGTCGACGATGTGTCCGCCCTACATGATCTCTCCAAAGAGCTACTTGAGATCTTCCCAAGGGATCGTGGACCCAGTCAAGTTTTCGAGGTATTTGTTGAGAATCGAAGCACAAGAGAGCAGATCTCCGACGTTGAATGGCTAGTTCATGTTGTAGCCGATGCGTCCATAGCGCTTGCGCTCAAACATCATCGCGTGGAAATAGCAGAGTCCTTAGAGTATATTTTTCTCGCGGCCGTCTTTGTCCTCGAACTTTTTGGTGTCGAAATTCTTCCATGCCTTCTGCATGTTAGGCTTGATGCCTGCTGGTGCCTCCATGATGATCAAGACAGAGCGCTCCATGATGCCGATGGGCATGATATCGGTCGGGTCCGTGGTGAGGAAGAGGCGGAACTTGTTATTGATGAAGCCTCCGCTCGCGCCAGACGCAATGTCTTCCAGGATCTTGGTGAGTTCAGGCAGCCAATCGACCATCAGCTGGATGTTTTCGAGCATGACCCAGGTGCCGCTCGCTTTACCTTCTTCAATGCGTTGTACAGCGACTTTCTCCATGAGCTCCCCCATCGCTACGATTTCCAACTCGCCTTTGTTGTTTTCGTTCTTGATGTCTTTGACCATGCGCACTGCGTTGACACCGGGCGCGTTAACGAACATCATTGGTTTCTTCTAGTCGCAATCGGCGAACGAGTCGTCGACGATGTCCTGCGCCTGCAATACTGCGTCGCAATTTGTGAATCCATCTCCCAGCTGGTGGTAAATCCAGTTCGACATGATGGAGCTGATGCGGTCCTGACGCAGGGAGCGGACAATTAAGATCTCCTCGAACTTCTTCTCCATACCCTTCCACTCTCCGGGCATGCGCTCTTTCTCAGGTGCGATTTCGTTCCACCACTCCTTGAACTTCAGATTGTATGTTTTTGAGAGGTCCTCAGGTAGTTTTTCGAAGCCACTGAGATCGGCCAGTTTGATAACCTGGTTCCAAGAAGAGTCTGGCAGCCAGTCGACTTCCGATTTGGCCTGTCCGGAGCCTCCGGTCAGCAAAAACAGCACCTTTTTGAGATCAAATGGTTCAGGGTGTCTAAGTTGGTTCTTGGACATGAGACGGATGGTTATTTGGGAGAGGAATACAAGCTTGTGGCGCTCGAACATACCTCTCGACACCATGGCTTATATGACCTTGCGCAGCATATCGCGCAGTGCAGGCACACGCGTCTTCGGGTCTTTATCTTCGACCATCGCATAGATCTTCGCGAAAAAGTCCTGGAACAGCTCCAAAGAGAACTGCTACATAGGGTGCACGCGACAAAGTGTGATCAGTAGGAATTAAAGCATCGAACCTTCGTCCGCAATCGGAATATAGATTTTGCGTGACTCTTCAATGACTTTTTCGGTCTCCTTGGCCTTGATCTGGGCGTCCTGGATCATTTTAGCATTTTTCTTGGTGTCTTCGATTTTGACGACGAGTTCGTCGGAGTCCAGGATCGTGTCAGGGTTAGCCCTGTTGAGAGAGTCGAGCAAGTCACCTTCGAAAAACGCTAGTTTCTTGACAAACTCGTTCTGGTCTTTGACAAGCTGCGCTTTCTCCTCCTCGAGTTCGTAACGCTCCTCTCGCACTACGTTGGCGAGCAGCTGGTCCTTAAGACCATCTTCGGTCACGATAAAGTTAAGGATGGTGCACATGGCGGCGTACTCAGGTTTTTAGTGCGGGTTCATGAGCTTGGAAAGCATGAGCAGCCTGAAGTCTTTGTTGTACTCGACTTCAGAGTCGCCGAGTTTGATGAACATTTTGGATGCCTTCTTGATGATCGCGCGGGTAAGCACTGGTTCGATACTTGGTTCCAGTTCTTCTTGTACGTTTTCGATGATCAAGACACGGCCGCTTGAAAGACACGAGCGCAGTTTGTTTTCGAATTGTTTGTCGTTGAAAGCTGAAATTTCAAGGTCTTGGTACTTTTTGCTGAGTTACTTGGACGCCTGAAGTTGCGGATCGATGATCAATGGCCAGCGTGATGCCTGTTCGATGATGGCTGCGTTTTCTTTGGAGAATCGATCGTCGGGCAGGTCCTGGTTTGCCCACTCAGCCATGGTGGCGCCGTCAACCAACTCGGTGAGCGGGTCGATGCCATCCTTCTAAGGCACGCCGAACTTCTGGATCGTGTTCATCCAGTCTTTCTTCCAGATTTTCTCGCGGAACTTGAGGTCGTATGGCCCCAAGTAGGAGATGAAACCGGCTGAAATGAGGTTGATGCCCACCACTTGGCTCATCATCTCGCCGAGGGTCTTGACGTTGCCTTTCCAGCGCACGTACTCATCCTTCAGACCGTCGATCAAACGGTTCGCGAGGTCCTGCTTCTAGCTCAGTTTCGCACACTCTTCTTCGACTTTCTGTAGTTTCTCCTGTGCTTCCTTCAAACTAGCGTTCAATTCAGCTACGGTTTCTTCGGCTCTTTTTTTCTTATCGTTTGCCTCGTTTAGCTCGGCCTGTGCCGCATCAGCTTTCGCAGTCGCAGTGGCCTTTTTCTCCTCAAGAGGTTTGAACTCAACGACGCCTTTGTAGAAGTTTTTGATGTTGTACACAAAGTTGAGAATACCGGCTGCAGCCTTAGATACACTATTCATGCCGTCTGGCGTGAAGACTGTGTTTTCCTTGTGTTTTTCGAAGATTTCACCAACCTTAGCGAAGCGTTCCTCATACTGATCAGTATTAGTCATGATGTCGTCTTTGGCGTCGAGTAGGCGCTTTTTGAATGCATTGCCATCCTTCATGACACCCTGGTTCTACTTCCAGTCGCCGAACTTGGACTTCTGACCGACGGGCATAATAACCCAGTTGATGCCAATGCACACGTCGACCGCTTTCTCGGGGCACGCTTTGTAGGCCTTAAACTCATTGATGTCAGACACCTCCATATTGTTGGCAGCTTTGTTGGCAGCCTCGAGTGCAGGTTCTGCTTCTGCGAACTTGGCTTCTGCCTCTTCCCTGACTGCAGATGCCTCGGCCAATACAATTCCAGCTTTTTCAGCAGTTTCAGCGGCGGATGAAGCAATGATGGCCGCTTTTTCAGACTCCACGGTAACCTTGTCGAGTAACTTCTTCGTCTCGGAAGCAATGATGTCCGCCTCTTGTTTGCGCACTTTGATTTGTTCGTTTAGCGCAGCGACATTTTCGCCTATATTATCCATTTTCTCGTATCCTTGTGTATACATATCTTTGTCAGCGCCGAATTTCTCGCGTTTCTCGCCCAAAATTTTGAGGTAAAACTCGATCAACTCGAGGAAACTCTTCGGAGTTGTGTAGCACTGGCGTTTGAACTTTTCTTTGTAGATGAGGTTGTACTTGTCGATCGAAAGGTGGATTTCGGACATAAAGTTACCAACGCCGCGTCTTATATCGTCGTTCTCGAACTCAACTTCCTTGAGGAAATTGTATGCGACCTTTTCACAAGCCTCACGAGGCCAGGCGTGGAAGAAATCTACTTGGCAGCAGTTGACGACTCCGGGGAACTTTGCGACACGTTTACGCATTACGTCGCCAATTGGACTCATACAAATGACCATTTTGAGGTTTTTACGGACTTGCAAAATTAGTTATTTGAGAAGCTGATCGTCGGTGTCATTCGGTAAACCATCGGCTTTAGCCTTGTTTTTTAGGAGTCGTGCAAATGCGATGTATTCGGTCTCGCTCATGAGCTCAGGAATGTAACCAGAGTTGAGGAAATCGTTTATGCAGATCAAGAACTGTTCCTTGATGATTTGTCCGTCGGTGATGATGAGAGCCATAGGTTTGCCTGGCTTGACCGCGCTCTTCTCGAAGAGAGTGCGCAAGTCGTCTTTGAAACTGACGTAGTTGTAGTTGCCTTTAATCATGATCTGGAACTAGAGGATTTCGTGGAGGAAGACTGCCAGCTTGGATAGTGACTGTTTACCTGAACCACCGACTCCGAGCAACAGCGCATTGCCTCCAGGCTTTTGCACAATTCGGGAGATATGGCAGATGTGTTCCACAGCCTGGCTGAACAGCACAATTGGCATGGCCGGCTAAGCGTTGTTGTACTCCTCGAGTTTGTTAGTGAGTACATTTTTCAATTGATCTGGCTGGTCCCAATTTATTGCTTTGAACGCGAACTCGCCGTTGCCTACGACTTGGTTCACGAACGAGGTGAAGATGTTTTTCGGTAAGTTGCCCTCTGCGTCAGGAGTTCCTTAGACTAAAGCTTTATCGAATTCCTCAAACTCATTGACGCTCTTGAGTTTCTCGAAAAAGCATTCGTAGTCTTCAGGGAATAGACGATCTTTGAATACGCGTTCGGTCTCGTGTTACCATAACTTTGCAATTTCATGTGGGCTACCGATTTAGAAGTCCTTTTTGGACATGAGCAGTCCTTCGACGACACGAGAGACGTCGCGCAAATTGAACTTGTAGAAAAATTTGCGCGCAGTCGGGCTGAGCTTAGGTTCGACGAGTATTTTCTGGAACACGCGGTTGAGTGCTTCGATGCAGCCGTCGCCCATGGCTTGAATCTTTTTATCGAACTTTTTGAAGTGGTCGGTCACGATGCGCTTGAAGATACCTGTTACGGTGTCATTTGGAGGCTTGGATATAGCGAGAGTGGTGAAGAAGCGCTGCATGCGGTTAGAGATGTTGCCCGCGCCCATTTTCGGGTTGAATGAGGCACAAATGAGGAAGTCCTTCAGCTCGATGAGTTGCTCGAGGTCCTCAAGATGATAGGTATTCTTGTAGTCTACAATCTGTTTGAGAAGCTCGATGGCACTTTGGGTACCTTAGTGGTCTGCGAAGGCCATGTTCAAATCGTCAATGAACTAAATAATCTTGCCGAATGGGTTCTTAGGTCCGTATTGAATAGAGTGTTTTTTGTCCATTTTGCTCATGATGAAACTGAACAGCTGGCCAGAGAGGATGTAATTATTCAAGGTAGTAGAAACCGAGCCGATTTTGTCGTCTTTCTCACGTTTTTTGGCGATCCAGTCAATGAACTAATTAATGAAGGTGGTTTTGCCAGTTCCGGTCCCGCCGACTACGCAAATCGAGCGGTTGGAGAGTTAGTGCAGCTCCATGACACGGCGTTACTTGAAGACGTCCAAGTTAGGCACAATGATCTGGAAGTGCATAAGCGGGCCGCCCTGCACGCCGCCGACGTTGTCCCAGGTGCTCGGTACTTCCTCCTCCCACTACACCCATTCCCAGGTTTTGGTACAATAGAACTAGTCCAGCAGCATTTTTTCCTTAGGCATGCCCTCGCATTTCTGGCGCACCTGCTGATCGAAGAATTTCAAAGCCGATTCATCGTTTATGATGCCTCCGAAGGCCCATGCGGTTGCTTAGTAGAACAACATAGCAATGGCGTTTTTGCACTTCTCTTCATCGGATTGTTTGAGTTCAATGAAGCTTTTGCGCTCTTTGTCGTCGAAGAAGTAAGAGTCAATTATAGTAGTGATGGTTTGACAGATAGCCATGCGGCGTATAGGTACAGCAGGCTCGATTTCGTCGAGATACATAACCATCATCGTGTCTTTGAACCAACCAGAGTCGTAGCAAAGTTCGATTTGCGTCTTAATAGCCTGCAACAGCTCGTTTTCGACAGGGTTTTTGAAATCCTTAGGGCAGTTCTCTGGATCCATCTTCTTGAGGATGCGTTCCTTCATTGTGTCCTTCCACTGGTTGAGGTACGGCAAGTACCCAACATCAGGTTCATTGATGCAAATACAACCGCCGCGTGAGGCAGTCGCAGGAGTCGCGTTACGCATATCTTCGATTTCGAGCAGCATGCGCATTGAGGCAGTCATCGGGATACGCTCGTTCGATGCGAGGGTGAGCACCTTGTTGTCGTCCATTACAGTGTTCATTGCCTCGATCCATTCAGGGTCGATGTCTCCGTCGAGAATCATGTACTTGTTTTCAATATCGTCGGTGTAGTCTTTGCCGTTCTTGCTCATGTTGCGCATGATGGTGGACAGCACGCCGTTTTTCCAGCCTGCCTTAGGGTCGGTGTAACCGTAAAGCTCGTTACGATTGATAGCTTTCGGGTTCAAGAACTCCATTTTAGTGGGATGTCCGAGTGCATTACAGGTGGCGCCCAGCGTCCTAATCACAGCGGACTTTCCAGAGCCTGCAGGACCGATCACGAACATGCAGTGACGCACTTCCAAGATTTCAGTTACTTGCACCACGAGTTTGACGAAGTCATTTTCATCGCGGTAGTCGAGATTCTATTTTTTTATCATCTCAGGGTCCTTGAGGATGCGGCGTGTGCACTCCATAAAGTTTTTGTCCGACTCGGATTGCACTTGCAATTTGGGGAACAAGTCTTCGCACAACATTTCGAAGATTGGTTTGTCGTTGGAAATTACACGAGGCAAGTTAAAGTTCTTAAGTGCGCTCTTCATTACGTGATACTCGGTAGTGCCGGATGATGCCAGACGCAGTAGTTTGCCTGCCATGCGTAACAGAGACTTCATGGCACGCAAGCGCCAATCGTAGTGGATCTGGAAAGACAACAACTCCTCGGACAGCATATACAAGGTCACGAAGCGAGAACTGAGTACCTTAGCTTCTCTGAATCCTTCGCTCAACAACATGTTCTCGGCGATCAAAATGAAGTCAGCTTTGATCATTGCACACGGACGGAACTGCACTTTGATCGACTCAGGCAGCTCAGCGCGTCCTTTGTAACCAGGATTCATTGTGATGAAGAAGCCCATGGTTGTCACTACTCTGATGCGGTCTTCGTCGAAACTGAACTCTGCGTCGTTGGTAATCATGAAGGAGCGGATTGCGTCGTAGCACATCAAGAACTGTTTGGCTACGATCGACAGCACTTCGATCCGGATGGTGTTGAACTCGTCGAAGCAACCCCATGCGCCGGCTTGTGCCAGTCCCTTGATTAAATTTCCGGCCGATACACCTGTCATTTGCTTGCCGCAGTTGAAGACATACACAGGGACGCCGATGCCCTTGCCCAAGTCCTTGGTGGTCTCGGTCTTACCTGTTCCTGCGGGTCCTTGCGGAGCTCCGCCCATAATAAGCGAAAGTGCCTGTGTGAGGGTAATGTAGCATCTGTCAGTCAAAGGTGTGACCACGAGGCGTTCACCGTTGCCAAGTTACTCGTATTTGTACTCTTGCAACCAGTCAGCCACTAGCGCGTTGACCGTGCGGCGCCCCTCTGTTTCTTCCTCTTCAGAGACTGAGAAGCGCAGTTGACTCTGCCATGTAAATGAAGAGACTTCCTTGATGTTGTTTTTGACCAGGGTTTCCAAAACGTCACGACAATGCACCTGGATTGTAATGATTGCGATCGTCTTGGTCTTGAGAGCTTTCCATTCTTTATCGGATATACCCATAGGTCCGTCGACCACCTTCATGATCATGTTATCGAGTTTCTGCTTCTGCAAGCGCAGGCAGATGCGCATGGAATCTTCGTTGCCTTCCTCGAGTTCGTCGAACGATTTACCTACATCGGTTGTCCAGTTGACTTGGTCCATTACTATCGCAAGTTGACTAGTCTTCTCGTCGATCCACTTTTCGAAGTGGAAGTCCTGATCTTTCCCCATTTCATCCAAGTAGACATTTACTTCCGCTTTCAGAACGGCTTGCATATGTCCCTCGAGGTTGCGAAGCCAGTCCTCGACTTCGCCAACGCACATATAATTCTTGACTTTTTCGAAGCCTACTGTTTCGCCATCTTGCGACTCCATCTTGTAGGACTCCTTGGTAGGGTTGCCAGCGTTGTCGTCGATGAAGTGAATAGTTTTCAGACCACAGAAGCAGTCCACTAGGTTCTTGGCCACCTCGCCTGGTTTCGAGGAGTTAGAGAGGATAGTCAGAAGTGTTTTATCCGAGACGAAGTAGAAACGCGGGAACTTCTTTTTCTTCTGGTCTAGTTATGCAGTCAATTCAGTCTCGCAAGTGTCAAGTACTGAAAGTAGTTCTTTAATTCGGCCGAGACGGCCCTCGACACAACAGGCTTCCTTGACTGTCGAGTGATCGCGCATTTCGTTGATGATGGCCTTGAAGCCTCCGTTCATGTCTTCGAATTTGCGACTAGTCTCTGCTAGGTTGGCTTTGACGTCGGCGGACTGTGTGAAAATAGGCTCGAGCTTGTTCCAGTTTTTCTGCAGTTTCTCAAACTGTGCTACTAACAAACCAATGACGCGCAGGTCGTTGGTGAGGCTGTTCGCGAGTTCCTCGAAGTAGGCGATCTACTTCTTCTGTCCAAGCATATTGAGCAGATTACCGAGGTCCTGGTCGACGAAATCGATAATGTCTTCGGTCTTGTCCATGGCATATGTTTCTTTGTCGCCTAGAAATTCCCAGTCGAATGCCTTGTCATCCCACTGCTTCTTGATTTTGTCGAGATTCTTTTTGATTTTGGTCTGGTTTTTGGCGATCTCGACGATGTCAGAGACCTTTTCGGTTTACTTGGTAAGATTGAGCTTGTAGAGATCGTGGAACTTGAAGTTAGGGTCTTCAGGGACGATGTCGTGCTTGGTCTCGTCGGAAAGCTCCTTCCAGTGGCGCATTTGCATGTCATCAGATTGGAGTTCACTCATCAGCTCGAGAGTTTTGCCCATGTTTTTCACCTTAATTTGGGTGTTGCTTTACACCCTGTACTCTTTCTACTTGAGTTCTTGTTTCTTCAGATACATCTCGATCGTCGAACACTCGAGGATTAGATCGTCGAAGTTGATCTTTTTCCAAGGGATATCTTGCCAGTTTTCAAAAAGCAATGTAACTTATGAAGAAAAGTCCCAAATCTCCTTCAGAGTCTGGAGTTTCTTTTCACAATTATCGATTTCGTTGAATGTCGTTTTCTGGAGGTTGAACAGTTCCTCGCGGTCGTTGAGGGTCTCTTGATTGACTCCTTAGTCTATGAGTTTCTTGGCAAGTTCGTCGACTTTGGTGAAAGCTCGGGTTATCTCATCTTTGTCGACGTCGTTGTTCCAGTTGAACGGCGCTTCCGACTCGTAACGCTGCTTAAACTCGATGAGTTCCTTCTTGAAGCTGCGGGATTGGTCCATAATGGTGTTACCGACAGTCTTTTTAAGAGTGTTGATTTCTTGTTCGATTTTACCGATTTCCTGCCCAAGGTTGGACCATTTGATGTAAGTCAACTCGATTTCTTCAAGTTATTTGTCGAGGGTGCTTTCGTCTTTGGTTGGGTCCTCGCCTTTGCGGAAGTCGAACTTCTTAAGTGTCTGGATGGACTCTTTGATGTTCTTCTTGTAGCAGCGCACGATTTTGTCGACGCGTTTGAAGTCGCGGATGTAGCGCAAGATGTCTTAGAGAAGGTCGGTCTGGCCAACGTCGGGTCTCTTCTTGATGCCCTCGAGAGTGAGCTGCATGAAGTTGTTGATGTTAATCAGCAATTTGTCTGTGTTGTTGTAGAGGAAGTCTTGCCATAAGCCCAGGTAGTTCTCAATGATCACGTCCAGGTTTTCGCGCATGTCGCTGATTTCGATCTTAAGGAACTCGATTTTAGTGTCGTTTGCGAGTAACCCCTTACGTTGCTTTTTGTTTTTGAGCATAGTCAGCTTCTCCATGAATGCTTTGATTTTAGGTGTTTTCTCCCTAGGACGAACACTCTCGAAAATGTCTCTGATGGATTTTGGGGTTTTTTCGCTTTCCTAGTCGATGTTGTAGATTTTGTCTTGCTCGTTGTCTTCTTCGGCTTCTTCATCGGCTTCATCGGCTTCTTCCTTTTTGAAGATTTCTTCGTCATCTTTGCGCAGTTCCGCTTCTGAAGGATAGGTGGTTTTGTCCGAGAGGAAAGACTCGAATGAATGTTCTGCAGAGTTAGAGTAGAGCTCAAAGAATTCTGAGAATTATTCGTTCTTCCATTTGGTGACGTTGACTTCAGTTTGTTTGACCTTGCGTTAGATGCGCGCGAGCCAAGCACGAACAGCAGTGTTTTCAGTAATTTCTTGGAGATAGTCTGTGTTTTTGTTGACGATAACGTCAGCGCGGTCAATAAAAGTAGATATCTGGATGTGTTTTTCAATCCACTTGTCGATTAGACCGAAGATGGTGTCAGCCTGAGGGTCGCTGTTTTTGAACTCGAGATTAAGGCGCAGTTTTTAGTCCTCGATATTGATGCTGATCACGAGGAGAGGTGGCTCGACCTGTTTTTCACGGGAGGGTTCCGGGTAGAGTTACTCGTACATGACTTCAAGATTATGGAGGACAGTGTTGGTGATGCCGTCAGCGATGCGTTCGTTGACGAAATAGATGTATTCCTTCCATTCGCGTGACTCACGGTCGGCGCCCACCTTCTTCATCGTGCCTAAGTAGTCGTCGTGAATCTTTTTGAGTTCTTCCTCGATTTCTTTCTTCTTCGTGTAGAATTGGGTGTCTAGGGCCTGCTGCAGCTCTTCGTAGCGGATGGTCTTGGTTTTGTTGCGTTCCTAGATGATGACGCGTTTGCTTTTGAGCCTCTCGGTTATAGACTCGAGGTTGTGTTTCATCGTGAGCATCGTCTTTTAGACCTTATCGACTTTGGTCTTTGAGCTCTTGAGGAAGCTGTTGATGTCGTTTTCCCAGGTGAGAGAGTTGATTCCTGGTTCAAGGTCCTGGTCCATTTTGACGATTTGCGAAAGGATGAGCGGGCGTTCGACCTTGTGCAACTCGCGCTGGATGCGGTTGTACATGAAAACAATCTCGTCGAGTGTCCAGACGTGTTCGCGGTAGTGGTCCGCTTTGTTGTATATTTTAAGTGACGCCTCGGGTACTTCGTCCTCCTACTGTTTGAAGTACTTGACCTCTTTGAGGAGACGGACTAAGTTAGGATGGAAGTTGACGATGAGTGAGTCATGGTTTTCGTCACGCTACTTCAGCAGTTTGAGCTGGAGCTTGTCGGTACAATCGTCCTTGACAAAGGAGGCGAAGTTATTTTTGGCGTCATTCTGGTAGTTCTCGATTTTCTTTTTGATCGCATTGAAAAGTTTTTCGACTTCCTGGTACTCCTCGCTTTTGCAAAGCGTGTCAGAAAGGACCTGTTATTGCCTGAATTTAGGCACGAAGCGGTCGAGAATGGATTGAGCCCAACGGATGGTACCGGAGGAGACAGCCATGTTGCGTGGTACTGGTTAGGGCTGGAGGGATACACGTGTTTTGACAGCAGAGTCCTTGTCGGGTGTGCGATGCATGTTGTCGATGTCCTGCTTGCCGCGGATGAAGATGCCGTGACATGCCTTGAGATCGCTTTTGTATGCGTCCAGTAACCTGAAGTACTTCTGGGTGATTTCTTCGTCAATCTTCGGGCGTTAGATGACCTCGTCGAACATCTCGAACAGCTTGAAGCGTGCGTAGAAAGTCGTGTTGTCTTCGAAACTCTGTGAGATGACGGATGCGACGCGCTTGTCGATGTGCTTCATCTGGCCTTTGAAGGCGCGGAAGTCCTCGCGGAACTGCTCGCAAGACAATTTGTCGTAGACGTCCATGACGTCGTAGTCTTGGCCGTCGATGGTTTCGTTTTTGTCCTTAAACACGTTGTTCGTGAAGTTTTTGAGTGTCTCGTCGAACATTACGTGGATGTTCTTTATGTCTTTTGTAAACTTGTCGCCCTTGGTACCGCCGATGTACACCTCCTTGAGCGAGTTGTAGTTCATAGCGGTTTCAATGACATGTTCGAGGTCAGCGCAGCGCTCGATGAAACGGTCGAGCTTCTCGAAAAGTGCGGAATGCACGATGTTCCAGCGGCCATTGGAGCGGTCTTTGTAGTCCTTGTACACTAATTTGAAACGCCTGCAAGTCTCGCGGATCTCTTCGAGTGACCTGAGAGGTGATTGGAGGTCTGCTTCCGTGATCTTGGAAATGAGCTCAGGGCCACCTTGTTACTTGCAACTCTGGTTGATGATTTCGTTGCAGATCTGTCTGATCAGGATGACGAGGTTGGTGTTAGACTTGTAGTGATTGCTCGAGTTCTGGATCAGCATGATAAGGTGCATGATGGGCACGAACACATCTTTGATTTCGGTGATAGAGTGTGTGAAGCTTTGGAGCTTCTCAAAGTACTTCTTCTGCGTAGACAGGAAGCGGAAGTTGTCCTCTGCCTCATCCTTCGATTGCGAGACCTCTTCCTTGAGCTTGTCGAAGGGGCCGATGTAGTGCGAAGACTGGCTGGTGAGGAACGTTTTGACTTCAATTAGTTGTTTAGATATCAGTTGTGTATAGATGTGGTTCAAGTTGTCCTTGCGGTTGTCCCAGAACTTGATTTCCTCGAGAGGACCTGCTTTCTGGTTGGTCTCGAATATACTTTCAGAGTCCTGCTTGAGGACCTTCTTAACTAGCTTTTTCCACTTAGTAATCATTACCTCGTAGATTTGTTTTTTGTCTTTAGGTACCAAGGAGTCCATCTAGGAGGCGATAGGCAGAGGCAATTCGGTGTTCCCGTAGACCTGGCCCTCAATGGCGACAGTCTCTACACTCATAGAGGACAACTTGTCAATCATGTCTTCACGCGCTTTCTGGCTCCAGTTGACTAGGTTGCCCTCGTCGGACTCCTTGATCCTCTAGGAGAAGGCAGGAATGAAGACGGACTCGAGAGTGCGGCGCATCTGGTCGAGGTTGTTTCGGGTCATCTCGTTGAACATGAGTGTTTTAGTCATATTGTCTCTCGTGACAGGCTCTGAGCCTGCTCTGAACATGGTCAGAACCTTGTCTGCCGGCATGGCAGCCTTATTAACTTCCCGGGTCAGTATGAAGTCCCGGCCTGCAGTTTTCTTGATGTAAAGGAAGGAGTCAGCGACGTCCTTCGCGATGTCTTTTGCGAATAGTGTCATAATCTTTTTGTTCTCAGGATCATCAAAGCTTTTAATCTCGATTGGTTCAGCTTCGAAAATAACATTACTTATTCTTTGTTTCAAACATTATAGGATATCTTCTTCAT
>Ga0206692_1065030_pt1 | contig 14596 bp, 31 predicted proteins | sample M240m12015metaT_FD_159670 | JGI IMG/M metagenome (GOLD analysis project Ga0206692, IMG submission 159670) | Metatranscriptome of ammonia-oxidizing marine archaeal communities from Monterey Bay, California, United States - M2 40m 12015... | ecosystem: Environmental > Aquatic > Marine > Intertidal... | reverse complement strand
ATTAGTCTTTAAAATCAAAACTTATATTATCTTACTAAATTATTTTAAACTTGTCATATATTATCTACTGAATTTAACTTAAATTTTACCATACAAAAATATCATATTTATAAATATATTATTCAATACTAATTTATTTATGAAATTTATGTTGTTTTTGTTTTTGTTGATGATTGATTACTGATATAAATATTCAATTGCATTTGTTCGAAAGTATATTGATCACTCGTTGCAAGCAAAGAGAGCAGCACCGCGCAGCTTGGCAATGTCTTTAGATCTAGCGACGCCCCATTGATCGGGAGTGTCCTTGTCGGTTGTTGGGAAGTGTGTATCGAGATAGGCTGGACAGATCAGGTAGCGGTCGTTGCGCTTTTTATACTTGTAGATCGGAATCTTGGCGCGCTCCTCAGGTACTTTGCCCGCAGGATGGTTTTCATTGAAGAGCTTCTTGAGGGTCTTGTCGATGTCTTCCATCGGCGAAAATGGCACGGATGCTGTTGCCCACTCGCCTTTTCTGGCACAGTCGGAGTAGAACGAGATCTTAAGGTAGAAGCCTTCTTCCTGGACAATCTTTTCTGGGTCATCAATGAGTTTCATACCACGAGGGTCGAAAACTGCGCCTTCCAAACACAAACCATAGAGCCTGACGCACTTGAAGTGAGTGTCTTGCTACTCGAATTCCTTAGTGCGCTTTGCATTTTCATCGTGAACCCAAGTGAGCATGAACATGTTACCGATTTTGAATTTGTCTTTCTCTGGGCGGACGTTCTAGAGACGCACGATTTCCTGTTTGACAGAGTTGACAAAGCCTTGTGGATTGAACATACAAACCAATTTGTAACGCGTCTCCAAAGTGTGTCCTTGGCGGACGAAGGTGTCGAGTTCGGTCCAGCGCTCTTCTTATTGCTTATACCATGTGGAGATGGAGCCCATCATCCAGGAGATTTCCTCGCCTGCAGCGTTGAACAGCCATGCTTGTGGAACCTTGTTGTTGTATATCGCTTGGATGGCTTCAGCGAGGTCAGCAGTCATGATGATTTCACCCTTGATCGCTGCTCGCATGTTGTCGAGCGTTAGGCGCATGATTCCTGCGATGCTGATCTAACGTTCGATCTCGAACTTGTAGAAGACATTCAGTGGATATTCGAGTCCCCTGCCGCGGCCCATCGTGTCGTCGAACATGTTGCCTTTCTTATTCAATTTTTCTTCGGCCCAGATCATGTCTAAATCTTACTTGTCATACTGCGCTTTCTAAGTTGTGACCAGCCCGTCAACCACTGCCTCAGGTGAAGCACTTGCCGAGCCTCCGGATTCCTTTGGTTGTACGTTGATCATAGTGTTGATAAGCCCATCGACCTCAATGAGACGGCAGTTGAAGTCAGAGAGCGGGTTCATGTAGAAGGCTGTTGGATTGTCAGGGTTCTCGACGCGGTTGAGTTCGTCAAGGATCCAGTCATGGATACACTTGAGCTCTTTCAGCTTTGAGTCGCCTAGGATTTTCTACTGACCGTCTTTGAACTGCCCGCGTTCTTTGTTGAATGGGCGCTCGTCCATCTAAATTTTGTCGGTGTTGTCGGGCTAGTTAGCGAAACATCTATCCATTTTTTCGACGTTGTTGTTGCGGTGGCAGACGAATAACTGAGTCTAGGTATCGAACAACTCGTTGTCCCAGTTGTCTGTGATTTTGCCGCCATAAATGACCTCCCATACCATTTACTTGAGGGTCTCTTAGTTGACTTTTTCGCTGGCGAGAATGTGTTTTTCACAGTAAATTAGAGCTACGTCGAGATCGGTTGAGTTGAACTCGTAAGGAATACAGAAGCCTATTGCACCGAATTTCCTGCGTTCCACTACACAGCAGTGCAGCTAGCAGAGCACTTGGATCATGCGACGGAAGTTCTTGGCTTTTTCGGCGTCGAGGATCTTCTCTAAGCGATCCTGGTTGACGACAGTAGTGTATACACGGTAGAGACCGTCTTTCATACCCTTAGGCGGCTCGTCAGTGACCTTGATACTCATCTGCAGCACTCCTAATGGTTAATCGTTGGTCGGGTCGCAGGAGAGGAACAATCTGAAGTTCTCGTTGATGGTCTCTGCCACGCCTGCGTCAGGAGCTTTGAGCACGTACTCCATGGTTGCAATGTAGTCGAGGGACAAGTGAGAGTTATTGAGCATGACCCAGCGGCCGTCGACTTTGCCGCGGCCGATCGCGTCTTCGGCTTTGACCTCCTGGCCTTCACCCATCGAAATGATTTCAGGAATCGGCTTTTTGAGCATGGCTGCTAATCCTTCGACTTGTGCGGTAGGGTCTGCACCTTTCGAGAGCAGGAACAGGACTGGCGAGTATGGGTCTGTCTCCCTGTAGGTGTCTTCGATCGAGATCTTCAATGGGTCGGTTTAGAAGTTGTTCTTCTTGTTCAGACATGCATGCACGAGTTGCTTGCAGCAGATGTTATTACGGTCTAAGCGGAAGCAGCGGATGAAGGTGCACAGTTAAAATGCTTTGACCTCGGGGTCGTTTTCTTGCTCGAGCATGCTTTTGAGTTCGACAGAGAATTCTGGTTTGCTGGTGTCTTCGGGTGTGTCGCTTTTATAGAAACGCTCGACCTCTGCAGGGTTGTCGGAGAATTTCTGAGCAATGCCAGAAAATTTGGGGCTCTGTGTGCGGCCGAATTTCATTTCGTTGATCTGCAGTATGTTCTTCCAGGCCGTGTCGGGGATTTCAGGCTTGCGCTACTGCGTCTCGTCGACTGGGACGCCAGTGGAAGCTTTGAGGAAGAAAGAGATGTCACCTGCGGTTATCTTGTCGTAGGTCATCAGTTACTTCATGCACATAATTACTTTGAAACTGAGTTTGTCACGTTCGAAGAGACCGCGCATTGTTTACTTGTAGACGACTTCGATCAGCATCTCGTAGATCTGTTGAACGCGGACGCTAGTGTCGACTTCCTCTTCTTCGTCATCCTCAGTTTTCTCTTTGATAACTTTTGAAATTTCGATACTCTTCAAGAACAACTTCATAAATTGTTTCAGTGAGACATTGTACATGTGGTTCGTGTTGCCTAGGTCGATTACGACAAAGTAGAGCACAGAACCTATACGGGCTACCTCTTCTTACTCCTTGCGTTGTTTGTTGATCTGGATTTTGTTTTCCTCGGCGTTCTTGATGGTCGATTCGACTTTCTTGGATTCACTTTTGACTTTGGACAACATGTCTACCAATTCCTTGTCTTCGAGGATTCTGTCCTTGTCACAGTTCGCGAGTGTGTCGAGCAGTTTTTCGTCAAGATCTTTGAGCCTGGCTACATTGACGTTGATGTCAGTCATGAGCTGGTTGAGCGTTTCTTCGAGCTCAGCTTTCTCTTGGTTGATGACGACGCCGAGCAGCTGTTCCTCAAGACCTTGGCGAGTGACAGTGAAGTCGATGACCACCATTTTGGCGTAGAGCTCAGGTGACCAACTAGGGTTGGTCATGCGCGAGGTGCAGAACAGTTTAAAGTCGTCGTGCCAATCGACCTCGTCTTCACCGAGCATCAGTTTCTTCTTCGTGCCCTTCATCGTGATTTGTTTGTCGATCACTGGGTCGAGTCCTGGGTCGATTTCGTTTTCGACGTTCTCGAGAATGAATGGCTAGCCACTCTCGATAGCGTCGCGCATGTACTGCATAAGACGTGTGTCAAATAGGTCAGTAATCCATTTCATGGAGCCCTCTGACTTGCTTTTCCACATGCGCTCGAGCCAGGTGCGTGCTTGGTTCTGCGGGTCGATGATGAGCGGGAAGCGCTTGGACTTCTCGATGATAATTCCGTTCTGTTTCGACAACTCGTCGTTAGGCAGTCCCTGTAGATTCCAAGAACCGATTTTGTCAGCCGAAACGAGGAAGTTGATGAGGTCGAGATCGTCGTTGAATGGGAATTTGAGAGACAGTGCAATTTTCTTCAAGTAGTGTTCGACTACCTTGGCCCTTTACTGGGTATTGAACGGACCGCATTATGCAAGGAACGCACATGATATGCCCACATCGCCAATCAGGCGGATTTTGAGGTTGTTGTAGTTATTTTTGTCTTTGTCCCAGCGCACACGGTTGAGTTCGAGAGACTCGATGAGATTTGTGGCTGCGCGGAGCTTCTTTTGGAATTCGTCGAGCAACTCCTGCTTTTCGTCAGCCACATCTTGTAGCTTTTTCAAGTCGGCTTGCAACTCCGCGACGTTTTGTTTGACGCGTGCAAGTTCATCATTCGCATCCTGTAGTTTGCCTTGCTGGAACGCGAGTTCCTCACCCTTTTCAGTGACCATAGCCATGAGCGGCGCGATCATTTTATAAGCACCTCTGAACTTCTTCATGCATGCAACCCAATTTACAATGGAGGCTGCCGGACCGTAGAGCGAAGCCAGGATTTCCGTGTTGAACCAATCCGTCTGGTTCAGCTAAATTTCAGCCAGTTCGACGCTTTCGTCGGTCAATTTGTCTTGACACTCACCGAATGACTGCATTTCCTTTAACATGCCTGCCGAACCCTTACTGCCGTGTAGGTTCTTTTTTGTCAAATCGTACGAGTCTTTGATAAATGTGATTTCGAGACCACGTTTAGGCTCACTCTTGAGCACTTCGATTGGTTTGACTGGTGAATACACTTACAAGGCGATGCAATCGAAACAGAACTTAATTGCGATACTCATCTTGTCAGTAGGCATCTTTACTAGATTATCGATGTCTTTGGCCTGCACTGCTGCTAGAGCGGCCAGCGCCTCTAACAAAATCGGTTCTGACTTTGCGAGTTCGGTTTCAGCCATGCCTTTTTCTACTCCTACCTTTTCTGCAAATTCAGAGATCTTGGCAGCTTCGGTCTCGACTTCCGACGCTTTCTTCTGGGCTTCATCAGTCTTCTCCTTAATGATGGCAGCCTTCTCTTTGATGTCCTTGAGCAAAATATCGACGTCTTTCTTCTTTTCGTTGATCTGCTTTTGCAGGCCGTCGATCTGTTCAGCTGCTGCACTGATGGTATCGAGTCCTTTGATGATATTCTGTTCCTCTTAGTCGAGGATCTTGAATTTTTCGCGTTAAAGTGTAATATACATGTCAATGAATGCGAGGAAACTCTTAGGTGTGCATTAGACTGAGCGGCGCATGACTGAGAAGTACTCTGCGGAAACTTCGATGATGGCCTTGTGTACCTTACTCATGTAGGTGTATAGGTTTTCCTTGGGCTAGGTCTTCTCAACATAGATGTTCTCTTTGCCGAGGAGATAAGAAGCCGTCTCCATGAGTGCCTCCTCGGGCCATGGGAAGAAGAAGTTGATTGAACATGATGTGAAGAGCGAAGGGAATTGAATGCCGCGCATACGGAACTTAGGATTGGCTGGCGAGAAGGCCAAAACCATATGCAGCGAGTCCATCACTTTTTGAACAGAACCTTCGAACAGAATTTCAGGAGCAGGAGCATCCTCTCCGCGTTTGACCATGTACTTTTCAGCCTCAGCCTGCGCAGTGTCTTTGTCCTGCTTTTCGAGCATACCTGAGATCTCACCAGTATTCAAGAAAGAGTTGACTTACTCGAGGAAAATTTCGTTTACGATTTCGCTGTCAGTCAAAAGGAAAGTGGTATTCATCACATTTGCGATCGCAGCGTTCATCCATGCCTCCTTGTAATCTTCGAGGAACTGCTTAGATTTTTAGCCTTTGCTTAGTACGACTTGCTTGCACTGCTTGTGGCGACCCATGAATACAGCCAAACGAGTGCTGCACTGTTTTCCAGAGCCTCCGACTCCGATCAACATCACTGACAAACGTTTGGTCATCAGCATGCGTCCGATGCGGCATACGTGTTCGAGGCATTACTCGAAGAGCACGAGATCCATTTTCTTAGATTTTGGGTCGGCGTTGAACTGTTTCAAGCGTTCAAAGGCTTTAACCTTTAATCTATCGTAGCCAATTGAAGGTTCGTACAAGAAAGGAGCAGACAACGTTTCTCCTGTACTTTCGTCTTCGAAGTCATCTTGCAAGAACTCGTTGAATATGATTTTCTGTTCGGAGGTGAACTCGTCGAAGTGATTCTTGGTGATCTCATGGAGCATTCCCCTGTACTTCTCTTGATCTGGTTCGTCGACGAATCTGTCAGCCATGACACGTGTGTTTTCGTTCTGCCAGAGGTATACAACTATGTCTTTTGGCAAAACACTCAGGTTTTTATTGGACTCTAGTAGCTTAATGGCGTCGATACGCAGCGCGCCAAGCATAATCTTGGAAATGTCTTTGAGTGTGAAGTTGTATGTAAATTTGAGTGGCGTTGGAATGAATTTCTCGCGGACACGGTTCCAGAGGTCGACGGTAGCTTGACACATCTTATCGATATTGTCGGTCACTTCCTTCTGTGTCACCTTGGCGAACTTGTGGTCAAGCATGCTTTTGTAGATACTCGAGACTACTGCCGAGCTTGGCGCAAGCATATTGATGATGAAGAACTGGCGCTTCAGACGATTAGGGATGTCGTTCTTACCTCCGCCAGGGTTTGTCATAGCGCATACGTAGTGTGTTTTTGCAATCTTGCCGAACTTCGGTTCTTCGCCTTTCTTGAACAACTAGAATCCGCTGTCTTCCATGGCTTGGCGCACCAACTCAAGGGTGAAGATGTCGCCGTACTTGTTCATTTCAGGCATACTCAAGTCATCGATGAAGAACATCTGTGAGACTTCGTTCTTTCTCGGTACTAGAGTTGAACCCTTTTGTTCGAGTTCCTCTTGGATCGCTTCCTGTAGCAAAAATGGTGTTGTCGCGAATGAGAAATTGATTCTCTTTAGCAAGAACGACTTTTTAAAGTCGAACCCTACTCCTTCGCGCTCTTCTTTCTGCGCGGTGTAGAGAAGAACATTCGAAGTCTTGGCTGTTCCTGCGTCGCCGCATAGCAGAATCTGGCTTTTTTTGGATTGATCGCCAGTGTTAGGTTCGAGTAGTAAATTCATGATTTAACAAACCTTGGCCGAGTCTTCGTTAGCAATCAGGAGACGAGCTTAAGGTTTTTCATCACTCGGTTTTTCCTTAATTGGGTTGGCTTTAATCCAATCGCGTTTATCAGAGTTGTGATCAATTTAGCGGTCGAAAATAGTTTCGTTTGGTCCAATGTCTTTCGGGATCGGGAACGCGTTCGACTTGAGACAGAAGTAGCCGGTACTCATAAGCTTACGGTGTTCGATGGTGAGTGTGCCGCATATACCTTAACATAGACAGTAGACGAAGATCTGCTCGACGAGTTTGGCGTGTTCAGCGTCGAGATTTTCGACTTTGAACGCCTTTATCATGCGGTTGAACATGTCGATGAACGACTTGAGTTTGCATTACTCGTTTGTCGGGACGGTGCCGTCGATGCGGTTGTCGAACATAAATTTGAAGATTCCAGTCTTAGAACTGTCATTTAAGTAGTTAAATTATTTAACCTAGTAGCCCTCGACATAGTCATTGCCTTTGCGCACGTTGCGGGTTTCGCGTTCTTTCTTTTCGAATTTAATGAGACGTTCCCAACCGAGATCAGTTAAAGAGACATAGACGATGCCCGCACGGGAGACAGTTGCTGGCGAGGCGTTCCTGAGGGACTCGTTCTCGAACACGAGTTTGACGTTGTCGCTCATCTGGATACGTTCGTTGTTTGCGAGAGTGAGAATCTTGTTGTCGTCCATCACAGTGTTGAGATCTTCGACCCAGATCGCATCGACAGGTCCGTCTGCAACCATCCAGGATTGCGTTGTCTTCGGTTTACGCTGGTTGACGTCTTTCCAGATGGTAGAGAAGACTCCGTACTAGAACTCACCACTTTCGTCACGCTAGCCGTAGATCTGTGTGCTAGGAATGGCGCGGGTGTTCAAGCGCGTGATCGCCCAGGTTTCTTTGTCGGTACCTTTGGTCTCAAAATGCTTCAGCGAACGTGCAGTCAGCGCTGCGGTGAGCACACGGATGATGACTGACTTACCACAGCCAGTCGGCCCAACGACCATGAATGCATGGCGCACGCAATTTGTGTCGTACAGTTGTAGGATCTTTTGCAACCAAGCGTCCTTTTCAAGCGTGTCAGCAATTAACAAGTTTTCCTTGATCTATTCTTCTGAATGTTCACGGACCTCTTTGTCCGGCACATTCTTTTTGTATTGGTTGACGAACACATCGTCGAGCAGTGAAGTGAAAAGCCCGACGTCATCCTTGACTAGCTTGGATAAATTCATGTCTTTGAGAGCCTTGTACATAAGTTCCTCTTCGATCTTGATGAGTAAATCTTGGTCAGGTACTTTGCCTTCTTTCTCGCGCATGTTTTCAAGACGTTCGCGCAAGATGTTGCCTGCCTGGCGCAGGACTGACTTGATGTTCCTGAGACCGAAGTCGTAGTGACGTTGTTTCGAGAGTTGTTCCTCGCACTGTTTGTAGACAATGTTGAATTTGATGGACAGGTCATCCATGGTAGTGTATCCGGATGTAGCTAAGAATGTCTTCATGATTTCACGGCGGTCGGGAACCATCATACACACACCGCGGAACTGCACCTTCAAGTTCTCAGGGAGCTCTTGGCGGCCTGCGTATCCCGGGTTCATCGTAATGAAGTAGCCGACTGTAGGGTTAAACTTGATTTCGCTCATGTTACGGTCAGGGAAGATCATGGTTGTCACTTGTGCGATCTTGGCGGCTTTGATTTACTGGACTTGAGTCGCGATCACGGAGAGCACCTCGAGTTTGATTCGGTTGAATTCGTCGAAGCAGCCCCAAATACCTGCGATCGACAGTCCCTTGAAAATACCGGCTGCATCGTCGTAACACTGCTCTGGTGTGCAGTTGGTGACAACGACTTAGATTCCAAGGGTACGGCCCATGTCCTTGGTGGTTTCAGTTTTGCCAGTACCAGCAGGACCAGCAGGCGCTCCTCCGAACTACATACCGAGTGCTTGGGCGAGAGTGATATAGCACTTGTCTGTAAGTCCTGTAACACCGAGACGCTCTTTGGCGCCCAGATACTCGTAAGATTACCTGAAGTCGACGTCAGTAATCGAAATGGTACAGTTATCGTATTCTTCAAGCCAGTAGAAACGGGCTTGCTTCTGCCAGTTGAACTCTTCGAGTTTCTTGGTAATTTTGACGATGTCGCGGAAGACTTCCATCAAGTGGACGTAGATGGTGATGACTGCTTCGATTTTCTGGCGTTCCAGACGGTTGAGGTCAGTCAGACACATACCGATCAGAGTGTTTTTCGCGTCGTTCATTTTCTTCTCGAGTGCCAATTAGGTTCTCTTTTCGGTCGATTTGTCCGCCGGTTAGCGCATGCGATTGAAGATGAAGGTTTCGCAAGCGAATGTCCAGTAGAACTGCATACCCATGAGTGAGCACTGGGCGATGGTCCCTGACATAGATTCTTCGATGTCGTCTTCAAACTTGTTGTCGGCGATGAACATGGTGTTAGTTCTGTCACTACAACTCTTTACCGAATCCATCATAATGCGTTCGAGCTCACACAGCCATTCCTCGATGTTCTCCATCGGGGCCAGTGCTTCAGACATCTTGATGGTTTCCTTGACTTTGCCCATGTTCGAGAAGAAGTTTATAGCAAGACCGTCGTTGAAGGTAATGCCGGTCAAACCGTCGAAGATGTTGCTCAAGTATTCACGGATCAGTTCTGGGTTTGAACCGGTTGACAGAATTGAAAGCAGTGTTTCATCCGACACGAAGTAGAAGCGCGCGAATGTCTGTTTTTTCTTCTCCAGTTAAGTGTTCAATTTGCGCTGGCACTCGTAAAGTTGCTTTTCGAGATCTGGCAAGCGGCTGACAATGACGTCATTTTTGCAACACTGTTTGATGTTTTTGATGTCTTTGGCGAGATTCATGTTCTTGACGAAGTCCTTGTCGATGTTCTTGAACTTGGCTGCTTCTTGGGGCAAACTCTTCCTGATGTCCTCTGCAGAGAAGACCGGCTCGAGCGCGGACCAGAGTGACTGTACCTTGTTCCACTTCTTGATGGTGCTTTCGAGGTTAGTGAACATGTCATTAAGCACTTTGATTTGGTCCATAAAGGGTGCCATGAACTTCTTCGACTGCAAACCACCGACCTCGTTCTGGTCGTTGGTCAGGTTGTCGGTGATTTCAGCTGTGCTGCCGAAGATCCAAATGGCTTTGTCCTTGTACTGGCGGAAGTTAAAGATTTAGTCTTTGTCCCACAAGTTGCGGATTTTGTCGAGTTTTTCGAGAGCCTTCTTCTGGTTCTTGGCGCGGTCGATGATCTCGAAGACCTCTTCCTTGAATGCGTGTAGCTTGGCGGAGTGGAGCATTTTGAATTTGATGTTTTCGACGCCTTCTTCGTAAGGGATAGGAGCATCCTTCGGTGCGATGTTGTCGTTGATCTCTTTCCAGTGCAGTTCGTTGAAGTTCGTGTTCTCGTTGACCATGCCTTCGACGAGCTCAATCAAGTTGTTCTAATCGCCCAACGTGGTTTCCATCTCGGTCTAGGCTGCGTACTTCTTGAGGTCCTTGCCGAGTTTCTTGCCTTCACCTGAAAATTTGCCGACATTGTCCCGCATGACGGTGATCATGTCTGGTTCCTTCTGTAGCTCAGTGAAAGTGTATGTATCCCAGACTTCGGTTTCAACGCAGACTTGGTTGAACAAGTTGTAGAGTTTCTCGAGCGTGTTGATTTCCAACTGCATCTTCGTCAATTCTGAAAAAGGCTCTTTTGGAATTCCGAGCAGACCTTGTGCGTCGTTGAACTGCCTGCGGTTACCGTCGAGTAATTAGTACTCTCCTTTGAAGGTCGAGAGACGGTCAGCTGCTTCCTTAGGACCGAGTCCTTCCTCCTTAGGGCCCTTGGTCTCTTAGTCGTGTATGAATTTAGCGATGCGGTCTGTGAGACCGGTGATATTGTTCATGAGTTTGTCGTTGATAGTGGCTTCAGTCGCACGGATTTGGTCCTACTTGTTGTTGGAGAACGAGAGGAGCTTGTTCCAGTTGTGGTCGAGCTCTGCGCGTTTGGATGACTCGGCAGCGTTCTACTCGATCTCGAGTGACTGTTTGTACTCGTCAATGAGCCCGTACATCTCGCTGACTGGGGCGAGTTCGAGACGCATTTCTTACTCTTGTTCACGCACTTTGGCGATTTCTTCCATGATGCCGACCAGGTCCTCGATGCCTTCATGTGGACGGTCGATGCTCATGCTCATCGTCTTGATTTTTTCAGTGAGACTTTCGAGGTCACTTTTGGCTTGGTCGTGTAAGTTGAGACAGAGTTTACGTTTGATCGTCATGAGGGCGTTGTCGATGCTTTCTTTGATGAACTCGTTTTTGAGCGAGATGGCGCCGATTGGGAAAGACTGAGGTTTGGCCTCGATGTCCAACTGTAGTTTGTCGAGATCATGCATTTGCAAGCTGTAGGCTGACAAATGTGGTCGGTTGTCTTTGAATTTGCCCACGAAGTCGGACACTTAGTCCTCGGGTTCCTTTTTGTATTACTTCTCGAACTCTGTGAAAGTCTTTTTACAGATGTCGAGTTCTTCTTCTGTGCCTTTGACTGAACCGGTAAGCAAAAGAATGACACGGACGATTTCCTTATCAGTGGCAATTTGTTTGTAGAATGGTTCTTTGTCGGATTCCTTTTTGTCGTCCTGACCCCAGTTCTAAATCTTTTTGGAACACGAGAGTACTTCCTTAGCTGCGTTATTGATTGCGCCCTGGACACTCTCGATGGTCGGTCTGAGGACGAGTTCTTTCTTTTCGTTCATCTGCAAGTGAATCTCGAAGAAGGGATGTGACTTCTGGCCGTTCTTACTGTTGTTGCATACGCGATCCTTCATCTTGTTAAGCGAAGCCTTGGTCGAGTGCAAGAGCGCTTGTTAGGTAGCGTAGTTGTAGTATTCTTTGACAGTGCGTTGAGACTCTTTCTCTTTTTCACCTGAGTCTGCGTCAATCATCTGCAGGAGGTCGTTGACTGCTTTTTCAATCATGACATTCTTGCTTTTCAGGTCGGTAGTTTTGTTCTCGATTTTGGATCGCTGCATCTGTACGAAGTCTTCCAGCTGGATGGCTTTGCCTTCGGTCTCGGGGAAGGTGACGAGCACTTCTTGCGAGATGGCTTTGATGTTCTTCTCGATTCTCGATTCGATCAGGTCGTTCGAGTTGTAGATGAGTTCGGAGAGTTCGATGAGGTCCTCCTTGATTTGCTTAATGAAGCTCTCGATTTTGAGTGAGGTCCACGTGATTTCGTAGAAACCTGGTTTGAGCTTGTACTCGAATGCTTTGAGGTGCGGCTGCATGAGCTTAGTCAAAATAGATCTGATTTTGGAGCGGACTTTGTAGTACTCGCCGATGACCTCGTTGAGTTCGTTGAAGTAGCGTTTGTACTTTTCTTCCTGGATCAACACAGTCTCGGCAGGTTTAAGAAGCTTAATATGGTTGCGCTCGAGCACCTTTGACTCCCGGATGAGTTGGAAGACCACTGGGTCGAAGTTGACTACGATGAGCTTTTCACCGTTGGCTCTGGTCACTGATGTGAAGACCGGCGACTGGAGCTTAGCTTTGTGGTTCTCAACTGTGGTGAAGAACTCCATGACGATGTAGATTTGTTTCTTGACGAGTATTTCGACGACGTCGTTGTAGAGGCCGACGACAGGGTTGTTTTCGAACTTGAGCATTTTGATGGGTTCGTCTGCGCGGCGATTGAGATGGTTGAGCCACAGTACTTGTTTGGCCTAGTGCGGCATGTTGCGGATCTGGTAGTTAGTCATGTTGCTGTTCAAGACTGTTGCCTTGATGTCCATCAGCACGTTTTCTCTCTAGGACTCGACGATTTGCTCGTAGTAGGTTTGCAAGTCTTTTTTGAGAGAAGGGCGTTCGAAGATATTCTTGAACTTCTTGTACAACTTGATTTTCTGCTCGATGGAACTCATGCTTTCGTAGCTCTGTGAAATTTAGCTCTTGATGTTTATTTCCTCCTTGGAGATCTGTACTGTCAATCTCACGTAGTCTTTGTCAAACTCGGGGTCGTTGATTTTGAGGATTTCCTCGATGACTTTACCTTCGAAAGTGCGTACGTGCTTCTCGAGTGCGTCGATGTTTTGTTCGTCGAAGTCGTAGTAGTAGAGGGTGTTGATTTGTTTTTTGATGAGGAACACCTCGATGAACTTGGTCAGCTTGCGCTTGAATGAGTCGAAGAAGGCGAAGATTGAGTTGATGTCCTCCTCGAGGAAGTCAAAGTGCGCGTTGTTGCGCATCTCGTTGTCGCCTGCGTTGCGTTTGAACTCGTCATGTTAAGCCGCATGCAGCATGATGCACTCTCTGAACACCTCGATCAGGTTTTCGATGGGTTCAAAGTTCCAGAAGTTGGTGCAGTTTTTGGTCTTGGAGTTGATAAACAACTTGCAGCAACTGATCATCTGGTTAGTCAGCTTGCGGAAGAGCTTGAGTATGTTTTTCTTGTTCAAGTAGTATTTGTCGATGTTGTAGATCATGCGAATTGAGTAGAGTAAAAGAGGCAACTGCTCCTTCACGACTGAAGGGCGTGCTTGTTCAAGCTTCTCTACGTACCTTTCGAGTTGCATGAGTTATTTGTCGTTGTTTTTAGCTTCGGTTAAATAACGGTTGAGTTCATTTTCAAGTTCCTTGTAGTCTTTCTGTTTGGACTCGAAGTCGGGTTTGTAGGTTTGGATCTGCTTCTGGATGCGGTCCAACTGCTTGTGCTTGGAGGAGGACGAGTCCTGTGAAAGTGAACTGGACAGAGTGATGAAGAACTCAAGCATATTGTAGATGAGCTTGTTGTTAGGTGAGTTGAGTTGTTCATCAATCGAGTTGAGCTTGTATTAGCGGTGTTTCCAGTAGTCCATTTCGTTGCGAAGGCCTACTCGTTCATCGTTGACCTCTTCGTCATGTTTCTGGCGGTCGTCGATGACATTGCGCATGGTTTTGAGCCAGTCTTCGACAGTGGACTTGATGAACTCGAGGTTGTTGTTTGAGTCGGTTTTGCCTTTCTCGGCTTTGACAAATTTGGTAATTTACTCGTAATGGGCTTTACCAGAATCCTCGAGGAGGAAGCTGGTGTCCTTAGCCATCATCTCAGTCACGATGTTGTGTGATTTTTCGAGTTCTTGTTGTAACTGAGGGTGTATTTTTAGCTTGATTTGTGTTTTTGAGTTTTTGATAGACTCAATGACGTCGTTGTTGAAACGGCGGAATTGGTGGAGATACTCCTCCTATTGGCTCTCCTCACAGCTGCCCCACTTGGTCTTTTCCATGTCACGTAGGAATGGTAGGAAGCAGTGGTGGGTAAGGTTCTTGAGGGAGTCGGGGAGGTTGGAGTTGAGTTCTCCGTAAGTTACGTTTTCGTTGAAGTTGTTAGATGTGATGTCATCCGGCGTTTTGGAACGCACGAATTAGAGGGCCTTCTCTGGTATTGCCGTGGTGTTGAGGTCGACAGCAACGATATTGGTGTCTTCGTCGGACTTGCTGTTCTTGAGGCCTAGTACCAAGGCCGGGCTATTGCCCGTAATAAAAGCATTCATTGCTGTTTTGCAGGTTTTATCTGCATCAATTCTTTTGTCTCCAAAAAATTGTCGACATAAAGTAACAAGTTTTTCTGTCATGTTT
>Ga0206692_1054012_pt1 | contig 14816 bp, 9 predicted proteins | sample M240m12015metaT_FD_159670 | JGI IMG/M metagenome (GOLD analysis project Ga0206692, IMG submission 159670) | Metatranscriptome of ammonia-oxidizing marine archaeal communities from Monterey Bay, California, United States - M2 40m 12015... | ecosystem: Environmental > Aquatic > Marine > Intertidal... | reverse complement strand
TGTATATAAAATTTGACTTTAATAGAAAAATGGAAATCCTATCATGAAAATCCTATTATCATCACTACTATTAATAAATTTTTTATTTTCTCAAAACTCCGTAGTTAGACAATTCAGCAAAGCTTTTGCAGATGTAGCCGAAAAAGCGAAACCAGCTGTTGTGACAATTATTACCGATAAAATAGTTTCTTTAAGTCAATATGAAGATTTTGGTTTCTTTTTTTATCAACCGGGTCAACCAAGACAAAAAGAGTTTAAGACCAATGCTATAGGTTCTGGTGTGATTATTGATTCAAAAAAAGGTTATATATTGACTAATAATCACGTTATTGATGATATGGATGGAATAAAAGTAAAACTTTTTGATAAAAGAGAGTTTGAGGCAACTATAATCGGGACTGATCCAAAAACTGATCTTGCTGTTTTAAAAATTGAGGCAAACGATCTTATCGATATTTCTTTAGGGAATTCAGATGAAGCAAGAGTTGGAGAATGGGTAATGGCAGTTGGAAGTCCTTTCTCTGAAAACCTTAGCCATACTGTTACAACTGGTATCATTTCGGCTTTAGGACGTAGTAATATAATGAATTCTCAAAGCTATGAAGATTTTATCCAAACTGATGCAGCTATAAACCCAGGTAATAGTGGAGGAGCACTCATAAGTATGGACGGTAAACTAATTGGTATCAATACAGCTATAGCAACGGGAGGTTATGAAAAGTCAAATAGGGGCGTTGGTTTTGCAATACCTTCGAATATGGTTAAACGTATTATGTCGGACTTAATAGATAAAGGTTTTGTTACAAGGGCATGGTTGGGTGTTTTTATACAAGAGTTAGATAGTGAAACTGCTAAAGGCTTAAATATAAAAACTAGAAATGGTGCTTTGATTACTGATGTTGTTGATGGAGGTCCAGCTGAAGAAGGGGGTATCCAAGAAGGCGATGTCATTATTGCTTTCAATGATCAATTAATCTCAGATCCTTCCAATCTTAAAAATGTTGTTTCTTTAACACCTCCTAATACTAAAAATCGTGTTAAAGTTATAAGAGACGGATCAAAACAAATAGTTGAAGTTGTTTTAGCAGAGTTACCTGATGAAGTCCAAAACTTTTCAGTGAGGGATAAAGTACGTTCTAATGAATTTGGTTTACAGTTAAAAGAAATAACAGACTCTCTCCAGAAGAAATATAATTTAGAAGATTCAAATGCTTTGGTTGTTACAAAAATTGATAAAGATGGGGAAGCTTATAGTAAAGGAATTAGAGAAGGAGATATCGTGAAACGCGTTGGAACTGAAAAAGTAGAAACAGTTAAAGCTTTTAAGAGACTTATTGATAAATCACGAGAAAAAGGAACTCTTTTATTACTAGTTAAAAAGCCAAATGGTGGGTCAAAGTTTTACACATTAAAGTTTTAAGATATACAAGAAACAGATTAAACACTTTTTTAAAACAGATATACCAATAATATTTTAAAACTAATAATTTTGGCATAAGAATTTGGTAGGCTAAACACATATTATGAGTATAAAAAAAGTAGATAATAAAATTGACTTTATTTCAGAAGAACATGGTGTCTTAGATTTTTGGAAAAAAAATCAAATATTTGAAAAAAGAAGAGAGCTAAACTTAGGAAATACTAAGTGGAGTTTTATTGATGGTCCAATAACAGCTAATAATCCTATGGGTGTTCACCACGCTTGGGGTAGGTCTTTAAAAGATATTTACAATAGATATAAATCAATGCAAGGATTTGAACTTAGATATCAGAATGGTTTTGATTGTCAAGGGTTATGGGTTGAAATAGAAGTAGAAAAAGAACTTGGCTTTAAATCAAAGAAAGATGTTGAAGATTTTGGAATTGAAAAATTTGTAAACCTTTGCAAAGAGCGTGTAAAAAAATATTCAAAAATTCAGACTGAACAGTCAAAACGACTGGGTTATTGGATGGATTGGGAAAATTCGTATTACACAATGTCTGACGAAAATAATTATACAATATGGTCATTTTTAAAAAAACTATCAAATGAGGGTAAAATATATAAAGGAACCGATGTTGTTCCTTGGAGTGGGAGGTCGGGTACTTCTTACTCCCAAATGGAAATAATTGAAGGTCGTAAGCTAGTAGCACACACCTCGGTATTTGTTCGTTTTCCGCTTAAAAATAGAGAAAAAGAATATTTATTAGTGTGGACTACTACTCCATGGACTTTATCTTCTAATGTTGTTGCAGCAGTAAATGTCAATCTTGAATATGTTAAGATTAAAACAAACGATGGAGCTCTTTATTATTTTGCTAAAGACAATTTGGAATATAAAAGATTAGAAAAACAATTTCAGGATAAGAAGCAATGGGTGGATGGAATACCTAAATTGAAAACTATAGCTCAAATTTTTAAAGAGCGAGGTGGCTATGAGGTGTGTGGCACAATAAAAGGATCTGAAATGGTAGGTTGGGAGTACAATGCTCCTTATGATGAATTTGAGGCTCAAAATGAACTTGGCGGGTATCCAATAGTCAATGAAGATTTAAAAAATAAAGGTATAAACGCTTCTAATAATCACAAAGTAATTGATCCAGGGAAAGATAGTATTGGTGGCGATATTGTTGTTGCTGGTGAAGGTACAGGGATTGTCCATATGGCACCTGGTTGTGGAGATGTTGATCATAAAATTGGTAAAAAATTGGGACTTTTAAACATTGCACCATTGGATGATGAATCAAAGTTTTTATCTAAATTCGGTTGGTTGTCGGGAAAAGTTGCCACAAGTAAAAATACGACAAAAGAAATAATTAAAGATCTAAAAGAAAGAGACTTTCTTGTCTATGCTGAAGAATACCCTCATGTTTATCCACATTGCTGGCGATCTGGAGATGAATTAGTCTTTCGCTTGGTTGATGAGTGGTATATTAATATGGATTGGAGAGGGAAAATTAAAGCTGTAGTAGATGAGATTAATTGGATACCAAAATGGGGGAATGAGAGAGAGCATGAATGGCTAGATAATATGGGTGATTGGATGATCTCTAAAAAGAGATTTTGGGGGTTAGCTCTTCCAATTTGGGTTTTTGAAGATGGAACCTTTCATGTTGTTGGGTCTAAGAGTGAACTGAAAAGCTTGTGTGTTGAGGGATGGGATGATTTTGAGGGAAATTCTCCTCATCGCCCTTGGATTGATAAAATTAAAATTAAACATCCTGAGTCGGGCTTAATTGGGAAACGTATTAAAGATGTTGGTAACCCGTGGCTTGATGCAGGAATTGTTCCTTTTTCAACGCTGAAATATAATACTGATAAAGAATATTGGTCTCAATGGTTCCCCGGTGATTTCGTAACAGAATGTTTTCCTGGACAATTTAGAAATTGGTTTTATTCTTTACTTGCAATGTCAGCAGAATTAGAAGGTAAAGCACCTTTTAAAACTTTATTAGGACATGCACTTGTTAAAGATGAAACTGGACGAGATATGCATAAAAGCTGGGGGAATGCAATATGGTTTGATGATGCGGCTGAAAAAATGGGGGTTGATGTGATGCGATGGATGTATTCGATCCAAAATGTAGAGCAGAACCTTCTATTCGGTTATAATATAGCCGATGATGTTCGTAAGAAAATGATCACTTTATGGAATGTTTATTCCTTTTATGCTACATATGCATCGGTAGATGGATTTAATCCTGAAAAGAGTCCTTTAGAGTTTAAATCACTTCCAATTTTAGATAGATGGATAATATCTAAAACACATCAATTACTGGAGGTTGCAGAGTCTTCTTTAAAAGATTACAGAGTTGACTTATTTATGAAATCTTTCGAGTTTTATTTAGAGGAGCTTTCGAACTGGTATATCCGAAGAAATAGAAGAAGGTTTTGGAAATCAGAAGATGATCAGGATAAAAATAATGCATATGCGACGCTCTATCATATTTTATCTCTGAGTATTAAATCAGTTGCGCCAGTGCTACCATTTATCTCAGAGTATATATATCAAAATCTGATAAGAAATTCAGAGGGCGCTGTACCTGAGAGTGTGCATCTTTGTGATTATCCGCAACCTGATAAGTCTCTAATTGATATTAAGCTGATCAATAGTGTTGATTCATTGAAAAAGTGTGTCGAATTAGGTCGGTCTGCTCGCAGTCAAAGCAACATTAAAATAAGACAACCACTAGAAAAAGTTTTTTATGCGCTTGAAGATAATACTATTTCAGAATTTTTTGAAAAAAATAAAAATATTATAATTGAGGAATTAAATGTTAAGGCAATAGAGCGTATCACCGAAAAAGATGACCTAATTAAATATGCAATAAAACCCAATTTAAGAACTCTTGGGAAAAAATATGGAAGAGGACTTTCGGAAATAAAAGAACTATTAAATAAAAATAATCCTAGCGAATTGGTTCTATCATTACAGTCTGATGGTGAAATCTCTTTAAATGATGGTAAATATATTCTCTTTAAGGAAGATATCTTTATTGAGACAGAAGCGACATCCGGCTTTGCAGCTGCAAGCGATAGTGGAATAACTGTTGGCCTTCAAATCGAATTAACTGAGGATTTGATTCTTGAAGGTATAGTAAGGGATGTTGTTAGAAAGGTGCAGTCAATGCGTAAAAATGCCGGATATGCGGTTCAAGATAGAATTAAGGTAAGTTGGGATTTTGATGGCGAAATATTAAAGGCTGTGACTAAATTTAAAGAATACTTTTGCACTGAAACTTTGACTAAAGATATCAAACGAAGCTTATCAGATGAAGATTACAGTGAAGAGTATAAAATAAATAAAAAAACATATTTACTTAAAGTTAAAAAAGTTCAAGGAGAATTTTGATATGTCTTCAAAAAAATATACTAAAAGTAAACTAGCCTCTTTCAAAAAAAGTATTGAAGCGAAGCTGAATAATGTTGCAAATGAGCTTGATGATATTAAAGATAATCTGGATGCAAATACGCGAGGCACCGCAAGCCTATCTCAAGATGCGGTATACAGCGTGCATATGGCAGATGCTGGAACCGACTCTTTTGAAAGAGAAAAAGGTTTTCATTTTATGAATAGAGAGACAGACTATCATAAGTTACTTATAAAAGCTCTAGAACGGATTAAAGATGGGACATTTGGTATTTGTAAAATCTGTAAAGAACTAATTGTTGAGGAGAGAATGTTAGAAGTTCCCAATGCTACAAAATGTGTAAAATGCAAGGAAGGTGAAAAGCTAAACCTATAAAATATGTATTTGACTATTCTCATAATTTCGATAATAACTATCGATCAATGGTCAAAATGGTTGATAAGAACAAACTTTTCTCTTTATCAATCTAAGCCAATTATTCAAGATTTTTTTCATTTTACTTATGTTACTAATGAGGGAATGGCTTTTGGTCTTGAGTTACCGGGTGGTAAAATTATATTATTATTTTTAACTATTATCCTTACAATCCTTCTTGCTTTTTATCTATGGAATGAAAAAGATGGTCATCCTTTAAATAAATATGGTTTAGCCCTAATCTTAAGCGGAGCAATAGGAAATTTAATAGACAGAGCTTATTTTGGTAAAGTTGTGGATTTTTTAGATTTTATGATTGGTGATTTTCACTGGTATGTCTTCAATGTTGCAGATTCCGCAGTTACAATAGGCATGATCATCTATATATTCTATTCGATTAACGAAGATAAAATGACTTTTAAAAATTAATATTCAATCTAATCTTTTATCATATTCAACAACCAAAAAATATTGGAATGCGACTTGATAGGTTTTTGACTAACCAAATAAAAGATAAATCAAGATCTAGAATTCAAAATTGGATCAGGTTAAAATTAGTTTTAGTTAATGGTTATTCAAAAAAAACAGGATATTTGCTTGAGTACAATGATAAAATAACAGTAGAATTACCAGCTGAATCTGTACAAACAGATATTCCAGAACGAATAGATTTAGATATATTATTTGAAGATGATCAAATAGTTGTAATTAATAAACCTGCTGGATTAGTCGTACATCCAGGTATCTCAAATAAGTCTGGCACTTTAGTTAATGGTCTATTATTTCATTTTAATTCATTATCTGATTTAAATGGTCCGTCTAGACCCGGAATTATTCATAGGTTGGACAAAGATACCTCTGGAGTGATAATTATCGCAAAAACTAATTTTTCACATTCCAATATCAGTAATCAATTTCAAAAAAGAACCGTCAGAAAATCATATTCTGCTTTAACTTGGGGTAATTGGAAGGAAAAAGAAGGGAGCATAGTTAAACCAATAGGAAGAAATACTAAAGATCCAACATGTTATATTGTCTCAGAAGATGGTAGATCATCACAAACAAATTTTTATGTACAGAAACAATTTAGACATTTAGCACTTGTCTCTTTTTATCCTAAAACTGGTAGAACGCATCAAATAAGAGTTCATTCAACATTTTTAGGACATCCAATCTTTGGTGATGAAAAATATGGAGGTGGCGCATCCAAAGCAAAAGGATTTCTACCGGAGTATACAAAAATATACAGGAAAAAAGTAAAGGAGTTAAATCGACATGCTCTGCATGCAGATGAAATCGAAATACTTCATCCCGTAAAAAATAAAAATATGATTTTTAAAGCACCATTACCGATTGAATTATTAAATTTAACTGAATCATTAGAAACTCTTTATGAAGCATATTAAAAATCCAGCCTTTGAAACGTTTTTAACTTTTATTGAAAAAGAAAGATTATACAGCTCAAACACTGTAGATGCTTATAAAAGAGATATTGATAAGTTTAATTTATTTTTAATAAAATATTTTGATTCAAATTCGATCGATTACAAGAAAGTTGATAAATGGACATTAAGAAATTTTTTTGGTAAAGAAGAAGAAGACGGAATTAGTAGCTTAACAAGGAGAAGACATTTATCAAGTATTAGAACTTTTTTTAAATTTTTAATGATGACGAGTAAAATAACAAAAAATTCAGCTCTAGATATTTCTCTTCCGGCAATTGAAAAAAAAATTCCAATTATTATTCCAAAGACAAGTAAAAAAGCAAATGATAAAACAGGTATTTCTAAAACAGATAATATGCAATTATTAATGGAACAGCCTAATTTAGATTATCAAAAATCAATAATACAAAAAAAAGAACGAAAGGGATCTTTTATCAGAATGCTAAGGAATACCGCAATATTAGAGGTTTTTTACGCTACAGGTATTAGACTAAGTGAGTTAGTTAGTTTGAATATTAACTCTTTTAATATTAGCGAAATGTTACTAAAAGTAGTTGGAAAAGGAAATAAAGAGAGAATTATTCCTTTTGGTAATAAGGCATCAGATGCTTTATCCCGATATCTAAAAGAAAGGTCTTTAAATTGGAATTCAAATGGTGAAATACCAATTTTTTGTGGTTGGGGTGAGAAACGAATTTCTAACAGGCTAGTACAAATAATTTTAAAAGACTATCTTTCTACAGTTTTAAGATCACTAGATATAAGAGATCCTAAAGGTACTAATCCTCATACACTCAGACATACGTTTGCAACTCACCTACTTGAGGCAGATGTAGATATTCGAATTATTCAAGAACTTTTAGGGCATAGTAGTATCAGCTCAACTCAGATATATACTAAAGTTGATACAAAAAAATTAATACAGGTTTATAAAGAATCACATCCGCATGGTTCTTAAAAGGATAAAATATGATCTTAAATAATGAAACTAGAGGTTTAAGCAAGCTTGGGATTCTCAATCAAAAAAATATAAAAAGAAATTTACCAGTTGAAGATCTAGTCGAGGATATTCTTGACAATAATGAAGGGGTTGCTGGCCTACGGGGATCAGTGATGGTCGATACAGGTATTTACACAGGGAGATCTCCAAAAGATAAGTACATAGTTGAGGAAGAATCCTCAAAAGAAAAAATATGGTGGGGAGATGTTAATAAAAAAATATCGAATGATATTTTTGATATACTTTATGATAAAGTAATTCAATACTATAATAATAAAAATTTATCTAAAACTTATATTTTTGATGGATATGCTGGAGCAGATCCACAATATGCATTAAATGTTAGATTTATTGCTAAAAAAGCATGGCAGTCACATTTTGTACATAATATGTTCATAAGACCAGAAAAAAAAGAACTACCAGGATTTGAGCCAAGTTTCACTATTATTAATGCTTCAGAAGTTTTTAATGAAGACTATGAAAAATTTGGTATGCATTCTGAGACTTTTATAATATTTCATTTAAAAAGAAGAATTGCAATTATTGGTGGTACCGAATATGGTGGTGAAATGAAGAAAGGAATATTTTCAGTCTTACATTATATTCTTCCTCAAAAAGAAGTTTTGTCTATGCACTGTTCTGCAAATGTTGACATAGATAAAAAGAACCCTGCAATTTTCTTTGGTTTATCTGGAACAGGAAAGACAACACTTAGTACGGATCCTAACCGCCCACTTGTTGGAGATGATGAGCATGGGTGGTCTGACAATGGAATTTTTAATTTTGAAGGTGGATGTTATGCAAAATTAATTAATCTAAATCCACAAGAAGAACCAGATATATACAATGCGATAAAAAAAGGAGCACTCGTAGAGAATGTAGTATTTGACAATGAAACAAAAGAAATAGACTTTTCCGATGGAACTAAAACACAAAATACACGTGTCTCATATCCGATAAACCATATTCAAAATTCTGTTTCTAATAAGGGAGATCTAAGCATTGCTGGGCACCCAGAAAAAATTATTTTCCTCACATGTGATGCTTATGGTGTGTTGCCACCGGTTGCTAAATTAAATCCAAATCAAGCAATGTATCATTTTATAAGTGGATATACCGCAAAAATTGCTGGTACTGAACGTGGCATAGATGAACCAGTTGCGACATTTTCTCCATGTTTTGGTGGCCCTTTTCTCACACTACATCCATTGAGGTATGCTGAACTTTTAAAAAATAAGATTGAAGAATTTCAGACTAAAATTTATATGGTTAATACTGGATGGATAGGAAATAATGCCCAGTCTGGTGAAAAAAGGTTTAGCTTACCAAAAACAAGATTAATTATAGATTCTATTCTTGATGAGAGTATTGAAAATTCAATTTTTGATAGAGACCCTTATTTCAATTTTAAAATACCAAAAAACTTAAATGGAATAGAAAGTCATTTACTTAATCCCCAAGCTGCATGGAATAATTCAAAAAAATATGATTTAGCTGCAACTGAGTTAGTCTTAAAATTTCAAGAAAACTATAAAAAATATGATTTAGGTGATGGAAAGGTGATTTTAGGAGGACCAAGTATTAAATGATGTTTTAGTGTGTAATTTTGATTAAATAAATATTAATTTAAACAGTCGTATTTGTCCCATATTGCTTCGACTATAAAAAAGCTAAAAAGGTGTTTGTCTTAAACCAGTCTTAGCACTGGTTTTTTTTTATTCATATGAAAAATATAGAAAATATACTATCGGAGAAAATTCTAGTTATGGATGGTGCCATGGGTACTATGATCCAAACCTATGATTTAAGAGAAAAAGATTTTAGAGGAAGTAGATTTTTAGATCATAAATCAGATTTGAAAGGTAATAATGATATCCTTTCTATAACTCGTCCTAATATAATTAAGGAAATACACGCGGCTTATCTAGAAGCCGGTGCAGACATAATAGAAACTAATACTTTCAACTCAACAAGTATTTCTCAATTAGATTATAATCTAGAAAATATCGTCTACGAATTAAATAAAAAATCAGCCAAAATTGCATGCTCAGTTCGTAATGAATACAATATAAAAACTCCTCATAAGCCACGCTTTGTTTGCGGTGCGATTGGTCCGACAAATAAAACTGCTTCGATGAGTCCTGATGTTTCTAGTCCCGGGTTCAGAAATATCGATTTTGATGAATTAAAAAAATCGTACATGGAGCAGGTTAATGGTTTGGTAGATGGTGGTGTTGATATACTTATGATTGAAACAGTTTTTGACACACTTAATTGCAAAGCTGCTATTTTTGCTGTAGAAACAGTATTAGATGAAAAAAATATCAACATCCCCTTAATGGTATCAGGTACAATAACAGATGCCAGCGGACGTTTGCTTTCTGGCCAAACTGTCGAGGCTTTTTGGCATTCAATACGACACGCAAATCTTATTTCTGTTGGTTTAAATTGTGCTTTAGGCGCGGAACAAATGAGACCTTATATTGATGAATTTTCAAAGATAGCAGATACAAATATCTTAGTTTATCCTAATGCTGGTTTGCCAAATGAGTTCGGTGGCTATGATGAAAGTCCAAAAGACATGGCAACATTTTTAGAAGAATTTGCTTTATCGGGTTTAGTGAATATTATTGGTGGTTGCTGTGGTACGGGCCCTGAACATATTTCTGAATTTGTGAATTCGGTTGAAAGTATTTCGCCTCGCATTATTCCCAAATCATTACCTCTAACTAAACTTAGTGGCCTTGAGGCTGTTACAATTCGTCCAGAATCAAATTTTATTAACATAGGGGAAAGGACTAATGTTACGGGATCCTTAAAGTTTAAAAGATTAATTAAAGAAGATAAATATGATGAAGCCCTTTCAGTGGCTCTTGAACAGGTTCAAAGTGGTGCTCAGATAATCGATGTTAATATGGATGAAGGCCTAATAGATGGAGAGAAAGCAATGATCAGGTTCTTACGTTTAATTGCTGCAGAACCCGATATATCTAAAGTACCAATAATGATTGACTCATCTAAATGGTCTGTCATTGAGGCTGGTCTGAAAAATATTCAAGGGAAAGGAATAGTTAATTCAATCTCCTTAAAAGAGGGGGAAGAAGAATTTATTCGACAAGCTAAGCTTGTTAGGAAATACGGAGCCTCTGTCATTGTGATGGCGTTCGATGAAAAAGGGCAAGCAGATACGTTTCAAAGAAAAATTAATATCTGTGAACGAGCCTTTGGAATTTTGACGAAACAAGTTAAAATTGAACCACAAGATATAATATTTGACCCCAATATTTTTGCCGTAGCTACAGGAATTGAAGAACATAATCAATACGGAAAAGATTTTATTGATGCTGCTAAATCAATTAAAGAAAAAATGCCATATAGTCATGTAAGTGGAGGTGTGAGTAATTTATCATTTTCTTTCCGTGGTAATAATGGTGTAAGAGAGGCAATGCATTCATGTTTTCTTTACCATGCATTGAAAAGTGGTATGGATATGGGTATTGTTAATCCCGGTCAACTCACTTTATATGATGATATTGATAAAAGATTAAAAAAAGCAGTAGAAGATGTTATTTTTAATAAACATGCTGACGCTACAGAAAATTTAGTAGAAATTGCCGAAAATTTCATAGGTACAAAAAAAAAAAATAAAGTAATTGAAAATAAGTGGCGTTCACTTCCAATTACCGATCGCTTAGCCTACTCACTGGTGGAAGGAATAGATCAATATATAATTGAGGATACTGAGCTAGCTCGAAAAAACCTTAAAAAACCAATTGATGTCATTGAAGGACCTTTAATGGATGGGATGAATAAAGTTGGTGATTTATTTGGCTCTGGAAAGATGTTTTTACCTCAAGTCGTAAAATCAGCAAGAGTTATGAAAAAATCAGTTGCACATCTTGTTCCATTTATAGAACAAGAAAAAGAAGAAAAAGGAATACGAGAAGTCTCAAATGGTACAATCGTTTTAGCAACAGTTAAAGGGGATGTACATGATATAGGTAAAAATATTGTTGGAGTTGTTTTAGCATGTAATGGATATAATATCATTGATCTCGGTGTTATGGTTAGTGCAGATAAAATTTTAAATGCTGTTGTTGAATCAAAAGCTGAAATATTAGGACTTTCTGGTTTGATAACACCAAGTCTTGATGAGATGGTTTACGTTGCATCAGAAATGAAAAGAAGACAAATAGATATTCCACTACTAATAGGTGGTGCCACTACAAGTAGAAAACATACTGCTGTTAAAATTGATGAAAAATACCCTGAAAATGTATTCCATGTTTTAGATGCCAGTAGGTGTGTTGGTGTTGTCTCAAAATTATTAAAAATAAGTAAAAAAGATATTTTTGTAGAGCAGACTAAAAATGAATATGAATCGTTAAGAGATAATTTTTATGAAAATCAAAGAGTTACAAAACTCTTATCTTTAAATAAAGCTAGATCTAATAAACCAGTCTTAAACTATAGTCCATATTTACCAGATAAGTTTGGTGTAAAATGCTTTGAAAGTATTTCCCTCAACAAATTAGTGACTTACATTGATTGGGCACCTTTTTTTCATGCATGGGAGCTACATGGTAGCTTTCCCAAAATACTAGAAGATGATATAATAGGTAAAGAGGCAAAAAAATTATTTAGCGATGCTAAGAAAATGCTAGATAAGATTGTTAGTGAAAAATTACTAATAGCTAAAGGTATATATGGATTATACCCTGCTAAGTCAAAACTTGAAGACGTAATTATTAAATCTGAAAATATTTCATTTAAATTTCCTAGGCAGTTATTAGACAAAGGAAAAAACCCTAATTTTTGTTTAGCTGATTATATATCAGCTGAGAAAGATGATGCAATAGGCTTATTCGCAGTTACAGCAGGTCATGGTCTAGAAGAAATAGTAGCTAAATATGAAAATAATTTAGATGATTACAATTCTATAATGGTAAAAGTTCTCGCTGATAGGTTAGCCGAAGCTGCAGCTGAATGGATGCATGAATATGTAAGAAAAATAGGTTGGGGTTATGCAAAAAATGAAACTTCTAACCTGACAGATTTATTGAAAGAAAAGTATGAGGGTATTCGTCCGGCCCCAGGTTATCCTGCTTGTCCTTCACATATGGAAAAAGATAAAATTTGGAAATTATTAAATGTTGAAAAATCAATAGGTATATCTTTAACTGAATCACGTGCAATGCTTCCAACGGCTTCAGTCTCAGGTTACTATTTTTCACATCCAAATTCACGTTATTTTAGTGTTTTAAAAAATGGAAATATAAAATGAGACTAAGAGAAAAAATTAAAAAACCACAAAGACCTGTTGTTGCGTATGAAATCTTACCACCAAGAGAAAAAGATGGCACTCTTAATTCTTACGCAGAGACCATTAGTTCATTACTCTCTCAAACTCACATAGATGCAATAAATATTCCGGAAGTACATGATGAAGCAGGAAGAGGAGATCGACCAATTGTAAATCAAAAAAGAGGAGAGCCTCGCGAGTTTGGTATGCTTTTACAGGATATTGTTGGTATTGAAGCGATTGTAAACCGAGTAGTTGTACATGAGAATCCTGATTTTCAAAAAAAATGGATCGAAGAAACACATAAAAAATATGAAATTGAAAATTTAATCATAGTTGGAGGTGAATCCAGTTCAATCTCATACAAAGGACCAACGGTAAATGAAGCTTTAAGTTTTATTAAAGATGATTTTAATAAAATACATGGAAGCCTTTTTTCAGGCTGTATTGCAATTCCTAGCAGAGAAAATGAATCAAATAATTTATTTAATAAAAGTAATAATGGTGCTGAGTTTTTCACAACTCAGGTTTTATATGATTCAAAAAATATTATTAAAATGATAGATAACTATCAAGATTTATGTAACTCTAATAAGACCTTTCCAAGAAGAATTTTACTGAGTTTTGCTCCAGTGTCTTCTCAAAAAAATATAGATTTTCTAAAATGGTTAGGAGTTGAAATTCCAAACAATACGGAGAGGTATTTACAAGCTCGCCCGGGGAGTATGAATGATAGATCTCTCGATGTAGCTATTGAAACTTTAAATGAAATTCTTAGTTATATTACAGAAAATAATTTAAGGGTTCCTCTTGGGTTAAATGTTGAGCATATTATGTCTTATAACTTTCAATATTCTGTTGAAATGTTACAAGAGCTTGCAAGGATATATCGTGAATTTTGTATTAAAACAAAACAATATAATTAATTAATATTGCCATCTAAATATGGCTAAAAAACATAGTAAAAGGTAAATTATATGAACAAGCATTTATTTACTTCGGAATCAGTAACCGAAGGTCATCCAGACAAAGCATGCGATGCTTTCTCTGATGCAATTCTAGATAATATACTCAGCCAAGACTCTGAAGCTCATGTAGCTTGTGAATCTCTGGCTACAAAAGGATTAGTTGTTGTCTCTGGTGAAATAAGAACAACTGCTTCTTTGGATGTTGAAAATGTGATCAGAGATACCATTAAAGAGATAGGATATCATAAAGGTAATAGTGGTGTTGACCCAGATGAAGTAAAAATACTCAATAAACTACATGAGCAAAGTCCAGAGATCGCGCAAGGTGTCGATTCTGAAAATATATCTGAACAAGGAGCAGGGGATCAAGGGTTGATGTTTGGTTATGCATGTAAGGAAACACCTGAACTAATGCCATTACCAATTCAGATTTCACACCGTCTTACAGAAAAACTATCAGTTTTAAGAAAGGATGGAACTTTACCATGGCTAAGGCCGGACGGTAAATCACAGGTATCTGTTCTCTATGAGAATGGAATTCCTAAATCTGTTGATAAAACAGTTATAGCAACTCAGCATGATGATATGTTGGCTGAATATGGTTCTGAATTGAAAGAATTAGAATTTGTCAAAAACGAGGTTATAAAAAACATTATTAAGCCTATACTTGATTCATATGGATATGATTATAAAGATGATTTTATTGTTAACGGAACAGGAAGGTTTGTTTATGGTGGTCCAGAAGCAGATACTGGATTAACAGGCAGAAAAATTATTGTTGATACTTATGGTGGATATGCGCCACATGGAGGGGGTGCCTTTTCTGGAAAAGATTC
>Ga0206692_1507488_pt1 | contig 15556 bp, 24 predicted proteins | sample M240m12015metaT_FD_159670 | JGI IMG/M metagenome (GOLD analysis project Ga0206692, IMG submission 159670) | Metatranscriptome of ammonia-oxidizing marine archaeal communities from Monterey Bay, California, United States - M2 40m 12015... | ecosystem: Environmental > Aquatic > Marine > Intertidal... | reverse complement strand
TTCGTCATTTTAGATGTCGTACAAGACCGATTCGACCGCGTGGTGTACCATGGCGGTGACTGGTGTTAACCATGCGCAGTGTGCGATGGTGTTCAGAAAAGAGAGTGTGTTAGGCATACTCATGTAGTACAACTACAAGATTGTTTGTGATCCACCTGACAATTGTTATTCACAATGCTACGAGTACATCTATGGTGAGAAACCTGATCGCAAGGTCAATGTATTCAATGCACTGGAGCAGTCGGCACCAACTCTGCTTGCCTTCTAAGGCATGGGGCGCAACAACAAGCGCTTAGGCAAAGTAATTGGTGTACCGGGACTTGACGGGATTGCCGTCTGCAATACATTGTAGGATCGCATGATATTGATCGTAGTCGTGAACGGTATTGGCCACGCGATGGTGATCGAGCGATTGTGGGCTTATGTAAAACACGCACGCAGGCATTTAATATGTGCAGCACCCGGCAAATTTGGTGATATACTGGGCTTACGGGAGGTGAACAGCATGATCGATTGGGCAGGTACCAAACTTTACGAAGCATTAGGCGTGCATGTTGACGCGACGCCAGAGTAAATCAAGAAGGCATTCAGGAGGCTTGCCTTGATCCACCACCCTGACAAAGTTGCCGTTTAAACTGACGTCCAAAGGCAACAGGTCAATGATAAATGGTTGTTGATTTAAGCCGCGTACGAAATACTCAGCAATCAAATTGACCGCGACATCTTCAACACGATTTTGGAGGAGCGCAAGCGCGACGACCGTGCACGTGACACAGACGCATCAAGACAGGCTAACAACGAGGACCAGTATGAGAGCGCCCAAGCATAGCAGGAACGTGAGCGAGAAGAAAGAAAACGTGAGCAACGTGAGTAGGAAAGACGCCGTCAGGAACAGCACAACCCACAAGATGAGCACAAATGTGACTCGGATGACGATGGCAGGGCAGGTTCAGCTCAATAAGATGCTCACACGCAATCAATGCGTGATTCTCACAAACACAAGCATCACATACGACAGGCATGCGCTCGTGGTGCGGAGCAAGAGGACTCACAAACAGGCTGCAGGACTACCGTAAACTACGAGGATGGTAGTGAATACATGACGCGTTCACAGGACAATTAAACCATCAGCAAATTTTTGGTTGAATTGAAACAAGCGGATATGGTCATATCACACGCCAAGAAAGTGACTAGAGAGGCCAAAGGCAACGCCGTTTTCGACACGCACGCCGTGATTGCACAAAACCTTTACTCATATTAACAAAGATACTGTGCTACACCCATGGACCAAACGGTTTTTGACAAAAGACGACATGCGCGCGTCACCATGGGCATCTTGGCTAACCAACCACACGTTAGGGTTGATGCAGCAGGAGAAACACATGTGTACCAGATAGAAAAGGTTAAGGGCAAGCAAAACTGTTACAAAAAGGCAGCCGAAAGACTAGGTTACAAAGCGGAGATTGATCATAAAATAGATGATGATGTCAACCTGCCAATGATTGATATGATTCACGGCACGAGTGTGGCATTTTATAACGTGCTTAGTACGGGGATGATGCTAATTATACGTGAATCAAATGATGAGCAATCAAGAGCACATGCCTTCACGATTGTGAGAAGGGCGAAATCAGGCGTTTTTACTGATTAGGAATTTGATATAGAGTTTACAGGTAGACAGGGCATAGTCGATGGACAAGGTGATGACAACAGAGAACGGTAGTAACACTCCCACAAATCAAACAACAGAAACAACCCTAACGCCAATAGAAACAACCCTAACGGTAATAGAGGTGGACCTAAAACCAAAGGTAATGATGAGGAAAACAAAAACTCAAATACCACAGCTGGTCGCAGCAATGGCAACAAAGGTATCAAGGCCGTGAGTAGGTGCAACGATGGAGGCAAAGACCACAGGAACACGAATGCGCGCGTTGAGTAGAATAAGGGCTCAAAAACCAACGGTGAACGTGTTGAGGAGAGCAAGGGGCCCAAAAACGCTAATAGAGGTGATCAGGAGAACAAAGGTTCGCAGAGTGTAGGCAAGGGCGTAGGTATGAAAAGCAAGAATCAACGCAATACCAATGCCGCAACCGGCGGTATCAAACCGCAACCCAATACGGAGCGTCAAATGCGGTTCGATGAGACAGAGAGGTCACGGAATACGGATCAATCAGGCGATTCTGGAGAGGATGAGCATGATGCAGACGATAACGACGCAGAACAAACGCGTAAACCGCCAAACCCGGGAGAATCCAAGGGAGCAAAAATGCATAACGAGAGCGTCTTACCGATTGACGAAACCAACATGCTAATAGATGATCGCTAATTCACACCAGGACAAAATGATGAGCAGGATGAATAATTGTTGTAACACGATGAATACGTCTCAGACCATCACGATCAGGAGGATGACGAACAATAGGACGGAGAACTAACAGATGCGAAACAGGTGGGCAACAGACCAGATGACATTGAGAACAAACCCTAAACTTTGCGCGAAATTCAGGATCAAATCAACACCTAAGGCAACGTGCGATAAGGCTCAGAAGTGAGGCCAGATTGTGATTGCGGCAAGGTGTACAGTGCGACTGAAGGCATTGAGATCGAGTGTGTTATTTCACTCACGGCAGCAGAACGGGATCGGATTATTTCGAAGTTCGACATGCAGCAATAGAAGATAACGCAGGTGGACCTCAAAAGTGGTGTGAGAGTTAGATACACACCCGAACAAGTTGAATGCGTTCTCAAAACAATCAAATCCACATGTGACTACAAGTACGGCGACCACATATGTATCATGCAGGCAGCCAATGAAACGCCGCAGAGCATGTCCGCGGTTATCGATCAGGAGGTTAATGCTGTTCGCACGTTCGATTAGCACATTATGCAGAATGATGAAGTGAGTCTGACCATCAAAGAAAAAGATGGCCAATACAGTTGTGACGTAGAGGTGGTTAACGACACTAAGTTGGAAGCATGGGTGCATCTGGTAATATCTGCATGTTCAAGCATGCCTACCGACCACGTTATGTTGGCAAAGCATTGTTACAATTTGGGCGCAACCAGACATCAGCACAGCAATTGCCGGATATCCGCACGCAGTGAGCAAAACGCTCTTGTAATCAATGGTTGGCGGCTGGGTGAAGAACCAAAACGGTTGTGTGCACGGGATAATAACGTCCAAATCCCAGCATACAAGAATGGCACAAACGTGTGGGTGTCGCATGAGGGACAAACGTACCATTTGGGTGATGGTGAAGAATTGCCTTTGCCAGAGGCGACACGTGAAGCAACCGTCAGCGAAATAGTACAACAAACTTTCGCGGACCCGACACGAGTGCTGTATGCTCGCGTGGTGCATGTATGGCTAAGTTTGGTTTTGTGCCGCATTGAAGGCTTCAAAAGGCGAGTGGGCATTGACGAGAAAATCAAGACTGACAAGATTGGTGAATTCATGATCTGTAGTATAAGCACGGCGTTCACGGCAGTGATAAGTGTACTACGCTACACTGGTCATGAATATTTATCGGACTTTTGCGCGTGCCTAGCATATTGTGTACTATTTGTTCTTTTTAGACACATGAAGGGCAGTTTTGATTTCGCGGTCACGTCGGAACACAAAAGTATTACTCATTTCGGAGTGCTCGGTTATGGCGTATCAGATGCCAGGTAAGCAGTTTTATTACTAACCCCACGCATCCATTACATTCAAAACATGTTGGGCGCAGAAACAGCCATGCACCATTTGTGGTTATCCGCATTCATCTTAGTCCTATACGTATGTCAGAATCAGGACTTCAGACTGAGCTGGTTATGCATGCTGGTTTTGTTAATCGGCGTTGATATCGAAGGCTGCTTAAGCACGTTTATTCGAGGTTTGGCTGACATCACCAAAACCCAATCTCAGACGATGTGGTTGATGGTTTTGGTTTTGTCGATGACATTGTCAATCAACTTTGATTAGTTACGTAAAATGGCGTCAAGCGGCCCAGACACGTATGGATTTTCAGGAAGATTGACAAACAAGTGGTTATTCGTATTCATCACCGTGGCGTAAACAGTTGTTACGTTACCAGACCTACGCACCAGTATACACAAGACTACGAGTGAAACTGATTGCATCGCTAGCGTGCCAATCTACAGCAGATCAAACAATGTAACACAAGGTGCCTACTTAGACGGTTTGAATGATTAGTAAATATGGAATCATATTGATTTATGTCATCATGTGGCTTTCACGGGTTTTAACGGTGACACTGAAGAGAGAGCACGCAGACAGTTACCAGATGTTGACTGTGTGCTGAGCATATCACATTTAGGCCGCAACTAGTAAATGCATTTTTTGAAGAAATTTGCCAAAGGACTGTATAACAAATAGTTGAAAACAAAGGGAGTTTAAAATGCTGAGCCCAGCCACACCAAATTGTCAGGCTGGTCAATGGGCGGAGCTAGTTGTATGATAGTAATGCAATACTACTGTGCCGAGGTTATGAACACCATCGTCACGCCTGACCCGGGTTAATGTTAGTAGCGCGAGAGAGAACTGGGCTTCATCCCGATCCATGTGAACACCATAGCACCATCGTTTGGGCCTTAGAAACGTAGCGCAGAAGAACTACTTTCAGTTGTTTTTGATGTAACGGGAGCAATGCCAGATTCAAGCACAATTGACGGGGAAGCACGTAGAGTCTTAGAAACATATTACGGTAAATTAGGAGATGTGACTTGGCATCCGATGTCATATGTTGTTGAAGATTGGTTTTATCCGATCGGACACATTCACATTGGTGATCACGACATGTTTACTACGGGTTATCAGCGCACACAGAATTACTCGCAAAAAGGCCACTTTTCAGTCTTGGCAAGGGTCATTAAAGATCAATAGAGTTCGGCGGACTGTATCAGCAAGGCATGTCCTGGATGTGACTCAAGAACCAGGTATGAGACGGATTGCGAGCAATGCTTAATCACTCATAAACAGTGCGTGGACACAGCATATTGGTATGTGAGTAACGATGACGTTGAACCATATTCACCAATAGTGCCAGACACTCAGGAGGAAATGACGCTTGCTTTTGACATTGCAGTAGAAAGCATAGCGCACAATCCGGACATTTACAAGCGGGCACAACTGCGTTACGAACAACAGCCAGTTTGCAATTTGTACAGTTCACCTAATGCCAATCGTAGCAGTCAGGGTGTATCGGCCGTTATGTGGATGGGACTGCTTATCGTCATCGCATGGAACATTTAAAAACCCAAGCTCATTGCACTAGACGTATCAATCTTGATCATGGGTGGTTTGCTGATGCAGCACAAATACATTGATATCAACGTCTTAACAGGTTTTGTGCCAAGTCTACTTGGTGTCATGTTGGTTGGCGATGTTCCTTTTTTGCCAGGTTCATTTGTAGGTATGGCATGGATCGCTTCGCGCGACTTCAATTGGTTTGACACGGCAAGCATAGACATTTCACCTATCATCTTACTGGTCAATTTGTTTTAACTAAAACAACAAGGCAAACTGAACCAGCTAACTCTCAAATAGTGGGCCTTAATGGCAAGCGGTCTACTAATGTGGGTTTTGTTCATAGTATAGCCCACGTTGCATGTGTTGGCTACACAAATTACTCAGCAGTTTGCATGTGGATTTGACATTTACGCCTTGAACCGTTCAGTATCAATTGCGTTAAGGTTGATTTTGCCGAAGCCCGTGCACATAGTTGTCACGCACATTACGGGCAATCTCATCAGTGCGATGCTTATTTCAGCAACATTTGACGATGAGTTTGACAGCGCATGGGCGATTATGGCGACAGGCTTTGATCAATGGACCATGTTCACCATCACTGCATGCCATCTACCACTCCACAACAAGATGTCACAAGGCTGGTCTGCAATGAAAGGTCACCTTTATTTGCATCAACAAATGACAAGCACAGCTATGTATGCGGGATGCAGAACAGGTTTGTAGCCGGACATCATCACTAGTAAATATCCACAGAAAGGCGAATGTGTTCTGGTAGCCATATATGAATCAATTCACGGTTGTGATGTGAACAAGCACAGTCAGGCATTCAGAAAGTGGGCAAGGGAACACGTTGATTTTGATTCATTTGATGACCAATTGAGAGAGCGACTGTCAGACGAGCACCAGAAGCGTTCACGCGCTACTTATGTAGGTTGGACACGAGAGCAGGCATAATAGTTTGCAAACGGACTGAGCACGCCCATTAACATTGGGTTCGTCAGACGTGTAGCGGACGGGTACGAGGTGCGAGCAGCTGCAGGAGTTCAGATCTCAAATGAATGGGTCTTCTTGAGTGAGTAGCCCAAAAACAACCTAAATCACGTTGTCAGAATATTCTCAGACCCAACTGCATGCAGACCAAGGTCTTTGGATGCATGGGGCGGAAGTCAATCCCTTGAAAAATGTGATGAGAGTATGCCAGATGAGATACGATTGAGCCAACGCTTGTTTGCTGGTAATGGCTTTATTAGTTTTGTTAAGGCAAGCCTTGCGAACTCTTTGCAAGGGGTTTAAGCCAAACCAATTGCCCAACCATGTAGAATAATAGTGACGAGCAAGGACCGTCAGGACTCTGGTTATGTTGTATCTGAGAAGAGTGATTTTGAATAGGACACTATAGCCATCTGGGATGGTGTGTGGAGGTCATATGAATGGTTCAAGGACGAAACAGTCACCGATTGCCTCAATTTTTGGCACTGGGACGACAGATTCAAAAAGAGACTTTAGTCTTGTGTTGTGTGCAATAGCGTCAAGCAAGTTGACGGCAACTATTGGTGTACAAAGGCATGCTCATCAGTCCAAACTAACGCATCATAGCGGAAAGGCAAGTAGACCAAGGATGATGAGAAGGGGTATCATATTTACGAGCAGGAGCGTTAGGCCTCGTGCATCATCGTCACTGACAAGGAAACCAAATCAGACCATCCGGCGGAAGCCAATGGTAGGAGAAAGGAACGCGGGCAAATGCGGTCTTTTGCATCACTTTATGATACCATCATTAGTGTTGACGGAGCTGCAGTTGAAGTGCTTGATCATCCGCATCAGGTAATGTTGTACACCCTAGAACAGGAACGCCACGGAGTTGACGTGTAAAACATGGAAAAATGGTGCAAAAAGGCAGGCCTACACACTCGTTTTGATTTGTTCAAAAATGCAAATTTTTAACGAGGTCGTACATTACTCAGTATGCATAACACGCACTACTATATTGGCCGCGAGAAGCTCGCGCAATTTATGGCAGCGCAAAACGATCAGGAGAAGATAGACGTTTACATCATAGGAAACAGACCATTCAGTGCGGTTGATTACGAGGATGGGGACAAAATGAAGGCAAGCGGGTTGATTCAAGAGTTCAGAGCAAAGGAAGGCACCACGCACAGTAATGCAATCGAGAGCATTTTTGACAATGACCATTTCAGTGTAAATGATCACACCTGGACAATTACTAGTGAAAGCAGGAACGGTGCAAGTGAGTGCAGGATCTATATGGCATAAGGCAGTTGGCCAGTTTATGAACTACCCATAGATTACAGTAAAATTGGATGTAAAATTGGCGATTACACGTACATGAACGACCATTCAATGCACAATTGCAGGTTCGAAGACTCAAGATTAATCTAACAATGCCAACTTTCATCACAGGTGCAGAACCGTAGTTTGCAAAGTAGAGCCCAGGAAGGGAGTAGCTTAGTGAGCTCCAAGATCGAAACCGTATATGGGGGCGGCAAGTTACCAAGTGAGATTCTTCACCTATTGGCTGGGTAGTAACCGATCTTCAACTTGTGTACGCTTAAACCCTGCCATACCGTGGAAGGATGTGCATGTAACGGATCGCAACCGGATTTTATCAACAACGTATGTGCCATAATGCTTTTGGCAGCAGGCGATTTGCAATGCAAGGATTGTGTCCAAAGATTGCATGCATTATGCGTAGATGATCAGAAAATGGCCACATTTGTAGCAGCTGTAGGCATAGACGCCAGACGCGCCAATCAGGCAGCAAAAACAACCCAATCCCTTGTCAAGTCCTAAATTCAGACTTAGTTGGCAGATTATGGGTGTGAATACACACACATTTTTGGAATGGTGATGGATAACATAGAGATGGGGAATGCAGCATTACTCATAAGATAATGGGCAGGCAAATGGTGCGTTTTGACACTGGCAATGACAGCACTGACGTATGCCACCGCCATTTCGGAGATAAAACGCCGCAAACCAGACTTGCAATTACTTGTGATGTCAATGATTGGTATGTCAGTGTTGAGTGTGTGGGCGAAGGTGTTCGATGATGGGATTTTCGCCTTGTGCTGCATGACGTTGTTTTCGATATTCAGTTCGCAAGGCAAGCAATTCGCAATTGACGCAGCCGATGTCCTACAGGTGAGCGGTTTATGTAATGCGGCCGTATCAGTCACTAATGTACAGGTATTACAACAGATCAGATCAATTTTGTGGATAGGACTCAATTGGTGGGAATGCAAGGTAAGTAAGCGGAGCAATCGCAGAGCACACCAACTACTAGTTGTTTTAACTTTGATTGTTCACCTCAGGAAGTACATGACGGCATACGTGATGGACGGGGCGGACACATTTGTACCGGTGCTGTTAGCAGCAGCATGTTTACTGCTACGTGCATTTTAGCAGCAATTCAGAGGAAATTCCGCCAGACGAGGCCACAGGTAGGATTGGCATTTGAACGCAGCAGTTTTACGTGAACTTTATGATAATAACAGAAAGCAAAGATTGACGGTCGACTCAAAGCAGAGGATCATGTTCTCACTGTGTTATGATTTGTTAACAGGCTAACCGTATCGAGTGATTGGTGACAGAAAACAAGATGAGGAAATTTTGGTAAATTTGTCCAATGTTGCGCACAACATAACTGATCTTCGTTTAAGTCACGCCCAAAAAGGCATGCTCGTTGATGGCATTTTGCCAACTATTGCGAAGGCAGCAACGTGCAGGACCAAGCCCACAGGAGCCATGGGTGAATTGTTGGACATAATAGAACAACAGATCGACTTAACATCATAATTTGCAACAAACCCAACTCAGCATGAGCCTTAAGGTGCGTACACCGGGAAGAAATTATTTCACCTACCAAAACAAAGTGGTCAACGGCATTGTGACACTAAACAATTCACAAACGTGCACACCGGGTACGAACTGCAAGACAAACTTGTGATCGCAGTGGGGCGAGCGGAAAGATATGCAGGCTAATAGTGTGCAGAAAACGCTTCGCACGACAGTAACTTGGTTGAGGATCGAGAGCATTTACTGCATGATGGGAGCAACCCATACACGTTGGACCAGGTTGCCCCAGCCAGTTACAGGCCCACGGAGCATTATGGGCAAGACGCCACCTTCATGAGCACATTGAGACCGGGTGCAACTGCAAAGATCGCATCGAGCAAGTAAGCGGCAAAGATCAGACAGCCTTCGTACTCAGCGGATTACAAACTAGCACTAGAGACACAAATGTAGGAGAAGAGAGCCTGCTTGATTTGCGGCAGCATTGAAAGTTGCAAGTGTGAGGGCGGTCCTTTGAATCAGACTCAAGTGGTCTGCAGGTCCAGCTGCGCAAACAAATGTTAATTTATTAACCAAGACACTAAAACAATGCTACAGAAATATGGCTCCAGACACATACTTTGTATGGTGACATCAAAACAAGAATGCAAGGTGCATTACGATATGCCTAACGATCGTTGGGTACCAGCAGACTCAAGTCGAGACGAGAATCAAATACGCGTCAATCTGAATGGGCAGTAAGACTGTTTATCTCATTTGGTTTGGGACTACATTGGCGAAACCATGCAATCTCACATCAACATTCAAACTAACAATTTGAAATTGGACTCCATGTATGCCATGCACAACGTGGTTTGTGGTTCTGACGAAACAGCGAAACTAGTGGCACTACTCAACAAGGCCAAAAATACGGAGCGGGGCTTGTTCAACGTCAAATCCGGTGGTAACCCATGCCGGGCTGGCAACGTATCACATCAATTACCAACACAATGTTCAGGTTGGGAAGTCTATGATTTTGGAATGAGACTCGTGCATAACGGCGTCACATATCAAAATTGCTGCGCCATTTTGGTCATCATTAAGATGTGCGAGTTGCAGGGCATCAGGTTGAGCGATCAGGTGTTAAATGAAGCCATACAAGACAGCAAAGGTAGAGGCATGCGCACCGGTCAAATTGCAAGGTTTGTACAAAACATCAACCAGTCGAACCCGAGTGGGCTGCAATTAAATGTGGCAATCATTGGCAAATGTTGCCCGGGAGGTTAACTTTTGCACACAGGTTTTGTTGCAGTAAGATTCCTCAAAGTCAAACCTATGTGCATATTCATTAACGAGGGGCACGCATATTTAGCAGCGTCACCGGCCTGTAATTTAGGAAAACATATGACAGGTGCCGATTACATGGGTAGCATAGGCTATAACTCAGAACTACCAGCAAGTTTGCACTGTTGCGCGTATTGTGACAGGGCAGGATGTAGAGAATGTGACTGTGAAGAAGACGCGGACAAGAGAAAGGATTGGGCGGCGGTTGAGCGTGCGGTGGAATAACACATTCAACGCGGGCCACACCAAACAGGGATGTTTGCAGGCACGAGGATGCCAAATCGACAAGTCTGCAGCAATGAAGTAACTATCACAGACAGTACTTTGAGCATGAATGAAATCAATTACCAGGCAGCTGCAAGTATGCAGAAACAGTAATACAACAGTACGACTTGCGTGCAGATTATCACCAATGTCAAGACACCACTCAGACCGTCATCACATATGATATTGACAAACAGAGGCAGACAATTCCCTAACATGAACCAATTATATTTGCCGGAGGCTTAACAGTGGCGTGACGAAGAGGCAGTTCAGCATGGTGTAGTTTGTGGCAACTCGAATCATACCAAAATTGTAACTGCGCTAGGCAGGTAGTCAACGGTCATACCTCACAGCAGAGCCATGGCAAAAACGATGTTGTGGTTTGCCAAGTTATATGGGCGTAGTGTTAAAAAGTAGTTTATGCCGCAGCTTGAGACACTCCTTGAGGAGACCCGCAAATTCAGCCAAAATTCGCGATCGAAACGCAAAGCAGAAGGAGTGACTTTATCGGGGCGTAACAAATGGCAGCTTTCATCGTTTGTCAAACGTGAAATGACTGACAATAAGGGCGCCAAATCTCGCATGATATAATCTTGTCCGCAAATTTACAATATGGTTGGAGGCCACATGGTACGTGCCATGGGCGAACTTTTCAAAAAGTGTGATGGTCATGTGAAAGGTATGGACACCCAGAACATCCTTGACAGAATGAATCGTTTGCAATTGGAGTGTTACGACGGCGCACTCAATACCGACTTCACAAATTATGATGCGACGTAAACGACTGCGGTGTTGTTATTCGAGGGCGCTATGATCAAGGAGGTGTTCGGTGACGAGTAGGCGTAGGAATGGGTGGAGGCATAGGTACAATTGCATGCTTAGTGCGGTGATTACGACCTCAGTTTCCTTTTCCAAAGAGCTTCAGGCACCGCATTCACAGCTTTCACGAACTGGGCGGTCAACATGGCGACTGCACAATGGGCAAGTTTGCTGCACATCACGGGCAGTAAAAATCAAGCGAAGCGCAAAATGGAATATTTCCTTTATGAGGAGGATGGATTAAGAAAACTCAGTGATTATCTGAAGGAGAAAGGCATTCGCTTACTTGCTGAAGGGGATGATTTCACGTGCACACACAAGGGTGAAGAATTTGCAGAAGTGTTATAGGATGTCAGAACTAGTTTTGGACTTATTGTAACGGGTGAGCGATCAGACAACGCGGAATTCCTTAAAACCAAGGTGACGCCCATGGGTGCCATTTCAGATTTCGGTTTTAAATTCCAGAAGGCGATCACAAGTGACCGTCCGGGTGAAGAAGGTGCTTTGCACTTGGACTTGAAAATGCTATCGTTTGCGCATTAATACAAGCTTAGCGAGAACGTACAAAAAATCAACAAGAACTATGGTAAATTGCTGTAGGCGCTGTGCCCAGGTTACAAAAGGGTGAGTTACGAAAAGATAGATGATAAGTGCTTTAGGGTCAACTCAAAACACAAAGTCAACCAATTACCTACAATTGGTCACTCACACATGTCGATTGCCGAAGGTGTACTGACATTCCACGAACAAATGAGCCTCACAACGACGGCAGAATAGGAAGAAGCAGCCGGTTGGGCGGCATCCATTTTGTAATCAGAGGAAGGCGAATCACTACTAAATCAGTGGAAGCGATTGACTCGCGAATCAGTGGAACTTAGAGGCAGTGGAGCGGATGTGAAATCGTTCTCAAACCAGGCTGATTACGGACAATTTGATGCATTAGTTTTATCGGCAGGTTATAACAACGTTTCATACAGCATATTCAATGAAAATTTCCGTCTGTGTGGTGTCAAACAAAAACCAATGAACAACGAAAACAACGACGTAATGATGAACGACAATTTCGACAACGTACTTGCACAAGCATTAGAGCTCGCAGAACCGGCACAGAGTGAATTGAATCAGAGCATGATTTCAACAACCAGCAAAAATCAATTGCAAGAAGCAAGATTCGGCGCAACTGACACACAAAAGGCCCTATTGGAAAATGTACGCAGCGCGGCAACCGGGGACACCAATGAATGGAGCGAATTTGTAACAGCCATGACATAAAATTTATAAGCAGTGGCCAAAGATGGGCCATAACCAGCGATTCTCACATACACGGACACAAATGATCCCAAAGTTTCAGTGAGATTGGGTGTGATGCGAATATACAAGCCAACAGCAGACGCGACTGACTAGGATGGTTACACACATGTTGTACCAGCGATACAAGTGACACCACATGCCGTGAAATGGTTCACAGGATCAGCCAAACTGGGTGATGTCATCAAAAATGGCCATTTGATCAATTTGCCGAATTCCGTTTACAAATAGATGAAAAGGGAATTAGGCCGAGTGAACATTCAACTAGTGACTGGACACAATGGGAAATTCCAAGTTAATTATCGTACGGAGCGTGAACGCTACGAAGAGACTACGACTTTAACAAGGTAGTATGCTTCAGGTTATGAGAGTATCATCGACAAGATTGTCAAGTCACTAGAAGGTAGTCGTCTTCAAGAGTTTTACTAACGTGCTTTGAACGCATACATGACCAACAAAGTACCAGCACCGTCCAGAGATATCAGGATTAAAGACATCGCTGAGCTACAACAACAAATTGCTTTGCCAGACATGAGAGTGGCAGGCAACCAATTGCCTATGCTGTTGCAAACTTTGAAGGACATGCACAAGGCGCAAGAGCTTGAGGTGCGTCGTGCTTATGAGGCAGTTGATCGCAAGGAGGCTGAAGAGCATGAACGGAGCCAAATTGTGGTGGACATGCATTAAGGTCAAATTGAACAGATGATTGGACTTATCAAATCTTCGGTACGCAGGCTTGAAAGCATGAGTTCGCGAAAAGAAAATCGACAATACCTCATGTCATTGCTTGATGCAGATTACGGACCAGCGAGAACGCCTGTGATAGTACCAGAAAAGACTGCCACTTTTAAAACTTAACAGTCTTTGCTCATCGAAGCCGGGGCAGGAGAGGACATTGTGATGATCGGTAATCATACAGCAGCAGGATCAACGCCCATGTATATATTCAAAGGAACAACAGCAACATCGCTGATGCGAACAGAAGCAGTCACACACAACGCCCATTGGGGCACACTGAACGAAAGGCTCAGTGTCAAAATGATACCTTTAGGTTCTTTATCATCTTTCAGGCAAAACGTTAGTGCATTTAACAGCGCTTATGATTTGACTTAATTTTCAAAGGCCAGATTGGTAGCATCAACTGTGAAGATTTTCAAAGAGTCGAGATCAGACAATGAATCGGGCAGCCTGTTCGCAGGTTTGTACCGCAACGGAATGCCAGTAGGCGACGGAGAATTAAGGCTTCTTACCGACAGAGAGACAGATCACAGTAAGAGAGTCAATTACGCGTTCCAAGAAGGACTATGTTTAATGCATTCTTACAGGCCATAGTCTGAAGGCGAGGTTACGACATTGCACCAATATCAGGATATGCTAACCGAAACGTGGGCACGCAGGAATCATTCAGTAAGTTAGCTCAGAGGTCGCGAAGATTTCCCAGACCAACCGGTATTATTTGCATAGAGAGTACAGGAGAACGTGCACGACGGTCCAGGTGCAGACGAAGATTGGCGAATTTTGACCTGGTAACAACTCATGAACACATCAGATAATGACGAGGTCGCTTTAGTAGTTGAGTCCCTCACAAACAGACAGACATTCCTTCACCACTTTGCACAATTGAGAGAAGGCAGTGTGGTAAGGGTACGCATGACCCAATGTTTTGAAGGCGTAGTCGAGCGTGACAATCTTGGCTAGGAGACATAGTACTGCTAACTAGGTGAAGAATTCTCTTCAGCTATTGATTTGGCTCGAAGAATACCAATCGCCGCAATCATCAATAATAGGGATGAGCTTATTACTGACGCGATGTAATTTGCTTTGCACGGCCAACTCATAGCAGGATCTATGTTCACAGACTGGCTAGTCTAAACATGGGACAAGGTGAAGGATTGGGGTTTGGACAAATTGAACAAAGACAGCACCCAAGAGCATGTTGGCGATGTTATTGAAGACGTGGTGCGTGCAGCACTGCTTGCCGTCACCAAAGGCAAATCATCAGCATTGGAGCCAATCGTTGATCAAATCTCGCCTGCTGTCCAAAGAGCGATCAGACATGCCGTATCCAATTGATTGCATGAGTATAGCGAATTTGTCTACTTTTGAATCTACACACTGATATGTGGACACGTGCATGCAGGTCATCTGCATGAAAAGGCCGCACTCAAGTGCATTGAACAGCCACGGGCGTTCTGCACTCATTAAACACAAAAATGGCCGAATTACTCAAATATGCTGACTCACACGGAGTTTGAATCATGGTATTCACATTGGGCAATAGCCTGATCGAACTGGACATCTCATTGTTCAGAGTGAGTGGAAGGGGAAATTTTCACTCGCTACAATTGCGCTCCCAAATGGGGAGGAAATTTTGGGCATCATTCGACGGTTGTCGATTGATGAGGTACCCAATTTGACTGTAATGTGTGCTATTGCGAGCACGGATCATATGGTTCACAACCATCATTGGTATGATCAGGATTCAGGTGATTGAATCTGATTATGTACAATGGAGATCACACTGAGTGTGTGTTTTATTACTACTAGATATACGCGGTAGGCGTAATCACAGTAACAACGCAACACATACACAGTACAAGCAGCAGGGTCATAATATGCTGCTCCTTCAAGCGGGTCATCCGCTATCTGCCAAATCTGTAGCAAGGTTTGACAAGTGTTTGTATAGGCTAATTCATGGTTTTGAATTTTGCGCTGACATTCACAAAAGTTCCCGTGGGACGGAACGATTACGCTAAACATCAATGAAACCCCCCC
>Ga0206692_1340440_pt1 | contig 16179 bp, 1 predicted proteins | sample M240m12015metaT_FD_159670 | JGI IMG/M metagenome (GOLD analysis project Ga0206692, IMG submission 159670) | Metatranscriptome of ammonia-oxidizing marine archaeal communities from Monterey Bay, California, United States - M2 40m 12015... | ecosystem: Environmental > Aquatic > Marine > Intertidal... | reverse complement strand
GTTTCATTTATTTTTTTGCAGACAGTTCGTAAATAATAATATTGTTCGTGTTGTAATATATAGTCTACTTTTTTAAATATACGTGGATTCTTTCCTTCTTGGCACGCTTTGTTTCTCTTCTCCTTTTTAGATTTCTTTTTTATCCACAGTGGATTACAAGTGGATTACAAGTTGCTCTCGTCGACGGCAATGAATTGACTATTCCCTTCAGTAGCGGAAACGCTGTCCAGTGAGCTTGTGCTCTTCACCTTTTTGCTTCGGCCAAAAAACGATCTCTTTCTCTGCAACTTTTTCCCTTTCTTGCTGCCACCCCCGCCTTTGCCCCCACCATCGCCTTGGGTGGTTGCAAAGGCGATGAATTCTCCCATGGATACCTTGCCATCATTGTCAGAATCCATCTTTTTGAAGATTGTTCGAACCCCTTTGTCTTTTCCGAGCTTTTTGATTGCGCCAGTTGCCTTCAGCAACTCAACCAATTTGGTGGAGTCGACTCGGTATGCCATCTCGACTGTCGACAAATGTTCGTCAGGCGCGGTTTTAGATGTACCGAAACCAGTGCCGCCCTCAACATCTGCGGCGGCAAACAATTTTTTGAGCGATTCGATCATGTCGCTTTCGATTACAACGTCTGCATCATCTGCGTAGGCGTCTTCTCTGCGACTGCCGCCACGTCCTTTCTTTTTGGCCTTCTTTTTCAAGCTGCTGCGGCTTCCCTTCTTGCCGCCGCCGCCACCTTCGCCATCATCAAATACAAGCGAGCTTCTTGGTGCACCGTCCGTGGTCACACCTTCGTTGCCGCCGCCTCCGCCTAGTCCTGCGAGCGTGACCCCGCTCCCAGCAAACGACAAGCCTCGCAAATCTGCATCAATGGCATCGGCTCGGAAGTAGATGTCCTCCTTTGGCGGTTCGGCCACGTCGGCAGCAGTAAATGCCGTTTTGGTTGCCCGGAGCTGCTTGTCCAGGGTGAAGGTTCCATTTCGTGCACGCATGTCGTTGTCCAATGCATGCCGCTTGCTTTCGTGAATGTCAAATGTGTAGAGAAACAATCCGTTGTTGCCGCTTACCCCTTGTATGCTTTCCAGCGTAACCCCGGAGGTGCATTCCAACCTGACCACCCCTTGTTTGTGCTGCTTTCCTTTGCCGGCCTTCACAGTCACCCTCGTGTCGGTCGCAGTACCCACCACGTACTGTGCTTCAACGCCGGCGAGAAACACACGAAACAAGTCTTTGCCGCCACCTAAAAGGCCCTTTCCTTCAATGACGACCTCTTCGTCGAAGAACCCGGTGGGCGTAAAGTTTTGGATTACGCCATCTTTCAAATGAGTCCAAGCATCCTTTAGCACAGTCTGTTCCCCGTTTGTGCATTTCACAACCACGTCGCCGACTCCTGCATCTGGGCGAGAGTTGCCGGCAATGACAGTCACGTACTCTTCCGAAAACGACTCCACTTTGCTGACAGGAACCCCGTTCAGGGTAACTGAATCGGGCGTAAACGTGTTGCCGTTTGCAAGCAAGTGCTTCCCAGTGATGGTCACCTTTGCACCGGTCATGCCAGCCGATGGTACGATGGATGTTATTGAGCTGACAAAAGGAAGATGTTCCCACGCATCCTTCTTGACGCTTTCATCTCGATTGTCTAAAGTAATCACAATGTCGCCACGACCAGGATTGCCAGCACCAACCACGACTTTGATCTCCCTGTCTGATTCGGAAAGGATCTCTTTCACCACTCTTCCAGCCAACGTGACTTTAGCAACTTTGCTGCCATCCCCGAGCAAGCCCACCCCTGAGATGACAACAACATCATCCTCAATGCCAGAGGATGGGGAGGCGGCAGTGATCGCATTTGGCGCAGTGTACACAAAGAGTGTGTTTGCATTGCTTTCAACGATGGCACCACTGTCAGAAATAATGGCGGCCAAGCCGGCTAACCCTGGCGGCCCCTCTCCAACAATGACGGTGATCACGTCGTCCGTTGCAGTGACAATCTTTGCTTCGCTTCCCGCCAATAGTAACTTGTCTAAGTTGGCTCCGCCGCCAAGCAACCGGCTCCCAGTGATGGTAACTTCGGTTCCTGGCGGACCTTTTGCGGGGCTGATCGAAGTGACGGTACCAATGGCTTCAAACGTGAACGCGTTGGCCATACTGACGGACTCTCCGGTGTCCGCGGTGACCACAACGTCAACAGTCTTTCCTGGCGGCCCATCAGGGCTCATTAGAAGGATTGACGATTCTCGCTGCTCTTCAACAACCGCAGAGAGCCCTCCGATTTTGACGCTCACTTGGTTACCACCGCAAAGCAAGCCTTTCCCTAAAATGTCAACATACGTGCCTGGTTGCCCACGGTCTGGCTCCAAGCCAGTGATTGAGCTTTCAGTTAAATACGTCCAGATCACATTTGGACCTGACACAAGGGTCTCGTGGGTTGCCGTCAGGACAACAGCGCCATGGCCAGGCGAGCTTGGCCCCACAACGGCAGTAATCTTTTCATCCGAAACCACTTTAAAGCTGTTTACAGGGACGCCGTTTAATGTCACCTGCGTAACATCGATGCCGGCTATGGATCGCAACCCTTGCCCTTCGATGACAACAGCAGTGCCGCCAACGCCAGAGCTTGGGGTGATCGAGTCAATGAATCCCTCGCCAACCAATTCCCAGCCTCCAGCTAAAGAGCACGACTCGCCTGTCTCTGCCGTGACGACGATCTCGCCCGGGCCAGGATTGCCGTTGTCAGCAACAACCGTGACCGTGCTGCTCGACTGCTCGACAATTTCGAGCACGGGTACCCCCCCAAGCGTGACGGACTTCAACCTTTTCCCGGTTCCAAGCAAGTTCTTCCCGGAAAGTACGACGGTTGTTCCTGCTTGCCCGCTGCTTGGGGTTGCTTTGGTCAAGCTTGGTTCTACGCCGTACCTCCAAACAATGTCGCTTGGAACAGATGCGCCAGAATCAGACGTGATGCAGATAGGGCCGATCGTGCCGGGATCTGCGTGCGCTGCAACGACTGTGACTGACTGCTCAGTTGCGAGGCCCGGCGCCAAACGCGCCTCAACACCCGCAAGCGTGACACTTTTCACGTCGGTGCCACCGCATAGTAAATTCACGCCTTTGATCTCAACCATTGTCCCGCCTTTTCCAAAAGCTGGAGTTGCACTTGTGATTGTGCCGCTGGCAACATCTGTCCAACCATCTTTCAGCGTTATCGTCTTCTGCGAGTCGTTTGTGATGACCACATCGCCAACGCCTAACGACGTACTTTTGCCAACAACTACAGTGACCGTGTCGTCCATTTGGAGGAGAATTTTGGCTACTTCGGTGCCTGCCAGCATTACTTTGGTGATCTTGCCGCCGTGCTCTTTGCCGCCAGCCATGTTTTTGCCCTCAATGACAACAACGTTGCCCGCGACACCCCGCGGTGGGGTGACCTTATCAATGTAAGTGTGAGGTTTGTAAGTAAACTGAGGCCCGAAAACCTCAATGCCTGATTCAGTCGTGATCTTGATGGGCCCTTTAGTGTCCGGGATCGCAGTACGCGCAACCACTTGAACGGCGGTGTTTGTGCCAGATCCGGCAACGTATTCAGCTTTTATGCCGGCAAGCGTTACCTCCACCAGATCATTCCCGCCAGCAAGCAAGTTCGTTCCTTTTATGTTGACCACAGTATCCTTGATCCCTGCCACTGGATCCGCCGCTTCAATGAAAGCGTCTTTCAATTGCTCCCACCCGCTCACAATCTTTCCTCGCTCACCCGAGCCGGTCAAAATTTCGACGTCGCATTTGCCAAATATCCCCCTGCGAGCAGCAATCACAACGATCTCTTCGTTTGATTGAGACACAACTTTTCCGACTGTGCACCCTCCAAGAGTTACCTTGACGCTGTCTTTTGAGCCGCCAAGCAAATTGGTGCCCCTGAGCACTGCACGCGTACCCGTTTGACCACGATTAGGGGTGATTGATTCCAGTTGGACGCTCGACGTGTACCGCCAATCGTATGTACCGGTGATAGTTGTTCCGTCCGTGGTCTGAAGGACAAGCGGACCTGACCTGCCTTGCGGGCCCTCTCTGGCGCGAACTGTCAGGCTCGTTTGGCTACCAGATCTGGGCTTGTAGTCCGCTTCAATCCCTGCAAGAGTAATCTTCCTGAAGTCGGCTGCGTCTCCAAGAAGGTTTGTCCCCGTAATCTCTACCACCTGCCCAACACAACCAAATGTTGGCGACATGTCGGTAATCACTGCAGATTCAAGCTGCGTGAACGCGTAGGGTGCAGAAATGGCGTACAGCTCGCCGCCGGTATCTGGAGTGATCACAACGTCACACTTGCCAACATCTCTGTCCGGTACTACCACTGTGATTGAGCGCGCTGTTTGCCGCACAATGCGGTGCACCAAAACGCCACCAAATGTGACCGATACTGACTTGCCGCCGCACATCAAATCAACTCCAGTGATACTTACTTCAGCGCCTGCTGCCCCGCGTTCTGGCTTCACCCCTTTGATTTTTCCAGTCGGGTTGTACATCCACACCATGCCAGTTGCCTCAGTTGTCGTTATGTTCCCAGATTCAAACTCCAACTCGACGGGCCCACCAGTGTCGGGCTTGCTGCCCCCTGCAACAACAGTAATCATGATATCCGAAGGTGTCCCGACGATCTTTGCTGGGATTCCTGCCAACCGAACCTCCTTTAGCTCGGCAGAACCCCCTTCTTTACTGCTGCTGCCTCTGAGCAGCTCGTGCCCGTAGATTGTTACCTCTGTGCCGCTGTACCCGCGAGTTGGGGCGACACTTGCAATCCCAACAGGTTTGTACTGCCATACAACAGGGTGATGCTCTTCTCCTCGAATAGTCTTGTTTGAAGCCGTGGTAATGACGACGTTTCCAGTTTGCGGCGTTTCTTTTGGCATTCCAACCTCGACCGTGACTGATTTGTAAAACCCAAGACGGGTTCCTGCGGCCGATGACGACGTCATGTCGTCAAGATCAAAATCGTCGTCCGAATCATCGTCCTCGGGGGCTTCAATATAGCCGCCGGCCCCACCTGCCGACACCGGCGGTTCCGTCCGCAAGACTGTAGCTTTTATGCCTGCAAGCGTAACTTTAACAATGTCCTCCGACAAACGTAGGTTTGAAATATCGATGGTGGCGTGCATGTTTGCATAGCCAGCGTTGGGCTCGATCTTGCCGAGAGTTGCAGGCATGGCAGGGCCTGGGTCCACGGGTTTTGGTTTTACCTCGTCTGGCAAAGGTTTAATTGTCTCAGGCTCAAACTTGTTAGGCTCCACTTTATTGATCCCGTTATCATTAAAGCTTCGTTCAGACACCGAAGACGGCCTCGCTGCGTAATCCTGACAGACTGCTATCGCTTTCACGACGGTAAATTCTGCAGTCAGTTTTGGAGCCGTGCTCATTCTGAATATGTTCGAGTTTTTGCCAGGTTTCGAACCATCCACGGTAAAGTAGATGTCGACTTCGTCCGTTTCGCATGTGATTTTCAGCTTTTTGCCTGGCTTGCAGTTTCCTATCTTGGGCGGCATTACGCGTGGGGCGAATGGAAAGATCAGCATTTTGGTCCCCCTTAATTGCCTCGCAGTGAGAATTACCAGCAGCAAGAATAGAAGGGCGCCTAGAATTACTGCCCAAAGCGGAAATACAGGTTCCTCGGGAGCAATTGCCATGATCATCACCACGGTGGACGTTGCCGTCGACGTGATGGTTGATGTTCCCGTCGACGTGGCTGTCGTCGCGGTGCCTGTCGCTGTTGAGGTGACAGTAGACGACGCAGTTCTTGATTGGGTAGAAGTGGCAGTGCTTGTCTCTGTGGAGGTCGCCGTGCTTGTTAACGAAGAGGTTCTGGTGGACGACGCTGTTGACGAAGCAGTGCTGGTTTCTGTCGTCGTGAACGTTGGTACGCAATCAGGGGGGTTGCCTGGATCTGCTGGCGATACTTCCATGAAGCGGGTTAAATCGCACGGAACCCAGCAATATGTACTGTTGCCAATTCCTGATGGAAAAGGTCTGCCGTCTACTCCCCTGGCAGTATCGTAGATACAATCGAGTTCGTCTTCTCCGTCGCACAGCCTCAGATCACGTGCCCACCCATTCAAATGCTCGCTCTTCAAGAGCGGGCGCTTGTGGTTCGTTTGCATTGGAATGTAGTCCACCGTCGCACGACCTGTCAATCCATCATCAGGCTTTCGAACCGCAATGGTTGCAGAAATTTTAGTGCCTAGCTTGTTTAGGTTTGCTGAACTGATTGTCGAATGGATGCCAAATTCATAATTCACGTAAATGCCAGACAAGTCGCCGTTGCTGTCTGTGACGTTGATTGTATCTGAAACCAGCATGCTGACAATTGCGCCCTCGCCTGCAATAACATCAATTGTTGCTTTCCTCGACGTCGCACCATTCATTATTTCAGCAAACTCATCAGATGGGTCAGCAAAGATGGCGTGCACTGCAACCATGTCTTCGATTTTTAGTGCAGTTCCTGACTCGCCCGATGCAACGTTGAAAAGGTTGGTTCCTGCACTGAGGAACATACTGGTGCGACCAACCAGTTGGCAGTCGGTTGTGTTGCTTGGCTCAGTAAAGTGTACCGGCGACCCACGGAGACCTTCAACGCCAGGGGGTTGTTGAACAAGCACACGCTGCCCAGACAAAGAAAATAACAACTGGTCTGCATCAAGACTGTTAACTATCCCATCGTAATTTAAGTCCATCATCTCCTCATAATACTTTCGAGTGTTGGGTCCTTCAGCCCCAGCAATTTCTACAGCAGCCGCAGCAAACTCCGTGTACACATCGGCGTGCACTTTCTCGAACCCTTCTGCCAGCGTTGAATTGCAGTCGATCGCAGCGTCTTCTAAATAGCAGCAACCTTCCGTGTCGCTGTTAAAATACGGACCTGGCGAGTCGTCGATGCAAGCGTCGTTCTGATTTATCATCTTACTCATGAAGACAAGATCTTGCAAGTTGACGCGCCCACGACCACTTTGGCCATCAACCAACTCTTTGTACGAGCCTAGGTCTGCGTCGCCTGGCACCAGCGCAGCCATTGCCAAGCTACCACTTTGCCGTCGTGCTCGAGGGTACGCCGATGCATGCTGCTGTAAACTCCTGCTAGTACCTCTGGCGATGGTTGCCAGGTCAGACACAGAACGTCGACCTTTCCCGCTTGAGAAATCTCCAGCAATAAAAGGTCTGCCGCCGATTTCAATAGCAGGACCAAGCGTTGAGCTGCTCGCTGCATCAGTCATACCTTCGGTACGACCAAAGAGTGCAGGAACGCCCACCTTCAGCGCCTTCAATTTCACCGTTACAAAATGAACGCCGGCATTGGCCCATCGACCGTTTTTATCCCCTTTAGGCTTGCCATTTGTAACTTTGTTTTCGCTTTTGCACTTGCCATAAATCCGAAGAGCGCCGCTAAACATGGAGACTGCTATCTTATCGCACTCCGCTTCGAGAATTACAGCGGAATTTTCTTCTTTGATTGTGGGCATCCCATTGAGCAAAGGTTTGATGTCGTCCTCGTACGTTAAGTACAGGTCAAACACCGAAAGGTTGAAACCATTCGTGTTGACACGTACAGGCAGGTTGTGCGTTTGGCCAACGGTCAACGCTGGAATCGCCAACCCGTCTTGCTGACCAAGGTCAACATCGCCAGCAGTCCTTGGATCCAAGTTGGCAGCAAACGTCACACTCTTTTTTAAATCAGCACCGTTAAACGTAGCTGTGATCGTTGCATCTTTTAACCCGTTTTTGATCAACGATACAACGCCGGTCTTTTCATCAACGGTTGCAGCGTCCGAGTCACTCGAGAAGTTCACAATTCCAGGAAGATCGGACGACGCGCTATCAAATGGCGAACAAAACCGAGTCGATGCACCGTAGCAGCGGTCGTCCGAAAGGATGACCTGAAGGCAGCTCTGGGCATCTGCTTGGGATGCGCCCCCACGCAACGCTTTGGTTGATGATAAAGCTGTCGACCCTTGTGCAACCGTGTACGATTTGATTGCTTTGACACGAACCGAGTCAAGCGAGTTCACTTTCAAAGCGTCTTCCTCCGCGGTTTGGTTGTATGCAAAATCGCAAAAGACTTTCGAAGTGCCAAACTCGGTTGGCGTTGCAATGCTGTTTGTCAACGTGATGCCTCCAATTGCATGCAGCGTTGGTTTTGTGCTGAGGCGGTCCAACCTCCGAATAGAGCCGTCAGAAAGCTGCATTTCACACGTCACTTTGGCACGCTGAAAGGTCCGCGGGGTTGTGCCATTGATTTTAGAAAGAAGTACCGACGTAATCCTTTTACTTTGTTGGGCGCACGACTGTGGGTCTGGGACTGCAGACACAATAAACTTTTCAAAATGAACAATCTTGACAGACGTGTTTTGAAAGAGCTTTGAATGCGTAAATGAAATGGAGAAGTCGGCATCTCCGATTGGTGCAGCTTCCGTTGACGTCAACGTAAGTTTGCTGCCTTTGTTTTCGGCAGTTACCCGGCCGCCAGAGTTTGTGACGTCCACAACAAGCCGCGGATCGCCGCTCATTACCTGCTGGCGTGCGCCCTTGCCATTTTCGTCCGCATCCCAAAAGAAGGTGACAATTACATCCGTTTCTGTTTTAATGCCTGCGACGAAAGCAGAATCTCTCCTGGGAGCCAACAGTTGGTGATCTAGAGCCACCGTCATCCTGTCTGCAGGCGGGAGCGCAACCTCCAGCTCTGCACACGATCGTACTAGACCAAAGTTAGATCCCGACGGGTCTGCTGGTGCACAGCCTGCGGGGTCCCACGTTGTTTTAACCAACGATGAAAGGGCCGCATCTTCTGCCATTAGAGGCACGGTAATCACATTGCCATTCTCAACAGTGATAGCTTTGGGGTTGAGAGATTCAATGACGAGCCCAGTGTTCACGTTGACATCCAAGTACCCGCAAGGCGACGCATCTTCGTCGCACTGCAGCTCTACCGTGCTAAACACTTGGACCTTGTCTCTTTCAAATTTGAGCGAGGGCGCTTCCGGCGCAACAGACACGCACACGCCGTCTGGCGAAACTGTTGCTTCAATGTCTTCGACTCGCACCGCGTACGAATGAAGTGCCACAGCAGACACAGTTTTGGAGCTGACTTCGAAAGGAACGCGCACAACTTCAACTCCATTTTTACGGGATCCAACCAGAGCTGCATCCCCAGGAGCCAACCCTTCCACCGACATTCTGCCCGCGCTGCTTGCTGGAACGTTGTCTGTAACAACAACGATTTGGGCAACGTTTGGCGGGTCCACCGTCCATTCCAGGTAGTCTGTTGCAGAATCCCAGAAGTGACGCGGGGCCGTTTCCGATGCTGAGCATTTCTGGCAGTATTCGTTGCCATATAACCAGCACGAGTTTGAAAACCAGCTGTCGTCGCCAATCTTTGTCCAGCCCTCTTCACAACCATTGTCATAATCGCACTCTGTTTCCATCTTCTCTTCGCAGGTGCCAGCAATTGTTTCTTCAAAGTTGACCATAGAATTGAACGACATTGACGTGTACCGCTGTCCAGTTGTCCCCCCACACGAATCTGTCCACCCGGTAACTTTGTAAAGGACCAACTCCTTTCCCCGTGCACCGGCTTCGGATCCGTCAGTTTCTTTGACGCTCCCGCCCGTCCATGCATTCACCTTGACTTCACCAGCCTTGACGTCTGGATACCATACATTTACAGTTTGCGATTCTGAAAACGTTTTGTATTTGACAGTGATTGTTGTTTTCCCACCAGTTGTGTGGGCACTTGTTGTGCGCAGGTTTGAACAATCGGCATTGATGCTGATAGCATCAACGCCATCGTCAACGGTGCAGGCAAGGCCGCTGCCACTGCGCAGGATTTGCCCAATGGCCTTCGAGGTTACTGTGTGCACCTTCAAACCGTGCTGATTTTCTTTCTCATCCAAAACGGCCGTGTTTACGATCCGCGCAGTTCCGTCAAACGTTGGCGAGACGGCCATAACTTCGTCGGCTACAACAAAGATTGACGGCTTTGAAGTCGTCAAACTCAACCTTCCATCAATGATCGCTTGAACCGCGGCCCCTCCATTGCTATAGGCTGAGATAGCCGCGCGTCCCTTGGTATCCGTATCACTTTTCACTTGTATGGTGAGGCCATAAGAACCCACTTTGGCATTGCTGGGAACGTTCAAGTACACACGCATAATAAGCTCGCGGCCGTTGGCATCGCGCGGGTCCTTGCCGCGTGGCACAGTTCGGAATTGCAAATAGGCAATCTGATCTTTTGATTTTGTCATTTTTCCGCTCGCTGTCCAAGACATGCCATCAGTGTTCACGCCTACTACGCCGGGTTCGGCAAAGGAGACGCCGCTGCCTCCTTCGCTGCTGCCGCCGCCGTCTAACCGAAATATGACGCCGTCGAGATTCGTGAGCACATTGCTCGTCTTTGAATACACATCAATGACCATCTGGCCATGCCCTTGGTAGATGTCGCTATAAGGTAATTCGGCTTCCAACCATTGCGTCATTCCGTCTGGCGCCGACGGCGCATCTTGAGGGATCATCGTAACGTTGCCAACTGTGGTGAGATCCGTCGGGTTGGCTGAAAATGCGTACCGGACGTCGGCAATGACACTGCCGGTGACTTGAAACCATGCTGCAGGCACGTCAAACGTTGCAATTGAAACTGTGCCACCAACGGACACGGTCCTTTTCATAGTCTCGCCTGCAATTGAGGTACCGCTGCTCGACGGTACTTCCACATGGACGTCTACGCTGATCTTTCGAAGCGGCACTCCGTGATCCTTTGTTTTTCCTATCAAGGCGACACGAACCGGCACCGTCTTGCCAGGCCCGCCGTAGTGCACGGTTGGGTTCAACAAATCAACTTTCACCGATTCAACCGCGTCGACCTCTGGCTGCGTCCCTTCACCTTGCATTGGCTGAGGAGAGCCAATCCACGTGCGGCCAATCGATGCTCGCGCCTTACCGTTCGACCACGGCGTCCACCCTTCAAAGTTGGCCGTATTCTCGAGCGCATTGATGTTTTCGGTGCAAGGATTGCTGCCGTTGCCTTTCGCAAACACGGCGCCAGAGCGCATGACAAACTTTTTGGATTTTGACGTTGAAAGTCCGCTTTGAACACCGACACTAAAAGGAAGCGACTCGGGGGCGTGTGCCGAGGTCAAGTTTGCAGTGTACGCGCAAGCCACGTACTTTGTTGTACTTGTGAATGTGATGGTTGTTGTTGTACTGATCGTGGTAGTGGTTGTCGTCGGAGTTGACGTCTCTGATGTCGTCGCAGTCGAAGATTCTGATGTTGTCGCAGTTGACGTCTCTGATGTTGTCGCAGTTGACGTCTCTGATGTTGTCGCAGTCGAGGATTCTGATGTCGTTGCAGTTGACGTCTTTGATGTCGTCGCAGTCGACGAACCCGTTGTCGTCGCAGTCGACGTTGCCGAGGTTGACGCAGTCGACGACTCCGAGGTTGTCGCAGAGCTTGTCTGCGTGGATGTTGCGGTGGACGAGACGGTGGACGTAACAGCAGTTGTCTCCGTTGATGTGTAGGTCGACGTGACGGTGGACGTAACAGTGGTTTTTGCCGTTGATGTGTCGGTCGACGTGGCTGAAGCGGTTGCCGATGTGGTAGCCGTCGACGTCAGGCTCGAAGTCACGGATGATGATGCAGATGTCGTGGCCGTCGTCGTTTGCGAGCTGGTGGCCGTGCGGGTCAGAGAACTGGTTCCAGTCGACGATTGCGACGTCGTCACAGTCGAGGTTTCTGATGACGTTGCAGTCGAGGTTTCTGATGACGTTGCAGTCGAGGTCTGTGAAGTCGTCGCAGTTGACGTCTCTGATGTCGTGGCAGTCGCGGTCATCGTTGACGTAGCGGTTGTTGTCTCAAGCTCTCTCGTTGTGCACAAGGCCCGATCTCGAAATTGTCGAGCAAACGCCTCCCAATACGCATCGTCTTTTTCTGCAGCCGCAAACGGGATCGAGAGGCCACCATTCTTCCGAAACGAGCACTCGTGGCCTTGTTCGCAGCTGCATTTGGTCAGCCGGCGCGATGAAAGGTCGACTGTTGTCGGGGCATTCGCAAAGTCGAAGACAAAAAGATCAATGTCAGGGACGGTGGTGCCTACCTTTTCTCCGCGCATCACTTCGAGGCGGGGGCACTTTGGGTACGGCCCAGGACCATCGGAATTGCCCGCAGTGCATACTTCGCCGCGTTCGCACACCTTGTCACTGCGGCATTGGATGGCCAAATCATTGTATTCTGCAGCACAAGTGATGCTTCCCTGGCCTGCCGATTTCGTTTCTTCTTTCATGCATTTTGTGAAAGCCGTGGCATCCTTAGCAACTGCAAGATCCGTATCATCTTCTGCAAGGGAACATCCGCACATTGATTGGCAGCATGCACAAACATTCTCGCCTGCCGTGGAGAGCGCGTTAACGCCTTTCACTTCTGCATCGGTATCTCCAACAACGAATTTAGTGCACGACCGTTTGGCTTTGTCCACAAACGGGGTCCCACTTTTCCCTCGCTTTTGCTTGCATTTTCTCTTCTCGCTTTCATCCAATCCGTCGCAATCATCTGTAATCCACCACGCGCCGCACCAGTCGGGCGCGTCATCATCCGAACAAGCAACAGCATCTGCAAAGCACGATTTTCCGATTTTATGAATTCCTGCAACAGTGCTCGACTCTGGCTGAGCTGCTCTGTACGCGCAAGTATCAGCATTCCAAAACGGCACAGATGTGGGGTCTTTGCTGGAAGGCAGCCCACCAAGCAGACCACTTGACGTAAACTCCTTCATCGTGTCTACCCGGTTGTAAAACGTATCCTCCGGTTCAAACTTAATCTCCATAGGGTAGCGTTTCTGCGAAAATTCTAGCGGGAGTGTGAAATTCTTTTCTGTGTAACCTGGAGGCAGTGGGCACGCATAATGCCACTTGCACTTCTTGCCACCACTGCAGTCTGTTTTCACTGGCACGGCCTCAATGGCCTGCTTGTACCCGGACGGCAAACGTGGAGCCGCAACCCCAGTCAGCGGCGCAATGTCCGTGTTGGACAGCAAGACGACGAGTGAGTTCGACAGCATCTTTTTGGTAGGAATTGATAGCCGCCGGGTTGTGTCGTTGCTCTTTGAGTTAAATTCGGGATTAAAGTGCCTCTCCTTGACGTCCTTTAGCGCATCAAACACGGCCTGCGGCTGATTTCCATCGCCAACCACGTGGCTGGGTTCAAAGCGGCACTTTAGTACATTGGTCTTGGCATGTTCGGAGCAACCGTTGATACGCTTTTCCGTGGTGTTCTGTCGATTTTGCCCGACGTCCAACACTCCGCTATGTGCATCAATGACCTGCACCGTTTGCTTTCCGCTTTCATCAAGTATACAGACGCATCGTTCTTCTGTCAGCCGGCCGGCTTTTGAAGTCTTGTCTGACGGGAAGTACCCGCCAAGTTTTTCGAACCACTGCCGGTTATCGATAAAGCTTAACGCGCCACTTTGGTCAAGATACGTTGCATTGGTGGGCGCTCTTGGCACGCGGTCGAGTCTGCGATGCCGGCCGCCCCCGCTATTTCCGCATCCAAACTGCACAACGACAGCCTTGCCTGTCTTAATATTCTTGTCCAAGGCGGCACCTTCATCTTTTTGAATAAACAGCACAAGAATTTTCACGTCGTTGCATTTTTTTTTGCACTTTGTTTCCATCGTCATCTTCCACAATGATTGATTTTGGATCAGCACACGTCGTCGTCGCGGCACTGTATGCTGCTTGCGTAGGTAAATTTCTGATGATGACGGCACCTGCCCCTGCAACCTCTGCGTGCATGGCCTTCTCCCAGAAAGAGCAGCCGCCACCCCGCTTGACAACTACAACGCTGCCGGCTGGAAAAGAATTGGTAAGCGGCAAGCAAGCATCGTCTGGCTCGGCGAGTACTCCCACGCCGCCGTATGTCACCGGAGTATCTACTGTGTCCCCTTGCGGAGAACCAAACCCTTTGCTGTGCACAGAATCGTAAGGGGAAGTTGGAGCTGCTCCATCAACTGACCACGCGACGGTCCAGTCGGCAATCCCACACGTCGGAATCGTTGTTGTCGTGCTCGTGGTTGCGGTGATCGTGGTCGTGGTTGCGGTGGTGCCCGTCAGAGTCGTGATTGTGGTGGTTGTAGTGGCTGTGGTGGCTGTGGTGGTCGTGGTCGTGGCTGTGGTTGTGGTCGAGACTGTGGTCGTGGTAGTGCTATACTCAAAGTCAGACGTTTCCTGTAGACGATTGATGTGGTTCACCCTTGTGCAGGAGCCCTTACCTGGTGTATCGATGACAGTAACACCTTCGCTATTCTCATCCTTATCTGATGCCGTACTCTTCTCGGACACGTAGCCTTTCCCAAATATTCCATTGTTGGCCTCCTCATCTTCGCCACACGCTGGATCATCTAGAGGCAACGCGTGGAATTCAGAAACCGCGAATCGGGTTTGTTTCCAAGCATCGTACTCATCACTTAAACCTCCCATGACCCCGGTGATGAATTTGTTGACTGCCCATAATTTGTCGTTCATGCTAGATTGGGTGTCAACGAGGAACAGTACGTCCGAATCGTCCAAGTAGCACCGCGTGCACTTGGCATTCGAGGTTTCCGTGCAAAGAAAATCTTTGTCTGCTGGTATAAAGTCGGCGATAGTATCGCAGACTGTTCTGCAAGGACTGCACTTCCGGTTCGATGTAGGAAAGCCAATACTCCCAAACGTTAACCCTTCCTCCTGCCACTCGACGCAATCGTCCCCCTGGCAGCACCGTTCCAATAATGGCTCGCACGCTCGGTCAATAATGGCAGAGCAGGCCGATTTCTCGTAATTGCCATCCCACACGGCATGACGCACGACGGCGCCAGTACTGTTCCTTTCTTCTTCTGAGATTCGGTTTGCGCTGCACGAGTTTCCATCTGGATCATCTGAACCCATGTCTTGGCCTTGTTCATCCGAGGAAATTTCTTTGCACGGCTTGGGGCTGGGATTGGTAGCATCTTTAAAGTCCTCGTCAGACTGTTTGTCGCAGCATTTTTCTACCTCCATCTTTAAGCCCGGAAAGTAGGTGCGAGCGGGTGCGGTATCCCAAAAATTGCGATCGCCATCTTTTTTGCAAACCATGTGCATGGATACGTAGCTTGCAGGAAAGCTGACAGTTTTCCCAGTCCGTTCAACCGTTCCCGATTTCCAGCCTTTTTCTTCCGCGATATCAGTGACAGCGAGAATCGTATCATCCAGATTAAAGGAAGGATTTGGATCGCCTTCCGCAGTGTATGCCTTCAGCGCAGCTGCTGTTGCATCTTCAACCAGAGGTTCGCAGATGGACGTGATATAACCCGTAGCTGCTAAAACGGTGACCATGCACCCGCCAGAGCCATCTTTGCATTTTGTAGGGTTGCACTTCTTGTTGCAGTGTTTTGCTCCGCTTTCGTTGTTTAGAACGGACATCAGTGCATTTGCGGTTGAACCACAATTGCCCTTGACGTAAAGGAGGACAGAATCCCACTCGGTTTTGCATTCAAACTCGCCAGCGGAGAACTGGCCATTCAATTTTTGAACAGCATCCGCACAGTTATCGTGGCTTTTCTGCTTTTCATCCTTTCCAAAAGAAATGAAGTATGCCTTGTACGAATTTGACCCTCCTTGAAACTCGCATTGCACTTCAGACTTCAGCTTGCCATTCATCTGATCAGCCACACGCTGGCATGCATCTCCAGACTTGCGAACACCGCCAACGTGCAGATAACCAGGACCACCTGTCGTGTAGTCGTAGCTGTCTTCGCTATTGCTGCCATCGTCGCACTTAAAGTCTGCATTTCCTCCGCAAACATCATTGCCGCCAATGCTGAAGCTGTTGCTGGCGCAACTCGTTGGTGTTTGTGCGCCGACGCTGCCGGAAGTGCCGAACAGAAAGAATAGGCCAAAGAGCAATGTGGGTATACCCATGCCATGTTCAGTGGAAGCTGCTTTTGTATCCGGAAATGACACTGCTGCAAGTTTGCGACCAGTGTGCGCTCGCCGCATCAAAGTCGCCGGGCTCTTGCGGCTCGGTCTGCTTCTGCTAGACGCACATTGGCCGAGGCCGGTATTGCCTGATGGAACGCTTTGCCACACGCGGTGCGCGCCTGCAAACGGCATACTTGCAAGGACTACCGAAGGACGTTT
>Ga0206692_1573868_pt1 | contig 16243 bp, 25 predicted proteins | sample M240m12015metaT_FD_159670 | JGI IMG/M metagenome (GOLD analysis project Ga0206692, IMG submission 159670) | Metatranscriptome of ammonia-oxidizing marine archaeal communities from Monterey Bay, California, United States - M2 40m 12015... | ecosystem: Environmental > Aquatic > Marine > Intertidal... | reverse complement strand
GCTTGGTCGACTTTTAGAGGGTCTCTCTCCTTGTTTAGGGGTATTTTACTAGGTAGTTAACTGTGGTTAAGGAATGTCCCAATGGTCCTTCGTGGAATAGAATTCGCTTAAAATCCAATGGTTGGAGCTCTCTCACGCCAGACCATGGGTATTTCAGAACTTTTTTTAGAAAATTTTCGAGAAACCCCTTGCCAGATGCCTTTTTATTCCTAGAGTCGCGGCCCGCAAATCGGGTCTGACATTACGAATTCATTGAGAATTCAACGATTAGGGCCCTTTGTTAGGTAATCAACTATCGGGTGCTCACCGGAAAAATGGCTCTTGCGAGGAATCTCGCTGGACCTCCCGGCGCACTTTTCCGGTTGAGAACCAGCGCAAGCCACAATTTCACAATTCCTCAATACTTCACAAATCCGCTTAACCGCCATCCCAAAACGATCGCATTATGCCTACCATTAACCAACTCGTCCGCAAAGGTCGTAAGAAAGCAGTAGCCAAGTCGAAGTCACCGGCTTTGAACAACTGCCCACAGCGCCGTGGCGTTTGTCTCCAAGTTTACACTCGTACACCAAAGAAGCCCAACTCCGCGCTTCGTAAGGTTGCCAAGGTTCGCCTTACCAACGGATATGAAGTCATCGCTTACATTGGCGGTGAGGGTCATAACCTCCAAGAACACTCGATTGTTCTGATCCGCGGTGGTCGAGTGAAGGATTTGCCAGGTGTGCGTTATCACATCGTCCGTGGCTCGCTCGATACCCTTGGGGTCGATGGCCGCAAGCAGGCGCGCTCCAAGTATGGTGCCAAAAAGTCTAAGTAATTTTATTTTAATCTCTGACCAACCAATTCCATGGCACGCAGAAAAAGAGTTTACCCAGCCAAAGTATACAAAGATCCCAAGTTCGACAGCCAGGTTGTCGGTCGCTTGATCTCGAAGGTGATGAAGGACGGCAAACGTTCCCTCGCAGAGCGTATCGTCTATGCCGCTATCGATCGCGCCAACGAAGGCACTGATACGATTGATCCTCTCGAGATCGTCAATCGCGCCATCGAGAATGCTAAGCCCCGTGTTGAGGTCAAGTCACGTCGTGTTGGAGGAGCCACCTATCAGGTGCCTTTAGAAGTAGATTCAAGCCGCTCCGAGTCCCTTGGCATGCGCTGGATTATCACCTTCGCCCGTGCCAAGAAGGGCACTCCAATGCATGTCGCTCTCGCCAACGAGATCAAAGATGCTGCCAATAATACTGGTAACTCCGTCCGCAAACGCGATGACGTTCACAAGATGGCTCAGGCAAACCGTGCTTTCGCCCACTTCCGCTTCTAATTTTTCTTCCCGCTAGTTTGATGAGCAAAGTTGCGCAATCCCCAACCCGTCCCGTTCCTCTTGAGAGGACACGGAACATTGGGATTGCTGCGCACATCGATGCGGGAAAGACCACGCTAACCGAGCGTATTCTCTTTTACACAGGAATGATTCATCGGATTGGGGAGGTGCACGACGGTGCGACCACCACCGATCATATGGAACAAGAAAGGGAGCGCGGGATCACCATCACTTCAGCTGCTGTCACTTGCCAGTGGATGCAGCAAAAAGAAGATGGGGTTTCAAAACTCTTTACCGGTGACAATCAGCGTATCAACATCATCGACACTCCGGGTCATGTTGATTTCACGGCGGAGGTAGAGCGATCACTTCGTGTTTTGGATGGTGCAATCGTCGTTTTTTGCGGTGTTGCCGGAGTCCAACCCCAATCCGAAACTGTTTGGCGCCAGGCAACTACCTACAATGTTCCCCGTATCGTCTTCGTCAATAAGATGGATCGAATTGGGGCTAATTTCGATGCTGCCGTCAAGGAGGTCCAGGAGAAGCTCGGCGCTCGTACCGTCCGGATTTTAATTCCAATTGGTTCCGAGGAAAACCTTCGGGGTCAAATCGACGTCCTTAACAAAAAAGCTGTTCTTTACAAGGATGACGACATCCTTGGTTCGACTTACGATGTCGCTGATTTGGACGCTGATCAGCTCGCCCTTGCGGAAGAGGCATATTCGGAACTACTCGAGGCTGTTGCAGATGTTGATGAGCAGATTGGCGAGATGTTCCTCATGGAGGAGCCTATTTCGGTTGCTGATCTCAAGGCGGGTCTTCGCCGCGCTACAATCTCCAATCAGTTAGTGCCTATCGCCGGTGGCTCAGCATTCAAAAACAAGGGGGTCCAGTACCTTCTCGATGCCGTTGTTGACTATCTTCCGAGTCCACTTGAGATTCCGGCCGCTGAGGGGCTTGATCCTGAGAGCGAAGAAAAGATCGTCAAGGTTAAGACGACTGACGATGCTAAGTTCTGTGCCCTCGCGTTCAAGCTCTGGGCTGACAAATATTTCGGCAAACTTATTTTCTTTCGTATTTACAGTGGAACCGTCTCCAAGGGAGACATGGTTTACAATCCGCGTACGCAAACAAAAGAGCGTGTGGGTCGTTTGATTCAGGTTCAGGCCGATAAGCACGAGGAAATTGAGACCTGCTTTGCTGGTGATATCGCAGCTCTCGTTGGCCTCAAGAATGTTCAAACTGGTGACACTCTTTCCCACCAGCAAGCTGGCGTGCTTTTAGAGCCACCAAGTTTTCCCGAGCCTGTTATCTCTATGGCTGTTGAGCCTAGAACTAAGGCTGACTCGGACAAGATGGTCATCGGACTCGATCGTCTCTCTGACGAAGATCCCACCTTCGTAGTCAAGACTGACGAGGAGACCGGGCAGACCATTATTGCTGGAATGGGCGAGCTTCACCTCGAAGTCATCATCGATCGCCTGAAACGTGAGTTCGGGGTGCAGGCGAATGTGGGTAAGCCACAAATCGCTTATCGCGAAACAGTCTCTGCAACCGCTCAGGGCGATGGGAAATTTATCCGTGATGCTGCTCTTGCTGGCAAGGCGGCATATGGTCATGTCACTCTCAGCCTCTCGCCTAACAAGCAGGGGGAGGGAATAACTACCGAGGATACTGCTTCCGCTAGCGATTTTCCAAAAGAATACATCCCGGCTGTCATGAAGGGGATCATGGAAGCCCTCACTAACGGTTTGGTAGCCGGCTATCCGGTTGTTGATGTCCACGCCAGCGTTACCGGCGGTTCCTTCCATGAGGTCGATTCCAATGACAATTCATTCAAGATTGCCGCTGTCTTTGCGATCAAGGAAGCTTTAAAGGCAGCTTCGCCTATTCTTCTGGAGCCTATCATGGATGTCGAAATTGCGACACCCGATGATTTTCAGGGAGATATCATGGGTGATCTTAATCGCCGCCGTGGTCAAATTCAAGAGATCGAGACCAAAGGCCTTGTTGCTAATGTCTCCGCAACCGTCCCCCTTTCCGAGATGTTCGGATATTCAACGGACGTTCGCACCCTTTCATCCGGTCGTGCTTCCTATTCTATGGAGCCAAAGTGCTTCGACGAAGTGCCTCGCAACGTAGTTGATAAACTCGTCGCCGAACGCGGTGGCGGATACTAAGCCTACTTAAAATAACAATCATCCCACCAGAAACCTTTTCATCATGAATCAGAAAATCCGCATCCGCCTTCGCGCATTTGACCACCGGGCTATCGATCGCTCCACTGTCGAGATTGTCGAGACTGCTAAGCGCACTGGAGCTAAAGTCGCCGGCCCTGTCCCTCTGCCAACACGGATCGAAAAATTTTCCGTTAATAGTTCGGTTCACGTGAATAAAAAGGCTGCCGACCAGTTTGAGGTTCGCACACACAAGCGGCTCCTCGACATCGTTGATCCCACTGCCCGCACCGTAGATGAACTCAAGAAGCTGAATCTCCCCGCTGGTGTTGATATTCAGATCCACATTTAATTTTCTCTTTTTAAACTCAATTATCCAAACGGAACCTAGACCCATGTCACTCGGAATCCTCGGTAAAAAAGTCGGTATGACTCGCGTTTTTGACGCAGAGGCAGGCTGCATGATCCCCGTCACTGTCGTCGACGTGAACGGAAATGAATTGCTTCAGGTGAAAACCACGGAGACTGATGGCTACTCTGCTATTCAGGTCGCATATGACGACCAGAAAGAGCGCCGTGTCAATCTTCCCGAACGCACTCACCAGGCAAAGCAAGGCGCGACCGGTGCCAAAAAACTCATTAAAGAGTTTCGCTTCGACAGCGATGCCGATCTTCCAAATAAGGAAGAGGGCCATCCAGGCGCTGCTCTTTTCGAGGACGGTCAGTGGGTCGACGTGATCGGAACCACTAAAGGAAAAGGTTTTCAAGGTAACGTGAAGCGTCATGGCCACAACGGTCAGCCTGACGGTCACGGGCACATGATGCACCGGAGAACTGGTGCAATTGGTGCTGGATCGACTCCTGCCCGAGTTTGGAAAAACCAGAAGATGCCTGGACATGATGGGACCGTCCGCCGCACCACCCAAAATCTCAAAATTGTTCAAGTCCGTCAGGAAGACGGAGTCCTCCTCATCTCCGGTTCGGTTCCCGGCCACAACGGTGCTTATGTCACTGTTCGTCCAGCTCTTAAAAGAACCGCAGCCAAGTAAATCTCAGTTTTAGAAAGAACCTGATCCATGTCAGCATTCACAATTCAAGACGCCGAAAAGGCCAAGATTCAGCTCATCGCTGATGGTTCCAAGGGCAGCCAGGCCGTGCACGACCTCGTCGTTGCATACCAAGCCAACCGCCGCTCCGGAACCGCCCAAGCCAAGACTCGCGGAGAGGTCCGCGGAACTGGTAAGAAGATGTATCGCCAAAAAGGCACAGGTGGTGCCCGTCACGGGGACCGGAAAGCTCCGATCTTTGTTGGGGGTGGCGTTGCTTTCGGGCCTCGCAACCGCTCCTATGCTAAGACTGTTTCGAAGAAAGTCCGCACCCTCGCTTTGCGTCGCGTTCTTGGAGAAAAAATAAATGGAGGTGTGGTCCACAGCGTCACTGCCTTCGAAGTTGCTTCTGGAAAGACTAAGGACATCGTCACGGCTATCCGTGAAGTCACCGACGCCGCTCGCGTGATCGTCGTTGGTAAATCCTTTAGTGAAGAAACTTACCGAGCCGAGCGCAACTTAACTTGGGCACTCCTGCAAACCGCCGAGAACGTCAACGTGGAAGAACTCCTCTTCTGGGGTGATGTCATTATCGTTGATGACGCTCTCGAAACCCTCGCTCAACGCACCGCCTAAACCATTCAGCTAGCCATGAGAGATATTTACCGCATCATCGATACCGTCCGCATGTCGGAAAAGGCCACTCTTCTTCAGGAGAAGGAGAACGCCTACACCTTAAAGGTCGATCGTCACGCCAACAAGATTGAGATTAAAAAGGCTGTCGAGAAGCACTTCAAAGTGAAGGTTCTCGGTGTCCGCACTGCCAATTGTGCAGGTAAGGCTAAGCGCCGTCGTCGCGCTGATGCTGGACGCACTCCCGCCTGGAAGAAAGCCATCGTCCGCCTTAAGGATGGTGACTCCCTCGGCCTCTTCTAATTTATAGTTTTAGTAACCCCACTCAGAAAGGATCATCCTAATGCCTCTGAAAAGTTTTAAGCCTGTCACTCCCGCGAATCGTTACAAGATGCTTCCGGGATTTGACGAGATCACAAAGTCAAAGCCTGAAAAAAGCCTCCTCGAAGTCAAAAAACGCTCCGGTGGTCGCAATAACCAAGGTCGTATCACCATGCGCCACATCGGCGGTGGCCATAAGAAGAAGTATCGTCTCATCGATTTCAAGAGAACTAAGCGTGACGTGGTCGCGACCGTAGTCGGAATTGAATACGATCCTAATCGGACCTGCCGCATCGCACTCCTAGAATACAAGGATGGAACTAAGTCCTATATTCTTGCCCCATCTGGTCTCACTGATGGACACAAGGTTGAGGCTGGGGAAAGCGTTGAGCCAAAGGTAGGTAATGCCATGCCTCTCAAAAATGTTCCTCTTGGTACTGCCATCCACAATATCGAAATCCGTCCTGGATCTGGTGGTAAGATTGCTCGCGCTGCTGGTCAGCAAGCGATTCTTGCTTCTCGCGATGAAGGGTATGCATTCGTTAAGATGCCATCAGGAGAGCTTCGTAAATTTCACCAGGAAAGCTACGCAACTATCGGCACGGTCGGCAATCGCGATCACATGAAGGAAATTTCGGGTAAGGCCGGTCGTACCCGGTGGCAGGGGAAGCGCCCTTCCGTTCGCGGAATGTGTATGAACCCTGTCGATCACCCCAATGGCGGTGGTGAAGGTAAATCCAAGTCGGGTGGTGGTCGTCAACACCTCAAATCTCCTTGGGGTCACACCAAGGGTCAGAAGACCCGCCGCAAGCACAAGAACTCAACATTCATTGTGGAAGACCGTCGCAAGTCCAAGCGCAAGTAATTTAACCTGCAAGTCACTCAATAAAATTTCATTATGGCACGTTCACTGAAAAAAGGCCCTTACGTCGATCAGAAGCTTCTGCTCAAAATTGATGCGGCAGTCGAGTCGGGTAATAAAAAGCCCATCAAGACCTGGAGCCGCCGCTCCATGATTACTCCTGACTTTGTCGGTCACAACTTCGCCGTTCACAACGGAAAAACCTTCATCCCTGTTTTCGTTTCCGAAAATATGGTGGGCCACAAGCTAGGTGAGTTTTCTCCTACTCGTATTTTCAAGGCCCACGGCGGAATTGGTAAGAAGTAAGCTTTTAGAACCTTTCGTTATGCGTTTTCCATCCACCAATTTACTCCTCACCGGGCTTTTTGCTTTCGGTGCTGCGGTAGCTGGTGCTCAGGAGACCATGTCCGAAAAGCTTGAGCGCGAGAATCGTCAGTTGAAACTTCAGCTAGCGACTTTGAACACAAGCTTGAGCGCATCGCTCGAAAGAGAGGACAGCAAGACGAAGGCTTTGAAAGAGATTCGCGAATATCTCGCTCTACGGGGCAGGGATCTCTTTGAGGATCGCGATACCAAGCTGCTTAATGCCGTTTCTGATTATCAAGTTGCGCGCGAGAATCTCGTCCAGCTCGAGGATTCCGTTGGCAGCCTTCTACCGATCATCAAAAGCTATCTGCGCACCGCCGTTGCTTCGAATCCTGAATTCCGCAAGGAAGTAGAGGTCAAGCTTCGCGAAATCGAAGTTGCTCTTGGACAGCGTCAGCAGCCCAAGCGCAGGATCGAGAAGGGAAGCATCCGGGAAGCTCGAGTGGTAACCGTTGATTCCGATTCTGGCCTCGTTGTGATCAACGCGGGTTCCGATGTGGAAGTTGGAATCGGAATGCGGTTCCGCATAGAGCGCTCCGGCACTCATATTTGTGATTCCTCGGTTGGCCTCGTTAGGGCCGATGTTAGCGGACTTCTTTTGTTACCTCTCAACAATCCTGAGATCACGGTTCAACCCGGTGACCTCGCAAAAATTATTACTCTATAAAATTCCACCTGACAAACTGATGTTAGTTCGTTCGACCACAAAATACGCCCGGATTTCTCCGAAAAAAGCACGACACGTTGTTCGTGAAATTCAGGGGCTTCCTGTCTCCGATGCTCTTGACGCGTTGAAATATACTCCAAAGAAATCAGCCCGCCTTATCTTTAAGACGTTGGAAAGCGCGATTGCTAACGCCGAAAATAACCATGAGCTCTCGGCCGATGAACTCATCGTTAAGGAGGCTGTTGTAGGGGAAGGGCCTACTCTCAAGCGTTTCAAGCCACGTGCTCGCGGTTCCGCTGGTGCAATTCGCAAGCGCCAAAGCCATATTTTCATCACTTTGACTGACGAATTCGAGGCTCCTGAGGAAAAACAACGCTCTGGCAAGCCTAAGAAGCGTGATACCATCAAATCCCTCTTTGGTGCCGGAGCCAAACCAGCAGCCAAAAAGGAAGAAGCTCCAGCTGAGGAAACTCCAGCTGAGGAAGTCGAAGAAACTGAAGCTACCGAAGAGTCCGCTGAATAAGCCAAACTGAAAAATTTACCTCTAAAGAATCATGGGACAAAAAGTTAATCCAATCGGTTTCCGCCTCGCGGTCAATAAAGACTGGCGCTCCAAGTGGTATGCCGAAGGCGAAGACTACACAAATAAGCTTCACGAAGATCTGAGGATCCGGAAATACATTGCCGGCCGCCTTCAGGGCGCCGCTCTTGCCAAAGTAATCATTGAGCGCGCTTGGAATAGCGTGCGTGTTACTCTTCATACCTCTCGTCCAGGTCTTGTTATTGGACGTAAGGGATCTGAGATCGAGCTTATGACCAACGCAATCTCCAAAATTGCTGGGGGTTCACAGGTTAAGATCGATATTGTTGAGATCCGCAAACCTGAGCTCGATTCCCAGTGCGTCTGCGAGAATGTGGTCATCCAGCTCGAACGCCGAATTGCTTTCCGTCGTGCGATGAAGCGCGCTGTTCAGACTGCCATGGACTTTGGGGCTAACGGAATTCGTATCCGTTGCGCCGGTCGTCTCGGTGGTGCTGATATTGCTCGTGCTGAGTGGTATCGCGAAGGTAAGGTCCCTCTTCAAACTCTTCGTGTCCCAATCGACTATGGATTCGCGGAAGCCAAGACTGTTTATGGCATTATTGGCGTAAAGTGCTGGATTAATAAGAACGAGGATTCGGACAAAGGGGCTCGCCCTCCAGGTCATGATCGTCCGCGTCGCCGTGGTCCAGGAGGTCCAGGAGGTCCAGGAGGAAACCGTGGCGGTGGTGATCGCCGAGGTGGAGGTGGCCGCCCGGAAAATAATCAAAACAAGCCCGCTGAGGGTGGAAGCAAACCAGCTGCTTCCTAGACAATAAACCATTTCGTATAACCAAGAATTTAGGAGGATAGAATTATGCCTTTAATGCCAAAAAGAACCAAGTTCCGAAAGTCACACCGTGGCAATCGGGGTGGTAATGCCCAGCGTGGCACCGATGTGAGCTTCGGTGACTTCGGACTCCAGGCCCTCGGCCGTGGATGGATGACCAACCGTCAGATCGAGGCTTGCCGTATTTCAATCAATCGCTTTCTCAAGCGTAAAGGTAAGACCTGGATCCGGGTTTTCCCTCACAAGCCTATCACTCGCCGCCCACCAGAAACTCGTATGGGTAAGGGTAAAGGCTCGGTAGATGCTTGGGTTGCTGTCATTCGTCCTGGCACCATGCTTTTCGAGGTTGGTGGTGTTCCTGAGTCCCAAGCCCGCGAAGCCATGCGCCTCGCGTCTTATAAGCTTGGATTTGAAACCCGTTTCGTTTCCCGCAACAATCACTAAGCCTGATTTGATCAAGCTTTAACCACTGAACTGACCGAAAGGAATCACGTCATGCCCAAAGTAAAATTTTCTGAAATTTCCGAACTGAGTCCCGAAGAACTCTCGACTCGTCTTCGCGACCTAAAGGAGGAGGGGCTAGAACTCCGTCTCCAACAGGCCACTGGACAACTCGAAAATACTGCTCGCCGCAGTATTGTCCGTCGAGAAATTGCACAGGTGAAAACCGCCATTAATCAGCGTAAGTCCTCCTAAGGAAGCCCTGACCAAAACCAACTTTTAACCAATTTTTAAAAAGATGTCCGAAAATCAGGAAGCCCAAGAGGTCCCGGCAAAAAAAGACTTTGTCCCATCCGAGGGATCCACCGCGAACAAAAAAACACGCGTTGGAATCGTTAAGTCAACAGGTATGGAAAAGACAATTGTTGTCGAGTATACCAACCGTGTTCCTCACCCCAAATTCAAGAAAATCATCAAGCAGTCCAAGAAGTTTTATGCTCACGACGAAGCTGGTGAAGCCGCTGTCGGCGATAAGGTTCGTATTGAGGAGACGACTCCGATCTCGAAGCTCAAGCGCTGGAAACTTGTCAAAGTTCTGAGCCACTAATCAAAGCCCGGCTCTAGTAGCCATTCATACAAACCCTCTAACGATACTTATTTCGCCATGCTTCAAATGGAATCAAAAGTCGCGGTTGCCGATAATACTGGTGCTCGCCAAGCCAAAATGATTGGTGTCATCGGAAAGCGGACGAAGTCTGCTCGCGTCGGCGACATCATCACTGCTCACATTCGTGAGTCTATCCCAACTGCCGCTGTGAAAAAAGGCTCGGTCGTAAAAGCGGTGGTCGTTCGTACGGCATATCCTGTTCGCCGTGCCGACGGTTCGGTTCTTCGTTTCGACGAAAATGCGATCGTAATCATCGACAAGGATGGCAACCCAAAGGGTTCGCGCATCTTTGGACCAGTCGCTCGCGAACTTCGTGAAAAGAACTTCATGAAAATCGTCTCCCTCGCTCCCGAGGTTCTCTAACTCAAAATTTTACCGGATCCATGAAAATTAAAACCCACGTGAAAGCAGGTGACGATGTCGTCGTGATCTCTGGAAACCACAAAGGAAAACAGGGCACCGTCCTTTCCGTCAACGCTGCGAAAGAGCAAGTGGTTGTAGAAGGTGTTCGTATCATGAAAAAAGCAATTCGTCGTTCTGAGGAGAACCAGGATGGGGGCATCGAAGAAGTTGATGGCCCTATTCACCTCTCCAATGTAAAAAAAGTCTAGCCCGGAAGGCCTGACTGTGTCAGGACCGGGCTCGTTCCAACCACTCGAACAGATCGGGAAGGGGAGCAAACCGCGCGCTTAAGCACTCTAACCAAGCTGACCCGCCACTAATACAATGAAACCAACACTCCAGTGCCTTTACGAGGAGAAGCTTATTAAAGCTCTCCAAGATGAATTAGGCCTTACTAACGTTAACGAGGTTCCGCGCCTCGAAAAAATCTCGATCAACTCCCACGTTGGCCACTATGTCAACGAGCGCAAGGCCGCCGTTGAGGATGCGGTTGATGAGATTGGAAAGATAACCGGTCAGAAAGCCTCTGTTGTTTTTGCCAAGAAATCGGTCGCTAACTTCAAAGTCCGTGAGGGCGAAGCTGTTGGCGCTCGTGTAACGCTTCGAGGCGCTCGCATGTGGGAATTCCTTGAGCGCTTCATCGCAATCACTTGTCCTAATATTCGCGATTTCCGTGGCCTGCCGTTTAAGTCCTTCGACGGACGCGGGAACTACGCCGTTGGATTCCCAGATCAGGCAATTTTTCCTGAGATCGAGCTTGATCAAATCAAGCGACAGATTGGCTTTGACTTCATTTTCGTGACTTCAGCGAAGACTGATGCCCAAGCCAAAGCAATGCTTAAAGCCCTTGGCATGCCATTCCGCGACAACGTCAAAGAGGAGGCAGCCGCTTAATTTTACGACCTGGACAAACTAATACCATGGCAACTCTCACAGATCCCATCGCTGACTTTCTCATTCGTTTGAAGAATGCTTCACGCGCTGGTAATGATTCATTCAAAGCTCCGCATTCAAAAATGAAAGTGGAAATCGCCCGTATCCTCAAGGAGGAAGGTTATATTTGGAACTACGAGGTCGATACCTCGGCAAAGTTCCCCGAGCTGATCGTAAAGACCAAGTTCGTTGAAGGCGTCCCCGCGCTCACTGATCTCAAGCGGATCTCCAAGTGTGGACGACGAAAGTATTCCGGTTCCCAAGAAATCCCTCGCGTTCTTAACGGGATGGGGATCTCAATCATTTCGACCTCAAAAGGTCTTATGACCGGACATCAAGCCAAGAAGGATAAAGTCGGCGGCGAGATCATCGCCTTCGTTTGGTAGTAAATCCCTAACTCAGAAAACAGAACCATGTCAAGAGTAGGACTCAAACCAATCTCCGCAGTCGATAAAGTAACCGTCACTGTCGATGGTAACACCGTCAATGTAGAGGGACCCAAAGGCAAACTTTCCTTAGATCTTCCCGAGGGCATCACCGTTGAGGTGGCCGACGGAGCGATCAATGTTAACCGTGCTTCCGAGCAGCGTCATGTGCGCGCACTCCACGGGACTTTCCGTAGCCTCGTGCAGAATCTCATTATTGGGGTGAACGAGGGCTTCGTGAAGGAACTTGAAATTCAAGGCGTCGGTTTTCGGTCGGCAGTCAAGGGCAAAGCCCTTGATCTCAGCCTTGGAAAGTCACACCCAATTCTTCACCCCATTCCAGAAGGTCTCAAAGTAACTGTTACTGAGAACACGAAGATCAAGGTGGAAGGAATCGACAAGCAACTCGTTGGCCAATTCGCCGCTGAAGTTCGTAACTATTATCCACCTGAGCCCTACAAAGGCAAAGGTGTTCGCTATGTTGGCGAATACGTCCGCCGCAAGGCCGGTAAGTCTGTTAAGTAAATCCTGACGAAAACCCAGAACTCCATATTTATAAATGAGCACTCTCAATCGAAAGGAACTTCGCCGCAAGGTCCACCGTCGCATCCGGAAGAAAGTTTCCGGGACTGCAGAGCGTCCACGCCTTGCTGTCCATTTTTCTAACAAGAACGTTTACGCCCAGGTCATCGACGACAACTCAGGCACGACTCTTTGTGCTGCTTCTACTCTTGATTCATCCATCGAGAAGACTGGGGCAAGCAAAGTGACCGCCGAAGCTGTTGGTAAGCTAGTTGCCCAGCGTGCCGCTGACGCCAAGATTGAGGCTGTTGTCTTCGATCGCGGTGGCTTCTTCTTCACAGGTAAGGTCAAAGCCCTCGCCGATGCCGCCCGCGAAGGTGGTCTTAAATTCTAATTCTTGCTCCGAACTAAAATGGCAAATAACGAAGACTCCAAGCCTGCTGAAAACGCAGCAGCAAAGCCCGCTGAAGATGCAACAGCAAAGCCAGCGGAAGCAAAGACCGCTGATCAAAAACCAGCTGACAAAAATTCAAACAACCGTGGCGGTGATAATCGCGGCGGTGGTGGTAACCGCGGTGGCGGTCCCGGCCAAGGTGGTGGTAACCGCGGTGGTTTCGGTGGACGTCAGCGTGAGGCCGCTCCTACTGACTCCGAAGGCAACGAACTCACCGAGAAAGTCGTTTTCATCAATCGCTGTTCCAAAGTGGTGAAAGGTGGACGTCGTTTCAGCTTCTCTGCTCTTGTAGTTTCGGGGAACGAAAAGGGTGCTGTTGGTGTTGGATTTGGTAAAGCGAACGAGGTCGCCGAGTGTATTAAGAAAGCTTCTGGCGTTGCCAACAAAAGCCTCCAGAAGGTCAAACTCAACGGGCCCACTATTCCTCATGAAGTTTACGCTGAATTTGGTGGTGGCAAAGTCCTCCTTAAACCTGCTTCACCCGGAACTGGTGTGATTGCTGGTGGCGGTGTTCGTGCTGTCTGTGAGGCTGTCGGTATTCACGATGTTCTCGCAAAGTCAATTGGTTCCAATAACCACGCAAACGTAGTTAAGGCGACCATCAAGGCTCTCACCATGCTCCGCAACAAAGACGATATTAACGCGCTCCGCGGAAAGAAAAAAGAGAAAGCGATCTAACTCAGCTTTCCTGAATCCTGAAACATATTTCAAAAAATGAATCTTCATAATCTCAAGCCCAATCCTGGCGCTAAGCATCGCAAAAAGCGTCTTGGTTGCGGAGAGAGCTCCGGTCTTGGTAAGACTTCCGGTCGAGGCCACAAAGGTCAGAAGTCCCGTTCCGGCGGTGGCGTCCGTCCTGGCTTCGAAGGTGGTCAAATGCCACTTGCCCGTCGCCTTCCTAAGCGTGGATTTTCCAACCTTCAATTTCGCGATACCATCGCCATCGTCAATGTTTCCCAGTTGGAACAGTATTTCGACGCCGATACTGAAGTGAATGAGGAGGCCCTCCGTCAAGTCAAGTTGGTCAAAGGCCAGTGCGACAAGATCAAGGTTCTCGGACATGGCGAGATCACGAAGGCTCTCAAGGTCTCGGTTGATCAAGCAAGTAATTCCGCAAAAGAAAAGATCGAGAAAGCTGGGGGCTCTTTGGAGCTTTCCTAGCCGCTTCTCCGACATACTGGTGAAGAAATCTTTTCACGTAATTTCCACGTTGGGCCCGGTTCGCCGGGCTACAGCGTTTTTTGCGTTATTGGGATTTCTTTGTCTTTCGGCTTGCGGTGATCACCAGGATTCCCCTGCCTCATTACTCAAGGAGCAAACTCGGGTCTTCTCCGAGATGACCATGGTATTATCGGAAGTTGCGAATGGAGGTGACCGGGATTCGGCTACTCTCAAAATTAGCGAGTTGGGAGAGGAGCTTAAGCAACTTAAAATCCGACTCGCGGCTTCTCTCCAGGAGCTCGAACCATCCGACCGTGCCAGTATATCTGGTCAAACAGAATTTTTGGAAGCAACTGCTGCTTTCCAGAAGGCCCAAGAATCTCTTTTCCGTTCTGGGAGGAACACCCATGAGCTTGAAAAGGCTCTAATTACCCATCACAACCCGGCCCCTCTAATTGGAGAGGGAAAAATAGAATAACTTTCCCGACATTTAAATCATCATGATTTCTGCATTTACCAACACCTGGAAAATTCCTGAGCTTCGGGACCCCATCCTTTTTACTATGGCCATGATCGTGATCGTGCGCCTCGGCGTACATCTGCCACTTCCTGGGGTCAACATGGATGTGATCCGCGAGTATCTTGAGATTCTCAAAAAGGATAACGAAGAGGGCGCTGGTGGCGGTGTCGGCGCAATTCTTAACGTTTTCTCCGGTGGAGGATTAACCAGTATGGGACTCTTTGCCCTAGGGATTATGCCCTACATTTCGGCTTCGATCATGATGCAGCTTTTGAGTGCGGTTGTTCCTAAGTTGGCCCGCCTTAAAAAAGAAGATGGTGGTCAGCAAAAAATCAACCAGTGGACTCGCTTCGTAACAATCGCGATCGCCGCCGTGCAGGGGTTCTTCCTAGCCAAGTCGCTCGAAAATCCTGAGAGCAATCCCCTTTTGCGCGGTATCGGAAAGGCACTCGATGCAACTGGCCAGGATCTCGTCCCGGCCTTTGCCGCTAACGCCGGTGGCTCGTTTGTCGCACAGACCGTTCTTATCATCATTGCGGGAACACTTTTCCTTATGTGGATCGGTGATCAAATTACTGAGCGTGGAATTGGTAACGGGGTTTCACTAATTATCTCGGTGAATATCATTTCGTCTCTCCCGGGTGTTATCGTTACGATTTGGAACACCTTTGTGATTGAGCGTGGTGATAACCCGTTTAGTCCGCTTTTAATCGTCTTTATGGTGGTGCTTTTCCTCTTTGTGATCGCTGCGGTGATTACAATAACACAAGGTCAACGAAGGATAGCGGTGCAATATGCTCGGCGTGTTGCGGGCCGCCGTGAAATGGCCGGAGGCACTCAATATCTTCCTCTCAAAGTGAACTATGCCGGTGTGATGCCCGTCATTTTTGCCACCGCTATTCTTCAGCTTCCGACTCAGTTGCTTGGCCAAATGACCGATGCCTCATGGGTAAGGACGATGGGTGAGCTTCTTTCTCCGAATGATATTTGGTTCTACCTCCTCTCTGGCTTCATGATCTTCTTCTTCAGCTTCTTCTGGGTGGCGACGATGTTCCAACCTTCGGAAGTCGCCGAGAACCTTAAGCGGGGTGGTGGTTATATTCCAGGGGTGCGACCAGGAAAGGCAACGTCGGACTTTCTTGACTATACCATGACCCGTCTCACTTTTGCAGGTGCTCTTTTCCTTACTTTGATCTTTATGATGCCGTTCTTTATTGGGCTCGCTCTTGATCTGGGTGCGAATAGTCTCGTGACATCCTTTTTTGGAGGTACGAGCTTGCTGATTTTAGTCGGTGTCTTGCTCGATATGATGCGCCAGATTGAAACCCACCTCCTGCAGCGCCAATATGACGGGTTCCTTCGTAAGGGAAAAATTAAAGGCCGCCAGCAACGTCAGATTTCGGGTCAGCAAGCGACCAGCGCCTCAGTTTTATATCTCTGGGTGGTTCTAGCGATGATCATTATTGTTGCGGTGGTTGCTCTTTTCATTAACCAGTAAATGAAGTCCCGGCACTTGGTCTTCCTCGGCCCTCCGGCGTCGGGAAAGGGGACCCAGGGCCAGCGCTTGGCTAAAGAAAACGACTTGGCTTACCTCTCGACAGGCGCGCTTTTACGGGGTGCTCTTCGTGACAATACGGCGCTCGGTCAGGAGGCGAGGACTTTTTTAGATCGTGGCGAATATGTGCCTGACAAAATCATGATCCCGATGGTGCTGGAGTGGGTTGGTGAGCAGGGTGACGGATGGTTGTTGGATGGGTTTCCGCGCACCGTTCCTCAAGTAGAAGCGCTTGATTCGTTGCTTGAGGTGAAACCTTTGGCAATCATTTTGCACGTCTCGGATGATGAACTGCGGCGGCGGGTGTCATGTCGTCTCGAGTGTGTGAAGTGTCATAGAGTTGCTCGTGAGGGTGAGGGGCACCTGTGCCCTGAATGTCGGGGTAAACTTGAACCTAGAG
>Ga0206692_1373553_pt1 | contig 16478 bp, 2 predicted proteins | sample M240m12015metaT_FD_159670 | JGI IMG/M metagenome (GOLD analysis project Ga0206692, IMG submission 159670) | Metatranscriptome of ammonia-oxidizing marine archaeal communities from Monterey Bay, California, United States - M2 40m 12015... | ecosystem: Environmental > Aquatic > Marine > Intertidal... | reverse complement strand
GGTAAATCTGTCGCTGTAATTGAACAAGTGAAAGGCGGGACAACTCTAGTAGGCTCGTTTTGATTGGGTTTAGACCCTAATACATTTACAATGGCAATGAGACCCGATGCGACGGCTTTAGAGGTGCAACAGGGTGTTTTAGCGTTACCTGGTATTTTAGATGCAAACGTGACACGACAAGAGCATTCGTATACATCCAAACCTTTACAAGCGAGTGAAAATTTGAATAAGTATTCATTGCCAGCAAAACGTATGCTTACAGGCAGCCATACAACGCAAAAACTATTCGTAGGCGATTTAAAGAAATATATCAATGCATATGTCGGTAGTGAATTTGGGCGCGGTGTGCCAATATATGGGACAAGTGCCGTGGATGCTTCAATTTTGATTGCAATGAGAAACGAAGTCAATTTAGTGATTGAGAATGTCACAAAGGCAAAGCAAATGGATGTCCGAAGCCACTTAGTAGCTAATAACTACTACGTTGTACTTTGTTGCAATGGAACGACTTCGGTAGCCCCAACAATAGTAGATGTTTGTGTTAACCCGATAAATCTGAAGTCGTTCGCGATTGATGCTATTTTTAGCCAACTATTTGATTTAAAACTTGTTCCCTCTAATAGAATCCATGAAGCAGCCCAATTTGCACTTGCAAATGCGTTCTTTACTCCACGGCATGAAGTATCTGAATCCTGCTTGTTAAATTTCACTCTATGCATAACAAAGCCATATTTTCGTTCAGTTGCATTAGCTTGGTTTGGATTAACACCAACCGAAAATATTGCATTTAAATCACGAAGTGAAATAGAAAATAAAGCTGCAAATGTTGCATGTATTTTAAGTGAGCTCACTTTGTTTTCATGGGATTGGAGTATCGAAAAAAACCTTGTATGTGAACAGTACAGTGATCTAATAAATGATGGCGTGGCATTAACATCTGCAATTGGGGCATATAGTTGGGAGATTACAATTGAATGGGATAATAATATAACTCCACAACTGCTCACTGGCCAAAATGTATTCGTATCTGAAATGCTGCAAACGATGCAATTAGAAGGATTGCCGGATGATTTAAATGCTGCACTTTACACGCTTACTTATCAAAGTAAACGTAACTGGAATTCGGAATGGAACGGCCTTGATCAAATGACTATTAAAGCTACTGATGGTGTAACTGAAACGTCGGGAGTCATTAATATTCATGTGCATGGTATAAATGATGCGCCGATACTGTCAATTGGAGGCTCTGAATTTACAACAGAGGAAGATAGCGTCATTGGTTTTGTAAACGCATCCGTCGTCGATGTTGATTCCGATGAAACCGATAACAATTATATTGAAATTGAAATGAGGGCAGAAAACGGTGCACTTGATATTACCTTAAGCCCCGGTGTGCTGCAAACTGGCAATAAGCTAAGAGGCACTGTCGGTCTCATTGACACTGCATTAAAAACATTAAAGTATCAGCCCAACCATAATTGGAATTCAGCTAAGATGTCCGTGCCTGAAATTCAAGTAATTAGTACATCAATTGCCCCTCCCAGTGAGATATTTTCGGTAAAAACTGTTGCATCAAGAGGCTTTATGAATGGGTCTTTCGTTTTAAAAATTGATCAGTCAGAATATGGAAAAGGAACTCGTCTGACGGGCCCTATTTCAACAAGTGCTACGGAGACCGAGTTTAATAGTGCGCTGGTAGCTGTGTTAAATGCATCTGTAATGGTGTTACGTTCTGAGATTGATACACAGGGATGTTACACCTGGGAAGTAAGAGCAACTTACCTTGAAGTTGGCAAAAAAGGCAATTCATCAATGGTTGCAATTCCTACGATTTCTGTACATAACAAAGCTTTGGCTAATGTCGTTAATGGGGATGTTTTAGTAAATGTTGTACGAACTGGGCCAAATTTAATTGGCGGCACGTTTAGGTTAAGTCAAAATGGAGTTTTAACGAGCCCAATCATAGTGACTGCGAGTGAAGAAGTTATGCAAAATTCATTGAAAATATTTGACAAAAATATTGTTGTTTCTAAAAGTGGTACTAATGACCAAGGGATAGCAAAATGGGCTGTAACATTTTCCGGCTTTCTTGGCAATGTCCCTTTACTTGGTGCTGTTACTGGTACTTTGTCCGGCTCTGGCGCGACGCTGGATGTTGAAACACTTCAGGAAGGATACGCGCCTCGTGATCGATTGACACTAACGGTAACTGATTTTGGTCACTCTGGCAAAGGTGGTGCTTTAATGCACTCCATAGAGGCTTTTGTTACAGTTTTACCTGATGATGATGAAACCTCAGTGCTTGTACCAGCGGGAAAGTTCATTGCAACAGAGGATGTACCGTATCCTATAAAGGGGATACAAATAGTGGATGTAGATTTAGTGTTATCAGGCTCTGTACATGTCAGTTTGTCTGCAACGCACGGTGAGGTTATTCCTAAGTCGATATCTGGTACATTAGGTGTTGTAAATGAAAAATTGCGCTTGCTAACATACCTAAACAAAGAGCATTGGCACGGGCATGATGTGATTTCAATATCAATTTTAAATGGAATAACGAAGCAAGTACCTATTAAAGTTCTTTCTCTAAACGATAGCCCGGCGATTATTGCACCAGCATCAGTGACTACAAATGAAGATATAGGCGTGTTGGTACCCGGTATTTATATCGCAGATCCAGATGGAGTCATACTAAGATGGACCATTTTAGTGTCCAATGGAGAAGTTAATTTCAACACGGTTTCAAGATTTCATTGTCGATACGTTGTTGGTTCTAGCGCCGGAGGCGGAAACCTAACGATTGAATGTTCTGTAAAATCTCTAAATATACTTGCGAATGCTATGACGTATGTGCCAAATTTACACTGGAGTGGTACAGACAAAATAGAAATGTATGTAGAAGATGAAACTGGCGTTCAATCAAATGTAAGCACCATTAAAATGTTCGTAAGTGACATAAATGATGCAGCTATTGTCAAACTACCTATGTTGGATGGTATCCCAATGTTAAATGCAGTTGAAGATGAAGCGACACTCATAGCAGGGATTAAAATTATAGATGTTGATCTTGGTCCATATTCAACATTGGAACTAAGTATACGGCCTGGAAATGGAACGGTGACATTTTCGAGTACCAAGGGAATGAAATATTCTAAAGAAAAAAACGTTTTCCAAGGGCAGTTGGATGCCTTGAATAGGGCACTTCGCGGCATTATGTATAAAGGTAATAACGATTTTGTTGGATATGACACCATTGAATTCTCAGTAAGTGAACCAGGTGCGCAAGCCAAAACGACAGCGGCAACTTTGTGGGTGAATTTACAGGCTGTTAATGATAGGCCTATTGTCCAAAGTAAAAACGTGAGTGCGATAATAACGCGTAGTCCTTATGAACTGATTAATGTATTTACCATTTCCGATGTAGATAACACTTCTGTCGAGGTAAATATAACGTCGTCCGTTGGGTCCATTGATATAATTAATGCCGCCAGCATTTATCTAGACACAAAGAACGCAGGGTATCATGGAGAAATCGAAGAGTTAAACAAGGCCTTCCAATCTTTAAATTTGAATGTGCCAATGGGATATTCGGGTAAAGTATCTATTGTACTGTCGGTGTTTGATGGTGAGTTCACAGTCACGGAGAGTTTGCAAGTCGATGTGGCTATGCCAGAAACTGGCCCAGCTTTTAACATACCAAATTCTATCACACTATATGAAGATTCAAGTTCAATAATAAAACATATCCATGTTGTAGATGATATCTCCGAGACTATTGACTTTACCATATTTTCATCCAATGGCCACGTTTATCATGGGGAAGCTGCAGAAAGTGTTCGCAAATTAAATAGCTCAACGATACGAGGTCTTCCTACAGACCTAAATATGGTGTTGAAAGATGCACAATACTCCCCCAATAAAAACTTTGTTGGTTTTGACTTTATTACGATATATGCTAAATATTCATCCAGATCTGTAATTTCAATGCAAACAATTGAAGTGCAAGTTAAAAACAAAAATGATGCCCCTGTTGGCTCAAGTATGAACATAGAGCAGTTGCAAATCGAAGAAGATACACCTTTGATGCTTAGAAATTTGACATTCAGTGATGTCGAAAATGATTTAATTTCGCTAGATTTCATTGTTTCTGGAGGCGCGATCAATTTAACAGCTAGTTCTCCTGGTATACGAATGTTGCAAAATGGTGGGTGTGAAGGTTCAGCTGAGTCGTTGACGTTAATGAGCAATCTTGGACATATTACATTTACACCATCATTAAATTTCTTTGGTGTAGCTAATATATCAATTGTGTCAAAAGATACGCACGGTAGCTACACTATATTTAACACGAATATACATGTGGCATCCATTGATGATGAACCAGAGATTGAGCTGAGAAACACGTCAATGAATTGTATTGAAGACCAAGAAGAAAATGTTCCAATTGCTAAATTAGTCGACGTGGACGCTCTCGATAATGCGGTTTACACAGTAAAATTAGTGTGTTTAATTGGGGCATTTACTGTCAGCGAATCGCTCGATCTTAGTCCTACAAAAGTTACAATGGTGAATAATAGAAAAAATCGTACCTTGGTCTTAACTGGAGAAATCGACAATATTAATATTCTACTGCCTAAAATTTATTATCGTGCGGACGATGATGCGAGTGGGCGTGATAAGATCAAAATATATGTGAATAATGATTTTATGTCGACAATCACTGTGGATGTCTTACCGGTGAATTCAGCTCCTGTTATATATTCGCCTTCAGCGCTATTGGCTATTGAAGATTTGCCCATCAGGGTTAATGGTGTTTTTATCACTGATTCAGATATACAAGATACACCTGGAAGTATCATTTCAGTTAATATTACAGTGAGCAACGGAACAATATCGTTTAATACTTTGCAAGGCTTACGAATACTAGATGGTGCAGATAGAACTTCCTTTATATCGTTTCAAGGTAGTTTAACCCGTATGAACTATGTGTTGTCGAAAATGGTATTCAAAGGTGCACCAAATTTTTTTGGTGTGGGTTCAATACTGATTACTGTTGACGATAATGGAAATACGGGAGAAGGAGGACCACAGATAATTTCTAAGGTTTCGAATATAAATGTAACAGCTGTCGCAGACGAGCCAAAATTAATATATGATAGTGTTGCAGTTACAGAAGGGATGATTTATGAAATCAAAGGAACCGAAGATGTAGTAATCAATATGCCAAAGATATCGGTTATTGATCTTGATATTAACGCGAGTAGAATTGTTACTACTTCCATACTGCTGCTAGGTAATAACGGTAACGTTTCTTGTAGTAGCTACGATGGTGTCCGATTTTTAGCACGTAACTCAAGCTTGATCGTTGCCGAGAGCCTCGTGCCTCAAGCAAATCTTCTTTTGGACTCACTCACATATATTGGAAAAACTGATTTTGATGCCACAGAAGATATTAAAGTATCTGTAGATGCATCTATACTCGATCTACGGATTATACTAAATGCTGTAAACGATGCGCCACGATTTCGTTTCAATACTACTAAATGGGATGTAGATGAGGATCAACAAAGTCGCTTAGACGGAATCCGCGTAAATGATCCCGATAACACGTTGCTTACTGCACGAATGACTGCGACAAAGGGCACAATAATGCTATTGACTACGGAGGGATTGTCAGGTGAGTTTTCATCTGGTCCAAGAATTGTTCAAAGTGGATCTGTGCAGTATATAAATAAAGCATTATCCACGTTGGTATACGTTGGGCAGAAGGATCACTTCGGCAAAGACACGGTGACAATAGATATCGACGATGGTTTCGCAAATAATGTTATCTCTCTGAATATTGATGTCCATGCGATTAACGATGCACCTGTTATTCACCCACCATCTTCCATCATCAAAACAGAGGAAAACGTTGAAGTTGCTATATATAAGATATATGGAGTTGTTTTTTCAGATGTTGATATTAGACCTGGTGAAAGGTACAGTGTTAATATTAGTAGTTCTCATGGCAAAGTAACTCTAAGTACATACGACGATAAATTGAAATACTTGGAAGGCGATGGAAATTCGGATCAAAATATTCTTGTCGAAGGCTTGCTGTCAGATTTAAATATGGGATTTAAACCATTAACTTACCGATCTTCAAAGCAATTTTCTGGCGTTGACACTGTCCGTATTCATGTGACTGATATGGATGGGGCATCCTCGTCTACCGAGGTGCCAATCCAAGTTATCAGTTTAAATTCTCCGCCATCCGTCTCCATAGGCACTAAAACTTTTTCGATGACTGAAGGTAGCACTATTACTTTAGATGGCATTTATGTCGATGATCCGGACGTTCGGGCATCCCCGGATAGTTTTATAGAAACTACGATCACTGCGAGCCATAGTGCGAATTTAGAGGTGCAAGAAGTAAAGACTTCAACAGTGTACGCAAAACGTGTATATTTAATTGATGGAACAAACTTTAATGGAACAAGTGGTAATACATTTAAAATTGGTCAAGTTGGGAGTAATGCGACAAAACAAGTGGATGTCAGTATTAAAGCTGTCGGAAAAACCGTTCAAGAATTGGATGTCAGCAACTATCCAGGCCGAAGCTTGGGCGAATCACTAGAATCGAAATTGAAAAGTATCTTGCCTATATCAACAAAATTAGAAGTTTCTGCTGTAAATGCTAAAGAGTGGTACATTACATTTTTGAATGCACCGTGGACTTTACCCGAGCTAGAAATTATTGAAGGCAATGTTACTTTGCAAACACTAGTGAAATCAAATAGAATTTATGGTGAATTTAGTTTGACATACGAGGGTAAAACGACTGAATTTATAAAACATAATGCGTCCGCTTTGTCTGTAAAAAGCCGTTTAGAGTTATTGGATACTATCCAATCTGTTAGTGTACGCAGGTATGGCCCCGATTTAAATGATGGTTATAGATGGCTGATTACATTTTTCTCTCCATCGCGTGGGAACATAAATCTACTGAAGGTAAACACAGTTAAATTGAAAACTACATGCAGACGTAAAACAACCTTAGGAGAATTATGTGTGTTCCCGTTCCGTTATAAGATGAAAGATTATCATGATTGCATACCAGTTGAATCCCCAAATAATTTTTCTTCCTGGTGTCCAACAACTGTAGATGCAGCTGAGAAAAATTTGTTTGTTGAAAAAGTTCATAAATGGGGACACTGTTCGAGTTTAGACTGTGATTTAGCAACTGCGCACGTAAAACAAGTACAAGCTGGTGTTGGGAAGCCTGAAGTGCATCAAATTGATACTTTTGCCTCGCATATTGATGAAATACAAACCATCACAGTGAATACTTCTTGTACCGGCTGTACGGTAGAGGGTGATTTCAGATTGATGTTAGATTTAGAGGCGTTGGATATATTTGGTGGCGATGAAAATAGCGATGGCTTCTGGGATGGAGATTTATCAATAGTCAATGGCGTAAATAAAATTACTAACGGAAATTTTATTCAAACATACATGAATGAAGCAGGAGCATACCAGCCCAAGTTTTGGTCCCGATCAAGCCAATGGGTAGAATCTGACCAAGTTGATAAAGAAGGCCGAAGTAATGTTTTGAAGTTACAACAGTTCGCAATGACTGACCAAAGCCCAACAGGTTCAAACGGTGGTGGGTTTGATCCTATTCAAATCTACCAGTAAATTGATACCGTGAAAGGTCGAACGTATACAATATCGTTTGACGTCTTTGCTGATGAAAGTAACAAACCTAACGACGAGCTTTATAATGGCGAAGTATTTATTCAAGATGGAAAATATCAAAAGGGTAAGCAAGGTTTTAAAACAATGTTTCCCGCTCAATTGATGAAATGGCATACTGTCAGTGCAATGTTTGTTGCAAAAAGTAGACAAACCACCATCATTCTAAACGCTGAGTCATCCGGAGAAGCAGTAGCAGCTTATTTTACAGAAGTAAAATTATTCGAAGCAACAAATGTCCCTACAGGTCATTGTTTTTCTGAGCCACCGCGCCCTGATACATTAGATGGTTGTCCATTACAGGCAATTACTGAACCAATTAGTGTTTTTGCTGTGGCAATGAGGGAAAACGAACGCCCCCCATCTTTGCTACCGGGAAGGGGTTTGGGGGAATCAATGCAATCAAAAATAGAAAAATTAGCTAATATTGGTGACATACGCGTTGTTGTTAGTCGCACGTCTCAGAATAGTGGTAAGCACATTACATACCGAGTTACATTTAAAAATGCACCGCATAATTTACCGCAATTGAGAGTTGCCAGAAGCGATGTCCTAACGGTTCCGACTGCATCGCAGCAAGTTGAAATCCAAACTGTCAAAGCAACTACTGGAAAGTTTTCCATCGCGCTCTATGATCGCACGACTGCTGTTATGAAACCTGGAGATGCGTCATTTAGTGATCAGCTGCTGAACATTTTACCGTATAACGTCGATGTTAGTTTTGATAATGGTACTGGGACGTGGACAATTAATTTTCCGCGAAGCGCGGGTAATGTTCCTGAAATTGCTGTGTCATCTGAGGAGCACTCCAACTCTGATGTATCTGTATCTACAATAGCAGATGGTGCTTTGCCATCAATCACTATTCGTACAGTTCGGCAGGCAAATGGAATCGGGGGCTCATTCACTATCAAGGTTGCAAATGTAATTTCCCCACCGTTGCCATTCGATGCATCTTCTTCCGCAATTAGAACTGCAATGCTGGGATTATCGACCGTTGGTGACGATATTAGAGTTATTAGATCGCACATGGCAAATACAGGGGGCTTCTCCTGGCTTGTTATATTCGCAGCAGAATACCCTGATGGGCATCCTTCCATTGTAGTAAATGGCGATGCATTAAAAGGCGTTGGGGTAGGTATCAGCAGTAAAAAACTGCAATTAGGTGGTAGTCATGGTCGTGTCCATCTTCCAAGAATTGACGGATTGGCATTAACGAAAATGGCGCATGACTCTTCGTTAGACGGTATCGGTGTTTATGGAGCTACTATATCAATAAAAGGTTCCATAGATTCCGTTAATTATGCTATTAGCCAGCTGAAATATGTACCTGATTATTCATGGTCTGGCAATGTTAAAATATTTGTATCCGTTAATGATCATGGCTTTAATGGTTTTGGCGGCGCAAAGACGACAACAGATGTCTTGAATATTGCCGTCATACCGACTAATCAACAACCGATTATTGTTGCGCCTGCATCATACGGAAATACAAGCCTTGGTTTGAAAACCGACGAAGATGTTCCATTACAAATTAGGAAGTTAAGGATTTACGATGCCGACACAGGTGCTGAAGGTATTTTGCAAGTTGCATTAGCCTGCACACATGGTGAATTTAAAACAGAGACTGGGCTAACGCATTTTAATGGCACTGCAATGGATATAAACACAACGCTAGAAACATTGGTTTACGTGCCTCAGCAACACAAACACGGTATTGATTTTATTGAAATACGCGTGGAAGACGAAACTGGTTTAGTCTCCTCTGCTGCGTTTATTGTGCAAATACAAGCTATGAACGACAGACCTGAAATTATTCTAGCTCATACTACAGCGAGTATAATGGAAGATGTTATGACTCCAATCGCTGGTATTTCTGTATTAGATAACGATATGCATGACCATCAATATAAAAGTAGTTTACTAAATTTTACCCTTCGGGTAGAACATGGAGTACTTGGATTAAGAAATATTGATGGATTAAATGGGATCATTTTTATGAATGATATATTAACCAATGAAACATTCAAAAGCAAGTCTCTTCAATTTTTGGGGAGTTTAGAAGATGCAAATTATGCTCTACAAGGATTGACGTATGACAGTGATGCACATTACCGAGGGTTGGATGTGTTGAATATTACTGTTGATGACTTAGGTAACTATGGATATGGCAATAACTTAATTGCTGAAAGCAGAGTAACTTTGACCATTGTTAACACTAACGATCAACCACAGATACATGTTGTTGATCACCATGTCACAGTTAACGAAGATTCTGAAATTATATTAAAAGATATAATAGTATCCGATACAGATCTCCGAGCGAGAGACAGTAATGATGTTTTAACTATGGAAGTTATCGCACAAAAGGGCACATATACCTTGACACGAATTGAAGGATTATCGTTTGTTGTGGGCACGGGAAAACAAGATTCAAAAATGGTGTTTTCTGGCACTTTGGAAGACATCAATCGAGCAATCGGAGAAAGTGTTTTCAAACCATCATTGAATTGGAATAGTCTTCAAGCTGGAACAGGGAAGTTAAATTTTGTTGTAACCGATTCTACAAATGCATCACATTCGAATTATATTGATATCTATGTAAAACCTGTAAATGATGCACCTGTGATAATATTACCGGGTCAAAATTTGCACACGGTAAATACTGTAGATGATGATTTATCACATGTTATTATTTCAGTGGATACAATAATATCCTCGGAGGATACATTGGTGCCTATCCCTCGTGTATCTGTGCGTGATATTGATGCGAACGAAAATTTAATCAACAATGGGTTCGTGACAGTGACTATCGAAGCGGTTAATGGGACTGTTTGGCTTTCGAAAGGCGTGAGTGGGATACATCGTTATTTGGTAGGAGATGGTATTAATGATACCGTGGTCAGTTTTATCTCTACAGTGGATATTGCTAATCAAGCATTAAATGGATTATCATATCAAGGACTTCCAAATTTTTTCGGGGATTGCGGTGTGTGGTTGACAATTAATGACGGTACGAATAGTGGTATCAATGTTAATAATGTAGATGCGCGCGACAATGGACAATATAAAAATGTTGCGAATCCGGCAAAAGAGGATAAACAATACGTTCCAATATTGTTGGCCCCTATCAACGATGAGCCAATCATCAATTTACCGTTGCCAGAAACGCTTCACGTGCTAGAAGACAATGAACTCGTTTTGCTTGACTTGTCTATTTATGATGCTGACAACAACGAAACAGAAGAGGCGCTAATAACTTTATCAGCAGAACACGGAAGTATTACGTTGACTAGATTGGTAGATTTGACTTTCGAAGAAGGTGACGGGGCATTAGATGGATACATTAAAGTTCGTGGCACACTTAAAAATTTAAACCGGGCGTTAGGCGAAGCTACCTATCAGCCCGATCCCCACTGGAATACACATTACAAGATAATGGATACAGTTGAAATAGAGCTGCATGATTTAGATACTAGCGGTTTATATGGAAGCGGCCCACATTATAAAGTCACAAAAACGATGTATATCCAGGTACTACCAGATAACGATAAGCCATTTATCCATGTGCCCGGGGACCATCGGACGTATGATTACGACGGGCATTTTACTGTCGATCGTGTTGATACTATACATTGTGACGAAGATGAGCGTATAATTATTGACGACATTAAAATCGATGATATAGATGCAAATGAACAGCCTGGTGCATTAATGGAAGTTGAAGTGCGTTCAATGAATGGCACGTTCTCACTCCAAACTATAGCTGGTCTTACGCTTATCGAGGGGTTCCAAGAGAATAGTTACGTTTTTCACGCAAAAGGTACTTTATTTAATATAAATAGAGCATTGGATAAAATATTTTATGTTGGCAATAAAGATTTTAATGGGAATGATATTTTGGTTATAAAAGTTAGCGACCTTGGGAATACAGGAAAAGGAAATTATTTGAGTGATTTACGAGAAATACCGTTGTTAATCCATCCTGTAAACGATTATCCAGTGTGGCACACGCCGGCTGGTACATTAGGGGTTAATGAAGACTCGTCATTAGTGATTAAAGATGTTGTAATTGTTGACGTAGATGATAATGATAAAAATTTAGTTTTGTTTAACACTACCTCCATGTTGATGAAAACCGTTGTTTTGAAAACGAGCCATGGCGTAGTATCTTTAACACGGGCTATTGATCTGGCATTCCAAGTCGGCAGTGGGGTACAGGATAGACATATGCGCTTTACTGGGACAACAATCAATGTGAATCGGGCATTAGAATCTTTAATTTATTATCCTGACCCGGATTTTACTACGGGCGTGTTGAAGCAAGAACGGGATGCGATCCAGTTATATGTAGATGATAATGGATTGCGGCTGCAAGGTGGTAATCGTACGGCAGTCGCGGAAGTGCCTATTCAACGTGTAACTGGTTTTAATGATCCTCCCGTTGTAACAGTTCCAGGTGCAACTATTGTTAAAATGCCGTGTGAGGACGAGTCTGCAACTAAACGGCATGCAGCAATACAGCGCCAATGCGACCGCATTGTTGCTGTAGATATGATAGCAATTGCCGAAGACACAACATTTCCGATATTTGGAATTCGAGTGGATGATGTTGACGCTTCAAATACATTTGGTGGTGTTATTGAAGTTATTGTCTCCTGTCACCATTGTATAATATCGTTGTCTTCCACAGTCGGGCTTCGCTTTCTTAATAGTACAACCGGTGTCAGAGACTCGAAGTACGTTGCAATTCGTGGTGATTTGGAAAGTATCAATGCTGCCCTCGATGGTATTACGTATCAAGGAGATGCAGATTATTACGGCAGAGATAACTTCACGGTATTAGCTAATGATTTAGGAAACAGTGGTCGTGGGGGTGCATTGGAAGACTACCAAGTGATACCATTAAATATCACTGCTGTGAACGATGCCCCTGCTTGGCAAACACCGGACATACATTGTACGTCCGGATCAGAAGCTTCGTGTAGCATAGTAAAGGATTTCTCGGGATACTTCGTGAATGAAGATGAAACGTTAGAAATTCCTCTACAAATTTTAGATATTGATGCTGCTAATGGGGAAATGGAAGTGTCGATCACGTCTGCAGGCGGCATGTTGTCTATATCCTCAACGTCATTTACTGAACGTTTAACATTTATTGGATTAACTGTTGTTGAAGGCCTTCAAAAAAATGATTCTATTGACGCTCGTCAAATGCGATTTTCAGGAAGACTGTTTGACATTAATGAAGCACTAGCCGGGTTACGTTATACTGGACTACAGGATTATCATAGTAATGGAAATGATTCCGATAACGTCACGATCGTCGTAAATGACCGCAACAGTATTGGGGATGGAGGTGCTCAATTTTCACATCATGTGATGCAAATATACGTTCGTGAGGTCAACGACGCACCCATCGTAAAAATACCGACTGGGGTGTTATTTGTAGACGAGGATAAACGCTTAATGATCCAACATGTTTCCATATATGATGTGGATGCTGATGATGGGTATGATATCTTAGAAGTCACGGTGTCGGCGTTACATGGAAAAATCAGCATTAGTGCATTTTTTGATGGGGATTTTATGTCAAATGAATCTAAACCCCTTAATCCGCAATTAAAGGAACCGGGAGATGATTTGCATAATTTGTACTTCACCCGCGGTGATGGAGTAGACAACGAGCGGATGACTTTGTTAGGTACTGTTGAAGCATTGAATAAAGCGTTGCAACATTTATCTTACCGTGGCCTGCAAGATTTTAATGGCGATGATACTGTTACTGTACAAGCTAATGATCTTGGTCAGTATAGAAGCACAAACCTAAAAGCACCTGGCCTGCATTCCATGAATATTGCCATAAAGGTCATTGCAGTGAATGATAAACCGGTTATTACTGTTCCAATGCAGGAGACCCATAATAAAATGTATCGTATTTATGAAGATAGCGAATTTAGAATTTCTGGGGTAAGATATTACGCAAAGCCACATGTCCCATCCCGTATTGTTTATCAGAGTGGGTCTGAACTTTTTAGAAGCGAGGGTAGAAGGCCAGATGCTGACTGGCCAAATTGGCGTGGGCGATTAGTTGCAGATATGTGGCCTGGGCGCCCCGCGTCGTCTCCTATGTATTTCCAAGTGTATAAAAAGGCACTGTATTTCTCTGCTGATGATGGTGTGCATGGACGTGAACTATGGCGCACTTCACATGATGTATTGCAACAAGATCAATATGCAACGGAACTCGTTAAAGATATATTTCCAGGATCTCGTGGCTCAAATCCGACATGGATGGTAACGATGGGCAATTTCTTGTATTTTGCATCCAATGGTGTCGATACAACTTGGATGAATTTTGATGATGCGTGTGGTGGTTTTAGGCACAGTAGTATTAATGCATCAGTTGCATATGCAGTCTCGGAGTCTACGGTTTGGAGACCCGATTATGTATATGACTGCCCAGCTGGTTATCATTGGGCTGATACGGAAGAGGGGCTGTCGATGGTGAAATTATTTAGTGGCGATAATGGTGGGAAAATAGAGACGTTGGATGGGAAACCATCTTACTATGGACAATGTGGCTGGGATAATTATAATTTTCAAAATAAGCGTCGCCGCATGTTTCGTTTTTCAGATTCACATATTACTGGCTCGTACAAGAGTGCTGGAACCGAGGAAGATGCTGAATTAATTGTTACGAATTTCCAAACTTCCGAATTTGCTGGTATTGTTTGTATTAAAGGGCACGATACCGCTGAACACGATAACAGTCGGTGCCGGTTGCAACAAGTAAAAGAAACACCGCGTATGCCGGGTTTGCCTGTCAATAAGTGTTATATTCGCGCTGGAAATGAGTTATGGGTATCCGATAGTACACAAAATGGCACATACCGAGTAGCCGATATTCGTGGTGGTGTTGCCAGCTCGAATCCTGAATATTTGACACCCCATGAACCAAGTGGTAAAATATTCTTTGCTGCTACTGCAGAACCACATGGTCGCGAATTATGGATAACGGATGGCACGCAACAGGGCACGCATCTCGTAGAGGATATTTTTTATGGGGAAATTGGAAGTAACCCAAAGTACTTGACTATTGAAAATATTACCGCACCAAACCCCACATTATATTTTCAAGCTCGAGATCGGCAACGTGGCGAAGAACTATGGATTAGCGATGGAGTTGTTGAAACTCGTGGTAATGATAACGCAATTGATTCCCCCGGAAGTGGCAAAGGAACACGTCTTGTAAAGGATATACGTGGGGGTACTGAAGGGTCAAAACCCCACCATTTGTTGATGTTTAAGGGCAAAGTGCTATTCTATGCGAATGATGGTGTGCATGGCGATGAACTTTGGATAAGCAATGGCTACTATAACGGGACGCAACTTGTTCGAGATATAAACCCGGGAGCAGAGGGGTCGAGTGGTTCTCAATTAACTGAATATAAAGATTTTGTTTTCTTCACTGCGAATGATGGGACATGGGGGCAAGAGCTATATAAGACAGACGGCACGCTATCAGGGACGGTACGTTTGAAAGATTTGTGTATCGGTACCTGTAGTGGATCGCCGAATTTTTTCACTAAGTTTTTACCGCCAGTTGTAGGAGGTATCGAAGAGCTGTATTTCACAGCAAACATGGGATTAAACGGTGCGCAGCTTTGGATAACTGACGGCACAGAAGGAAATACCAGAAGAGCATTTCAACATGTTTCAGCAGATATTGATATTGATGAGAACTCTCATCATATGGACTTTCCACCATCCCTTGCTGTTTATCACGGCTCGTTATATTGGTGTGGCAATGAAGGACGTGCGGATATTGAGCTACCACGTGGTGGCTTTGGGTCTGACAATGAAAATGATCAGGGTGTACTAGGTTTGGAAAATGCAGTTGTAATCGAAGATGTTGATATTGCTTCTGATTTATTTCATGTATCGTTATCGTGCAACAAAGGTTATTTAACATTATCGAAAACGACTGGGTTAATATTTTTATCTGGTGATGGTGAAAAAGATCGCGAAATGCAATTTATGGCTAATGTTACAAATGTGAATGAAGCGTTTAGATGGTTACAATATCAGACATTACCGAATGAAAATGGCGAAGATGAAATACTAATCGTAGTAAATGATACGGCACACAACGGTGCATATGATACGTGGGAAGAAAGTAAGAATGTTATTCATGTTTGGATTGAAGAGAAAAATGATGCGCCTACTGTTGTGCGCGCACCTCATAATCCTGAAAAATATTTCGCACCTGGCTCTAACACCGGTACCGGGCAACCAATGACAAACAGTGCCACACTTGGCATATTAAGCGTGATCGATGGTTTTGTTGTATCTGATATTGATATGGACGATTTATCGCATATATGGGTTACGCTAGAAGCGGAGTATGGCACCTTAACATTAAACTCTTTACGAGGATTGAGTTTTGGGGGCAAGCGTGGACATGGAACAGGCATCGACAATCCGACCATGTCTTTTTCAGGTACGTTAACGGATGTAAATCATGCATTATACCGTCTGAGATATATGTGTAAATCAGAAGATGGTTGTGCCGGCACAAAAATAGTGCCTGGAAAGGAGACTATTAGAATCAGTGTTCGAGACATTGATTTAAGTGGAAAATTTGAGCTTCTAATGGTTACCGAAAGTGTCGAGTTGGATATCATTACACCAAACTTGTTAGCAAGAGAGTAAAATGTTTAGAAAAATAAATATGCCTG
>Ga0206692_1408304_pt1 | contig 16502 bp, 1 predicted proteins | sample M240m12015metaT_FD_159670 | JGI IMG/M metagenome (GOLD analysis project Ga0206692, IMG submission 159670) | Metatranscriptome of ammonia-oxidizing marine archaeal communities from Monterey Bay, California, United States - M2 40m 12015... | ecosystem: Environmental > Aquatic > Marine > Intertidal... | reverse complement strand
TTTGGTTTATTATTTTTTTTTTTTTTAAGTCCAAAGTGGGTTTTAATTGATCCACTCAAGAAGAGAAAAGAAGTAAAGAGTGTTGCTCTCACGGTGTCAGAAAAAAAGAGTAAAAGTTGTGTGTGTGTGCTCACAGTCGTGGTCTGCAATAATATTGGTGATAATGTGTGCTGCCGCGAATGCGCGTTGTGCACCATTTTGTGCGCGAATTTAGTCGGCGCAGTTCTGCACTGTGAATTGGTTCGGTTTGAGTGTGTCGACATCCACAGTTTCAGAAAACTTTAATTTAATAGTTCCGGTCGACAAATCAATTTCATAACTTTCGAGCGTAGGCTTTGTCGCATCTGCGGTGAAACCAGTAACGTCAAATGCAGCGCTATCGTCCACAGCATTGATGGGAAGCTGGTTCATATCTTTGATTGTGGCAGCAGCAATGGAAATGTACGTGTCGCTTCCGTCGGCTTGTGTGGCAATGGATTCATGTTTTTTCAATGCGTTCAAATCATCGACGTGCAACGTAATTACAACCGTCACCAAATCAGTAGCTGTCCAATCGGTAGTGGCAGCCAACGGTACTTTGTTGATACCCGGGTTGTTGGCGACACCTTGGAACGAAATCGAATTTTGTTGCATTGTGTTGATATCAATTGCTTCGTTAAAGACGATCGTAAGTTTGCCAGTATTCATATTCAGCGCGCCACTTGAGAGAAGAGGCGGCGTGCTGTCTGCAACAACAGATGCGGCCGCATGCCCAGTGCCAGTTGGAGTCAGCGCAACCAAAGTATTGTCTTTCATGTCCTTTGCAGTCTCGGATGTGTACAGCAAGAAGGTGTCGCCTGTGGTGCCGCCGTTCAAGTCGGTCGCAAGTGCAGTGTCTGCCTTTATTGCATTTGCGTTTGCATCATTAAGTTCAAAGATCATGACATCCGATGCATCGGAACCGTCTGGAGTGGATACAGTTCCACCCGCAGTAATATCGACGCCTGCGCTACCTGGCGCAGCTGCCTTCATGATCTTCAGGGTCGTTGGCTCGAATCCACTCTTCTTCATTATTTCAGTGAAAGTCATGTAAAGCTTGTTTTCGTTCATATTCAAAATAAAACTCTTAAGCTCTGGATCTGATCCGTCAATAGTAAATACGTCAGGCTGTTCTGCAGCAGAAGCTTCAACTTCGTCAGCTTCTAATGCTTGCATGTCTTCTACAGCGCCCGCTTGAACGGCCAGCAAACAATTGCTCTTCTGTGTGCACAAGGTGCTGTCCTTCTGAATCGCAAAAAGGTCATCTGCGCTCAACGTGAAAACCAGAATCGTTGGATCATTCGGATCAATCGACACTGTACCACTGTCTGAAATCGTGTACGATCCCAGAGCACGACGTCGACGCCGTCCTTGCTGGGCGATTAACGTAAAAAACGTTTTCTTGAACGTTGCAAGGTTAATTGCTTCGGTCCAATGAAGTTTCAGAACACCTGTCCCCTCATTATAGTCGTGCTTTGCTAAGGCTGGCGGTTCATTGTCAACTTGAAAGCTGTTTTGCCCAATCGGTATTTTCGTGTCGCTGTGCACCAACGCAGCAATGCCAACGCCTGCAGCAGCACGGTCCGTGAGGAGCTGTGATGCAAACGTTAGGACACTGCTGGCTGCCGAAACAGCTATCGTGGGCTCTGCCTTGATCTTGTTAAGATCTGCTGCGCCGATAGTGACCGTAACCTGCATCTTATTGGCATCGAGTGCTGCGCTCGAGACGCTCGTGAGCGTGAAGTCCTTTGTTCCATCCTCGGATTTCAAAGTCAGCTCGGTGAGATCAACCACGTCAGCAACGGGTTCCGAGACCAGCAATACCAACTCCGCATCATTCATATTCAGGGTAAACGACGTCAACGTTGGTGCGGTGGTGTCAGCCTTGAATCCGTTGGTGGCAGTGCTGACCTGGAGGGCGTTGACTGTCGCGTCGCCATCAATCACCTTAGCGCCGTTGCCAACCATGTCTTTAATCACGCTGCCGGTCATAGACATGAAACAGTTTGTAGTGCCCGTGCACAGGTCGCTGTCAAGCTTGAGTTTGATCATGTCGTCCTCGGCCAGGTTGAATTCCACCGTCACGCCTACGGCGGTGGTTGGGTTTGTCATATCGCTCAGGGTCACCGCGCTTCCACCCGTGGCTGTTGACTGCAGCGTGATCTGGTTCACCTCCAAGTCCGCAGGGTTGACAGATTCCTTAAAGGTCAACGAAAGTTTGCCTACGCCATCCATGTCAAGCGTGAACGATTCAAGCTCTGCGTCGGTACTATCAGGAACGAACGTGCTGCCGCCCTTGTGTGCCAAATTCTCGTTGTTCGTGGCCGTCCCCGGAATCACGTTAACATTGTTTTCGCTGACATCCCGCACAGCATCTTCGGCTATTGCCAAATATGTGGTGGCATCGCTGACGAGAAGAAGTGGATCAGACTTGATGTCATTGAGATCGTCAATGTCCAAGGTTAACGTGATCTCGGTGCTTGTCGCCGTGGTTGGTGTACCCTTCTTAAGAGTAAAACTTTTACCCGAGCCGTCCGCCTTCTCGTGGAACGTCAGTTTTTCTGGATCCAACTGAGATCCATCAACGGTCTCGCTGAAACTCAAAATCAGCTTGCCGGTGTTCATGTTGAGAACAAACGACAAGAGACTTGGCTTGGTTTCGTCAGCAGTTAATGAGGCCGCTTTCAAGCCGCTTCCGTCTGCAATGACGGTAAGGTCTCTGCCGGTTGGCAACAGCATGTCTTTCGCACCGGCAGGGGTTACTACAATGTAGGTGTTGGACCCATCTGTTTCAGTTGCCATGGCCTTGCCCTTGATCGCGTTCAAATCGGATACGTCCATTGTGATTGTAATGGTAACATCGTTGGCTTGGAGCACCGAGCCCTGGCCACCTAGCGAGTGACTTGTTGTTGCCTGGGCAGCATCTTGGAGCGTAAACGCCGTCATGGTCACTTCAGAGGCACGAATCACTTCCGAAAAGGTGAGCATGATTTTGCCAGAGTCCATGTTGATCGTGAAAGAGTCCAAGGATGGGTCAGTTGCATCCGCGGTGAGCGTGTTCACAGCCACGGCGGATGCTGCGACTACAGCAAGCGGCTCGTTGTTTCGAAAGTCTTCAAAAAGTGCTGTGGTGTACGCGAGCGATGTTGTTGCAGTCGTGAGCACAAGCTTGTCGTCCTTCTTAATCGCGTTGAGGTCGTCGGCATTCAACGTGATCGTGATCGTATCCTGCACCTTATCGTTCAAAGAGTAGTCTGTGCTTTTCAGCGTGTAACAGGCAACAGTGTCGCACGAGCCGGCAGCTTCCTGCAACGTAATTGCTCTTGGATCAACAGTGCCATCAAAGACAGCTTCGGATACGGTCAATGTCATCGTTTTGGCTTGCAAATTCACAACACTGTTGATCACGGTTGGCTTTGTATTATCTTCGATGGTGGCAGTAAGCTGCACTGCGTTGGCACCATCGGTGGATGCCGTGATGTCCCGACCATATGTGTCGTCAAACGCGCCGGCGCTTGTAACAATCCAAGAGTCTGAAGTCTGGGTCAACAATCCTGCCGTTTCGCCCAGCGCAACGTAATCTGTGGTGGACAATTGAATCTTAACAACCTTGTTGTTTTCTGTTCCGACGACGGTGCTGTCTGTGAGCTCATAGTACTTGGCAGTCGAGTCGCACACCTTAACTCCGTTCACGACCGGGCACCGCAGCTGTTGGGATTGGATCATCACGTCTGCCGCCACGAACGTGGACACCTTTACAATCTCATCAAACGTGAACTGGAGCTGGCGCTCGGCAAAGTCAACATCAAATCGTACAAGCTTACCTGGCGTTGTATCGCCAGTGTAGCCGTCGGCATTGATCTGCAACGCGTCGCTTCCGGCCACAACTTCAGATTGCCTGTCGACATAATCTGTGATTGCACCAGCAGGGATTGAAATGAACGAGTTGCCTTCTGACGAAAACAGGCCATCTTTTGAGATGAGATTCACCAAGTCATCTCCAGTGACAATGTACGTCACGTACATTGAAACAGCGTCAGTTTCTTCTGCCGAACCGGAGGTAAGCGTGATTTTTTTGTCCTGAGAGCCTTTTGCACCCTGCAGCACAATTCCGTTGACGTCCAACGCACCCGGCTTGACTGGTTCATCAAACGTAAATTTGATTGCGCCGGTATCGAGAAAGAAAGTAAATCCTTTGAACACCGGCCCGTCAGTATCTGGACTGTGGCCGTCACTTTCGCATACCTTTGCAGAAGCTTGGGTGATGGCTTTAAGCTTGTTTGGAGTTGCAGACAAATCTTTGACAAGGTCTGCCGTAACGCTAAGGTATGCCGTGCTCGCGCTGATTGCGAATTGGGCCATCTTGATGGCGTTCACGTCGTCGTCAGAAATGTCGACAGAAATGACGTCTCCGTGAGTTTGGGTTGAGCAACTGTCCCCCGCAGGGCATGCTTCAAGTGTTACCCTCTCCGATTCTCCGCTTCCCTGAGCCTTTAACACTGTAATCGCGTTTCGGTCAAAGGTGGCAGCATTGATAGCTTCCGTGAATGTCAAAGACATAGTGGACGCTTGCATGTTCAGGCTCCACTCTGCAAGCTCTGGTTCGGTGGTATCCTTGGTATGTTTCTTGGTTCTAATGTTCGCGCTGGTATCAGTCACCGCCAGAGCGTTACCGCCAAAGTCCTTGAAGGCAGGGACAGAGTTGTCAAGCGCAAGCTTGACGTAACACATTTGTCGAGCGCTGCAAAGTCTCTCTGATGCCGACTCGGAACCAGCAACCATACCTTTCAGCTTGATGCTCTTGCGGTCGCCATCCGACATTTGCAGCACAAGCTTGGTGTTGTCGGTGCCGGCATCGATCGTGCCACCTGTAAGCTTGAAACTCAGTGGGGTTTCAGAAGAATCTTCGTCAGCCACCAAAGTGATACCGCCTGGTGTGAGCGAGCCGCCGTCGACAACTTCATCAAATTCGAATGTGATTTTACCCGTATTGTCATCATACTTACCAAATTTCGTAAGCGTCGGCGGAATGTCGTCGGCAACGTATCCAGTCGCCTTGACAGCGTTGGCTGCAGTGACCTCCGCAATGGCTTCTCCAGTCGAGTCCTTGATAAACTGGTTTGTAAACTTGACAAAGCATTTGTCCTTTTCGGTGACGTAATCGCAGAGTGCCCGCTCCTTGATGCTGTTCAAGTCAGCGCTGTTGAAATACAAAGTCACTTCCTGGCTCAACCCTGAGGGGGCATTAGCGTTAGAATCCAACCCGGTGAGCGTGTGCGAGTTGTCTGCAGTTGGATTAGCCTGGTCATCAATAAATGTGAGCTGTTTAGCGGTGTCAGATGTCACAGTGCTCGCGTCGATTGGCTCAGTGAAAGTCAAAGTGACCCTTCCAAGCTTCAAATTCATGGTGAAGCCTGATGCAGTCGGCGGCTCGTCGTCCGCGGCAAATCCACCGCCTTCCACCTGCTTTGCAGCCCCGGGTAAGATTGGGTCCATTGCATTATCGTCCACATCGGTTGCAAAATTGCTGCCAGACGTCAAGAAGGTTGTTGCTTCGCTGACAGCCAGAGTGCTGACGGCTCGAAGTTTGTTTGCAGAAGCCAGTGTCAACAAGATAGTCACAACCGGGCTGTCTGTCGATCCTTGCGCTGCGCCTTCAAGGGCTTCAGATGCGATCGTGTTATCAGTCTGTGCGCTCTGAAACTTCAATTCAGAAACTGTGACGCTTGTTCGCTTTACAACTTCATCAAATTGCATTGTGATGGTTCCCGTTTTCATGTTAAACGTGTAGTCTTCAAGGACTGGACCAACAGCATCTGCAATGTAGTCGTCGGCAAAGCCGTTCTGGAGCGTGTCTACGATTTGCTTCACGGTTGCACTGCCAACTTCATTCAAGGCAAAGTCTTGCACAATATCGCTTGGCACGTTGATGAATGTAGACCCTGCGTCGGATGCCAACGCGGAATCTGCCTTGATGAAGTCGACATCGGCTTTGAGCATCTTGACCAAAACAATGTCATTGCTTGCGCCTGCCTTAGGATAGCCGGCCGCTGCACCTGTCAGGCCCCTGTCGCCCGATTGCGCTACAGCAGCCCGCTGCACCACAACATTTTCTGCATCAAAAGTGGCAGCGTTCACATCTTCAGAAAACGTTAAGGCAAGCTGGTTCAACCCGAAGTCGATAGTAAACGAGTTCAGGACAGGTGGGGTAATATCCGCAGTGTGCGTTCCAACCACCTTCGCATCGTTCGTTGGCTGCTCAGCGACGCCGTTGCCCGAGGTATCCTTGATGGTTTTGGTATCAAGCACCACAAAGGTGTTTGACGTGCCCCTGCCGAGGCCACCTTTTGCCTTGATTGCCAACAAATCAGCATCAGAAATGGTAATGTCAACCTTTGTAGAGCTACCCGTAACAGCTGCTTTGGTGCCTTGCTCTGTCAGCGTGTACGTGTCTCCGCCATTGTTGATGTCCTGTACAGTCTGCAAAGTAATGCCTGTTGTGTCTACCGTGGACACGCCGTTTTCGTTGGTCAACTCAACCGATTCGTCAAACTCTAAGATGATATGCATTGGCGGCTTGTCGTCGACTGGCATCGAGATTTCAACTGACTGGAGTACCGGATCTTTGCTATCAGCAGTGTAGCCATCATTCTCGACCTTCTTGGCCTGGCTTTGCGGTTTCTCGTTCACATCTTGATCGTTCATGTCTACGATCGCTCCTGCTGCAACTTGCAAGTACGTGTCGCCAATGCCAGTGCACAAAGATGTGACGGCCTTGATTTTGTTGGCATCCCCATCATCTAACGTAATTGTAATGGTTGTGCCTGGAGTGACCGTCGTTATCGTCCCGCCACTAAGCGAGATAACATCGCTGTCGCCGACGTTGAAACTATTCTGAAGCCCCAACCCACCTAAGGTGACTTTTGATGTGGCTGGATTGACGATTTCGTCGAACGAAAGCATCAAGGTGAGCGTGTGCATGTTCAACGTGAACGAGTCCAGCGATGGGCTTGTTGTGTCCGCGGTGTGGCCGTTGGCTTCGACCTTTTTCGCGGCGCCATCCGTGATCGCCTTGAGACTGTTTGGCGTTTTCGCCAAATCCTTCACTGCAGCACTCGTAAGGAGGAGGTACGTGTCCTGATCGGAAGTGGCAAGACTGATGATGCCTTTAATCTTGTTGGCATCCGCAGCAGCAATGCCAACTGTAAGCACAAGGCCATTGTTATTTGCGCTACTCTTCACTGCCGAGCCCGTGCTTGCGCTAAACACAAGACGTTTGTCGTTTGCTTGAGTACCAGCGTGCTGAACAGTAATCGCAGTTGCATCAAACGTCATCGCTGCAACTGGCTCGGTGAAAGTCAACTTCATTTCCAATTCATCCATGTCGAACGTGAATTTTGACAACTCAGGGTCTTTAGCGTCCGCAGTGTACATGTTTTCTTTCAGGTCAAGTGCTCCGTCAGAATCCTTTGCCTCAACTGACCGGCTGTTCATATCTTCGATGCCGCTTGCCGTCACGGTCAAAAAGCATTCGTCGTACGACCCGCAGAGACCTTTCAACTTGATATCGTTCAACACAGCATCCGTCAGATCAACAGTTATCTCGTCATCGTTGGTTGTTGGCGCCACCTTGACGGCGAGCACCACCTTGACAGTGTCGTCGGCCGCCTCCTTTTGCAACGCAAACTCACCCGGAGTAAATTGACCCGCATTTACTGCCTCGTCGAACGTAAACGTGATCGAACCGGCATGCATGTCCAGCTTGAACGCCGTGAGCTTCGGTGCCTGTTCGTCTGGCAAGTACCCCTGGGTATCTACCTGCTTAGGAGAGCTGGCATCGATGGCCGTAACCAAGTTGGCAGTCGACACCTGAGCATCTGGTGCAGTCGCAGTATCTTTCGCGGCAAGGTTGGTGATACTCAAATAAGTGGACCCCTGGTTGACGCCGATCGCTGTTGTTTTGATTTTGTTCAAATCTGTGTAGTCCAACGTGATGGTAATGTCCTCAGAATAATCTGTAGAAACGGACCCGCCTATCAGCGTGTACGCGTTCGCACCAGATGCATCGCTATGCAATGTGATTGCTGTCGGTTCAACTTTGCTGTAATCAATGGTTTCGTCGAAGTGCAGAACGAGTTTGCCCGTTTCCACGTTCAGATCGTACGAATCCAAGTTTGGGCTTGTCCCGTCTGGACCAAACCCAGTCGCCACCTTCGCGTCATCGGCAGTGATTGCAGCAATCTGGTTAGGACGCATGTCGGTCGCAAAGCTTGCCTCGATGACGGCGTACGTGGTGGATGCTGTGGTTGCCAAGGATCGAATTGCTTTAATCTTTTCAAGATCGTCTTTGATCAACTTAATCACAGCAATAGTGTTACTCTCTTGTGTTGGGCCATTTGCACCGCGGGCATCGCCAGACAGGGTGACCCGTGTGTCGTCGGCGCACTTGTCGGTTGTGCTACAGTCAGCTTTATCCTGTAAGGTCAACTTCCTTACATTAAGATCGTCTAAATTGAACGTTTCGGAAAATGTAACTTTCAATTCACCATCGCCGTCTAAGTCCAAACTGAAATGCGCCAACTCTATTGGCGTTGAATCGAGTTCCATTCCGCTAACAGCCTCGTTCGGCATTGTACACGGGCATGTGCCAAAACATGGGTTCGGGCAAACTGGGGTTGGACTTTTTGCGGCAACCTTTTGCAAAGCCATGTCTTTAATACCTTCGTCGGTGTAAGCCAAGTACGTATTCGAAGCAGATGTTGCAAGAGTAGTAAGAGCTTTCACTTCGTTGAGATCTGTATCTGTCAGTTGAATTGTAATTGCCGTTCCATCGTTTGCGGGATCGATCTTCGTACACGAGTTTGCATCGTTTGCATCAGGGCACGTGAGCGTGTAACTTGGAATAGAATCTGTTACACACCGTTCGAAATCAGCGGACGTGTCCGCGTAACGCGTTTGAATATCATCTTCTCCATCACGTTGCGTACCGACAGAATAGCTGATTTGCTGCGATACAGCCGCCTCAAGTTGAAGTTTTTCGGCGTACGTCGGTGTCATTTCAAAGCACTTGCCGCTTTCCAACACCCAATTTGATGCGCAAGCGGTGCATGTACTGGCGTCATCGCACACATCGCAGTTTGCCGAGCACTTAATACAAATGCCGTTGTCAGCTACTTGGCCAATACCGCAACTGGCAACGCATGTATTGCGGTTCTTCAAAGCTTCGCCAGAGTGACAACTGAAACATTCATTTGCTCCTGCTCCAAAACAAGTCAAGCATGTTGCATCACAAAACACGCATCCATCAATGGAATGGGAATACTTCCCACGTGTAGGGGTGTTGGTATACACTGCTCCTTCCGCGTAGCAAGTCGAAGAACACTTGCCAGAAGCAGCAACCTGGTTGAAACCACTAGCACGACAACCACCGACTTTACACTCTGTATCTGCTGCGCCAGTACACGTTGCACATGTCGAGTGGCACGGCTGGCAAACCGCGTTGCTGTCTACGAATGTGCCGTCCGGGCACGTAGTGGCCTCGCACTTCCCGTCGTACAAGACTCTACCGTCGTTGCATTGGACACACGTAGCATCGTTACCACCTTTGTCCTCCCCGGTGCACTCAGCACACTCATCAGAACATGATTTGCACACGGCTTCTGTCTTCCCGTAGCAGTACGATTCAAGATATTCGGCAGTACTGCACGCTTTACAAATTTGGCAGACGGAATCGGCAGTTGCCGAACAAGCAGAAAACTCAAATTTGCCAATTGCACATTCCGTGCACACATTGCATTTAGTGTCGACACAAGTGTCGTCTTGGGTGCAGTCATTCGTGCAGTCGCCTTCCTTCCATTCGTTGTTAAGGCATCTCTGACATGCGCACACTTTGTTAACTGCAGTCACACCCTGGAGAGTGAACGCAGTCGCATCAAATTCAGTAACCTTCACAGGCTCATTGAATGTCAGCTTGATTTGGCCAGAGTTTAAAGAAAAATCAAACCCATTCGTATCAATCAACTCGGGAGAAGTGGTATCTGAAGTGTAGGCCTGCACTGTGAGCGTGTTCACGCCGTTGATCAGAGCCGGCGCCGCTTGACTGGCAGTATCCTGAGCTGCGTTGGCTGCCATCGTCAAGAACGATGACGATGTTGTTGTTGCCCCTGTAGCGGCGCCAATCCCATTCAAACTCATAAACAAAATGTCAGAATCGCAAATCTTGATTGTAAGCGACACCGCCGCTGATAAAGTAGTTACCTTTCCGCCGCCGTTGTTGGCACAATCGCCCTCCGCCGTCAGCACTCTATGCTGGGTGCCACTGTTAAGATCCGCATTGGAGAGTGATTGAAGTGTAAATTTAGAAACAACCACATCCTTGTCCATCGTCTCGTCGAAATGAAGCACAAGCTCCTTCTTGTTCATGTTCAAATCGAAGTTCACCAACGCAGGGGCATCTGCATCGTCTTCGTAGTTGCTTGCGACGATGCCTTGTGCGTTTGAACTCGTTGCCATTGCAACTGCAGGCAAACTCTTGTCCGAAACAAGCGACGCAGGAAAGCTGATATATGTAGAGGTCGTTCCCAAAGCAAGGGCCGGCAGCGCATTGACTTCGTTCAAGTCATCTTGGTCAATAGTCACTGTCACCGTAAGGCCGTCAACGGAAATCGCCTTGCTTCCTTTGTCAAACCGGTGGGATTCGCCAGAACTCGACACGTCTGCAGCTGATTGGAGTTGAATGTTGGTCACTGTAAACGAGTCCAAGTCAACGGGCTCATTGAAGTTGATCAGCAACTTCTTTGCGTTCATGTCAAGAGAAAAGCTGCTCATCGTTGGCGCCCCCGTGTCTTCTTGGTACGAAGCAGCGTCCTCTGCGTTCCCGGTTGAGACGGACGTGAGCCTCTTGGTGCCGGTATCGCTAACAAAGGTCGTGTCAATGGCCACAAACGAGTCCTCCTTTTTGGTGCACAAGTTTGCAGTGTTTTTGATCTTGTTCAAATCGGTTTTGTGGATGTTCACCACCAAAATGTCCGCATCAATGGCCTCTTTCAACGACGAGACGGCAGTCAGCGTATACGTTGGCGCCGCAGCACCATTCACGCCCAATCCAACAAGAGTGATGGCAGTGGTGTCAACCGTGGTTGGCGAACCTGTACCTGCGACAGTTTCCGAAAAGGACAAGGTCAACGTCTTGGCTTGCATGTCCAGATCCATCTGAGCCAACGTTGGCGCGACCGTGTCCGCTTCATAACCATTGGTTGCCACTGCCAAAGTTTTGCCAACTAGACTGTTCCCGGCTGCATCTGTAAACGCTCCATCTGCGAGTGTGAGCGTTGTCGACGCTTCATCCTTAGCCAGATCACGTTTGGCTTTGACTTCATTCATGTCGCCCGCAATCATCTGTAGTTTGATGATTGTCGAAGACACGGCTGTAGCAGGTCCGGCAGTAAGATCAAACGTGTCAGTCGGGTTTGTGACAGCAGTCTGGAACGTAATCTTTTCGTGTGCAACACTCCCTGGAAGCATGGTTTCGGAAAAGGTCATGAGAATGATTCCCGAGTTCATGCTAAACGTGAACGATTCAAATTCCGGCCCAGACAGATCGCCAGTCACGTGGGATGCCGCCTTTCCGGGTGCATCAATCTTCTCCACCGTTTCACCTGCCATGTCGCTGATCGCATTCGCAGTCATGATAATGTCAGTGTTATCTTTCGTCACGCCAACCTTGCCATTTGCTTTGATCGCATTAAGATCTGTAGATCCAAGGGGAAAGGTGAGCGATCTTCCGGTGTTGCCAACACCATTTGTAATATCTTCTGGGACCCCTCCGCCGAGTACAATTGCCTCGCCTTCGTTCGTGGTTGACTGGATTGTGAGCTCTCTTGCATCAAAAGTGGTCAAGTCAACTACCTCGTCAAAAGACATTGTGATCGAACCAGGATCCAATTTAAACTGGAACGATAACAACTTTGGTGATATGTTGTCTTTGGTGTATCCGTTGGCAGCAACAGACAACGCCTTGGCAGGGACAACAGCACTGATGTCATCGATGAATATGTTGGTAAACGCAGTGGCCGTCAACGACAAGAACGTGTCGCCAAGATCGCCGTTGCCATCTGGACCTTTTGTAGCCAAGGCTCGAGCTGCTGTAATCTTGTCAATGTCATCTTCGCCAATTGTAATCTCGATCACGCTTCCGTCCCCGCTGTCGGTCGAAGAGTCTGCCGAGAGTGCCACAGTGGTTATGGAGCTTCCGGTACCTTTTGCGCTCATAAGCGTGATTTGGTCTGGTTTGAACGAATCTGCCTTCATCGCACTGTCAAAAGTGAGCTCAAGCTTATTCGTTGCCATGTTGAGCTTGAAGGAATTCAGTTGCGCTGCATCACGGGCGGTAATACTTTGGGCATCTTTGCCTGTGCTTACTGCTGCCAACTTTTCACCAGCCATGTCAGCAATGCCGTCAGCCTCAAACGTGACAAACGAATTTGAAGTCTTAGAAAGAAGATTCGTCGTCATCAGCTGGATTGCCTCCAAATCGTCCGAGTGCATCGTAAACTCAACATCAAGCTTTGTGTCAGAATCGACGTACGAACTGCTTCCTGTTTTCGTCAGCACCTTTAACTTATCTGTTGCTGGGTTTGAGGCCGTCTCTTGGAACGTGATCTTTACCCAAACGATGGAATCCTTGTCAATCGGCTCGTTAAACTTGAGGGTAAATTTGCCATTGTTTGGGTTGTACGAAGTAAACTCAGTAAACGTTGGTGGTGTCGAATCCTTTGTAAACGCAGTAACACGTTGTCCAGCTGTCATCGCCGCGTTCTTGTTTTTGCTAGCCGCAACGTCTTTGATAAAATCTTCTCCAAGTAGAACGAAGCAATCAGTTGTCTGTGTGCACAAGCCATCAACCGCCTTTAACTTAAGCAATTGCGAGTCAGGAATCGTAATTGTGAACTCGTTTGACTTGCTGTCCAACCCAATGTCAGCTGCATCCATTGCCAACGATTCTGTTGCACTTGATGGATCAGCATTGTTGATGAACGAAAGCTGCGAAAACGAGATTGTGTCCGCCTCAACGGGTTCGCTGAAGCTCAGTTTCAGCGTGCTTGCCTCAATGTTCACTTCAGCCTTCATCAACAACGGTCCTGTTGTGTCCAGGGTCACCTTATCGGCCAAGCTTTCAAATGATGATTGTGTTGCACTGGCCACTAAAGGGTTTCCAGAAACGTCCTTGATGAAGCCTGATCCGAGGCCAATGCTACAATCTTGGCCTAGTGCGCTATCACAAAGGTCTAATAACTTCAACGCATCCAAATCTTCGGGCGTCATGGTAAGAACCAAGTCAGACGTGATTTCGTGCGGAACTTGCGGATGTTCAAACCCTGCCCCGAAACCCCAATCATTGTTGGTATCCACAGGTACGTCAGTAAGTTGCAGCTGAAAGCCAGCTTTATCGTGTCTGGAAAATGAATACAAGGTCAATTCCGACGCATCAAGCGTGTCCCAATCGACTGGTTCCTTAAACTTCAAATGAATGGAGCCCGTGTTGTAGTTCAGCTCTGTGAACTCCAGGACCACCGGATCTGTAGTGTCTGGGGTGACCGTTGCAGCTTGCTCGGCGTTCGCGTCTGTGATTTCATCGGTAGTGTAGTCATCTGCACTCATATCAGTGAAAACTCCAGCGGCAAACCGCGCGAAGCAGTCTTCCCTCTTTGTGCAAAATTCCTTCTCCTTGATCGCAGCAACATCGTCAGCACTCAACGTCAGCTCGAAAGTTGTTCCGTCAACAAGGTTGTCTTTGTCAATTACAGATACGAGTTCGTGCTCTTCAGTGGCATCCTGCTGGTTCTGAAGCGTAATCTTAGCTTCGGCAAGTGATGAAGCATCAACAGTTTCGTCCAACACTAATGTAATCACACCGCCAAAGCCCCCCAACGAGTAAGAGAACTGCGTGATCTTTGGCTTGGTGCTGTCCTTAATCCAGCCGGCAGACACTTCGTTTGGATTCTTCAGGACGTTTTTGTTGGCAGCCATATCCTCCGCACCATCGGCAGCCAGCACAACAACACACGTCTCTTTGCTGATGCAAAGCCCTGTTTGTTTCTTAACCTCGTTCTGCTCGTCGGCGTGCAAAGTCAACGTGATTGTGACGCCATTTGTTTCAGTCACCACAGCACGTGGGATGTTCACAGAAACTGCAGGGTTTGTCAAGCTTTCTGTCAGAGTTATAGAAGCTTCAGTCACTTCTGAATATCGAATCGGTTCGTCAAAGGTAAGAGTGAGGACGCCAGAGTTTACATTGTACGTGGTGCTCTCCAACTTTGGTTTGGTTCCATCCGGAGTGTATGCACTTCGAGCAAGGGCGTCGTCACTGCCCCGTGCTGTCACGGACACGCCAGCTTGGTCTTGGATCAAACCGTTGCTGAAGCTCAAGTAAGTGTCAATGTTGCTGTTCGTGGTCGCAATGCCATCATCAAGCTTGAGCTTGTTGAGATCAGTTGTCAAAAGCTTAATTGTAACCTCGGTGCCGTCATCTTGCGTGACGTCCGTGCTTCCGGTCAACACAACCACGATAGCGCCAATTGCGTTCGCATCGCGGGTGGATTGAATTTGAATGTTGTTGGCAGCAACAATGCTCGCGGCGTTCGCGTTCATCGTTTCCGAAAAGGTCAGCACCAACGTTCCTGCATTCATATCAAGCGTGTACGTGTCCAATGTAGGCGCAGTGCTGTCTTCAACGTAGGCCGTAGCTTGCAGTGCATTTGCATCGCTCACTTCTCCAGAAGTCCTTCCAACCATATCCACGACACCGCCGGTTTGAAACGAAAGAAACGTGTTCACGGACCCTGCAGCAAGCGGGTTTTTGGTTGCAACGCCTTCGTTCTTTGCAAGGGCATCGAAATCATCGTCTGTCAATTGCATGACATACGTGGTTCCGTCCACGGACGAGGTTGTGCACAATGCCGACAACGTATGGGAGATGCTTGACCCCTTTGCTGCCAAAATCTTCACATAGTTCGACTTCATTGATGATGCATCAATAGCCTCGTCAAATATCATTGTAATTGTGCCATCGTTCATGTTCATTGAAAAGCTGAGAAGCGTAGGGTCTGTGCTGTCTGCCTGATACGCGTCGGCAGCCCGTTTTGTGAGGGCGTTGACCTGGCCAACTTCTGCCATGTCAGTTACAGCATTCGAATTCAAGATCAAGAAAGACTTGCCGTCATTGCCTGGACCGATTGCCAATTCCGTGTTGATTTTCAACTTGTTCAGAATGTCGGTTGTCAATTCGAGCAGAATATCAGTCGAAATTGTGTCGGAGCCAGCCTTTCTCGTGGTGCCGGTTAGCAGCTGCGGGTCGTTTGCGCCCGAGCAAGCTGCATTCGAGCAAAGTGCAAGTTTGGAAACGTCGATGGTGTCTGCTTTCACGGTCTCGTCAAACACAAGCTTCATCGCGCCCTCATCAATGTCGAGTTCAAACCGCTCCAGCAGTGGCGCCGAAGCATCGTCCGTTACGGTTGCAGCAGACATTGGGTTGTTATTCCCAAGAGCGTTGGTGGCCATGTCTTGCACGGTGCTTGTCGCGAAATGCAAGAAAGTATCGCCAACGTCCCCAGCGGTGGTGCCCAAATCTGCAATCGCCTTGATTGCATTTGCATCTGTTTTGCTGAGAACAAACGTGATCACGGTTGAATCTTCAGTCGATTGCGTTCCCTTGTCCGCAGTGGCGTCGATGGTGACGCCAGCACTGCTAGTAGCGGAACCCTTCAAAATCTTGAGCGTCCCAGGAGTAAACGAGTTTGCTTTCACCGTCTCTGTAAATGTCAAGTACAGCTTGTTCTCGTCCATGTTCAGGAGCCACTCGTGCAGTGTTGGACTCACGTTGTCGGTGAGTACGCTGTCCGCACTAATCGCGTTTGCTGCATCAATTTGATTCACTGGGAGCGATTTCGCGTCCACAACTGTCGATCCTGCGACGGAAATGAACGTATTGGTTTTCAAAGTTCCAAGCTTGAGTCTAGCTTTGATCGCGTTGAGATCAGCGTCATTAAGATCAACCACCAGGACGTTTGGGTCACAGTTGCTGTTTTGACTACCCGCAAAAGATATTATTCCTGCGAGGAGAATCGTAAAAAAAAGAGAACAAAGGTTCCGGCCATTCCTCGATTGGGGTTGAGCGGAGGTCATGATTGTTCGTTGCAACCTTCCTGTATCGCTTTGAACAAGTCGGATTAAAAAGGAATAATTCGTCTGCAAAGTTGTTTGGCCGTACAACTGCGGAGTGATCCGTATTGGAAGCAAAGTTGCTCACCCACAAGGGCAGCTTACCGACAACCGGAAGCACTTCGGTGCACTCCTGCTAGATCACTCGAAGTGCAGGATGAAGAAAATAACACTGCTGTGATATTTTGATGCAACTGTACGTTGCTTGCTGAAGAAAGCGGGGACGAAAAGCAAGTAAGTGTAAGCTGTTGTGCAGAATCAACGCT
>Ga0206692_1461950_pt1 | contig 16646 bp, 1 predicted proteins | sample M240m12015metaT_FD_159670 | JGI IMG/M metagenome (GOLD analysis project Ga0206692, IMG submission 159670) | Metatranscriptome of ammonia-oxidizing marine archaeal communities from Monterey Bay, California, United States - M2 40m 12015... | ecosystem: Environmental > Aquatic > Marine > Intertidal... | reverse complement strand
GCGCCAGCAGGCTGAGTGGGCGAATATTGAGGAGGCGGTGCATGCGCTCGACGAGACAGGCAAGGGCGACCACTACCTTGGGGAGGACAACGTGTGGGTGGCCGGCGGCGACGAATGGGAGGGCTTTGATTTGCACGAGGAGGACACGACCACCCTCGAGAGGATTGATTTCAGCCACCTCACAACGGCGCACATCCAGGCGCATGCACAGCAGCTGCGCGCTGGGTTTGTGCCCGCACCCGCCAAGGGGCCCGTTGATATCCTGCGCTTTGGCACCCGCCAATACGTCAATCTTGACATGAGCACAAATAAGGCGGCCAAGCAAGGGTTGCAGGAAGCCAAAGTAACACTCAAGTTTTACTTGGACGATCTTCAGCTGCCAAAAAACGTTCGCGAAAATATGATTGAGCTGGTGTCGCCTCGGTACAACGAGAAGACGGACGAGGTCCAATTGACCAGCGAGCGGTTTCCATCGTGCAAAATGAACAAAGAGTACCTGAAAACGCTGCTGACGAGACTGGTTAAAGAGGCCAAGGCCCTGGAAGCACACTGAAGCTCCCAAGTCTGTGTCTGGAAGGCAACGGTTTGTGCGGTCCGCCAAAGCCCCCGTGTGAGGCGGCGCCCCCTCGTCCGCTAACTGGCTGCTGAACCTTGAGGGGCCGCGGAACGCGTTCGAATCGTCTTGAAATTTTATTGTAAATTTTTGTGCCCGAAAGCTCGAAGGAAAAAAAAAAAGATGGAGACGGGTGATGAAATGACAGCCGTCGTTTCACCATCAGTGCGAGAAGTAGCAAAATTCTTGCGTGAAAAGAAAACGGAGGGAGGAAACAGCAGAAAGTTGTGTGTGTGTGTGTGTGTGTGTGTGGTGGGGTGTGTGGGGGTGGTAAAAGAAGTAAGGGTCGGGATTGTGTGGCTTAAGGCGCGCAATCGTGCAGAGTGATGCTCTTCGGGTCTATCGTGTCAGCGTCGACGGTCTCGGAAAATTTCAGGCGCAAGGTCCCCTTGGTCATGTCGATCTCGTACCCGATGACTTGGGGCCTGGTGTTGTCGGGAGTGTACGAGTCGACCCGTGCCGCCTTTTGCTGCGTAACGGGCGTGACTTGGTTGCCAGCCATGTCAGCGATGGCCGACTTTGTGAAGGAAATAAAGCTCGAGTCGCGGCTGACCGCGAGCGAGGACAGCTTCTTGATCGCGTCAAGATCCAGCTTCAGGAAGGTGATTGTAACACTGTCGGGATCCAGCGACGCGACGCTGCCGCCCGTGAGCTTAAACGTGTCAGGCTTGGTGGTCAGGCCACTCAGGATGGTGATCTCCTTCACATCGATTGAGCTCGCGTTGACCGTCTCGGAAAATTTCAGAACTAGTCTGCCGGCGTCCATGTCCAGGTCCGCCGCCGTGACCGCAGGCCCGGTTTGGTCATCCGTGTACTTTTTCACCTTCTTGGCCACCTTCGGCGTCACAAGCTTCACGCCGGCCATGTCGGCGACGAACCCATCTTTAATCTGCAAGTAAGTGTCTTCTGCGCTCGTGCAAAGCTGGGCGTTGGCTTTGATTTTGTTGGCGACAGAGTCGGGAATGACAATCTTGATCTCGGTGGCTGGCGCCGTGCTGAAGTTGCCCGAGCTAATCGTCACGCCCTTGCACGATGTGAGGTTGGAGCACGAAATAAACACAAGGCTCTGCACGTCGAGCTCGGCGGCTTGGACGGTTTCTGAGAACGAAAGGATCAGTGTCGCCGCCGCTCCATCCACCGCGTTCATGCTCAGGTCAAAATTATCGAGGACCGGCGCGATGGCGTCGGGAGTAAGAACGACGGGGGCCAAGCCTACGACGGGGACGTTTGTAAGAGACGACGAGTCTTTGAACAGAGAATTGTCGGCGGTGATGAAGCAATTGGTCGCTGTCGTGCACAATGCATCTTTTGCTTTCATGGCTTCTCGCTCGGCGTCGGAAGGCGTGTAGCTAACGATGTGCGGGTTCTTCGGGTCGAAACCGATCGTGCCGTCACCCTTAAACGTGAACGTCTGCAGCGCGGCGCGGCGGCGACTGTCCTTTCTGGACTTGAAGGTGATGGCCGTCGGGTTGAACGACTTTTTCGAGGTTATGGCTTCGCTCAGTGTGACGGTGACTTTGCCTGTGCTCTGGTCATAGGTAAATTTGACGGCGGTTGGCCTCACCTGATCTTGGTTGAAGTCGTTGGCCAGTTTTTTGTCGCTGGCGGTGAGCGGCACTACACTGTTGTCGTTTTTGTCCACAGCAAAGTCTTTTGTGCAAAGCAGCATCGTGCTAGCCTTGCCTGTGGCCAGCGTTGTGCGGTACTTGAGCTGGTTCATGTCGGCAAAGCTCAGCTTGATGGAGACAAGCTTTTCACCGTTTGCGCGGATCGCCGTCGAGGATTTAGTGAGGGTGTAATTCGACGACTGGTCTCCGTTGGTCAAGGTCAGCGCCGACACCGTGATGGCGGACTTGACGGGTTCAGACATGGTGATGTTCAATTCCATCCTGTCTATGTCTAGCAAAAACGAAACGACCTCTGGGCTTACGCCATCGCCTGCAAAGGCGCTCTGACTCACGGGCATGCCCGCAGTCGCCGAGACGCCGTTTGCCGGCTTGCTGCTCATGTCGTCAATCACGCCAGCCCCGCACGACAAGAAAGTGGTTGCTTCGGAAACCGCGAGGCCGGTGTCCTGTTTGATGGCGTTCAGGTCGGCAAACGATGCGACAAATTCGACTTTTGTCGAGTACGTAGCATTGAGCTTTGTGGTGGACGAGAGCGTGACGAAAGTCGCCGAGGACCGATTTTTGTGAGACTGAATGGTCATTTGTTTAGGGTTGATCGTGCTGGGGTTGACCGTTTCGTCAAACGTGAGCGTGATCTTGCCCGTGGTGATGCTGAGGCCAAATGCGACTAGCGTGGGCTTCGTGACGTCGCCATCGAAGCGGCGGACCGCAACAGCCTTTGTCTCTGGTTCCGTGTCAAATTTTGCCGGCAGTGTTGGGACGACGGCGTTGCCGCTGACATCCGTAACTGACTCGTTACCAAGAATCAGGTAGGTAGAGGATTTGCCCGCCGCGAGCCCACTAAGGGCCTTGATGCTGTTGATGTCGTCTGGCGACAGGGAGATCGTGACGTCTGTCGAATCTTTGGCAGAAGGTTTGCCCCCCGTAAGAATGAAACGCACCGTCTTTGAAGCCGAGGCATTGCGCACACTTTGCAGGCCAAAGTTCCCCTTCTTGGGGTCAATGGAGTTGACAGCCACCGTCTCCGAGAAGACGAGCAACATTTCTCCCTTGTTCAGATCCAAATCAAAGTTAACCAATTTCGGGCGTGTAAAGTCGTCTTTGAAGGACTTGGCAGCTATTGCTTTGTTGTCCGCCATCTCCGCGAGGACGTTTTTGTTCATGTCTTGGACGGCCTGGCCCAGCACCCGGATGTACGTGTTCTTTGCCGAGGTTGTCATGTCTTTGCCCTTGATTGCGTTGAGATCGTCGACGGTCAGGGTAATGGTAAGGTCCAGGCCGTTGGCGGTAGACGGCTTGCCTCCCGTGAGTCTGTGGCTGGCTGTCGACGGCGCTGCATTTTGCAGAACAAACTGCGAGACATTGATCGAGTTTGCTCGCACCACTTCCGAAAAGCTCATGCTGAGAACACCGCTGTCCATGTTAATTCCAAAGGCAACAACCGTAGGCGCAACGCTGTCGGCGACGTACTTGGCGACTTTGGTGGCCTTGGTGGCTTTGGCGGGGGTAACGGCGTTGTTGGCCAAGTCAACCACGAGCGAATCGGTGTACGCAATGTAGGTATGCGCAGACGGGACTGCGAACGTATCATCAATTTTCATCGCGTTCATGTCCTTGTCGTTGAGTGTGATCGTGATCGTGTCGCGATCAGCGTCGACAACAAAAGACGTGCTGCTCAGGTTGCGTGTCACGGTGCCCGCAGCGCTGCCGTTGGCGCCACTTTGCAGCGTGACCGCGTCAACTTGCACGGACGGCTTACTGACAGGCTCGCTGAAGTCCAAGGTAAGTTTGCCCTTTGTCAGGTCCAGCGTTGACGAGGTCAAAACAGGGTCTGTCGCGTCCGGGGTAACTTTGCTGGCTTGCTGGGCCTTCGTTAAGGTGAGCGCGTTGATGTTTCTGCCAAAGATGTCATCAAAAGAGCTCGATGTCATGGCCAGGAATGTGTTATTTGGCGACGTGGCGATGCTACTGTCTTCGCCGAGGGAAACGTGATCTGCACGAGAGAGTCCGATCACGACCTTAGCTGTGTCAGCCGTGCCCTTGACAGCGGAATCTGTCAGGGCGATGCCGACCTTTTCAGAACCGGACACCTGCACGCGCATGCCCTCGGACTTGAAGGTGCTCACATCAATGACCTCGTCGAATGAAAGGATCAACTCTCGGGACGCCAAGTCAAGGGTGTACGTCTGAAGATTGGCACGGACTTTATCATCTGTGTGCGCGCCCGCCTGCACGGCCTTGTCGGCGGGCACAGCTTTCGACGGAAGGTCGGTCATGTCAACGAATGCAGCAACGTCCAGGGAAAGGAAGCTGTCCGCTGCCTTGGTAAAAAGTTTTTTGTTCGACTTGAGTGCCACAATGTCCGTGGGTGCCATGGTAAGCGTGGCAGTCATAGAAGCTGCCGCACTTTCAGCGACGCTGCCGCCGGTGAGGCGCACGCTTTCGTTGCGCGACGAGCCGGACGACTGAAGCACAATTCCGGTGTAGTTGACCGCCGCCGGCTTGATGGGCTCAGTGAACGTCATTGTGATGACCGACTTTTCCAGGTCGAAGGAAAATGATGCAAACCTTGGGTCCGTTGCATCCTTCGTGTACCCGGAAGCCTTGATGGCGTCTTTCGCCAGCACCTGCGCAACCTTGTTCGGACTCCGCGCGACGTCTTTGATGAGAGCATCGGTGATGCTCACAAAGGCATCCGCAGCTCCTGTTGCAAATAGTTTCAACTTGATTTGATTCATGTCATCGTCAAGGATGCCGACCTTCACAACCGTGCCGTCCTTGCTCAGAGTGCATGCCGCACTGTCGGGGCACGCCGAGAACTTCACCGCCGGTCCGTTGGTGCTCCCGAGCAGAGTGATGGCACTGCGGATCAATGTGTCGACGTTCACTGTTTCAGAAAAAGTCAGCGCGATCTCGGCGCGATTCATGTCGAGAGTAAAACTAGCAAGCTCCGGCTGTGAGGTATCGTCCACAAACTTCATGACCTTGTAGTACCTTTGCGAGTTGGTTGCGGCGATTGGGTTTGCGGCATGGTCGGCAAACGCGCCACTGTCCATCGCCAAGTAGCAGTCGCTGCGTTGCGTGCAAAGCGCCAATTTTTTTATGCCGTTCATGTCATCTGCGTCCATCTGAATGGTGTGGATGGTTTTATCTTCCGTTTCAACGATGCTTCCCTCGGTAGTTTCGTTGGTGAGTTTGTACGACACGGACGCAGTCGACGCGGAGTCGTCGGATTTCAAAAAGATCTTGCCAATCTTCAACGACGTTCGGTCGACAACTTCGCTGAAAGACAGCACAATTCGGCCCTTGTCCAAATCAAATTGGCCAAAGCCAATGCCAACGCCAGTCTTGCTGACAAGATACGGCGCAGTGCCGTCTTTCTTGTGCGAGAGGCAGCCCAGTGCAGCGGACGGCAGGACGGCAGGCAACGCCAAGCCTGTCGTGTCGGCGATGAATTTCCCGCTGTATGTCACAAAGCAAGAGCCCTGGTTGGTGCAGGTCGGCTGGCGTTTGATCTCGTTCATGTCGTCGTCTGTGAGCAGAACGCTAATCTCTGTGCCCAGAGATGCCGCGACGCTGCCAGCTGACAGTGGGACCGAAACGGTGCCTGAGGTTTGGGTTGCGGTGTTTTGCAGGCGCAGTTGCTTCAGCGTTAGGTCGACCGACGCAGAGTCGACAGGCTCGTCAAACGTGAGCTTGAGTGTGCCCTGGTCGAGGTCGATGGCAAACCCTGTGGGCGAGGGGGGAATCAGGTCCCTTGTGAAGGTGTTGGCAAGAATGGCCTTCGACTCCGTGCTTTTGATCGCGTTGTTGTCGACATCGGTAGCGAACTTCGAGGTGAAGAGCAAGTGGGTTGTCGCTTGGGAGACGGCAATTCCTTTCAAAGAGCGCAAGTCGTTGGCGCTCTTGAGGTCAAGTGTCGCCACGATGACAGTGCTGTCCTTGCCGGATGCTTTGCCCGACAGCTTTGGCGAGACCAGCGTGCCGGCGATGTTCGATTCAGTGTCCCGCAGAGTGGCTTGCGACAGGTTGACAGATTTGACAGAAACGACCTCGTCAAACGTCATGCTGATGACGCCGCTTGTCATATTAAGGTCGTACGAGGTAATTTCGGGGGAGACATTGTCCGCGGTGTACTTTGTGACTTGCATGGCGGAGGACGTGGCCACGCCAAGGGCATAGTTCAGCGCGGGATCCTGGATGATGTCCTTTGTGATGGAGAGGAATGTTGAGGCCTTGTCTGCGGCAAAGTTGGCGTTTGCTTTGATTTGGTCCACATCGCTGTCTTCCAGCGCGATCACGACCCTGGTCGCGTCCCCGCTTGCCAAGGCAAACTTGCTCAAAGCGAGGGTGAGGGATGCGCCGCCGACTTTGGTGGCCTGGAGCGTTACTTGCTCCACGGCGAAGGTAGCCTCCGTTACTGGCTCAGAAAACACCAGCGCCAGGCTGTCGTCGGAAAAGTCGAGGTCAAACGACACGAGGTGCGGCGGAGTGACGTCAACGGTGTGCTTCGTCGGCTGCAGGGCCTTCTTGATGAGCCTAATAGGATTCTGCGCCTCATCAGAGGCGGTGCCGTCGTCCATTGCCAGTTGGGTTTTGGCCGCGGTGCGAAGCAAGCCTTCTAACTTGAGGATGTTGGAAAGATCCTTGCTACTCAACGTGACGTCAAGCATGGTTGAACTGCCCGGGTGCCGGCTGACAACTCCGGACGTCAGGCGATACGCCTTGCTGCCACCGTCAGAAAGGACCACGCCAGAAAAGTTGAACGAACTGAGGGAGATCGACTCCGAAAACTGCATCTCTAGCTTGACTGGAGGCTTCTTAGTTGGCATCAGTGCTGTGAAGCTCAGCAGAGTAGGGCTGGCTCCGTCCCGTTGGAAGTGCGAGACCTTTTGCGCTTTGGAAGCGCTGATCGCATCGATCCGGTTCCCGCGCATGTCCTTGACCGCCCCTTGCCGAACAACAATGAACGTGTCGTCTTTCTCTGAAGCGAGGTTGACCTTTGCTTTCATTTCATCCGCATCCGTCTTCTTGATGGCGATGGTCATTTTGTTGGCGTCCTTGGCGCTCTTAGTCCCGTTTGCCAGGGTATGGAACGAGATCTCGCTGCTGCCCGTGGCGTTCTGGAACGTGAGCATGCTAAGTTCTAGAGTAGACGCATCGACGGTCTCGGAAAAGTAAAGCGTCACCAGCATTTTAGTCATGTCAAGGTCAAATTTGACCAACTTTGGCGTTGCTTTGTCAGCAACGAACGCACTGGCCTGCGCTGCGAGAGCAACGAGCGTGTTGCCAGCCATGTCCACGATGGTGCCGGGCTTCACCACGACGTACGCATCTTTGACACTGGTAGTTGCCAGTTTATCGGCAGTTTTAATGTCGTTGGCGTCCGCTTCGGCAATGTCTACAACAATGACAGGCCCATCATTGGAGCTCGTGCCGCTCGCTTTCGACAGCTGGACACGCTGCGTCGCAGAGTTCATCGTGTTCTGGAGCACGATCGTTGTGACATCCAGCGCGCTTGCGTTCACAGTTTCCGTAAAAGACAGCGTGAGCGTCAAGTTGGTCATGTCGAGTGCGGCGCTGCTAAGTTCGGGCTTTCGGCTGTCAGCAGTATACGTCGACACTTGCAGCGCTCTGTCCGATGTTATCGGTTGAAGGAAGTTGGCGTTCATGTCCTTGAAGCCCCGCTTCGACACCGCGAGGTACGTCGTGTCCTTCGAGACGGCAAGCGCCGTGTTTTTCTTGATGGCGTCGGTAGTAAGCGTGGACAGCGCAAGCGTAATGCTTTCAGAGTTGGTCTGCGGCTTCGCTTTCAGCGCGAGTGCGACGAAGGGTTTGCTGGTGCTCGAGGTTGCGCGCAGCTCAAATTCGATCGCTGCTACCGTTGCCACGTTGACTGTTTCGGAGAAGTTCATGTGCACCAGACCGTTGAACAAATCCAGGTCAAAGGACCTCAGCTGCGGCGAAACCTCGTCCGCAGTGTAGTTCTTGACTGGGAGCGCACTCGCGCTCTTGATTTCTTCAACTGCATTGCCGCTAGTGTCGTCTGCAGCGCTGGGTGAGACTACGAGGTGGCATGGCAACTTGCCGGACTTCACAGGCACGCACAAGGCAGCGTTGCTCTTGATTGCATTCAGGTCGTCCCATGTCAGCGCAATTTGGATAACCGTTGAGTCGGCCGTCGACACCTTACCGCCCGACAGGGTGACATCCGGAACGGTGCCTTTGCTGATTGCATCCTGGAGTGTGAATTGCAAAGGGTCGATTTCGTCCGCGTCCATGGTCTCGTCAAACGTCAGCGTCATCACACCGGTGTGCATGTTGAGCTCGAATGCTCTGAGCTTCGCGTCGGTTTTGTCCGCGGTGTACTTCGTCGTCTTCGCCCCTTTCAGCGGCGAGACGGCGGCGAGTTTATTTCCCGTGTTGTCTGACACAAAGTCTTCAGACAGGCTCATGAAAGTGGTAGTATCCCCTGTCGCAAGGATGCGCTTGGCTTTGATCTCGTTCATGTCATCGATCGTTGGTGTGACAGTGAGCTCAGTCAGGCTTGTTTGCGTGATTTTTCCACCAGTGAGATAGTAAACCTGAGTGTTCTGCGCCAGCGTTTTGCCGGCTTGGAGACTGATCTTTTTGACGTCAACCGAAGTCATGTTGATGGTTTCGGAGAACGACAGTGTGAACAGCCCCAGTTTGTCCATATTCGCCTCGAAGTTCACAAGGCTGGGCTTGTTTGCGTCTGGTGAAAACTTCTTCACGCCGAGGTTGCCGATCGGGCAGTTGCACACGCCAAAGCACGGGTCCGGGCACACGTGCGCCTTCGGGAATGCCTCCAGTGCGTTGCCGCGCATGTCGTAGATACCTGCGGCCTCGATCGCGAGGTACGAGGTTAGGTTCGACACCGCAAGATCCAGAATGGCCTTGAGTTTATCCGTGTCCAGTTTCGTAACGTCAACGGTGATGGAGTGGTCATTTGGAGTGGAGCTCGTGGTTTCCTTTGTGAAATCGTAGCTGGTCACCGACGTGATGGTGCAAGTTGTGTTGCCTCGGGTGCTGGCCCCAACGGGGTAGGCCACCTGCGGGCTCACGGTCATCGCGCCGAACACTTTGAGTCCGTTGGTGGCTGTCGCCTTGAAGCAAGCGCCGTTCTCCAGCACGTAGGTCCCGCTGCACTTGGTACAACTCGCAGCACCCGAGCAAGTATCGCAATGCGCCGGGCATGCTTCGCAGGCTTTGTCGCTATTCGTGTCGGTGGTGCTGAAGAATGTGGCCGGGCACGCGGGCACGCAGTTGTAGCGGGTTTGGCTTTTTGTCCGCAGAAAGGAGCTGCCGGCAATGCACTCGAGGCACTTGCCACCGGTACCGCCAAAACATTCTTTGCAGCCGCCCGCGCTGCTGCACGCCTGGCAGACGTCCTTGTCATCCTTGTACACGCCTTTGCCACTGTCGTAGCACTGTTCGATGCAGGTGCCAGGGCCAGCGCTAGCGCCTGGGACAACTGCAAGCAGTGATCCAACCGCCTCGGCCGTCTTCTCGTCGGTCTCGAAAGCCTTTCCGTCGATGATCACACGAATAGTGTAACCCTCAGACCCATCACTCCATGGATCGCTGGTGTGCTTGCCCGTGGCGCTGTTGTATAAGCCTTTTGGATTTGCCCCTAACGGCTCATATGCTCCGGAGCTGCCCTTTAAGCGATATGCCCAATTGACCTGGGCCTGTGCTCCGCCGAAGACTTCAAAAAAGACCTGACCGTTTAGGTTTGGGCCTGTTGCACCGATTTTTGCCGGAACCTGATCCGGATTGAAGCTGAAGCCGTTCCCGCAGCTAGTGCACTTTTTGGGGCCAGCGCCGTTGCATGTCATGCAGGTCGGGTCGCAATACACGCATACGCCGTTTTCCGCGTGCATGCCATCGGGGCAAGTAGCGCGGCACTCGTCGGCGTTCTCCCCGAGCGAGTGCCACCCGTACGGGGCCTTGGCGAGGACTTTGCCAACTTTGCATGCGTCGCATGTGCGATCGGCAGAGCAAGAGGCGCAATCCTTGACGCACGCCTTGCACGAGGTGGGCTTTGTGTTGTGGCACCATTCCTCCATGTACTTTCCTACAGGGCACGTCTCACATGTTTTGCACTCGGAATCGCGTGTGGCGGTACACGATGTTGTCTCGTAGGAGCCCAGGGCGCACGTGGTGCACTTCTGGCACTGCGTGTCGACAGTCGCTGTGCACTTCTGGGTAAGAAATTCGCTGTCCAGGCACTTCCGGCACGGGCACGTCTGTTCGAGGTTGTTCGTGTTTTGGAGCACCATCAGCTTCGCGTTGAGCGTGTTGGTCCGCACCACTTCGGAGAAATCCATCGTGAGCGTGCCGCCATCCATCGACAGTTCCACAGACTCAAGTTTTGGCTGGGTTTTGTCCGCGACAAACCCGGTGGCCCCGATCTCTGTTACACCATTGAGGCGCGCGACGACTTTGTTCTTGTTCATATCCGTGGCGGCCCCAGCAGTGATGCTCACAAAGACCTTGTCTTTTGCCGATGCGATTTCTTTCTGCTTCAAGATGTGCATGTCAGCAAGAGAAAGCTTGATTTCGAGGACGAGGCCAGGAGACGTTGAGGTGGTCGTGCTAGTTGTCAGTTGGTGGCGAGCAGCCAAGACCGCGCCTTGCGTCTGCTGAAGCGTGATGGCCTTGGGCTCCAGCGTATTTTCGTCCATGGTCTCGTCGAAACTCAAGGTGAGGGTCTCATTGTCCATGTCAATGTCAAACTTGGTCAGCGAAGGGTTTGCGCTGTCGTCGACAAACTGAGAAACCAACATGGCGCCGCTAGACGCAATGTTAGCAATGCTGTTGGTGGCCATGTCCGCAACAAAGTCGGCGCTCAGGCTCAGGTAAGTCGAATCGGCCTGGTTGGCTAGCTTATCGGCGGCCTTGATTGCGTTCGCGTCCTTGTCCGTCAAGACGATCTCAACACGGAGGCCGTCTTTGCTCCTCGACACGTTCTTGAAACCCGTGAGTTTGTACTTGCTGCCTGCTTTGGTGATGTCCTTTTGGGACTGGAAGACGAGGCTGGTGATGTTGATTTTCGCTGTGTCTACCGGCTCGTCGAAATTTATCGTCAGAACTCGTTTGTGGAGGTTGAAAGAAAACGTGGATACGGCGGGGTCCGATCCGTCAAACGTGAACTTGGTAGCCTGCAGCGCCTTGTTGGCATTTATCGCAACGATCAGGTTCTTGCTCGTGTCCTGCATGAACTTGTCCGTGATTGACACAAACGTGGTCGCCTTCGAGTTGCAAAAGTCGGGGAGGTTTTTGATGTGATCCGCGTCAGTTTTGTCCAGTTGGATGGTGAGCGTTGCCGAATCAATCGCTTTCACGAGTTTTGACCCGGAACCCAGCACCAAAGACTCGGCTTTATCCGCACTGCTGTTGCTCATGCTGTGGAGCGTAATGCTGGCGTGGGCGTAGGAAATCCCGGCGACACTTTCGCTGAACCTCAGTTCAATCTGCCGGGCATCCATGTCCAGGTCGAATGCCTCAAGTTCAGGCGGGCCTTTGTCAGCCGCGAATGACGACGTCTGCTTGACGGCTTTGATGACCGGGTTCTTGTTGGCATCCAGGAATGCGCCCTTGTCCATGTGCAGAAACGTTGCTGCTTTGGACACTGCAAGGTCGCGAATTGATTTGATGGCGTTCAAATCATCCAGGGTAAACTTGTACTTGATGACCGTTTCGGACACCTGCGAAGGCGTGCCCCCCGAGAGCGTGCGGGTGTGCCCTTCAGTGAAGTCTTTGAGCGTCATCAGGGTCTTTGCAAAAAATACCGTTTCTGAGAAGGTCATCGTCATTTCGCCCGTATTCATGTCGATGTCAAACGACTCGAATTGTGGAGGTGTATCGTCTGCCTTCACCTCAGCCGCCTGCAAGGCTCTAGCAGCGGCTATCTGGGTCACCTTGTTTGAGCTCATATCGGTAATAAAGAACGTCTCGACGACAGCAAAGGTGTCTGCGGTCGTCGTCCCAAGGTTAAGTTTGTACTTGAGCTCGTCCAGATCGGCCTTGACCATCATAATGGTGAGGACTGTGCCTGAGTCCTTCTTCCCAAATTCTTTCTCGACAATCACACCGCCCGTCAGCGCCATGGTGGTTTTGTTCTTTGGGTTTGCGAAGGAGAAACCTGTGGCGTTGAAGGTTTTGTAGTCGACCGTTTCGCTAAAGTTCAAGCTGATCGACCCATAGTCAATGTTCACGTTGAACGAATCCAAGACAGGCGCGATTGTGTCCGCAGTGAACGCATCCACCACGACACCATCGTTGGGGACGATAGTAAGCACATTGAATTTGAACAGGTCAACGAAGACCTTGGCCGTCATCTCAATGTAGGTGTTGTTGCTGCGGGTAGCAAGGGAGCGCAGGGCTGTGATGCGGTCCAGATCGCTGTCGCCAATGTTGACAACAATCGTTCTGCCATTGGCGCTGGAGGTGCTGCTGGCCTTTGTTAACGACGCCGTCTGCGTGCCTCCGCCAGTCGATGTTGCACTGCGCAGTGTCAACTGGTCCGGCTCAAAAGATTTTGCGTCAACAGCGCCCTCGAAGTGCATCGTCAACTGCGCCGAACGCATGTTCAGGTCGAACGACTTTAACGCCACAACTTCGCGGTTGCCAAATTTTTCGGTTTGCAAGCCCTTGGTGCTGTTCGCAAGCTCAAGCCCGACCATATCTTCGATGCCTCCTCCTGCCATCAACACATACGTGGTCGCCCGGTCGGCGAACAGGGCCGTCGTCTTCAACTGAACCTGCGTCAGATCCCTGGCGTCGAAAGTCACCACGACTTGTGTCTTGTCCGTGCCCGCAACGTACTCGACCTTGCCCTCGTGCTGCAGCGTGTACTTTGTTTTTGGAGGGCTCGCGGCACCATCCTGCAGGGTGATGGATCCGAACACGATCGAGGTGTCCGTCACTGGTTCAGAGAACTCGAGAGTGATGGTGCCACGATTGGGGTCTGCATTCAAGAACTTTGTGAAAGTCGGCACCTCCTTATCCGAAGTGAAACCGTTGATCTGCAACGCCGCGTTGGCGGCCGTGACTGCGTTGTCGTTGGAAGGCAGAGGTGCCAGGTCGTTGACAAAGTCCTTGGTGATGCGGAGGTAGCAGTCTGTCACCCCCGTGCAGACCTTTGTTTTGGCCTTGATCTCGGTCAGGTCGGCGTCTTGAATGGTCACCTCCACTATCGTCGATTTGGTTTTGCTCACTTTGTCAGTGTCGCTTAGTGTCACCGACTCCGTCACTTGCTCGCTGTCCTTGCTGTTTTGCAGGGTGATTGCTTTGGGGGCAGCGCCTTGGGCATCAACAGGCTCGTCAAAGGTGAGGACAAGTTTGCCCGAGTTTGCGTCAAATGTTGCCGACTGCATGGCCGGGGGCGTGACGTCTTGCACCACCTTTTCCGCGCTGGATTCAAAGGCCGCAAACACAGGAGTGAAAGAGGCGAGCGCATTGCCGGCAGTGTCCGTGATGAATTTGCTGCCAAGCCGGATGATGCAGTAGTTTTTACCCTTACTACAGAGCTGTTCTTTAAGCTTCATTTTGTTCAGGTCCGCCGTCGTCAACATGATCACAATGGTGTGTCCTGCTTTGGACGTCGTGGTCCCGCCTTCCAGCGTAAGCTGCTTTTCCTCTGGACTCAAGATCGTGTCCCGCAGCTCCAGCTGCGTCGCGTTCATCGACGTCGGGTCAACTGGCTCGTTGAACGACAGCGTCAGCGCGCCGCTGTTGAGGTCCATCTTGACAAACTTGACCAACTCCGGGTCTTCTGTGTCTGCTTTGAACTGGTCCACCGGGTGCGCCTTGGCAACGGACACTGCGGTCACCGCAAGGCCGGACATGTCCTTGATGGCTGTGCTTTTCAGGCTGACAAAGCAGTCCACCTTGGTCAGGCAAAACTCCTCTGCCTTGATGTAGTCGACGTCGGGCTTGCCAAGCGAAAGCACCAGCTCTGTTCCATCAACGCTTTGTGTGGTCGCGACGGAGACGGCCCTGCTCTTTGTGGCGTTGGCTTTGTTCTGCAGCGTGATCCCCTTGATGTCGCGCGAGCTGATGCTGACAGTCTTGTCGAAGGTGAGCGTCATCTTTGCCAACCCATTGTCCATAGCGTACACAAAGTGCGTAAGTTGGGGGGGTGCCTTGTCCTGCGCAAAGCCATCTACAACCTGGCCCTTTGCCTTGATGCCGTTGCCGGCCATGTCCTTCACGGCGTCGTCTTCAAACTTGACCACGCACGACTTTGCCGACACGCAGAGTTTTTGGAGCCGCTTGACTTCGTTGAGCGTGGCCGTGTCCAGGCGCAAGGATAGGTCCCGGCCGTTCTTGGTGGTGATGGCCGCCTTGCGGAGGTCGACTTTCTCGCCGCCCGTATCATCCTGCAGCGTGATCTTCATCAGGGTAACGTCGCTCATCCGGATTGACTCGGAAAACTGAATGTCGAGCTCGCCCGTGGTCAGATCAAAGTCCACAGACGTTGTGGCCTCGGGCGGCGTCACGTCCCCGAGCAGAGTGTACACGCGTTCGGCCTTTGTCGCCGGGGTCGCCTGGATAGCCACGCCGTTCTGGTCGTTGATAAACTTTAGAGAGGCCGACAAGAAGGTGTTTGTCTCCTTCGTTGCGAGGCCGTCTTCGAGCCTGAGCTTCTCCATGTCACCAAAGGTCAGCGTAATCTTGATAGAGTCGAGGTCCGGGCGCGTGGAGTTCACTTCGCCGGTGAGTTTATAGACGACGTCAGATTTACTCGACGCGTTGGCCACGGACTGGATGGTCAGTTCGGCCGCCTTGACCGAGAGCGCGTCCATGGTTTCTGTGAAGTTTACGGTCAGCTCGCCCTTGTCCATATCGAGAGCGAACGATGAGATAAACCCCGAAGCGGTGTCGTTGGCGAAATTGCAGACCTGCAACGGCGTCGCCGACCCGATGCCCTCGACGGGGTTTTTGTTCATGTCTTTGACGCTCCCGCCGCCAAGCGAAAGGTACGTGTCCGATGCGGCGGTCGCCACGGCCTCGGCGATCTTGATCAGGTTGAGGTCGGCGACGGTCATCTCGATGGTGAGACTCGTCCCGTCTTTGGAAACCATCTTGCCGCCGCTGAGGGTAGTCGAGTTTGGGGCCTTGAGGTTGTTCTGTATGGTAATGCCTTTGAAATCCAGGCTGGCCGCCTCGACCGCCTCGTCAAAATCCAGCGACAGCTCGCCCTTTGCCATGTCCAGCGAGAAGCACTTGACCTTGGGGTTTGTGTTGTCCGGTTTGTGGGCGGCACGCCGCGTCGCAGCATCGATGTTGTTCTTGGCCGCGTCTTTAATCCCACTTTTTGCGATCGCGACGTAAGTGTCCGTGCTCTTTGTAGCCATGCCAGTGTCCAATTTCACGGCGTTCAGCGCCCCGGGGTCGAGCGTAATTGTGATGGACGTCCCGGCGCCTTCGTCCGACGACCCACGCGCAGCCTTGCATTTGTCGTTGAGCGCGACGTGCGTTTTCGCGTCGGACGTGGCTTGGATGCGGACGCTGCCCATCTTGAGGCTGCCCACAGCAACGGTTTCGTCAAACAGGAGCTCGAGCGTGCCGCCCTCCATGTCCAGGGAGGCGCCTTTGTAGGTTGGTGCGGTCGCATCCGCCGTGTACGCCTTCGTGCCGACTTGGCTGGGCCCGGCTGCGACGAAACTGTTTTTGTTCATGTCCTTCACCGTCGACGTCTGGAGCAGCAAGTACGTGTCGGCCGCGCCAGAGTAGAGGCTCGTTTCACTCTTGACTTGGTTCGCGTCTTTGTTCAACAGCGTTACCGTGACCTTGGTCGAATCCTCCGAGCTCACCTTGAGGGCGCCGGACAGCGTGACGGCGGGCTTGGCCGAGGAGCTGTTCGACGGGAGAAGGGTCACCGTGTTGGGCTTGAACGTGTCAGCGTCAACAGTCTCGTCAAAGGTCAGGGTGATGGCGGCCGGCCAGTCGTTCAGGCTCACCGAGTAGCCCGCCAGCTTCGGGCCTTTCTGGTCTGGGGTAAACTTGTTGGCCTTGACCCCGCTCGCATTGTCAACGCTCAGGACGGGGAGGTCGGCCATGTCGTCGATGGACCCTTTCTTCAGCGTCAAAAACGTGTTGTTCACGTTCGTCCCCAGCGCGAACCGCTTCTTGATGGCGTTGACGTCGGCATCTGACAGTTTGATCCGCACAACGTTGGGGTCTTTGTGGCAATCCGAGCTGCCGCCAACACGAACACTTGTCACTGAAATAAGGTAAAGCAGCACGAGGCTGAGTGTGTTCATGTTGAAACGTCGGGTGGCAGGTCCTTGGCTCGCGCGCACCGTGGTTGTTCGAAGGCTCGCCATCGCGTGTACAGAGGGCCCTCTGTACGGTCAAGCTACGAGGCTCCCGGT
>Ga0206692_1251341_pt1 | contig 19294 bp, 1 predicted proteins | sample M240m12015metaT_FD_159670 | JGI IMG/M metagenome (GOLD analysis project Ga0206692, IMG submission 159670) | Metatranscriptome of ammonia-oxidizing marine archaeal communities from Monterey Bay, California, United States - M2 40m 12015... | ecosystem: Environmental > Aquatic > Marine > Intertidal... | reverse complement strand
CCCGTACAACAGGATACAATCACGATACAGCGGCACAACGTACTGGCTGCGATCAAGTTGCGACCGCCTTCTTCTTGCGCCTGCGCTGTGGGGGCGCAACCACCGTTCCCTGCTCCGATACACCCTCCCCTGATTGAGGCTCCGGCTCGGGTGATCCACCGTCACTCTCTTGTGCTGGCTGAGCTGATACGTCTCCGCTGGCACTTCCTTCCGCCAACACATCGTCGGCGCTGGCATCCGGGCCGTCTTGCTTCTTCGCCGTCGTCGTCTTCTTCTTCTTCTTCTTCTTCTTTCCTTTGGTGATTTCCTTGACATCACCTGCACCGTCAGCTTCCACGAGGTCCCGTAGATGGAACGGCTCTGGTCGTTTCGGGTTGTGCAGGTCTGCCTTAACTTCCAGCGCGTGCCGCTCCTTTGCATCGCCACTCATCGTTTCGCGGAACATCTGCATCCTTTCCCAGTCGTACGAAACTGGCTCTTTGGTCGGCACGAAATGTTCGGCCTCATCCGCCTCGGCAAGAGCCCCTTGTGTACCAATGTACGTGAAAGCCCCAGACGCTTGTTCTGGCTCCACCTTCTCAATAGCCTCTACGCCGTGCAACGGTCGCACTATCCCACCCTCCATGTCTTCCGCCTCTTCGTCAGAGTCACTTGAATCTGATCCTTCGTCGTCGTACTCAGTCACAAGATTGTCGGCCCCGTCGTCGCTTGCGATGCTTGCGATGCGAGCAGCAATGCTGCCTAAGCGAGCAGCAGCACCTTTGTTGAAATCAACGCGGCTCTCGATGACCATGTTCCACCATTCCTCCACTGAATGTATCTTGCCAGCGCCTGTCTTGTTGTCTGTATGCATTACACTTTTTTCAATATGCATGAACAGCCGCTCGGCATCAGCCTCGTCCGCAGCTGACTTTTCAACGAGATGCAGCCACTCATCACAGATTCGCACTCTAGCTTCTGCAGCGTTGTACCGGCGGTTTGCTTTAGCCCGGTGTTTGGCGCACTTGGCAGCATGCTTTCGTGCAGTCTCGAGAAGCCTTTGGGATGTGGAGACGTCGACGCCCTGCGAGCCAAAAAAGTTGAGACCTTTTCCAAGCAAACCAGCTCCACCCGCAACAAGAGCGCCAGCACCTGCCTTCTCTGCAATACCGTGAATCATGTTGAGTTTCGCAACGTAGTAACGGCGATACTCATAGGCGACAGAACCAATCGCAAGCACAGCACCAAGGAGCGGTACACCGAGATTTACCATTACCAGCCCGTCTTGCAGGAAGTCGCCCCTCACACTGTTTTTGGTCTGCGGCCCGAAGTCCACTTTGTCCATCATGGCGCCAAACAGCGTCAAAAAGACGCAGAACTGCGCAAACAGATCCAGCATGTTGTTCATGGAGTCGACGTACGGATATATCTTCGTGAAGAGCAGTAAGCAGCATAATCCAATCACCATAGCTATCATCAGCTGGGCTGGAGAACCGGGTTTGAAGAATATTAGGACCCCAGACAGCAACAACTTTCTCGTGAGGTTGAAAACGCCCCACCACCACGCATGCCGTTTAAAATCTGCGTACAGGAAACCGAAAGTTCGCTGAATTTCGTAGTACTCTTCCCTTCCGCTGACCTTGTGCTTCATAATCTGCCTGAAAGCTACGGGGATGCCAATCGGGTAAATGCACATCATGATGATGGCGTACAGAAGAAAGCTCTTGTACAGGGCATTTGTGCACTCTGCTTTGTAATCGACGCGAAGAAATGAGTTGGCATCAGTATCTCGGCACGAAAATGCGTCAATAACGGTGTTCGATGTTTTCAAGTACAAGAGCGCAAGCATGAAAAACGCTCGGGACATGCAGTTTCCGCGCCAGTCGATGTCTTCGACAACACACTCTAGCTGCGTTGGTTTCACTTGTGCACGTTTGCGCTTCTTTTCTATGCCTCGTTGGCCGATTCGCCAGTGTGTAAAAATGACGACCAGTCCGACAATCGGAATTAACGTCGCGAACAAAAGTTTTGCGTAGAATGTAGCGAAGAATGTGTATGTGCACCCCCAATTTTTCATCAATATTGTTATGTCAAAGTTGAAGTGGGAGAAAATTCCCATGAACACGTTGACCTTCACAGGCCACTCGAGCTGGAATGTTGGAGCAAAGGATGTCAACAGTTGGCCAAAGTCAATCAAGATTTTTATCTTCACCATATCCTCTGGTCGCACAGCCTTCATCAGCACCATCGCACAACAGGCAAACGCAAACAGGGCTCCGAACTGAGCAAGCATGGCACCGGTACTCATTGATGGCGCGTTGCACGCAGAGCAGCCGTCACTTGCTGTACGGATCCAGTCAGCAGCACATACAGAGCACATCGCACCGCTGAACCCTTCGCGGCACTGTTTCGTGGTGTTGGTCCCGAGACACTGCTGCCACGTTAGATGCATCGGACAGCGGTACATGAAAAGGTTTTTGTAGCTCGCCCAGTAATTCGGTTTCACCTTGATTTGCTTATTGCCGTCGCAACGCGAGCAGTACGGGCACGGAAGACATTTGCCACTGTAGCTAGTGTCCTTGGGATCCGGCTGCTGATCTTTATATGATTCCTCGTCGAAGTCGTTGTCGAAGCACCCGACCTTAGCTTCCAAGCTCACGTTAAACATTTCTGGGTTGCAAATGCACTGGTAGAGAGATGAAGCGCCTCTGATACCTTCGGCTTTCAGGTCATAGTGGGTTCCGAGCCAGTCCATCGTCCCTGTCCCCGTGTAAGTGTTCAACTCGCAGTCCGTGCACGAGATGTTGTCGTTTTCTGGTTTATATTTGTTCTTCGGGCAGGGCTCACACGGCAGTATCTTAGGCGTGTCTGTACTATATCCCGCCTTGCACAGGCAACCGTCTCCCTGATCTGTCGGTGTCATCGCGCATTCAAATCGCCACTTTGCCTCCGGGTCATTAATCTTATCGGCTGCCCAGCAACAGTCAATGGCTGCAACTTGATGGATAAATGGTGAGCCGACCAGCTGCCCAACTTCATTTTGCCCTGCGGCGTCAAGTTTAGCGATCTTAACTGCGTACAACCCAATTGCTGTGCTTGTGACCGGGATATCCATGAGAACCGTGTAAGAACCATCACCCAGATCGGTCGATTGTACGCGATCTTGCCTTTGCTTCTGAAAGCGGGTGTCAGTTGCGTCAGGAGTGGATGGCATGTGATCAGTATCGATACCACACACAGACGTCGAGCAGTCCACCAGTTGGCCCTGGCCGGGAGCTCTGCCGTTCTTCCCCACCGTCTCTGCGTCGATCGCATCGCACGTCTCAACACTAGCCGCTCTATCCTCTTGCCGTTTGGCTTCTACGGCTTCTACGGCAGCTGGACCACAGCTGAGTTTGCGCACTGTCAGCCGATACAGGTCGCCACCTGCACGACTACCAGCACCTCGCCGCAGGTTGCCTGCCAGGTCCCTAGTTTGAAGCTCCAATGCGAGCGGCTGGCCGACTACACGCTTGAATGGAGGGTCGTCCTGGATGATCTGCGTCATTTCAACAGCGGTAACGCCAGGGATGACCTCCATCGATAATTCTGCTGGAGCCAGGTCTCTGATGTCTTTCGAGTCAACGACGAAGTGCATCGTGTACATGCCCGTGAGCGGCAAGGCAAGCGATAGATTCCCGAGCGGGTAGAACACGCGGCCTGCTACAATTGGCTGACGACATTCGCTGTACATACTTTCAGTAGGAATGTACTCAAGCTCGCCGTTGCCAGAACGATTGAACGCGGTGGTTTTTTCGTACGTCTCGTTTACGTAGCATGGAATTCTGACGTTCCCTGACATGCACTCCTCACGATCACAAGGACCTGTTGGCCCGGCGCCATTGACGTAGTTGACGCCTGGGGCTAAGTTGTCAGGAGTGCAGTGTGGAGGGGTAAGCCGTTGGTGGACTGAGCATCCACTTGCATTCAGAGGCGCATACGACTGAAATCTGTCCGGCCGGTCTGACGTAACGAACCAGATGAGATCGTATCCGACGACTGCTATGTCCTGAGGCACCCAGTTGGCGTTTTCATCCTGAGCCTCTAAAGTGATCTGACCCACGTCAACAAGACTGTCAGACTGTTTCTGGTACAAGCACCGCGGGTACCGATCACAGAATTCTGTCTCCGGACTGCCTGATCCAGTAGTTTCGTCATCCCCCGCCACACATGCTGGGTTGCAAAACTCAGCTTCTGCACTGTCGTCGAACTTCGGCATCATTGCAATCGCGTCTCCGTAGTAAATGAACACACGCTCCTCTGTGTAGTCGAAGCCGTTTAGCGCAATGGAAAGAAGTGCATCATGCACCCAGCCTCGTGGTGGATTAAAGCATCTCATTTCTACCTCTGAAAGGTACTCACCGATCATGATGTCTTGATCATTTTTCTCTACTGGTGCCCGACCTTGCTGCTCCTTATATTTGCATTGCATCCATGACGCAAACTCCGACTGGAATCCACATGCATACAAGTACGACACTCGGATTTGTTGTGTTGTATTTCGCGGACTGCGATCGGGACTGATCCCTGCCGTGCCATCGTCGTTGATCTCTGGGATAGAGGTCTGGCCGTAGTAGGTGAACAGCTGCTGAGTCGGAGTATACTGTTGCCCGTTGAGCGAAATTGTGACCACGCTCGCAGTGCCCACAGCCCCGGGAACCGCGCTGCAAACCATCCTGTTGCTGCACACTCCGGTGTCGTCTAGGCTGCGAGGATCTTCCGCTGCGTAGTTTTCTACTTGTGCAACATTGTTCTCCATTTGAGCTGGTGTTGGATTGCCAAGGGCACCTATGCTTGCGTACTCCTGTCGCACCTCACCGATCTGAGTTGGCTTCAGAAAACCCGGATTTGATTGTACGTCCGCCTCAGTGATCAGCGCGGTATTTGTACCTGTTGCTGGGTCGATTGTACAGTCAGGAATTTCCTTGGCTTGCACAATTACTCCAGTTGCTTCATCACCAAACCTACACGTGTAGTTTGTACCCATTTCCATGTTCATCCCTTTGATCGCTATGTCTGTGCCACCATACGAAGGTCCGATTGGTGGAGCAAGGGCGTTTGACCGTAGCTCTGGGGGAATGTAGTAGCGGAATCTGTAATTGCTACGCGTCAAGGAATCCGGCTGAAGGTTTTCTGCGTCAATGGTCACTTCAACTCTGACTCCCATGTGTTCGTAGTTGCTTGGGTTCGGTGTCTGTGGCGGAGATTTGCAGAGCAAACTATGTTCGTCAATCACAGTCACGTCCACTCTAGGCTGGGTCACCCGGCCTCCGAAGTCACACGCTGTCTCCAGGTGTTCTGTCTCATACAAATTGATACCTTCCATGCGGACTATGACATCTGTGTCTCCCGTCGACGGCCCAACTGGATCGGTCCTGCCCCAAGGACTAGTAAGCGGTGTGCCTGCCTGTCGCACTTGAACTGGAGTGTAGATGTCAACAACATCAAAGTAGCTGAAGGTTACGTCTCCCTGCTGGTAATTCTGGCAATTGAAAGAGAACTCTACTTGCAAGTGGCGGGGCGTCCCTGGGCACGGGTCGCCTAGGCCGTCAAACTGTTCCGCCTCAGGGCATCGAGGCCTGGACCTGCACTTGAGCTGCCCGTCTGCGGGGTCGTAAACAGCACCCTGGGCCTCCGTGTCGAATCCGAATCGGCAGCAGAAATTGCACCCGTGCTGATTGACTCCGATGGTCCCGTCGGATGCGATTTGCTCCTCCCCGATGAAGTGGTGGTCGACAACGCATGCATCAGCAATGTAGTCGCCTTTGAAAATGACTTCCGTGCCGCCAGTACTCGGGCCGTAGTGCATTGTTGTGTTTGCAGTCAGCGAATGCTGGCCACTTGTCAATACAACCCCTGCAATGACTGTCCGTGCGCTAACGGCCTCCTCCAGGAGCTCAACCAGATCGTCTTGATCCGGAACGTAAGTGGGGAGTCCCGTGCGTTCCTTCAAAAAAAATCGTATCATCGCTCCGCTTTCTGTTAAATCAGCAGAGAGGAAATTAACCACGTCTGTTGGGCGCAAACCAGTATCAGGGTTGGGTGGGATGTCGAACACTTGGGCAGTCATTGCAGCCTCAAACTGTGTCGCAAAAGCTGATGATGTGATTGTCTGAGCAGTACCGATTACCGACACCTTCAGCAGCACCCGTGCCATACTAGGAAGAATCGTATGAATGCTCGGTGCGTCATAGTAGTAGAACCTGGTAGCAGATGTTGACAGCTTGTTCAAGAGCGCCACAGATATGTTGGCCACGCCAGAAGCATTCGACGGCGGGGTGATGCACTCCACTTCATTCATGTCGATCCATGTTGCAGCAACTGTCGCTGACGTCTGGTCGGGCAGGGCAAACGAGCAATTGAACTCCCGATTCATGTTTGCGACTGCTATCTGCGAATCGCTGTACAGCTGCCAAATTGCATGCTTAACGCGGATTCTGGTGCCCCCGTGCACTGGGCCGACAAGTGGATTTGCTTCCACAGCGTTCGTTGTGAAAAACAGCTCGGCGTCTGAGCCGGCTAGTTCCGTTTCATTGCCAGTAGCAACCCCAGCGTCGTCCTGGTCGAACATAAACACCCTCAATTTCAGTGGGCCACCAATATTGCTAGAGTACGTCACAGAAAATGTCCCGTTTCCATTGTCTGTGCGTATTGCTCGCACGACCTCGGGGCACGAATATGGAGGCGCAAGGGAAGATCCAGGGCCTCCAACTGGTCTATGTCCATCGGTGACTGCGGCCTGGGCTGCAAGAGCCGATGTCGTCCAGCTGCTCGGCCTAGTGCCCAGCCCGCACACGGCAGTCGCGGCATCAGTCTCGACGCAAACGGGGTCGCTGGCGTCGATGCACCGCGCCCTCGGCACGCATGTTGTGTCGTCATCTACATCTGCTTCGCAGTCAGATTCAATCCATCTACATTCGGGGCATGTGCTCCGTGGAGCAACTGCGTACACATGAAACTGTACACCACGCGCGTTGTCGGTTTGGAAGTTCCCGTATCTGTCTTTGGCGACAATACTGAATGATATGTCTTCGCCTAGTCCCGCTGACAGTGGTCCACCTGCACTGGCAGCGCCTACAACCATTGACGTCGCACCAAAATATGAGGCCGGTAAGATCGTCGCCGTGTATGGACTGCGATGGATACTGCGCCCTAGTGACGCTACGCTGAGCTCGTACTGACCCGCCAACGTTGCAGTGAACGTAGCGACAAAGGTACCATTGATACACTGTCCTACTTCGCACGGCTTTGCTTCCAGACCATTCTGTCCCGCCACTTGTTCGGGTGTCAATATGGAGCAGTCTTCAGCACCGGGATTTGCCAGGCAGTGGCTTTCAAGTAACGCCGGTGCTGAGTACGCCAGGATCGGAGGATAGTAGGTCGCGGCCCCTGGAGAGGAAGGGTCAAGAGTCACTGTAAATTCAAACTGGTCGGCCCCAGCGTCAACGCCTTGCCTACGGTTCCTTGTCTTGTCAACAGATTGGACAGTGAACGAGTGAGATTCTCCAGCTACAGCGCCATCAGTCGTACAGGTTACGCATCCTATTCCAGTACATGGCGGGTCCATGCCTGAAACGAGCTGAAATTCTCTGATCGAGCTCGCCAGATTCTGTTGGGAAGATTCTTGACCCGGGAAGACCAGTTCGCCGTCACATGCACTTCCTGCGTTCTCAAGCAGCCCGCTGCCAAAAGCGAAGCAGTTCGGGGCAAAATTACCGGCTGACCGCACGTCAACACTATACGGGCTCCATCTCCACACAACAGAGTCTGACAAGTCGCACCGCATGGCATCGCTGCTTATGTAAGGAGTCTCACACTGATCTTGTAAGCTACAGTCGCCAGGCGCTGGACGAACATCACAGTCTTGGTGGCTCATAGAACCTGTGCCAGCTCCGATGTGAGCTTTATCTGTGAAAGTCTGGTCGGCATCGCCACTTCGGACCTCTAGTTGATGCCTCTTACTGTCGACCACGGTATAGTTCCCCAGATACAGACCGCCACCGAGCGGGTCAGTCGTCTTGGGGCCGAACCGAGCAGCTGGTAGGCTATCTCGTAGGGCACCACAGTCTTCCCTCGTCGTTCCATCGATACACACGAGGCTGGCATCGCCTGCTCCAGCAGCTGGATCTCTCATAACAAACTCAAACACATCATCTGTACCATCACGATTGTTCATGTACATGTCGCGAGCCTGGACATAAAAGAGTGCTATATCACCTGCTGCTGGTCGCTCAGTCCCAGCACCACTTGCGTCACAATGCCCAACAGACAGGGCAGCTGGAACGACGACAAGTTGATAAGGAGATTCATCAACGAGATTAGATTGACCCTCGAAGGTCAATAGCACGTTCATCGAGAACGTTCCAGCCTGCGTTTCAATGTACTGCCCACGATGTGTTCCTTCGTCTACGTTGACGATAACTATTTCTGTATCCGTCGAAAGCTCGGCACTGAAGCCGTCCGGACCAACGTTGAGACGGTCTCTCGCGAAATTGCCGAATTCGTCGATACCCTGGATGTAAAATAAAGTCTCGTTGCCGGCTACCGCTTGACTGAGCCCAGTGCCAGTGCATAGACTTCTTGCTGCAGAGCTTCGTGCAGGCACAACAACGACCTCCGTTGGACTTGATGACAGCGTGCGTACGTTCTCGTCGAACAGATTCACGGCTGTCGGAGATGCAAGAGTCAACATATATCGGCCAGCGATTTCGAGGGTGTACGACCCTTCGTACAAGCCTCCTCCCGACGGAAGAAGGTCGAACTCGAAGTCATCGTCGTTGTTGAACGTGCTACTCATGTCTAGGCGCGGATCGAGCGCGGTGCCACACGGGCCATGGCACGCAAGCGTGCCTTCGAACAACCCCGGGGCTGTAATGTCAGTGCGTGCATTTCCCCACCAGTCTAGACATTCAACGCTAAATTCCGCCTCCGTGCCGGCCACGGCGTCGTAAAGGCCAGAGCCAGCTGATGAACTGTTCGTGCTGACAGCCCCAGCAGAAATGGAGACAGCAAACGGCGACTGAGGGCACAAACTCAAGTCCGTGCAGGCTCCACCTATATCTATCGACACGCCGTTGGCGACGAACAGGACAGAGAGTTGAAACGTTGCAGTCGTAGCGCCACTGGGAACAATTGCTGTTGCACTGTAGAACACCGTGTACTCACCATTATTGGTGTCGTCTATCCTGTATGCAAGAATCTCGGCATCACCGCTAGCCACCTGGAGCTCGAATGTATCACCGCCAACGAGCTTTTTTGCTCCACTAGAACCGTAGGCTTTAAGCTTAAACCATTGTTCGGCGCCATTTTGCGCAACGAAGCCGACGCTTGGATTCGGCGGTTCCGCCCTTACCCATTCCCCGTCGGTTGTCGTGTCACATATCACGTTGTTGAACGGGCTACCCTGGATCGGACTGTTGCTTGAGCTCTCAGCAATTGTGATCTGGTACTCTCCTGTATCACTGGGACCCATGTATCTGACCTCAAACTTACCGTTTACGAATTCATAATCGACACACCGTTGGCCCTGGGCAGCATTATACGGGCAGTCGTCACTGCCTGTCCTGGACACAGAGCCTGTGTCCAGCGAAACTACGTCACCCAAGGTGGTATCACTTGTGATGCGAATATCAAAGGCTAAGTTGCTTCCCTCGGCTATGTTGCCAAACCTGTCGCGAGCCTCAATATCAAACCTCATTTCTTGGTCTGCGATCATGAAATTGACTCCGTTTCCTGCTGCAGTGGTATCAGCCACAGATACTTCGCTGGGTTGCACAGACTTGATAAACGGACTGCCGTCGATTGCTACACCACCAAGCGAAATGGCTATGGTGATATCACCGGCCGTCTGATCAACAGTTCGTGAGGCTCCTGGTGCAGGGATCTGGTCGTTTCCATATTCGACGGTGTACGCGAGCTGTCCGTTCACTCGATCTGTCCTTTTGGTCAAAACTGCGCACTGTCCACAGGATGCACCATCGGGTATGAACAATCTGGCGGTGAACGCGTAGTCGGCATTCAAGTCCAAGACAGGATTCGAGAACTCATCGTACACTAGAATGTCGAACTGTGTTGTGCTTCCAGCCACAAAAGACACGGTGTTGTCGACCCCTTCACCTTCGGCAGTACAGGCCGCACCAGCTGCCGGTGCGGCGGAGGTCTGAACGGTAGCGACCAACCCGGACACGTCCTGTTGATTGACCAGCACCCCGAGTACGTAGCTGGCTGCTGCGATGAATTTGTACCGGACCGTGTACGTTCCGTCGGCGTTATCAGTTGTCGATACGTCCAGCGTGGTATCGCCCGCTAGTCCATCGAACGCAGCCGTGAGACTGACTGAGTCTCCTCCTGATGTCAGGACGTTGCCAAACCGGTCGGCGAGTTGGATATCCACAGGGTAACGTACGCCGGCAACTCCATCAGTGAAGTCGTTGGCGTTTGTGGTGTACTTTGTTGTGGAATCTGCGAACGCCCGGCCTGGTGTTGGGAACACTTGAAACGGGCTTCGAGCTCCTTCGGTGCCCACTGCTTGTCCAGGTTGCCCTACATCGTGTTGTGGGTTAGACTCCAGCAATGTGATGGACAGAATGAAGGTGCCGTAGGTACGTTGCTCCATGTCGTACGTGCTGATTTCTGTGATGCTGTACACGCCGTCGTAGGAACCGTCGCCGTTGTCTACGACGATCGAGCCACCGTTGGCCACACCTGTACATGTCTGATCGTCTTGGCTGTACGTACACCCGCCAACATAGGCACATGTAGCGAAACTCTCGTGCTGGGCTGCACAAGAACCCTGTGTAACGCCGAAATCATTTGTCGTAGTCAGAATGCAGTTCGTAGTGTCGAACTCCGTTGTAATCACGACAAGCGTTGATGTACAACTGTCTGACTCGGCCACAGTGTCTGCCACCTGGTCGTTGTCGCTATCAGTGTACGTGCCTACGATGTACTCGCATGTTGCGATGCTGGCATCCACGGCTACGCACGAGCCGGGGGTGACACCGAAATCACTAGTCGATGTCAAAACGCAGTTGATGGTGTCAACAGGTGTCACGGTCGCCACTGTGGTGGATGTACAGCTGTCTACCGTAGGGCAGCTACTCGCACTAGTGTCACCCGCTGTAAGAGTGCATCCAGCAACATCTCCACAGCTGGTCTGGTTAGCAGTAAAGGTGCTGCAGTCAGTAACCCCGCCTACAGCCGGGTCAGCCGTACCGGTGCATGTAGCGGCCACAGTAAAACCACATGTTGGGATGGTTGAGCCCGTTGCCGCTATCCCGAACTTCGAGCCACCGGTTGTTCTTGCGTTGCCGTACGCATCACGACCCACAATGCGAACCGAAGTACTACTACCAGCAATTGCAGCTGTACGCCCTGGGCCGGAAACTTCGGACTGGAAAGGATGTAAGCCGGCTGCAATTACGTTGATGTTGAATACACCAGTTCCGTCAACAGCCGCGCCTGTACTAGAGATGGCATACACTGTGTAAGCTGCAACATCAACAACGGATACATCCACGTAGTAGAGCGCTTCATTGCGTGAATTCGGCCACTGGCTTGATGCCTCTAAATTACAAGCGTACGGGGTTGTGCGAGTCAGGCTGAACTCGTTTCTAGCCGCGTTTTCCTCGGGATATGCAGTCTGGCAACCTTCAGGTACGTAATTGATGCATGTGTCTTGAGCAGCATCCCCAAGGCTGGCACATCGCCTAACAAGTTCAGCATCAACTGACCCAGCATCCGGTGTCCCAGTGCACGACGGATATACAGTCGAACCAGTGCAAGCACCATTGACTGGATTCGCACGCCCAGTGCAAACACTTGAAAACGTGCAATCTCCAGTCGAGACTGCGCACGCATCTTGCGATTCGTTAAGCGTGCACGGTTGATTGTCGCCATCCGCATCGCCAGTACAGATCGGGCGCACGGTACAACCACCTGGACAGTCTGCGACTGTTGCCTCGTCACACACCGGTATCACAGGCAATGTCTCGTCACAACCTTCAGGGCAGCCCTCGAATCTTTCCTCGTCAGTGTATTCGCAAACAACATTTTCCGCAAGAGTGACTGAACACCCAGCAGGGCATCCAGAGCGAGTGTCTCCGACAGCATAAGTGAAACGGCAAAACGAGACAAGGCTGACGGTAAAACTCCACTCCGACCAGCACGAATCATCCGGGCTACATGCGTCGCTTGCTGTGCAGCAAAATTCGTAACCGCTGAGAGTGCCCCAAGTGTCAGCGGGGCACGGGTCTGTGCAGGTCGTGGTCTCAGTGCGAGGCACCCGAACTGGTTCGTTATTCAGCATTGCGGGTAGCTGATTAACGTCTTGTATAAAGAAACGCATTGCACCTGCCTCGATGCCGTCTACTAAATTGGGCCCGTACATGTAGGGTGTCTGTCCTCGTATTGTTCCTCCGTAGAAACATCTTGAGCCACTGGCAATTAGCTGCCTGTTTGAAAATGTACCAGTCGTGGCAGTTGCGTCAGTACTCCACGATTCGATCATGATGTCGATCTTGTAGTACTGCTCATTGCTGTACTCGATGCTTCCCTCTGTGCTGGTGGTGGAATACAAGTGATCACTATCTGTGCCTGGCTTCAAAAAGTAATTTACCCTGTACGTTGATGTGCCTAGCCCCCATGTCAAACTGAACGACTCGAACAGGTCCTGGTTGTAAGTCAGCACACCAGACTGGCTATCGACTGCAGCCACCGGTTCGTCGTAGTTGCACAAATCTGTCGTCCAGGTCTGGCCCGTCCCCGATTCGCAAGCTTCCCGAGTTGTGGCGTCTTCGATTACTGCCTGGCCTCCTAGACTCGCTCTATCTGGCTTCAGACAAGTCCCGATTGCGTTCGGGTCTGCAACTTTCAAGTCAGATCCTGGGGGTGCCGTGGCGTTCAATGTGTCTTCACGCCCGTCTGGACAGCCGGAGCTTTTAAGTGCACCAGCAGAAATAGCCTTACATCCCCACATCACGAAGACAATCCTGGAGTCCTTGCTCCTTCTAGGACTTCCTGTGACAGGTTGTTCGATCAAACTATTCGAGTCCTCGCGACCAAACACTAGGTCGGCTGGGCAGTTACTCTGAGAAATACAAGCGTATTCTTTTGCACGGATACTCGCTGTCACGAAGTTATCGAACGAGTCCTTAGCTGTGATGATAAACTCAGACATCTCTCCCATCTTACCGTTCGTCAGCCCGGCACCGGATGCACGACATGCTGGAGGAGAAATCTCACCTGCTGATACCACGACGTCGGCAAGGTCCTGTGTGATCTGTACTCCCGACACTGTCACGATCAGGTTGTAAACGCCAACCTTCTGAGCCACATACCGTGCACGAATTGCTGCAGCGTTATTCGGGTCCACCTCAACAACACCCACAACCGAACCTTCACCATTTGTGCCAGTTAGTCCCACCTCAAGCCCAGGAACAGTACCTGAAAGCAGATTGTCGAACTCATCGTAGGCTTCGATTCCAAAAGTCGCATTGCTCCCAGCTTGTGCATTTGTAAGGCCTTGTGATGACACGTCTAAAGTGATGCTGTCTGGGGAAATTCCTCCTGGCTGCACCGCCAACGAGAAAGGGCTTCCTCTTACCTGGTCCAAATTGTGAAAATCACCTTCTGCTGCGTCACCGGCATAAATCTCTAGCCACCTGTTCGGGTCTTCGGGAATCTGAGTCACTGACCAAGTGACACGATACACTCCTGCACCTTCATAGGTTGCCCAGTATGTATTGGGTGCCCCTGAGCTATCGTACGCTAAATCGACGGCGTATTGATCAGGGTCTTTGCGCACAAGCCAAATTCTGTCGCTGTCTTCAAGGCGGTTGTTATTGTACCGGTCTTTGGACTGAACATTAAACGAGTTCGGAAGGCCGCATGTCGCGTCTGGGAGGGGGTTTGGGGTCGTTTCGCACGAAGCTGTTTCAGCATACTGCACTGTGATGGTGCGTAGTGCTGACGCGTCAGTGGGGTCCGTAAGCGTGATCGCCGGAATTGATTGCGCGCCGAGCAATCCACTCACGAAGTATTCGCCTACACGGGTTGGCTGGTATTCTATCGTGTAGCGGCCATTTGCTCCATCGATGACAGTGACCTCGACCTCCGCGCCTTCACACGTTGGATCGGTAGGACTGGCTTGGCCCGTGCAGGTGGAGGCCATCGTGGAGGCAGTACCTGTGCAAGTTGCTGGGATTTCATCCGCTTCACCTGTGCAGCTGCCGCTAGAGTCTGTACAGCCCTCTGGGCAAGCACCCGTATTGTCCGTTGTTGCATCCAGATCACAGATTGGCGTATGCGTAGACGTCTCTGTGCATCCTGCGGGGCAGCCGTCAGTGCCATCTGTGGTTGCATCCAGGTCGCAGGTCGGGATATATTCAGGAACGTAGTCGCAACCCAGAGGGCAGTTCGTCTGGTCTGTTCCTGTGTTGGAGTTGCAGAGTGGGGTGACAGACGGGGTGTGGATGCACACGTCCGGACACCCGTCTAAATGGGTCTCGAATACGCAGTCATCATCTGGCAACGCACATGCCGTCTGGTCTGCGTTCAGCTGGCACGCGACCCCACTACCTTGCTCTCGAGGAGAGCATGTTGGCGTGACTGTCGTAAATGCACATGTGGACCCAACATCCATGCGGATATCATATCCTCCTACCGTAATTGCATTTGTGAACGCGTCAAACAAGGCGACCGTCACTGACAGCTGGTCACCGGCGATGCAGGACGATGCTATACCGTTTCCGCTGGCAGTGATGGAGTCTGTGTCTGCAGAACCGTAGGTGACTTCGACATTGAAGGGGCTCCCGTCAATAGGCGTGCCAGGTACGAAGGCACAGTTGCCACCCTCAACTGCACATGAGCGTAAATCCACCCCGAGTGAGCAAGATGTGCCAGTACCGTCGTCGTCCCCAATGCATGTGCCAGCAGTCTGGATTATCAGAACAGCTGATCCCGAAACTTCGGTGTTGTACTCGACGGTGTACGTGCCGTTGCCGTTGTCACTCACGACAAGTGGGGATGATGTTCCGGTGACCTGTAGGCTGGCAACAAATTGATCGCCCCCTGCAGCGCGGAGATTCATATATTGGTCTCTTGCGGAGACTACCACAGCGCTTGTTATGCCGGCCTGAGCTGTTGCAGTGCCTGAGCCTTCAGCAACACTTTGACTTGGATCCAGGACATCAGGAGGGATTGTCAAAAGCGAAGGACACTCTAGCAACGCACCCGTCTCCTGTCGGCACATCAAAGGCTCGCCAAGATTCGTAAGATACACTCTGTACTCGCCAGCTCTGATCAGTGTGTATCTGATTTCGATTTGGGCTTCCACGCCAGCAGATACAGCCCCGTCGAATGATTGTGATATATCCTGCCTGTCGACAACAGTCGCAACAAACGCAGCCATCTGACCGACATTTGGAACCACGGAATTGCCGAATGCGTCAGCAACAGACACAACCACAGTTCCTTCGATGCCAGCTTCAAGAAAGAAAAGTGCTGACCCGCTGGCTTCACACCGAGCAGCTGAAATGGCACCCGCAACCACGGTCACAGAGTAAGGAGAGGCCGGATAATCATCCCCGCCTTGAATACCCAGGAAAGAACCGGGGAACTCGATGCCATCTAGCGTTACTTCAATGCTGATGATCTCTGCTTTCTCCCAAGTGTATTTGCAGTAGTAGATGCCGATGTTGTAGTCTGTGCATTCGAAGGGACGACGGTCTGCGTGGCCAGAAAAGTCAGTTCCAACTACCTGGACGTTGAACCGATCGCCACCGATTCCTTTGTTCTCGTTACGATCGTCGACAGCTTGGATGCGGAATTGCTGTTCGATACCTGCGACATAGACGTGTGGAGGAGTTCCCTGACATTCTGGATTGACACCACAGTCGTATGCGTACGTGTAGATGATCGAAGCGGGGTCGGTATTCTGGGCAATGTCAATGAAAACTTCGAATGGTGACCCAGCAATGTGTACGAGACCCAGGCGCATACCAACTGAGTAAAGGCCGCTTTCCGGACAAGTATATGTAACTGAATACGTCCCGTCTTGGTTATCCACATAATAGTCTAGTTGGGCGCTGTTGACGTCTAGAACGCTACCTGCTCCGCTGAAAACCATGTTGAACGAGTCTCCACCGCGAACCTTTGCATTTCCGTAGTGGTCATATGTCATTACTGTGAAGGTCAGGATGGCTTCTTGGATACCGAATGAGGTCCCCGCACCCTCGTTCTTGCAGCTGGCAGGATCTGTTGGACCTGGCCATATACGAATCTCTAGCGGTCCTGTGCCAAGCGTTTCCCCGAGGGTAGAGACGTAAGCTACGTAGTTGCCGGCCAGAGTAGGCGTTTCTGTGTACTCGTACACCCCTTCGCCTAGTGCTGTGAGAGTCTCGTCAACTAAGCGATAGCCGTCCCACAGCTGCAAGCCCCAGTCATCACTGGAGCCACTGTGGTCATTGCCGTATCTATCTCGTGTTTGCACGGTAATATTCAACTGTCTGCCAGCGTCAACTTCAACTGCACTGGTGAAAACGCTCTGCCGCGGACTCATGGTCGCGTGATTGACGTAAAGACTGAAAGATCCGTGGCGTATCTTCGCCCCTGCTTGTCTGATGGCAATCTGATAGTGTCCCCGAACAGTTGGTGTGAAGGTGTAACGTGTTATCCCAGCATCGAGTACAGATGATTCAAACGCAAGCATACCAGGTCCATGCTGCTCTATGCTTATGTCGGCACCTGCGCCCTGTATATCTCCGCTTGAGTCTACGGTATAAACGGAAAAGGCTGCCTCTTGTCCGGCAGCTGCCTGTGACAAACCAGTGCCAGTAGCCCAGCACTGTGCAGGGTCAATTGGGGGTGGTACAGCAATGGTGAGATCGAATTCCATGACACCGTAGTTGTCTTCGGACACAGCTGCATCGAACGCACGACCATCGTCAGCGAACACGCGCACAGATGTTGATCCCACGATACCGTCCTGCGGGACTGAAACCGTTAGTTTTCGGACCTCGTCAAACCCTTCGCACGAAATGTACCGGTTGTTCAAAATTGTACTGTTGCTGGAAACAGCCCAGACAAACACTTCGCCAATGTCCGTATCTGTGTCTTCCACTCGCGTGTATATACTCTTCGTACTGCCGATGTAAGCAGTTTGTGCCGGCCCGTCCGTGAAGAACGGCAGGTCAGGTGTGTTTTCGACGTCAACTACCAGCCAGTCGTACTCGCCGTCCGCTGTTTTGAAGCTCGCTGGTGGAGCCACCCCATCCGTGATTCCAATCCGCATCACAGCCTGGCCATACATCGACTCAGACGGAGAAAATGTGACGACTCGTTGCTCGGAGCTACCCGTCATCACAATGCCAGGGCAATTCCTACTACCCAAGTCGGCTCCATGAAAACAGGGAAATATTTCTTGAGACTTCCCCGTCACCACATCCACCACCAGCTGGATGTCAGAAGCACTGGATTCTTCGTCGAATACTGCAAACTGCAACATAAAACGGTCATCTTCCATCACATGGACAAAGTATACAGCATCGTAATTGCAACTTCCATCCGGTGTGTCGTAAATGGGGTCGTAACCCTGGGCGACTGAATCAGTACAGCCAAAAACAGGTAGTTCCACGGCCAGGGTGTTGTCTCGCAAAGATGTGCGGCCGGAATAACACGGAGAAAGAGCATCAGTTGCAGCACTTGGAAGCAAACCTAGCATCATATTGAAAATGTCGTCTTTCGTTGTGCCGATGGTCAGGTCTGTGAGCTTGTAAAGCAGCACGAGCTCTTCTTGTGAGGAAGTTGCCAAAGTGGAGTCAGAAGTCAAATCGAAAGCGAACTGAAGAGTATCCTGCAAAAGGGAAGCAGCGCATGAAATGCTGTCCATCATACTGTAGCTCTGTTTCAGCGCGAGCTCGTCAGACATGCTTGCTAGCAACGTGGTTTCATTGTAAGCTTCACTTGCGTTGTAATGTGCCAAAGCGTCCATAAATCGAGCTTTGGCCCAGTCCGCGCTGATTATTGTACTCGGTGTGTCCGTGCCTTGGCTTAGCTTCTCGCCGACAGCTCTGTAAATCGCTGCTGAAGCATCGAAGTAGTCGTATGATTGTTTGGCGTAACTGACCATCTCAACTACCGATTTGACGACCTCCGTACCAATTACCATGATGTTCAGAACCATCGCGTTCGCAAGAGCAATTTTTTCGTCATCCTCTGACAACACGGCGTCAGGAAGTGCGTCGCCTAGAGAGAAGGCTGATCTGAGCGCGTCGTTTACTTGAGCCTCACTAACCCCGATATCAAGCATTGCTGTCTTGATGGTCGATAATGGACTCAGAATCAACACGTCGCCCACAGGCTGTGTTGCTTGTTGGGTGCTGTTCAACGACGGTGCGTAAAGGGGAACTGGCAACGATCGACCCGTGTTGCGATCCACGCAGCCGACGGCATCATACACAGCGGTCGTGGCATTCAGCGTGTAGGTATCCAATGTAAATTCACCATGCAGATTAGTGGTTGAGAAAGGATCGTTGTCCAGAACATCAACTAGTTCAGGGTATGCTTCAAGGACGTTTTGCATGGCTGTGCAGTTCATCCCGACTATGAAGTCCATGGTCGCAACCAGCGGCTGGGTCTGGCAAGAGCCGTCATCTAGTGTTGCGTCAGGATCAAAGTTGTACGCCAATTTGTTGCTGCAACCCCACACAGGAATTTGCGCTCTTGCCGCCATCGAGGCAAAAGCGGATGCGTTCTGCACCTTCGCTGTACACTGCTCGCTATTCCAGTCACAGTCTACACTGGTCGTGCACTCCGAGTCCACGAGTTCAGCGCACGTGTTCACCAGGTCCGCCAATTGCTGGGCAGCAATGGTAGCCTTCATGAGCTGTTGCTGCATGCAAGACGCCGCGTCCTGATCATCAGGCCGATTTTGGTCAGCGCAGGGACCATCATCGGAGTCTGCAGACATGGATGAAATCATTTGGCTTACAGCACATGCGTTCTGCTCAGCAGCCTGAATTGCGGCAGCGCTTTCTCCAAGACATGCTTCATCCATGGCATCCATCACAGATGGACCACACGCCTCGTTATCACCCGCCTGAGAGTCTACCGATGCGTCAGCCGCGTTTCCATAGAGCAAAGCTGCCAAATCTATCTCTTCGCACTGGCCTGTCTGTAGACGCCGCATTGAGGCCGCCTGCAATCGTCTACCCACACCACGAGTCGAGCCGCGCGTCGACGTCGAGCCGCGCGTCGACGTCGAGCCGCGCGTCGACGT
>Ga0206692_1275772_pt1 | contig 23112 bp, 1 predicted proteins | sample M240m12015metaT_FD_159670 | JGI IMG/M metagenome (GOLD analysis project Ga0206692, IMG submission 159670) | Metatranscriptome of ammonia-oxidizing marine archaeal communities from Monterey Bay, California, United States - M2 40m 12015... | ecosystem: Environmental > Aquatic > Marine > Intertidal... | reverse complement strand
TTTTTTTGTCATATTTCTATTGCGGTTCAAACGGACCACGAGCTCTGCTCGTTTCCTACGTTCCGCCATCGTCTTCTTCTTCTACCCCCTTCTGCCTCTCTCTCTCTTTCTCTTCCAACCTCCCTTCGCATTTTCTTGCGGCCCTTTTGCCTCGTTTTTTTTCTTCTTCATTTCCTTCTTCTCTTAGATTTACACTTCATTATCACCTGAGCCCAAGATGGCAGCATTGTACACACTGCCTTGAATGCCTTGGATGCCATCTGGGACCTCGAGATCGACGCCGTCTTCCATTTCATCTGCAGCAGCGTAGACGCCTTCGCTTGCTCCCAGCCCCTCAACCGGGATGGTGTACTGGACGCCGTTTGTGGCAGCAACCGAGACAGAAGTCTGCTCAGTTGGGACAGCGTACTCCACGTTTCCATGGTTGACGACTGCAACACCTGCATCAGCGTTGTCGTAGCTGGCTTGCTGCTCTTGAGGGATTGCATAGATCTTGCCAAAGTTTGCCACAACAGCCATGTCGGCACCAGCACCAGCACCAGCACCAGCACCAGCAAAGGAGGTCTCCTCTGTTGGGACGGCGTAAAGTGAGTCGCCGTTTGCAACGACTGCGACGTTTGCGGCACCGGTGGACTGCTCTTGCGGCACGGCGTAGATGGTGCCACCGTTGACAACCACGGCAACGTCGGCGGCGTCACCGTTGTCGTACGATTCGGACGGAGCAGCGTACGTTGGCTCTTCTTCGCCGGCAGTTGGGATTGCGTAGACCGCACCGTTGCTGCCCGTCACGTTAATGTCCGCTGGCACAACGTACGACGCATCCTCGGTCGTCGGGACGGCGTACGTAGTGCCGTTGGAACCGGACTGGAGATGGATCGCATCCTTGCTTACGAGCTGCTCGCCTTGCCCCTGGATGAACAGGTTGCCCGAAGTGTCGACCACCAAGGTCTTGCTTGTCGGCTTGCTGCCAGGCGCGTACACCGTGCTTCGGTTCGCCCTTCCCTTAGTCATGAGTTCCGATGCATCCATGTAGACGTCGTTACCGCCAGACGCGTAGATAGATTTCGCCCGCGGCTGAACAAAGACAGTTTGCGGCCGAGCTGGTTTGATCTCGCCAACGGCCATGTACATGCCGCCGCCATCGCTTGCGCTCGATTGCGTAGCTGTGAGCTGCAAGTCGTCTATGTACGTGTCCCCGCCTGCACCCCCAGCAGCCGGGGTGTAGATCAAGCCCATGCCGTCAATTTCCTTTGGAAGCGACACAATGTAGTCAGGCTCATCTTCAATGCCGGCCGTGAGCTCAAAGTTCAGCTCAGACACCATCATGTCACTCATCGTTTCAATAGCCTCAACCAAAGTCGAGCCGGCGACGGCAGTGTCCTTGACTGTCCACACGTTGGTTTCTTTGTTGAAAAGCAGCTTCTGGTGCTGCGTCTTTCCGTCCCAGATGAGCGACACCTTGAACTCGCACGGGCTCTCGGCAGACTCTCGCACAAGGAAGCAGCCATCGTTGCAGCCAGCCAGCCTGTCTTTGGCCTGCTGCCGCGAGATCGCGCCGTGCAGCCAGGCTGGACGCTTGCCGGTCGCTGAGATGGCGTGGGCTGGCGTCTGCTGTCGGCGGACGCCTTTCGTCAAGAGCGTGTTGTTGTCCAAAACGTTGTTGGCCGACGAGAGAACTTGCCTGAACGTTGCCCAGGTCTCCGCGCCAAACGCCGCAGTGCCGTTGACGTGGTAAGTGCTTCCTTGCATGGTAATGTCCAAGTGTGACGGCACGTCTCCGGTGGCCTGAACAACTGCAAGCACTTGCTGGCCGTCGTCACGTTGATACACCAAAAACAGGCCGGATTCAGCGCCGCCGTCTGCGGTGAGAATCTTGTTAGCCGTCTCCTGGTCCATGGTGCCGTGGATCCACAGCGGCGCAACGCTGTTCGGGTTCTGCGCCGCCGACGGGATGCACACTGCAGCGGTTAGCGGGCAGCTGAGGTCAACCAAGCCGTGCTTGGACGAGAGGGTGGCCACGGCTGCGTCCAGCGTCATCGGTGCATCCGGAAGCTCCTTTCCGTTCACGGTCCACGCGCCGCCAGGGCCGTTGGCACGGAGCAAGTGGTGCTCAAAGCCTTCGGAGCCTTGCATCGTGATGGCGAAGCCACTCTTGCCTTTGACTCGGAGCAAGAACGTGCCCGGAGCCGCGCCGTGGGTGCTGATGATGGATTCGGCGCCGCCACGGTTGAGCTTGGAGGTGAAGAGGTACGGCAAGCTGATGTCGGCGGCGTTGTCGTTGCCACGGATCCAGCCGTACAGGTCGGTGTCGGAGATGCCGGCGTACACGCTCTCCTCGGCGCCGACGGCGCCGTAGAGACCTTCAGGCGCCGTCACAGGCACGAGCGAGTAGATGTCGTTGCCGGCGGCTTCCATCGGGATCGAGTACATCGGGTTGGAGACGCCGGCGCCGTCCACCGAGGTCTCTTCCATTGGGATCGAGTAAGTTACGTCCTCCTCGCCGTACACAGTGTCATCTTCCATAGGCACTGCGTACTTGATGCCGGACGCAGCCATGCCGCCAGCGTACGCTGGGTTTTCAAAGCCCTTTTGCTGAACGCCGCCGTAGACAGGGTTGACCATCTGGGCAGCGTTCGATTCCCGCTGCGCCATCAACGCCGCAGAGATGCTGTTCTCGGCCCGCTTCTGCATCTCCCGCCTGTACATCAAGCCGACAAACAGAGTGATGAACAAAAACAAGAAGACTAAGCCGACTGCAAGCCCGGCGCCGTTCTTGCCAACGGCAGGCACGGCGCCAGTGTCGGTAGAGTTGAGGTTCGCCAACAGGATGCAGATGTTGTCTTGAAGGATATTTTGCGACTCTTCCGTGTACTCCAGCTCGGCGTCACAGGTCGTCATTGGAGTGCACAAGCTTCCTTCTTCGCCAAGCGGGTTGAACCAGTGCCCGCGTTCGCACGACACGATGTCGGCACGAAGCACGTTGGAGAACGCACCGCTCGAATCTTGGGCAAGCATCTGAATCTCTTGCAGTCCATCGATTTCAGCCGACAGGTCCACACTGATTGTGATTTCGAACGCGCTCGGGGTAAGGATAGACGCCTCAAAAGAGGACCACGGGTACGTGCACTCCGCCTCTTGGCAACGGCGCGCCCACTCTTGCGTTGCAAAGGACCGGGCCTGCGCGGTGTCGGCCTTGGCCGAGGTAAGGTTTGCATCTTGCGGCAAGCCTCGCTCCACAAGCGATATGTCCTCGCCTTCGAAATCAATCATCACAATTTTGAAGACGACCGTCTCGTTCAGGTAGCCAGCAAAGAACTGCGCGCCCTCCGGCATCAACTCATTGGTGTTCATGTTCACCGCAGCAATGGTTGGGTTACTTGGAGCATCTTCGATTTCGATGGTGATGTACGCAAAGGAAGTCAACTCCTCGAGGCCAAGGTGCGGTGCAAGCTTTTCAGTGACGCTGTACTTGATCTTCAAGCTGCCACTGTAAGCAAACGCCGGAGCAAACGTGAAAATGCCGTCCTCTGTAAGCGTTGCAGAGCCTGTCAAGAACTCGGATTCTTCGAGAGAGAAGGTGACTTCGTCGAGCTCGGCATCGGTAAAGTCGAGCTGGACCTCTTCCGTCTGCGTGTTTTCTTTCGTTTTCACAAAGGCATCTTGCGGTTGTGGAGGTGTGTTTGGGATTGGACCCACCAGGTGGAAGAATGCGAGGTGGAGCGCGCTGTCAAGGTTGTTGTTTTTGCCGTTGGCCTTGTCGCACAACTTGACCGACCCTTCACGGACCGTGGTGGTCGTGGTGGTCGTCGTGTTGCCCGCCATGTCTCGGTTAGGGTCAACTTCGCCTCGGCATGAGCCAACAACCTCAGTCCACATGCCAGTCTCAACATCAAAGAACGCCATCGCGTACTGCTCTTCAACGTCTTCGTCTGCGCGAACAATCGGCTTGTGGTCAACACCAATGGTGAGCGGGCAGCCGGTGCCCCCGCTTTCAAGGGCGGTGACGAACATGCTGGAATCCATGTAGGTTTCTGGCAGCGCTCGGCCACGCAAGTACCGGCTTGCGGTTGCCAAGGTAATCGTCTTTGGATTTTGAATGTACGGCGTGAACCCAATCCGCAAGTTTGTGGTGGTGTACGATGCAGCTACTTCTTGCTCTGAGAACAAGCTTGTGGCTACACGGCCTCGGCATTCCGAATTGGTTCGCATAAAGCTGACAGACACCAGCTGTGGGTTCTGCGCTGAAAGGTCGTGCTTGATTGGCGAAGAAGTTTGCGGCTCGATGAACTTGACGTTTTCCTTTGGCCCAAGGAACGTGTAAGGGACGCTGCTCATGTAAGCCTTCTCGCCGGCAGCATTTTCAGCTGCCAACGTAAAGAAGTGCCGTGCGCCACGCTGGAGCTTGAGCGCAAAGTCTGCAGGAATTTGCTCTGCAACAATGTCATGGAACGGAAGCGTTTGCTTGAGGCTTCCGTCCGTAAGCTCGCCTGGCAACAGGTCGTCTTGCGACCGTTGAGAGAAGACGTTAACGTCGTTAAACGTGACTTCCGCATTCTCGTTGGCGGAAAGCGGCACAAGCGTGAACAGCTCTTGGCCTGCAGCCCCAAGCTCGTCGTCAGGATCGTACGGCGTTGTACCCAGGGCGACCTGATAGTTGCGGATGCCAGATTCCCCGTCGATAGCTCCGCCAAACTTGACCCCGATAGGCACGTCGTCGCGGTACGAAAGGGCGCCGCCATCAAACTCTTCGTCTGGTGCAAGCGGGTCAACAAAAGCGTTTTCCATGTCAGGGCCAGTGGCATCGACTCGGATGCAAGCCCGTGGGGTCTTGGATTCTTGGTAAAGCCCAGCACCGTTGTAAGCACGCACAGCAACGCAGTAGTACCCGAGGTGCTGTAACGCAAGGTCGCGCTCAATGGCAGAATTGTTGAGACCGATCGAGGTCCACGGCAAGATGTTGCTCTGTGCAGTACGGTCCCCGAGCGTCCACCGATACTCTGCAACGCCGCTCTCTTCGTCGACGGCTAACCATTGCGCCCCAAGAGCAGTGGTGGAAGATTGCCAGGCCGAGCTCAAGCCAAGCGGCAAGCCCATGACCATGATCATGTTATCTGGATTGAACATCTCTGGCTCCTTGCCGCACCTATCTGCAGAATCGTGGTACCGTCCAACCTCTGCGGCTTCCGCAAGCGAAGCGTCGTCTTCAAGCTTGTTGCACGAGGCGTTGACGGCGGGCGCAAACTGCGGCGGAGTAGCATCCATCATGATTCCTTCCGAGGTGGAGTACGCCGTCTTGCCAGATCCTGTGACGGCTCGGACGGACAAGTAGTAGATGGACGGTTTGAACATCTTATCTGGCATGCCCGTGAGCGGGTTGCCTTGAATGATGTCAGGTTTGGAACCGTTGACAAGCATGTCGAACTGCTCTTGCGAGATGCCGAGCGACTGGGCAGAGTCGGTGAAAGTAATCAGCTCTGGATCCGGATCGACCCAGTTGCCGAGCTTTAGATCGAGCTCATCGACCTCAAAGATGACGTTGCGAAGCTCTGCAGCATCAGCACTTTCGGCAAGCGCGCAGCTGCCAGACGGGTCACCGTCGCCACCGTCGCACTTGTTGATACACGGCCGGTCTTGCTGGGTGACGACGTCTTTGTTGCCTTCGTCGCTCCACGACATGTAGCTAGACTCGATAGACGTGTCAATCTCAGCGTAATCCTTGACATCGTTGCCGTGCATCACAGTGCCGACAGCCACTTCCCACGTTACTGGACTGCTGAAGTGGTGCCACGCAACATCATGCTGGCACGACTGCGGGCTACTTGCCAACGACACGGAGATCTTTTCAAAGTGCGTCACGTCAGACCACGCGTCCAGCGGGTTGGCGGTGTCTACATCTGGAATGGCATCGCCAGCAAACTGCCTGTGGAGCACAAGCGATGACCGGCCTCCCAGTGGCAGCTCAGGCACGTTGACCAATTCTCCGACAGCCTTGCCGTCAACCTTCAGGATCAACGTCCAAACAGGCAAACCTGCACCCTGAGCTTTGTCGTACACAAGCGAAAACGTGTGCGATTCTTTCGATGCATCAAAGCTGAGGTCGAGCCAAAGATAGTCTGGTTCTTTTTTGTCGTCCTTGAATCGAGCCCAGAGGAGCACCGTCGAGACCGGCATGCAGCCAAACTCTTCGCTTGCGCGGCAGAAGCCTGCGCACTGCGTCAAGTTTGTGATGGACGTGCACTCTTCCTCGGTGCTTCGCGAGTGCAATTGCAGGCCAAAAGAGTTGAGGACACCCAAACGAATTCCAAACGAAGCATTTCCTTTATCGCCAGTTGCGTTTGTGTCAATCTTAACGTCCACAGCCGGCAAATTCGCAGAAGCGTCTTCGCCAAAGGTCGTGTTCTTTTCACCCCCCGTTGCACTGGTCATGTCAACGTAAGTAGAATCTGGCGATTCCATGTTTGTGGCAAAGTCCTGGTCTGCTAGGACTGAAGGGCCAGCACGGGTAAAATCTTTATCAAGACCAATAAGACGAAGGTCGTCAAGCGAGTCGCTTGCCGTCACTTCGGCTGGACGTTGAGAAACAAAGAGGATGCTTGCAACGGCGTCTTTCTGGCCACCAAGCGTAAGTTCAAAGTCATGGACAGAGCCTGCATACAAGCCAGAATCGGCGATGGCAGCGCCAGAGGTCATCCGCACTTTACGGATGTCCCGCTTCAAAGCAAGGCCCAGACCCCTCCGCGACGAATCAATGTTTGAAGCGGCGTAATGCATGCCCTCACGGATTTGGTCGTCTCCGAACGTGTCCCATCCGTCTGGGTACACGATGTCCCGGCCGTAGCCACGGTCAACAACAAACTCGCTGACATCTTTCGGACAATCAAGCCGATCGGCCTCGAGGACGTGCAGGAGGTTGCCTTGCAAGTAGTTGAGGCTGGTTGCGTAAGGCTGTTCCTGGTACCGCGTGATACCTGTGCGCACGATTCCGCTTTCAGGTTCGTCAAAATCAAAGTAGATTGGGACGGTGACGTTACGGGTCGTCATGCCAACACGGTTTCGTGCAGCAAATACGACAAAGTAGCTCTTGTTGCCGTCCAACTGCAGCTCGGAAAACTGGTACGATGTTTCGTTGTTTGCAACAAAGGTAAGCGTGTCTGGATCAGGAGTCGGTGAGCATTCTTCCGGCTTTCCTTCAACGAGAGCAACGCCAAAGTCTTCAATGCCAGACTCTGGGTCGTGCCAGCCATCCCAGGAGATCGAGAACGTTTCAGAAGATGGCACGTACGCAACATCTTTGCCTTCGGACCCTACAACCTCCAGGGAGCCAGATACTGGCGGCGTGAGGTCAATGACGATAGGGTTGCTCTGAGCCGTGTTGGAGACGCCGGCTTCGTTGGTAGCTCGGATGCTGACAAAGTACCGGCCGCCCGTTCCGAGCTCAAGCCCTTCAAGTTGGAGACCAATGGTGCCTTCAGACGAGACGTACTCAATGTCGTTGACAGTTTGCACAAGCCGTTGGCCGGTACCTGCAAAAGTACCTTCGATGCACGTGTCATAGCCTGGGCACCTAAAGGCCCCCAAGCAGACGCACGTGTAATCCATCACGCTGAAATCCACGACTTCGCTGTTGAAAGTCGACTGTCGGACCTGGGAGCCGATTGCAACTTCGTAGAACATGCTGCCAGTGCTTTCCGGCGTCGCAAAGCCTTCAAACGCAGCTTCGATTTCATTCAGCTCGGTCTGGAAAGGCGGCGCCGAAACACGGCCTGGGATGATTGGCAAGCCGTAGCCAATGACGATACCGTTTGAAGATCCGGACACTTCCGATTCAACCACCGACAACGATGTTACGGTTGCGTAGTAAGTGACGGCACGCGGCGTAAGCCGGAGGTCTTCAACCTTGACCTTGTCGTCCATGCCGACTGATCGTGGCCGGACGACGTTTCCTCGGTAACCATCCTGGCACCGGGCAGTCTTTGGGAAGTTGATGCAGATTTCGCTTGTTGGGTCCGTTGGGTCGTTGCTGTCTCCAAACTCGACCGAAAAGTCCTTGATTCGGTCCAGGGAGATGCCAGCATCGTTGGTGCCAAAGCTGTCCCAGCTCGACGCGAGGAAGTAAGGCGACGCCTGCACAGACTTGTCCGCAAACCACCTGTCGCCGTCGTACACGACGCCCGGCCGGAGGAGCGCAGTGTCGACTCGAACGCCATCGCTTTGCGCAAGCCGTACGTGGCCCAACGAGTCGGTGGCCTTGACAACAGCGTAGTAAAGCTCTCCATCTTCAAGCTCAAGGCTGTCGCTTGAAGCGCCTTGGAAGCGAAGGTCGGATCCGGATCGGCAGACTTGCTTGCCCGTCTCTGGGTCAGGAAGCATGGTGCAGACCTTTTCAAAGTCTTGGAGCACGTCGCCACGGAAGCTGTAAATCGCCCATTCGTACGAAACGATCGGGCAAGGGTTGTGGAACTCCCAGTGTACGTCGATCGTGCTTTGCGACAGTTGCCATGCCAAGTCGCCAACGTTGGCGCCGTCGTACACATGAGCTTCGTGCGATGGCGCCGCAATGGCCAAGCCGTTGGAAACGGCGGTCGACTTGAGCCCAGCACCGTTGGTTGCTTCAACAAGAACGTACAACGTTTCTCCTGGGAGAACGGTTCGGTCAAAGTCTGTAATCACAAGCTCATCAATGCCGCCAACCGTCATCAGCGCCTTGACTCCCGTGCTGCCACGGGTCGCACCGACGCCGACGCGGTAGCTGACAACGCTGCTCTCGTTGTCCGCAAAGCCTTCCCAGGCCACAGAAACCTGCGATCGCGAAAGCTGGCATCTTGGCTGCGCTTCCGAATCGTCTCGCCGGCTCTTGCCCGAGATTGTTGCAATCTCAGGAAGGACGGTGACCGTTCCGATAGTCGGAGGCGAATTGTCCACCATGATGCCCGTGCTGGCTGCAGTGGTCATCTCAACGCCGTTCTTGGCAGTGATGGTGAAAACGTACTTTGCGTTTGGGCCGTCCAGGTCTTGAAGAGCCGGGACGTGCACGTTTTCACTCCTGAACGTAAACTCGCCAATTTGTGCATCCACTTCTTCCTCAATCAAGAGCTTCTCTTGTGCGCCGACTGCCGCGCTGACAGTGACGGTGTACGAGACGATGCTGCTCTCCTTGTCCTGAAACCCAGTCCAGGTGCAAGTCAACGGCGCGCCAGTCTGAACGCCCGACGGGCAAGACACCAAGCCCTGTGCAGGTGCAGTGTCGTCCGACACAAGGCTGTTTGACGATACCGGTTTGTTTTGGATGCCGGCAGTGTTTTCGCCAACGACTGAAAGGTAGGTGGACCGCCCGCCAGTGAGACTCTTCGCCAAGATCATTGCCGCAAAGTCAGTGGTCGTGCTGTCAACCGTCCACGCCGCCTGGACGTCGTCCATGCCAGGCGCAGACCCAAGCTGGAGGGTAACCTCCTTGACCTGGGATTCAGGGTCGGAAACGTCCCAGCTGCCGTCGACCGCAGTCTTGTCAAGCTGGTATTCAGGGATCCGACGTTCACGTTGGTCCGCAGCGGCTGCAAGGCCGAGAGTGACCGACTTGACCAGTGGGGCGGTGTTGTCAATCAAGATGCCATCGCTGGTTGCTTCCAAGAAGTTGCCGCAGCCCGTTTCTGCCCGAAGCGTGACAAAGACGAGGTCGCCTGGCGCGAGTGGAACTGGAACCTGTGCTGTACCAGTACCTTCGTCGGTAAGCACAATGCCGTAAGAGTTGAAATCACGGAGCTCGATGCCAAAAGGACCGTAGCCGACAGCGAATTCGTACGAGACGAGGCCGCACCGAGCGGATGCAAACGAGTGCCAGTTGAACGAAATCACGTTCAAGTTTGACTGCGTGTCAAGGTCTACTCCAGCAACAGCGCCCTCAAGAACTTCGCCAACGACGTCCGCTTGAACGACGCGGATCTTGTGCGAGCACTTTGCATCAGACTCCCACCCGGCACCGTCGATAGCGACGACGCAGAGCACGTAGATCTGCCCTTCTTGAAGCCCAGAAACAGGGACAAACGCGTTGGATTGATCGTTTCGGATAGTGTCCAAGTGGTGGTCAGGGGTTGTCTCCAGCTCGAGCGGGATGGTTGCGGTTGAGACAACAGCGCCGCCGTTTTGCTTCTTGATTGAGACGTGGTACTCAATGATGCCACTCGCGTCGTCCGTTGCAGTCCAGTGCGCTGGGATGCCGTCAGCGTCGTCTGCAATCTCAACAAACTCGCTGTCAACCAACTCTGACGACTCCATCACGTTCTGAGTGCCGACGGTGACGTCGTGAACACTTGGCTTGTTTGCGTCGAGCATTGCGCTGTTGGTTTTGAAACCAACGTGTCGGGTGGCGCCGTTGACGGCGACAATGTCGGCAACGTACAGCTTTCCGCTTGACAAGGCCAAGTTCGTTGCAGTTCCAGAAACGTCTTTGCCGGCTCGCTTCCACGATTGGCCGTCCTTAGGGTACACTTGCGTGTACACATTTGGCGCAGTCACTTCGTAGATCTTCCATTCGTAATGGTCGATGCCAGATTCTGGATCGGTGAAAAGCCAGTTGGCCGAGAACTCGCTTGTAGACTTGAAGAATTTCAAGCTCTTGGTGGTGTCGAGGCCGATGTTTACGTGCGTGAGCTTTGGTGGGGTTAAGTCCACAGTCACGCCGCTGCTTGCAACAATGGTAGAATCGTGAGCGCCGTTCATGGCCCGGACGGTGACCTTGTACGTGTAGCCGTGCTCAATGTTAAAGTCGTGACGCTCAAAGTCCTCGACCTCGCACTTTTCAGGCTTTTCGTGCGCAAAGAACCCGGAGCCGTCGCCGCAATGCACGGCAGTTTCCAAGAAGAGGGCGTCTGGATCCTCCATGGACCCAATAGATACGTAGTACTCGACGACGCGGCTTTCCGGATCTTTGAATCCATCCCAAACAGACTTGATAACGTGGCCTTCAAAGGTAAAGTCGAGGTCGTTTGCTGCGTCGTCGCCGTCGGTGACGACGCCTGCTGTCGGCGGAGTCTTGTCAATACGGACCCCGTCAGAGTGGACCATCGTTCGCAACGGGATGTGGGCGTGGTTCACTGCCCAGATCGTGGCAAAGTACTTTGTCTTGTGCGTCAGATCAGCAGGCGCGCATGCGGAGAACACTTTCCCAGTTGCTGCCTGGTTGCCCACGGCATCGCACCGGCCCTTGTCGTTCGCAGTGTTGGTTCCGATGCACCATTCGTACCGGTCAATTCCTGATTGCGGATCAACAAAGCCATCCCAGTTGATGCAGGCTTGGCCGTCTCGGGTGCTTTCAAAATACATGTCGTGCCCTTCGTACCGGCCATCGTTCAGCTCGCCTGGCACAGGCGGCGACGTGTCGATCATAAAGACATTGGCGCCTGGGTAGATCGAGATCAACCCAACGTTGTTGACCGACGAAATTCGGACCCACACGTACACACCTTCTTCCAAATCTAAGTCGTTAGGGAGTTGGTACTTGAGACGACGAAGCACTATCGAGTCGTCTTCTTTGTAAGTCGTAGAGCACTCTTGGCTGTACCGGACACGGTCTGGGTGATCCTGAGGAAGCTTTTGCCCGACGCACATGCTCTGCCATTTCAAGAAGAGCGCGTCGTGCCGGCTGCGTCCGAGGGCAAGCCGAACAGCACGAATGTGCGATTCAGGGTCGCTGATGTTGTAGCCGGCCTTGATGATGCCTTTGACATCGTTGTAGACAACGTTGTCAACAGAGTTGACGAGCGGAGCCGTGGTATCGATGATCAATGGCGTGGTGTGGCACACGGTGGAGACCAACGAGCCGCCAAAGATGGCCTTGTTCAAGCCCTGGACTGTTGCAAAATATTCGCCGTCCGGAAGCTCGATTGGGTACGCAATGCCTTGATGCGTCCAATCTTCCTCGCCGAAGTGGTGCACGTGCGGATCTTCGTATGAGTACACATCAGTGTCGCATGCGTTGCTGCCAACACCAAACACCATCTTGTACAAGCCAGATTCTGGATCTCGCCATCCGTTGAAGTGCACCGGGAAGTAGGTGTTGCTTCTCGAGTACCGAGTATCGTACAGTGGGTCGACGCCGTTCAGCACGGCAATACTGTTCGGGCCGTCGATCTGGAACGCGTGATTCTCCTTAAACGTCGGGTGGTAGCATCTCTGGAAGGCGCTGGCGACGCAGACGTCCGCCAAAATGGTCTTGAGGACTGCGTTTCTTACCTTGCCCGTCTTTGGCGGCCGAAGGTCTACAGACATTGGCGGGCTTTCCGCGTAGTACTGGTAGCCGAGCTTGTTGCGCGCCCGCATCGTAAAGTAGTAGACACCGCTGTGCGACAACGCAAGGTCGTTCACTTCGACCGTCCCGAACTCCTCGTGGACGTTGATGGTCGCTTCTCGGACGTAAAACTTGTAGTCGTGAACAACGAAGAGCCGAGCACTTTCTTGGTGCGTCGGCGCGTGAGTGATTCGATGAAGTTTGCATTCCTGGTACTGCTCACTGTAATCGAAACTGTGGCAGCCCAATCCAGCAACGACGTCGACGCATTGCTTGGCGCACTGGTTGAGAGTCACCCCCTTGAGAACTTCGAGCGGCCCTTCAACTCGTTCAGCGAGCACAAGTGGATCTTCTTCTCCGCCAGAATCTGTGCTGCCTGCGCCATCAGCATCGCCGCCAGCATCGTCGCCGCCCGCACCTTCGTCGGCACCTTCGCCGGCACCTTCGCCCTCAACCGCCGCAGCTTCATCGATGATCGGGAAGTAAACCAACCTGCCTTCGATCGCTTCTTGGAAGAAGTGGATGGGTTCGGGATCGTCGTTTGTTGCGTTTGGCGTAAATGCCAGGTTTTCGATGCTCGTCCACGGCAAGACGTCTCCACGCCGAGGCCCAGTTCCGATGGAGTACTGAAGCAGCGTCAATTCGGAATCGTCAATCACCGTGTAGCTAAACTTCATCATCGACGAATGGCTCGACAACGGGTACACATCCTCAATCTCAATGTATGGATCTGTAACATCGTACGACGGCAGCGTGCAGAGCACGGTGCCTTCGTCGCCAGCATCGTTCTTCAGCGTTGCAGAAAAGAACAGCGGCATGCCAATCGACTTTGCGGCCCAGTGCGGGAGTTCAAAGGAAAACACCTCGGAACCGCCCGAGGACTTCGTGAGGATTGGTTTGTCTTTGGCAATGTCCGTGCCACCTTCGTAAGTACCGACAGAGTACAAGATTTCAACTACCTTGGATTCTGCTTCTGGATAAATCGTGTTGAGCGTAAGCTTGACAGCTGGCTGGTCCACAGCCCGCTTTCTGAGCTGCTTGACCTCGCAGCCGGCCAGTTTCGCCTTGGAGGCTTCGTCTTCTTCGAGCGGTGGATCGTCTGGTTGCGGATCTTTCCAGCCCGGCGCAATCTCTGGCGCCGCCTCGAACTCGGAATTTCGAACGTCTTCGCAACGTTGGTTGCCAATGTAACAATTTTGTTTAGGCTGAAACATGGGCGGCTCGTTTGCTCGGGGCCACTCCACTTTGCCGTCCCCTGTGTCGCAAACGCTGTCCCAATCTGCAACACGGCAGTTCTTGACAGGAGTTGTCTGGTCCACGAGATCCCCAAGAGGCTGGTACCGCTTCGACGTGTCCGGCAAAAATGAAGGTCGGCCAAAGTTTGGACGAGTTGGGTCCTTTTCCTTTTCGCAATTCCGCCAGAGCTCCTTGTCGATCGAGCCCGTCGACCACTTCCAGACTACTGCAGAGATGAGCGTCTTGGTCCAACACTTCCACAAGCAAATTCGGATCCGGAGGAATATCTCAAGCGATGCCTGGAGTGGGATGCACTTCAGGTCCGAGCCGTGGCAGATATCAAGCGGCCATTTTGAAAACGTGGTGGTTGCAAACGTTGGCAAATTTGTCTCGAGAAGCGTCGCAACCAACCGGAGGCCGGCTTGAAGTGGGCCCAGCGAGAGTGCGACGTAGAGGAAGCCTTCTGCACCGGCCCACGGCTGGAGCCAGATCGTTGCCTTCAGAGAGAAGAGGCAGAGCCCAATTTCCAGGAACGAGCCGACGCCTCCGCCAATGCCGACGCCGCCGCCAATGGACAGAGGGCCAATGGGGATTGGTTTCAGATCCCAGCTCCAGAACTCTTCTCGGATGGCTGGCAATGTGAACCGTCCGGCCATGCACAAGTCAAACGGCTCGTCAAACTCGGTGCCGGCGACGTTGGCGCCCCAGATCATGCCTTTAAAGTTAGCGAGGATGACGTCCCTGACAGTTGCCCGAATCTGGGCAAGGTCCGTCGTGTACGAGTACAACCCGTGCGCGATCAACTGCGTGTCTACCATTGACAGAGACATGGCTTCAACGTCAGAAGGTGCCCGCGTTCGATCGCCGTCGCACATTGCTTTGAAGTCGAAAGGAAGACCTTTGTAGATGAGTTGGTCCATCACCACTTTACCAGAATCCCGTTCGGACAGCGTGACAAAGGCATTGAGCGATGCGCCAGATGCTTCCGTCCCTTTTTTGCCTTCAACGCCCCCGACTTGCTCGATGCGGAGGTCTACCTGGAAGTTGGAAAGCAGCTTGATCTTTTCAAGCGAGATGGAAATGATTTGCAAGCCCTTTTCGCCTGCGGTGATGGAGACCTCCTGGTAAAGGTCCACAGCTTCGTCGTCGTCGCCTTCGTCGTCAATCTCAATGCTGGCAACAATCTTAAAGTTGCCTGCCCCGGCGTCGCACTCGCCCGTTTCCTCATCGGCAATGCCAACACCTTTAACCTCGACCTTGATGATCTTGGATGCAAAGATGTAGTTGATGGGGACGTGGCAGCTCACACCCATGCACATCGGCATGATTCGGCAGCAGTTCTTCGTCTTGGAGCGAATGGCGTTGTGCAATTCGGCGCACGCACCGCCTTGCTTCGCGGCATGATCTTCTGAAAGTCGCGCCTCGAGTTCATCGATGGTGCCCTCTACAGCAAGGCCGCGTCCCATAGCGACTGCACGAAGGCGCGTCGCATCCGGCTCGCCGATCAAGGAGCACTCCGTTGCCTTGAAGGCTTTATCGAGCTTGTCTTCAATCTCGTTCAGCTGCGCGAAAACGCCGTCGCCCGGCTCGATAAAGCTTTCGCCTTCGTCGTTTGGTTTGGTGGCGCGCAAGAGCATCTCACGCGTCTCCGCAAACGTCATCTTCATGACAACATCGTTGTCAGCAGAGTAGTACGGGTTGTCGCCAGCGCCGCCGCCGGTAACCTCCCATTGCCAGCCGCCTTCAAACTTCCAGAGCTTGGTCGGCATGGCGTTCAGCACCTTGTCGCCCAAAGTCTGCGTTGATGGGTTGGACGCGACTTCGTTCTCTTTGTCTTCGCCAAACGCCCACATCTTGTGCTTCGTCTCGTAATCGACCAAGCCAGTTTGAGGAATCTTCACAAGCTTCTGGAAAGCTTTCACAGTTTCGTGGTAAGCCGCATCCAGTTCGTTGCCTTTCTTCTTGCCAAGCGTTTGCTTGGCGCCAATGTTGTTGCACATAAAGTAAATCTTGTGCTCCAACACAGTGTTCAAAGGATGCTTTGTGTTGGGTTTCATGCACTCGTATTCTGGTTCTTCCTCCTCGTCTGCGCCAATCGAGTAGTCGGTGCCTCGGCAGTTTTGGTCAGGCTTGCCAGCCTTCCAGGCCTTCATCTTGGCAATCAAGGCAGCGTCAACCACGCCGTCGACAGGGGTCGTGCAAATGTGGTGCTGGAATGCACGGACACCTTGCGTTGTCTGCTGGTCTGGAATTCCGTCCATCGGGTGAGATGCAAGAAAGCCGTTGCAGACCAACCATCGTTGGTAGTCTGCAAGGCCCTCGAGCTTAAACTTCTTGTTCTTCGGGCACTTAAAGTCTTTCTCGCCATCCTCCCGTCGCACTCTTGCCACTGCAGTCGAACGACGCCGACGGCCGCCTTCAAGCGCTTCGGCACACGCGCTGAGCTTCTTCGAATCTGCCGAACGCATCTTACCCTGAGTTTGCGGGCCGACGATGCCGTCTGCAGGGAGGTTAAAGCATTCCTGGAAGGCAACAACTGATGCTACAACCTGATCGTTCATTCCGCCGTCAAGCGGGCCCGAACGGTACATGCCGTTGCACTTCAAGTATACCTGGATCTCAAAATCAGAGTCAAGCCCTGCCACGTTGTTGTCAACGCACCGGAGGGCTGTTCCTGAAGGATTGCCCGACACTTTGACTGTGACGCGTTCGGATTGGCACTTGGTGTAGCACGTTGTTGCCAACCCTGCGTTATCGCCGTTTTCGACCGCCTGAACCGCAACCGACGAATCGGATTGGCCAGCCAGAATCTCGCCTGCCATTTGCTTGATGACTGGCTTCATGCCTTCGTTCAACCGCTGCCGCGATGCTTCTCGAGCTTGCGACTTTGTAAGCCCCTTTCCTCCACTGCCAGGAAGGCATTGGGTCGACAGCATGCCAAGGTTCCAGCAGCCTCCCTTGTCTTGCTCGCAGCCGATCCCCTTCAAGATCAAACACTTCATCACATCGACAATCAAGTTTGAGCCGTCGCCCAGCACAGCAGCGTAGACGATCTGAATGATGATCATCAAACCGAAGCTGATGTACTCTGTCAAGCAGTCCTGCCACTCGGGTTCGTACAACAAGGATGTGTCTTGCTGAAACAAGTTGAAACCATATTTGGTGACAAGCACGGTTAAAGATGTAGCAAAGTCGGAAATCTTTTCGATCAAGAAGTCGCCAACGTACTCTTCCAGGACAGCTTTACCAAGCATCTTCATTGGCTTTGCAGCTTCGTTGGTTGCGTGCCACAAGTACTTTGCAAAGTATCGGCCGACACCCCCGGCGGAGCCGACTGCGCCAATAGCGCCCATGCCTGTGATAGGGTTGCTGAGTATCAGCATCATGATCCCGGTAACAACTGCTTCGCCTGCAACAGTCACGACGTTCTTCCAAATCGTGCACTTGTTGGCTTTGTAGTAGCCTTGCAAGTTTGTAATTGCCACCTTTGAACGAATCAGGGTGCACTTCACTGCCTCCCACCCTGACGGCTGGACCTGCGCTTCAAATTTTTTGACGGCAATGGCCGCCGGCGAGCAGCTTGGCCAGAGTCCAGCGACATCGGACTGACGCGATGGGCTCATTGGAAGAACCTTGTTCCGGAAGAAGGTGTCCATCCACTCAATGGCTTCCTTCAACTTGTATCCATTCTTTGTCGGAAAGAGTTCGTCGTAAGAGTCCAAGAGCTGCTTTTGGAAGTGGTCCAGCATCTCCTTAATCAAGCCTTGCGCCACTTGCGACCCAGCAGAGCCCGCCTCCTTTTCTTCCCAATTTTTACGGAGTTCCTCGTCCATGCAATGAGCAGAATAGAACATTTCAATGCGGCCTTGCGCGTCACGTTTGACGTGCGCGAGCCGGAACGACGAGGCAATCATAAAGGCGATTTTACCAACCGCCTGGAAAGCCAGCTGCTTGCATTTGAATTTCTTCGTGAAGATGAGGTTGCTGAAAGTCGTGGTGTCAGCACACTTCTCAAAGGAGAGCGCGTCAAACGCTTCGCCGTACCAGTTTGATGCTTGCGAAATCATTCGGCCACGGATCTGGGACAGCTTGTTTTTTGCGTGACCTTCCCATGAAGAGAAACTTTGCTTGTGCAATCCGAAAGTGACGCCTGCATCCGCAGAAGCCTTCATGGCTTTCTCGCCAATTGCGGTTCGAAGACCTTCGTTGTAGTTGACCTGGTCTGGCGGGCCAATCACGAGTTTACCGCTACTAGAATCGCATTGGATTTCCCCGCTGTCTGGGAACTGTGCCATTGCAGACAAATGTTGTTGTTTGTCGTTCAGGTTTTCGTCGTACGGGCTCGTCCTGATGTTGTAGACGTTGTCCAAGTTAGCCCCTGTGTGGATCCTTTCGTTGTACGGGTAAAAAGGTTGGTAGACGCCGTGAACGAGTGCGGTTGCCCTCCCCAACTTGGAACCTCTGGTGGCGGCAGCGCGGTCGAAAGCGTCCCAAAAGTTGTTGGAGCCTTGTGCAGGTTCGCAGTAATAGTTGTCAAGTTTGCTCTCTTTGCAAGCTGCGATAGTGAGGTCTGCAATCTGATCTGCTTGGGTCTTCGCAAGTTCCGCGGGCCCCGAGAAGAACCGGCGCTTCCGTTGTTCCTCCCGCGCAGTCCGTTCAAACGGGCTGCCGTTGGCGGAAGCGTTTCCGTAAGCGGCGGCAACAAACTCAGGCACCTCAACAACGTTGATGGCAAGCTTGGCGTCCAAAGGGTACAACTCCTTGACCGGGAGAGCCACATCCTCCATTGACATTGGGGCAAGGCAATCGCCTTCCTTGCCTCGCCCCGACGGGTTGGCCTCTGCGCCAGGGGCAACTGGGAGAACGACGTTGCGGAGGTACTGCTCGAATTCGGCTCGCGGTGCCCCTGCAGTCAAGAGTCCAAACACGTGCGCAGATTGCTTGACAGCACGCGCGTGCGATTCCACAGTCAACGTGTGCCGTCCTTCCATGCAACCGAACGTCGCAAAGTGCAAGACGGTGTTATCCGGCTTCCGGAATACGTGGGCGTCCGAGTTTGCAGATGCAATCAAGTGAATCAATTTGCCGGCATGGAACAACGAAGGCTTGTTGTCGTCAGAGGTCAAGTTGAACGTCGAGGCAGATTTTGCGTAGACCTCGCCTGCGTAGTCGGCAATCTTGTCGGCAACACCACCAGTGGTTGACGGCGCCTTTGGGGCCAGCGCGTGCACGTGCTGATCGTCGCCAACCAAGAACTTGTACGCGAGCGTGTTCCTTTCTGGAGAGAACCGGAATGAACTCTTGGCCAAATCGCCGACCAAACGGAGCGTGACGCCGTCACGCAAGAGGTGGTTGATGTACGGCTGGGAGTCGTCCATGGCGCCAAGGCAGTGCTTCCCAAGGGATGCGCACGCTGTGTGCAAGCAAAGCTCGACCTGGTCTTCGTGCGCGCCGTCGCAAGGAGCATCGGCGAACCCGAATCCACGGTGGAGCGAGCCAGCAAGCGCGTTGCAATCAGCAGTGCTGAGCCCGGCTTCTTCGCAAGCTGCGCTGTACACTGGTGGGAAAGTGTAGTTGCCGTAGATGGTCAGCACTTCAAGCGTGTCGATGAAAGACTGATCACGCCTGCTTCGTTTGACACCACGCCGTTCCCGGCCTCCGTTGCCTTTGCCGTTGTTGTAGTACTGGCCGCCGCCGGACATGCCGTTGTTCCAGTTCGAGGCGTCGGCAACAGTCATTGGGGTCGACTTGCGCTGCGCGTCGCACCACCAGTGGTCGCCGCACCCAAGTGGGTCGTCAATGATGACCCCGCCAAATTCTGGATGGTAGTCTTCGTCGGGAGGGAACTGCAGCGGCGCGCTGCTGTTCGTGTCAACCTGGCCGCCGGTGATGGAGCCCGAGGCTTTTGGTTCGCCCTTGAAGACAAACTTGTAGTCGTCGCATTCATAAATCCACTTGCCACCTGGTTGGTCTGGCAAGATGAGGTACTGCGTCGGGTTGATAAACTCTTCGCCCTGCTCCTTGTCGGTGTCGGTTTTTGGCTTGACACGCATAGCAAGATGAAAGGCGTTTTTGCCGCAGCCAGCGCCATCGGCGTTGGCAAGATTGCCAAGCACCTGTCCCGTGCCAACGTTGTCGCCACGTTTGACTTTGGCACGAACGTTTCGCAAGATAATCTCGTAGTCGTTAAATTCAGACGACGCTGGTTGGATCACAACAGTGTCTTTGCTTACGGACAAGATTGCGCCGCCGACAGGGGCCACAACGTCGGTGCCGGGCTGCGATTTCTCAGCTGAAAGGTCGATGGCATACAGGCCAACGCCACCTTCGTACTTGTTCTCGCCGGCTGTGCTTGGGTACGTGCCGCAATCGCACTTTTTGTTGCAGCCACGGACGCCAGCAGTAAACTTGGACGAGAACTTAGGTCCAAAAGTGGCCCCGAGCAGCTCCTTTGCTTGGGTGAAGCCTTCTTTGGCGAGCTTCACAATCTCAAACGGCGTCCGAATCAGCTCAATGACCTTCTTAAACGGTTTGACGAGCCAATCAAAGATCTTGCCAAAAATGCCAAATGCCTTTCCTTTACCGTCGCCGTCTGCAGAGAGGAACACCTTGAGCGCGTCAAGGGTTGCACGCAAGATGGACGCCTCTTGCTGCGCAGGTACAGACTTGTCTCGACGCAGCCGCTTGTGCCGCCCGAGCAACTTCTCGTAGGTCGCGCCAAGGTCATCAAAGACATCTTCCCAGTTGTCAAAGTCCATCCACAACGGGGTGCCGTTGTTCCAGAAGAAGGCATCTTTGATCAAGCCGACGGCGTACTTGCCGACAGACACGGCAGACGTGAAGCCCCGAACTGCTTCTGCTGCAAATTGGATGGCGTGGATTGGGTTTTTGACGATCGATTTTAAGGCGTCACGGGCCAACTTGCCGACACGCCCGAACTGCTTGAAGCACCACGGCAAATCGACTACAACCGCGTTAAAGATGCGGTAGTAGAGCGTCATGACGTCCCGCTTTGCGTTCTTGTACATCGAAGTCGCCCGTTTGATGGCCCGCATCACCAGCTGCATGGCGGTGAGCTGCGGCGCCTGCGCGACCGCAGGCACGACCGCCGTGTGCACAGCATCCGAGGTTTTGGTGGCAGCCGGCACTTTGCCGATGCCTTCGACCATTTCTTCCGCAGGGTTCTTGCCAAACATGCCCGAGATCCAGTCCCAAAGCTTTTTGAAACCGGCAAACAGCTTGTTCTTGACAATGTCCACAATACCGGCAAACGCGGTTATGAGCTTCTGGGTGCGGTCATCCAGGCCGAGCCACTTGAGAATGTTCAAGTCAAACCTGATGTGCCCAGCAAAGCAGAGGCGCGCACGGAACAAATCAAACATGAAGCCAAAGGCGTGAACTTCGAACCAAGCTTCGTCGTGAATTTTGACGTCAAAGTTTGAGACGAGCTTGTCCTGCTTGAAGTGGGCTTGGTTCACCAAGATGATGCCGATCGACGCGCCAATCGTGTCAGAGCCAAAGCCCAAACTCCAGTTGATGTCCGTCAGCTCCAAGTCAAACGAAAGCCTTTCAAGCCATGCGATCCACGACTTTGGGATGATCTTTTCAATAATGCCCTCACGCCGTTCACGCTCAGCGTGGCGGCGCGACCGCATCGTGGCTAACTCTGAGCCAAGGGTGAAGTTGCCAGAGGTGTAGGCGTCGTCGACAGCCCGCCTGGTTGCGTGGTCGAGCACCTCCTGCGCTGCTGCCTCGAAATCCACGGTCCGGTTCTTGTATTCAAACGCCGTCTTCGCAGCTTGCCGAACCAGTTTGTGAGGGTCTGTAAGCGCGCCTTGGAGCATGGTCCGTTCAGCGTCGTCCGAGGTGTGGTGCCGCAACGCGAGCACTGCAGACTCCCGGACCAGCATGTGGCTGTCATCGTTTGTGGCGTGCTCCAGGAACGTGCCGGCCAACTCCGGGTGTGCCGTGTTCCCCAGAGAGTCCAGCAAGACGGCCGACGTCCTGTGGTGCTCAATCTCGTGCTTGTTGGTGGCAAGATTTTCGTGCGCCATGTACAGATCTTGCGGCGGGCCAACCTCGTGGTGCTCGTCGAACACGGCAGTCAGAGCTTGCAACGCGAGTTCAGCTTGGTCGGTCACTGTGTTGAAATGGAACGCCTTCTTGATCAAATCGCCGAGCACCAACGTTGCCTGGTCGCGGATCTCCAAGGTCGTCAGCTCCGGGTGCGAGGTCCGCTCGGTTGGAACCATCGCAAGCATTTCGACGGCTTCAAAAAGTGGGGCAGAAATCTTCTCGACCGCCGAGCAGGCCCAAAGCACGCGGTGAACAAACACCCGCCGCGGCTCCTCCTCTTCCACCAGCTGAGCCAGCGCAGCTTGGTGGTGGGCTTTACCAGCGCCGCCCAGGGCCTCGATGACGGCCATCAAGCCGTAGGCCGCCGACGCGTTCTCCGGTCGGGTGGCTTCGTCGAAGAACAAGTTGTCCATCATGAGCTGAGTTTCGTCCTCGGTCAACTCGCCGACAGCTCTCTTCAACGCCGGGAAGCACGACAGCTTTGCGGACCGCTCGTCCTCGTCCATCTCGCGTTGGATGCAGGCGCGCTCCTCGTCGACGTGGCCGAGCTTTTCGTCCGTGGTTTGGTTCCGCTCGCGGATTTCAACCCCGTCAAAGACGAGCTCGCTCTTGTCCGGCCGCCGAAGGGCGTCTGCAATATCAGAGTTGGCCTCTGCACGGTCCGGCCCGTCCTCGAGCAAGTTCACAGAAGTCACCGCGTGCGCGTTAACCTTGAACTGGGCGAACTGCCTGTCCAACTCCGGGACGGATTCGTTGTGACGGCGAGACGTGACTCGCTTCGTCGGCGATGCACTGTACGGCGTTGCGATCTCAGACTGGTTAAAGTGAGCGTCGACGCCTTCGACAATCTTCACCCTGTGAACAGCCCTGGAACCCGAGTGAACGTGCACCACCTTCTCGTGGTACCGGTTTGCCGTGAGCGGGGCCGCGTTGTTCTCCGGTCTCCGCACCTTCTTGAACTGCAGCATGCCGTTCCCTGGGGAGGCGGTGCTGTAGTCGGCAGAGTGCAGGCCGGACGTGTCACGTTCCGTCACGCTGTAGTTGCCAATTCCGCCCTCGTTTGCAGAAAACTTGAGCTTGGAAATGATGGTGGAAACGATTGCTTTCTTCACGTTCAGCAACTCGTGCGCTTCATCCTTGTGGTGGTAGACCCCACGGATCTCGCCCTCGGCATCAACGTCCACAGAGAACCACAAGTCGGATTCGTATTCGAAGTCGACTTTCGTGAATTCTGTTTCTGACGTGTTGCGGACAAAGAATTCAAGCGAGTCCACAACCAACCCTCTCTCACGTGATGAGATTGGAGCCAGCGCGAACTGTGCTGTGACTTTCATGTCAGCATTGTTAGTCATTGTGACAACAGACTCATAGTCGTACCAATGGACAGCCGTAGGAGCTGCCAATGGGACCATAGTGGTTGTGTAGGTGATCTCGGAGCCCACTTCTGGGTCTCCGGCTGTCACCACAGCCAACAAGAGCGCAAGCATCTGTGTAATTATATTACAGTTCTGCTAGCT
>Ga0206692_1500690_pt1 | contig 27819 bp, 1 predicted proteins | sample M240m12015metaT_FD_159670 | JGI IMG/M metagenome (GOLD analysis project Ga0206692, IMG submission 159670) | Metatranscriptome of ammonia-oxidizing marine archaeal communities from Monterey Bay, California, United States - M2 40m 12015... | ecosystem: Environmental > Aquatic > Marine > Intertidal... | reverse complement strand
GCGAGTAACGTGTACAAAACGAGTTTTTAACGAGTAACGAGTTAGGAGCACATTTTTAGAAAACTGGTATTATAATACCACCCCCCACCCTTCTTCTTTCTTAAAAGGTTGTCGTTACGCCATCTTGCCGAGTCTGCCAGGCCTGCCCGACATCTTCGTACGTTGTGCTTGCGACAACAATCTCGGCGTCCAAATCCAACGACGAGATTGAGTCCCGGCCGTTGTAGACGCCCTCGTGCTGCGACATGCGCTGCGCTTGGTTCACATGCCCCATCTGCGCCGGCGACCCCATGATCGAACCCGCCCGGGCGCTAAATCCGCCAATTGGCGACGGCAGCCCAATCCCAAGGTCGTCGAGGTTGAGGTCGTCGTCGCTGTTCCCGTTTTCAAAGTCGCTGAGCGAGTCAGCGTCGCCCATCGCTGGAGGGTTTCGGAACGCGCCAGCTGCGCCTGGTTCAGGGTTGCGGTTGTACCCAAACAGCTCGTCGTCAAGGTTGTCGTCAAGTAAGCTGTCCGCAAACGCTTCAAAGTCGGCGTCCTCAAAGTCGCTCAAGTTGCCGAGGCTGTCAAGCCCTTCCGAATCATCGTCCGAGCCGCCGTCAAAGTCGAGGCCGCCACCCATCCCGCCCAAGCCCAAGCCCATGTCTGCACCGCCGAATCCGCCAAGCATCAGCGGGTTCGCTCGCTGCCCGCCCCACATGGACGGCAGCCTGGTCTCATCTGCGGCCAGCAGCGACTCAGGGTTCATAGACCCTTCGTCGACATCCATCCCCGTCTTGTACAAGGTCATTTCTCCAGTGACAGGGTCAATCTCCCCACCAGAAAACCCACCTCCAATGTCCTTGTGCATCGGTTCGGGCGTGCCGAACTGCACATCCCCTTGGCTTGCGAGGACGAGCAGCTTGGCGTTTACCAACTGCTTTCGTTGCCGGCGGTACCGCAGAATCAGCATCAGGATAATCATCCAAATGATGGCTGCGCCGGCAGCAAAGCCAGCAATCGCACCGGTTGACATTGCTTGAGAATTGTCGGCAATGCCAACCGTGTCCCCCTCATCGCCACTCCCATCAACCTCATCGGGAACAGACGTCGTCGTAAAGTCAACAAACGGGTTTCGGCACGACGCGCGCACGTACATTTCGGGGCCCGCCGTTCCAAACGGAATCATTGTCGAGCACACCCCTCCAAGGACCGAGCCGCCGTTTCCGAGCGCGGCGGATGCTGCTTTTTGCAACGAAAGCGGCGTGTTGCAGCCAGCGTTGTCGTACACCCGAAGCTCCGACGGAGACGCACTTTCGCCGTCGCAGAAAACACGCCCGGATCGACCTGGTTGGGAGTCTGCGAGGCATGCACCGTTCCCGCCCTCGACCTCCTTATCCCCCGCAAGCTCGACAGAACACGCCGGGTCGGCAAAGAATTGCAAATGCGAAACAAGCTGCTGCGGGATTTCGGGCTGCCATTCAAAGATGGCGCATTCCCGCCGCAAGACGGGGTCTGCAATATTGTTCATGAGAGCTGTCGTCACTTCTTCTGCAGTAGAAATGGTGTTGGCATCTCGTTGAACGACGTAAAAGCTGAGCTCGGTCAAGTCAAGCCCGGGCACGGAGCTCAGGCCCTCTACAACTTCGTGCACAATCACATCGCCAACAAAAATTCGGTCCAATGCGGCAATGCATTTGTTGCTCCCCGACTTCACGATTTCATCTGCCGAGCCAAAATCGTTCAGGTTTGAAGCCAAGATCAGCTTGAACAACGACTCTTCGTCCAGCACTGCCACGGTCATGCGCGTGTCCGACGATAGAGACGGGGTTCCAAGATCAGTGACCCGGACGTCGAACGTGTAGAGCGCGGCACCGCTGCTTTGGGTTTTTTCGGTTGTGTACAGCATTCCAGTGCTGTCCATTTTGAAAGGCGGGGCACCTGCGTTGGCATCGTTGGTGGTGGCAAGCGACCAGTCTAGCAACGCATTCTCGCCAGTGTCCTGATCGTCGGCTAGGAGCCGGATCAACGCCGTCTGGGCCGGTATTCCGAATCCAATGACTGCATGCTCCTCTGGCAAGAAAAACTCTGGGGCATGGTCGTTAAAATCTTCCACAAAAATGTTGATTCTTGCCAAACTTGATCGAGGCTGAGGTGGCGAGTTGTCGGTGACCGAGACCACAACAGAATAGGTGGTCGTGTTCTCGTAGTCCAGCTCTTCTTCCAGGATCACGTCGGCAGAGTCTGGGTTCAACGAGATCGGGCCGTACCGCCAGAGGCCTACGTTGTCCACGTAAGCGCCATCGTCGACAAAGCTAAACGTTTGCGGGTACCCAAGGTCTACGTCTTGGTCTTGTGCGTACAGTGTTGCCAAGAGCGTACCCACATTCGTGGCCTCGCTGGCGGTCAAGTTCCACTGCAGTTCAACAAACGTTGGGCTATAATCGTTGACAGCTGCCGCCGACGCGAGCGTGTTGTTGAAAGTCACGAGCGGAGTGTACCCCGTTGATGCCACCACGGCAACGTCGTACACCCCAGCGGTTCCTGTTTCAGCTTCGCATTTCACAAGAATGTCGAGCCCGCTCGAGTACTTGTACGGGGATCCCGCCGTTGTCAAAAACGCGTCCCTGCCAGTCGCGAGGCGGCCAAGAGAATCGTACGCAATCACTAAGAATGAGGCGCCAATGTCCTCGGCCACGAGCGGCGTTTCCAGCTCAACCGTGTGCAGGTAGTGTTTCGCGCACGAGGTCACACAAGCAGCATGCGTTTCAAAGATGTTGCCGCTTCCAAGGCATTGCTGGAACCCAAGAGTTTCGCACGCTTGCGATTCTTTATTGAACCAGAATTGGCTCGAGGCTCTGGTTGCATTCTGGCATACCTGTGCATTGTTCGAGGGTTCTCGACACCGTGTTGGCTGCGTGAGACGGTGGCCGTTGTCAAACACAGGGCCGACCCGCTTCATCAAAAAGATCGACCCAAACAAGCCAGAATTCTTGGCTACAGCCATTTTTTCGCCTTCAACAGGGTCGGAAGCCACAATCAACGCCCCTTTTCCAGCATCGTGGTGGGAAACGTCCATGTACACGGCCGTAAGGTCGGTGGTAGGAATGACGTTGCCTTTCGCCAACGTTGTCACGTTGATCACCAAAAGCCCTCTTGAGATTACGTCTTGCACAGGCCGGATTGAGATTTGACGCACAAACCTCAAGATCCCAAAGTTCACTCGAGCAAGGTATCTAGCATCTGCTGCGTCGATTCGGCCATCTTGGTTTGCATCCATTTCGTAGATTTGCTCGTCAACAATGCTGGCAGCAATCGAGGTCCCCATAGGTGTCTTAAACTGCCCGATGCGCTCGGCCAAGTAGACTTGGACGTAAGCGACGTCGCTAATGTCAAAGATGCAGTCGCCGTTTGCATCTCCAACGTCACGCGTGAACAGGCAGTTTCGGCACGGAGGCGCCCGGCACACACCATCGCTGTCTTTAAGACGCCGTTGCCGACGATTGTTGGCAGGTGCAGAACGTGGGTTAGTTGCCAGCGGCCGGACCGCATGATCACCGGCTTGCTCGTGCCGCCGCTGCCGCCGCCCCCCCTCCACAAAAATGCCAATCTCGCCAGCCAGAAATGCTCGTGGAGTTCCGGCTCCTATTTGTTGCCCGACAAGGTTGCTTTCGGAAGAGATGGAAACCATCGTGTTGACAACGCCGTTTACTTCAGTCAGGCCCTTCTTGATGCCCCTAAAGTTGACGACAGCGACTTCCACCGCATTTCCGGATAGTTTTGCAGCCGCACGCGGAACACCCCCGAGCTTTAACGTGCCTGGGGGGTCCACCGTTGCCTCGAAGATACCGCCGGGCCAGTTCCGGCCAGTCTTCCCGTAAGCGCCGTTTGGCAATTTGATTGCTTCAAGGTGCGTTGGATCGTACGTGATTGTGAGGTCAAACGCCCCAAGCGCCTCGTTGCCAATGTTGATTCGAATTGGCATTGAAAACTCTTGGCCAACGCTGTTCGGCCCAAGAGGCAGCCCGCTGGCCCTTCCAAGATCAACGTCGCCAACAACAGGATCCAAGTTGCACGCGACCCCAAGGGTAGTCGATGCACTTGCTGGTGCCCCGCGCACTTCCATTTCTACGTGTATGCCATCAAACGAGTTGCCGTTCAACGTGATGACGCCATTGTCGTCAGCAGACACAACCGCGGGCTCCTTTGAAGAAATCTCGAGCAAACCTGGGAAAAGAAGATTGCCACCTTTGGTAATGAGTTCAGGGTGGTGCCTGCCGTCACTGAAGCTGGCGCCAACAGCAAGGTTGTCTACGTGCCCGCTCACGCCAGTAAGAGCAACCGTGCCGCGCGAGTCTGCGAGTTGGCTAAACAGTCGTGGGTATTCAAGCTTGTCAATGGTGACCTCGTCCTGAACGATCAAGAGTTGGGCCTTGGCAATCGCCATGCTTACCTTTGGCAGTGTAGCACCAATTGCCACAGCAACACCCTCGGGTGACGCTTCGATAACGCTGGCCGCTGCTGCAACTGTAACAACCCTAGATGTAGAATCGACCGTCACGGTAGAAGTGTCCGCAACCTCAGATCCAGCAACAAAAGAGTTGAATTCGGCGCCTGCAAGAGGAAGCGCATACACTTTGCCGTTGGAGTCGACAGTATAGATGTGGGCAATTGCTTGCTGCATCACGACGTGCGTGTCGTCCTCATGATATGGGTTTGCATACCTGTGCAACCTCTTGACAATGTAGTTTTCAGATCTTGGCCCTGCATTCACGTGAGGTGCCGGGTACACTGGAAATGGATGCAGCCGAACCTCTACGGCCTTTGTCCGAATAACAGTAAACGTGATTGAATCTGTCAGATCAAAATTTTCAAACCGCACAGAGATGGTGCCTTCGCCCGCGCCCTTTGCCGCAACGGATACTACTGCGCCGGCAATATTGCCACACTTCGTATGGTTGCCAGCAGTGCACAAGATCGCGTGTGCAGCCGAGCCTTCAATAATTGTTCCTGGATCGCCGGTCACATCCTTGCGGTACTCTCTGCTGCCGTCGCTGCCGGGGTAGATCAACTCAACCTTCAGCACAGTTGACGTCGAAATGCCTACCATTGTCAACGGATCGTCCACGTTCGTAAAAGGCCCAGCTGAAGCAGCTGTAATTTCCACTTTGGACGGGGCAGGAACGGCCACTTTGCCGTACGCCTTGCCGGTACCCAACGGGGTGCTCGTGCAATCGTCTGGCTGCCATTTGGCGGTTATCAAGTCTCCTTCCCCCGTTCCCGTGGCAACTACATGCATGTGCTCTTCAGTGTCGCCAAGCGAGGCAGGTAAAGTCAGCGCGCCATCGTCTTTCGGTACAAGGGTAACACCATCAGATGCAGAAATGTGCATTCTGTGGCCGTCCTCAAAAAGGGCAAACGTCGCGACGCTGGCCATCTGATCGATCTGTGACAGCATAGCTGACTGCCTGACAGTGACGACAAGGGCTTCTTTCCCGGTTACCAACGGACTTTGAATGGAGTCGAACGACAAGCCGGAGATCATGTACACTTCGAGTCCAGCAACCGTAGCCGTGCCAGTGCCAAGGTCGGACACCGAGACGTCCACAGACCCCATTTCGGTAGCTGGGGCGGCAGGATTCTCAACAAAGATTTGAGTGCTTCTGCCTGTTCCTGTACCGTAAACACCCTGCACAAGGCCGCCTGAAACTGAAGCAACAGACGCGTCTTTGCTCTTTAGCACAGACTCAATCAGTTTTGTCACGGGTGCAAACGCAGTCAAGACTTCTCCGTCTGCAGCTTTTGTGACAAAGGTGGCCGTTGCAGTCACCCGGGCACGTTGATATTGCTGCGTGCATTCACTTGAACTTCCTTCGATGATTCTCCAGCCCGAGACAGGCCGCAGCGTGGGGTTGTCCACAGCAACTGCAATCGGGGCTCTAGGCGTCCATACGACGACAGAGACCGCCGACGACATTGGTTTGCTGGCTTCAAGAGGTTCCAGAGTAATTGTAACGGGCCCAGTTGCGGAGCCTGGCGTTTCAGTGCCGTCAAGCACTATTGCTGTGCACGCAGCGTTGACGTGCATGGTTCCAGAGTCTGAACTCTTACACGTGATGCTGCCGGAAACAGGAGTTCGAATCGCTGATCCTCGCGGTGCCCAAACCATTTTTGTAGATAACGAGGATGCGATTTCTTTCCCGTTGAGGACAGCAGTGTTCAGGAAAATATTCTTGGCCACGCTTGAAACCATGCCAACAATTTCGTCAGAGATTGTGACAATCTTGCCAGCATACGTGAAATCGTTGCCAACTACTGCGGTAAACCTGTCTGCAAATTGAGCTGGCGAATCCAGTGGCAAAATGTCTTTCTCTTTGATGCTTTCGATGAAGTGGACCGTTCCGGTCACGGTTGCGCAACGAGTTCCGTCGCTGCTTTGGCATAGTGGTTCAGAGCGGACAACTTTGACATTGATATAACAGAGAATTTCCATTTGTGTTTGTCGAAAAGAAGACGACGCACCTTCATCCGCAAGGATCGAAACAGCGCTCACGTGCGTCTTGCTTGGCCGTCTCATCTCTGCCGTCCATTTCTTTGCATCGACATCCATAGTGATTTCCAACGAGGGGTCGGATTTGACTGTAATTTGCCAACTTGCTGTCGAAAAGCCTGCGTGCGCCTTGACAGGGATCCTGAACGTCTCGCCAACGAAGACACCACGTGCTGGCATTTCAAAGATAACGTTTCGTTTGAGAGTCGGGTTCGCCGTGATTGACAACGGCGCTTTTCGATGAATTTGAACCAAAGCAAGGCCTTCGGCGCTTGCCGTTTCATATGTCGTAGAAGAGAGCCCGTGTTTCAGTCGCAAATAACGTGTAACGTTTGCACCGGGGGGCACAGCTTCGTACCACGCTTGCGGGATGCTCATCGTCGCTGTGCAGATGCCATCGTTCCCAGTTGTGCATGCCGCGGATACAACGTTGGCCGTGTTAAACAGGGGTTGGAACCCCTCGGTAGGGAGTGCGAAGACATTCACCAGCGTCGACGGAGAAGGCAACGCGCCGTCCGCTAAAGCTTGGACAACCACGCGCAACAATGATTGGTCATAATAGAGGCCTTCGCTGTGCACAACAGCTGTAGCATCCGTGCTCAAGACAGGTGCTGGTGCTGGCGTCTCAGTACCTGAATTGTACGGCTTGACAACGTCGTCCCCAAAGTCCACCACACCAAGGAACCCACCGCTGAGCCCGTCGATTGTGTCTTCAAAACGCATGTACTTGAAATCATAAAGGATCGAAAACGTAACTCTGGCATCCGAGGCCAAACCGCCGTTGTCTGTCGCCCTGACAATGAATTCGCGAGTAACATTTTCATGCCACCAGACCATTGAGGTCTTCACTAACTTTCCTGTTGCGTTGTCAAACGCAAAGTCTTCCATCTCGTCACCAATATACGTATATCGAATGATTGAATGGTCTTTCCCATCATTATCAGTGGCGTTGACTGTAAGCGCGACATTGCCAATTTGAAGGCCGCTTCGTACTTCAACCTTGTAATGCGCAAGCGATTCTTTCGTCTGTTCCGAGAACGTTTGGCCAAGAACGGTTGCATTTTCAAACGCGAGGTCTGCCGAGCCGTGAGGTGCAGTCTCAACAAAGATGGGGTAATTATCATTCAAGTCGCTGATTGTGATTGCGACTTTCGTCGTGTTTGAATTGAATGGGTAAGAACCGTCTGTGGCCTTGACCTCAAACACGTACAGCGTGGCAGTCTCGAAATTGAACAAATCGGTAGAAGTGATTTCACCAGTGCTCTCGTTCACTGCAAACGGTGGGGCTACCTTGTTCGGAACAAGTGAGTAGGTAACCTCTGAACTTGGGGCCTCTTCAGGATCATCGTCGGTTGCTTTAACGGTCACAACAGCTGTGCCGTTTGTGGTATTTTCCAGAATCGTGACTTCGTAAAGAGGTTCCTTAAACGTTGGCGTAAACCCATTGGCGCAATGCGAAGACGGCATTGTGTTGTTCACGTGTGCAAACGGGCTAAACCCAGGAAGAGAAAGCACGTACGGTTCCTTGCTATCTGTGTACGGCAATGCCAATGACAGCTTATCAGAGTACTCAAATGCTTGCTCGTCTCTAGGTGGACCCCGAATCACTTCAACTCGTTGCACACCGGTCGCACCATTTTCGATCGTCATTACAATCAACGACAGCCCAATCTTCGCAACTGCCTCGACGATCAAGTCTGTCTGAATTGCAGCAATGTACTTGGCTCCCTTACGTTCGGCCCGAATCAACCCGCCATGCAGCTTGCCGCCGTCGCCGGTATGCTTTATGTCGTCTTCAATCGTGCCTTTGCAATACGTGTCGCACGTATCTTTACTTTCTTTCAACAAGCTTGAAATCTTTGCGTTCGTCGAAGCCAAGTCAAACCAGACAATTGTCTCGTCCGCATTGCCGCCATCGCAATCTTTTGTCGCTTTACCTTTGCACTCTTGAGTAACAATTTCCGCTTCTAAACTGAGAGTGCACGCTGGCCAGCTATCTTTGTCGTTGTCTGTTGGGATAACGGTCAGAGCCCTTACAAACCGTGTCATGCCCACAACTACACGTGCAAGGTAATACGAGTCCAGCCCGTCGACGACCGTGTTGAGATCTGCATCCATCTTCTTCAACTGTGTGGGCCAAGTAGACACTTTCTTTGCAGCAATGAATGTAGCTCCGTAGGTGCCTTTGAACTTGAGGATGGACTCAAGGACGTACTTGCTTGTGAAAGAAGCGTCAACAATGTTGAAGTTGCAATCCGCGTTTGTATCGCCATCCGGGTACGCAGAACAACTTCGCCGCCTTCGAGAGCGAGCAGCGCCGCCACCTTCATTGGGCGTACTGATATCGAGCGTGCCTCCGCGTTTGGCCTTTTCTTCGCCCCGCCGGCGTCGCCTTCCTCCAGATCCAACGACAATCTTAATTTGTCCTGACACAAAAGATCGCGGCACCGGCTTGCCGATCGTCACTTCACCATCGCCAACAAAGTTTTCTGCCAGTGTGATTATTTGGCCTGTCAACGTTGTGGTGGCATCTTTGCCCAAGGTTTCTGCGGAAAGCGTCAGCAGTCTGTAGGCATCTGCTTTGACTGTTTCGCTGTTCGGACCTTCACTCGTGACAAGTCTGTAGGTACCGCCGGAATCGGATCTTTCGCCGCCCATGATGACTTGCGCAGATGGCGTCGATTTCAAGTCAGGGCCTTTCGCCATGCAATCATCGCAGACTTTAATCACAGTACTATCGTAGTACAACTTGAAAGTGAACGGCCCGAGGTACTTTCCGCCGGTATTTACAGAGAGCGTCAAATCAAACTTCTTGTTCAGCCCCTTCGCCGGAACAGGGAGTCCAGCGGCCGCTCCGATGTCGATGTCGCCTGCTTCTGGAGTCAGGTTGCAGCCAAACGTTTCTTTCACTTCGCCGGCACCCGCACCTGTCGCTTTTCCGGTTGCAACCGTGTTTTCATGTGCATTCATCAAGAGTTTTAGGACACCCTCTGCATCAACAGACGCGTACGTTGTTGGCAGGACCGTGAACGTCACAGCACCTGGAAGCGACGGCGAGCCCGAATCACTGAACAAGGAATCCCACTTGGTTCCATCAGACATCACCGATGCCATCTTGATCTGATCTGTCGTGCCAACTGGGCCGTGCAACGACGTAATTCTCTTTGTTGACGAAAGCTGTGCAATTTTCACCGTTGCGTCAGACACTTCGATTGTGGCCCGATCATCGGCAAGAACATCTACCGAATCAAAGTTGCCCCCAAGCATGAACGTGCCTGCTCGCTTGCGAACGAGCTTGATGCCTGATCCAGCGTTTTCCATGCCTGCAATAGAGGTTTCGATGACATTTGCACCCAATCGAAATGTTTTCCACGCTGCACTGCTGTGGCCTGTGACGTCGATAGCTTTCTCGAGCGCGTCGCTCATGAAAACGCTCATGTGGACAAGAGCTTGCTGGTACACTTGCGGCTGCGTATGCGCAATGGCACTCATCGTCTTCACTGTGTGCGCTCCCGATCCTTTGTATGTGGGGTACGGGGTCGCGTGCGCAACCACCTTTGCCAGCACAATAATCGTGATTTCAAGATTGTTGTTTTTAAAGTCTTTTGCTTCGACATGGTCGAATTCAACAGTAATTGTGGCAACACCCGACTTTCCCTCAGCGTTTGGAACAATTACAGCGCCGTCGATTCCGCTCGTCTTCTGCACCACAAACAAGCCATCCGGGCTTCCGTCTGCTGGCGTCACAACGTATTTTGTGCGTTTGTCGTTTGTCATAACAATCTTTCTGCCACCCTTGTAAGACAACGCTACGTTGACCGACGTCGTTTCAGCAATGCTGTCAATTTTGCGTGCAGGATCACCTTTGGCGCAAATCCTCGGGTTAGAGGTCGTGATTTCAACATCCAAAGGCGGTGTCATTTTGGTGGTTACGCTCAGGGAACCGGTTGCTATCGTGCCGCCGCCATCGCTAGCAAACCACTGTGCTATTATGTCAGCCGTTCCTGACGATCCTGACAAAACGAGGGCGTCCATATCGTCGGTGATGGTGAAGATGTCGACGTCAGAGCTTGTCAAGTTGAGCCCCATAGACGGCACGAGCAATTGTCGGGTTCCGTCTTCTAAAAACGCGTTGGCGGTAATGTACGCCGTGTTGCCTTCCATGTCCAGCTCGGGCGCAATGATGCTCGCTTTCACTTCAGAACCATCTCCAACGAGCCCATCAACAACCGTGTCGCCGCCAGAAACCGAAATTTTGCTTGCAATCAACATTTCAATGTCAATCACCTTCTTCGCTGTCGACTCAACCTTCATCTTCAACTCTTCAGAAAGAGTGCGGTCGCCACGTTTGGCTGTGACCACCAGCGATCCAGGGCTGACGCCGACTACACGAGTGCCTCGCTGGACGAAGTCGTCGGCTTCGATGACGGCAACGGAAGTGTCGTCAACAACAGTGTACTTGGTCAACAAATGTGTGACATCAACTTCTTTGGATTTTGAGTCTTGCTCGTTCTTGTCTTTATACCACCAAGTTGTCAACAGCCGCACAAGAGCAGTTTCGTACTTTTGAACGCTTGTGCCGTCCACCACTTCCTTCCACCCTGGAATAACCTTGAGAGAGTCTGCGCCGTCTACCGCTGCTATCTTTAGCGGCAGCGTCGGAAACCACACTTTCAATGGGACAGAGTCAGTCTTGTCGCCTGATTTAAGCGAAACAGAAACCGCAGCAACGTCGCCGCCTGCTTCTTCTGAACCGTCAAAAACGACGGAGCATCCCCCAGACCGGGCCGCAGTTTGAAACACTTTGGTATCGCTACTTGCGCATGTTGGTTTGGAAACGCTGGCGCAGTCAGGCAAGCAAGGCCCACTGGCAGAAGCTCGCGGGCACTTCTTACATTCAATCAATCCTACGTCCGATTTGAGAGCTACACCGTCAAGCACTGCCGTGTTGACGTGTTCCACAAGCGTGCCCCATGCAAGTACCCCTACCACGTCATTGTGATCAGTAATAACGTTAATGTTTCCAGATTTGCCAGTATGCGTTCCGTCGCGGTCAACGGCGGTACCGGAAGGCAGGCTTCCGCTTGTTTCGGCAGACCGCACGTCAATACGCTCGCCGCCGAAGACTGCAAGCGTTTTCACGGAAATACCAAGAGACAGCTTTCCCTGTTTGGCCTGCTGCGACGTGGTGCACGTCATACTGAACAAACGTTGGACCCCGGCTTTTGGATTCTTCGCAACGGACCTGCCGCCTAGGACAATAGTACTGCCATCCTTTGAAGCAAGTATGTCCCAATTGGAGCCGTCGTACAGAATCGTTTTTGAGCAATCCACGCTGCTCCCTGCAACCACCATCAACGTGAAAACGGAGGTTGCTACCTTTGTGGTTGTGTAAGCGTGGACAATGAACTTGTTTCCAGGGTACATGTCGTGGTCGGGCAATTCAAGCACAATATCGTTTTCTTGCGTTGGAATTGTGTTTGGCCGCACAACCGCCAAGGTGGAGCCGAAGTCTTTGTAGGTCGTCTTGGCGCCTTCGTTGATAGCATACTCAAGCTGCAAGTCGTACCCTTTTCCAGATTCAAGTTTGCTGAAAATGTCTCCTGGAATGCTCTTGATTTCAGCAGTGCAGATGCCTTTACCGTCTGGGCTGCACTTGGCCGTCAAAGACGCGTCCGGCGCTTCGGCCTGCAGCACTGCGGCTAAAAATCCATTTGGTTTTGCTCGCACCAGCACTTCTGCTGGTTTGAACGTTGCGCTGCCAGCAGTAGACCGGGCTCGAATAACGACACGGATTGTAGACGGCGTTGCAGCTTTTGCACCGTACGTCCCGGTGGCCCAGACTTTGCTGTCAAACACATAACCTTTGAGGTTTGCAGCAACGATCTCAGCAGACGGCGAAAAGGTTGTGTGCACAGGCTCAAGCGAGCCGTACTTGGCGTATGATGTTCCTTTCCTACGCTTTGAATTCAACAAAAAGTTTTGTGAAAAAGAGGTACCGTCACCCAATGCGCTTTGAACCATCACGCCACCTCCGTCCGAGGTGAAGGACCCTGTGATGCCGTCCACAACGACAATGGTGATCGTTGCATCCGCAGTTTTGGATGCTGGGTCGTCGCCATCGTCGGCTGTAACGGTGATAGTGTACTTGTTGGCTTTGGACAAGTCTTGCGCAGCTGTAATTGCTCCGGTTGATTTACCGACTTTAAACAGGTTGGCGTCGTTGCCAGCTGTGATGGCGTACGAAACCACGCCGCTGCTGCATTCATCGTTAGTATCCGTTGCTAGTACGTCGGCGATAGCAGATCCGGCTTTTGTGGACGTGGAAAGCACCCTAGTCTGGGCTTCTGTTTCAAAAGCAGGTCCACCCAGGTTGATTTGCGTCACGTTAATTTGAAATCTCTGTGACGCAGATCGTGCAGGTGAACCTTTGTCTGTGGCTTTTACCTGCACGACAGCAGAAAGCACGTCAACATTATCGTCAGAACATAAGTCTGCATCAAGGCTAACGACGCCTGTAGTCTCGTTGATTGATACCCAGTCCTGCTGCTCGTAGTCAAGTGAGTAAACAATCACCCCCCGGTCATCAGTGTCCTTGTCCGTGGCTTCAACCGTAGTAATTTCCAAATCTTTTGCCGCATTTCTCGCGATTTCAAGAGACGCTACATGCTCTTTAAACACAGGATCGTTGTCATTCATGTCAGAAACGTTGATGACCACTGATGTACTGCCAATTCGTGCGCTGTCGCCCCCATCGGTTGCCTCTACGGTGATTGTAAACTTGTCTTGAGTCTCACGATCAAGCTCTTTGACTAGCTTAATGCTACCATCAGAGGAATCAATGTCAAAGTACGCACTGTCGTCAGAATCTTTGAGCGAGTACGTGATTTCTGCGTTATTGCCTGCATCCTCATCTGTGGCGGAGACGGTTTCGATCACTGGGCCAACGCTGCCTTTGCCCTCTCGAACAGTCACTTCGTAACCACCTTCTGGAAAGACGGGAGAATTGTCATTGATGTCAGTAACTTTGACGCTCACGGTTGTGAGGCCGTAGTTGCCCCCGCTATCCGTTGCACTGACGGTCAAGGTGTATTCTTTGCCATCTTCGTCTTCAAAGTCAAGGCTGCCAGCTAATGAAATAGTAGCCTTATCGTTGTCTTGACTTGATATTACAAAGATGTTCGTGGTTGGTTTCACTTCTTTGATGGCAAAGGTTAGAGTCTTGTCGTCGTCCTCTTCCGTCGCATCCACTGTTGCAACCAACGTGTCCTCAGCAGCATCTTCCGTGAGTGTTTTTTCGTACTTATCCTTCTTGAATTCAGGTTTGTTGTCATTTACGTCTGCAATGGAGATGGTTATCTTTCCCTCAGTAGATTTCTTCGCAGGATCACCTTTATCGCTGGCAACAACCGTGAGCTCAAACTCTACATCACCTGCTTCACGATCAAGTTTTTTTACGAGCACAAGTTTGCCTGTATCCAATCCAAGTTCCCACTTCCCTTTGTCGTTTCCGGACGTGATTGTGTAGGTCAGAGTTGAAGCATCTGTGTCCTTCAAGTCGCCGTCTGTAGCTGAAATAGTTTCAACTAAGCTCGAAACTTCCAAATCTTCTTCCACGTCGCTAACAACCCACACGCCGTTGTTGTCAAATTTTGGAGTTTGATCGTTGGCGTCTGTAACAGTGACGGTAATGACATGGGTAGCGGAGTAGCGTTCGCTTTTTGGATTGGAAGCTTTCACAGTCACGTCGTACGACGTGCATTCTTCAAAATCGAGCTCTTCAGCAACAAATACCTCGGCTTCGCCGTTTGTTGTTGTCAACGTGAACTTCCCAGCTTTGGTTTTGCCAGACTCGGTGCACGGCACAGAGGCTGCAACCAGCTCGTACTCAATTTCGGCGTTCGTTCCTGTATCACCATCCGTTGCTTTGCAGGTTCCAACTGATCCGCCTTTTGTGTTTTCAACGACGGTAGCTGCCGAATCCGAGTTCTCGTCGAAGATTGGCGCGTGGTCGTCCTCGTCTGTCACGGACACTGTTATAGTCGTTGCACTTTGCGCGTTTGTCCCTTTATCGGTTGCAGTGAGCGTCAACGTGTACTTGTCTGTTTTTTCGAAATCAAAGCACAGCTTTGCGTCAGTGCACGACGCTGTAGTACCTTCATTCGTGACAATCTTACCTCCACGCCCATCTTCTTCTGCAACGACAACAAACAAATCGCCGTTGTCGCCATTCCCTTCCGCCGCAAGCGAGTATTCTGTCTTTGAGTGGGAATCGGAAACATCCGCATCCGTCGTTTCAAAAGTCACGACGTCGACCTGCCCTTTCATGTTTTCTTTCACGGTCCCTGAGTACGGGGTGTCTACAAAAACTGGCTTATTGTCATTGACGTCAGTGAGTTGCACGGTTACTGTTGCATCACCGCCATCCGATTGAGCAGAAGAGAGCGAACTTGCGCCAAGGTCGTAAGCTTGGACAGTGAATTTAAAGAGCCTGTCACTTTCAGTTTCGTAATCAAGTGCTCTTGTGAGCAGAATGGCCCCAGTAGTTTTGTCGAGCGAGAACGGCAGCTTGTCTTTGTCTACGTCTGTTGTAAACCTGTACTCAATTTTTGCATTATTCCCCTGATCCTGATCAGTGGCCTTTATTGTGACCACTTTAGTCCCTATCACCGTGCTTTCGCCAAACGTGTGCGAGTACGGAGCACCAATAAACGATGGCGCATTATCATTGAGATCCGTAACAGTAATTTCAACTCTCGAGACGCCAGTCCGCGACGCAACCTCCCGTCCTTCAACAAGGCCCGTGTCATCTTTCGCCTGAATGGTCAAAGTGTAAAAACTTTTTGCTTCTAAATTCAATGCGTTGTCTTTCTTCAAAGTTAACGATCCTGCTTCTGACAAGGCAAATGGAGTGTCGTCTGACGCACCTACCAAACTGTACACGAGCTTATCTTCGCAATCGTCATCAGTAGCTTCATCTTTGAAATTAGCGATTTCCATTTCTTCAGAATCAGCCCCTTCCGCAACATTGTACTCGTACTTCGACTTTTTGAACTTTGGCGTGTTGTCGTTCAAATTGTTCAATATGATGGTAACCGGTACTTCTGCAGAACACGCTTTGTCAGCATCTTCATCCGGGGCAAGGCATTTTGCAGAGTCGATTACCTCAATCGTAAGAGCAAACTCTGTTTTGGAGGCTGCGCACACTTCACGATTTGTTGTGCTAATCGTTCCCATGTAAACACCATCTTTGCTGGTCGTTGAAATGGCAAAGTATGGGTCGTCGACGTCGTCACCCCTCAGAATGCGGAACGTTAGCTTGGATGCATCGGTGTCGGCTTTGTCGGCGTCTGTTGCAGTGACGGCAGCCACGTCCCGATCTGCTTCTCCGTCGCTTTCGTCCAAGTATACTTCGTACGCGTCTGCACCAAACACTGGGATTTCATCATTGATATCGGAAACTGTAACAACAAATTCAGTTGTTGCCGATCTTTTGGTGTCAATGCCGTCTTCAACTTTGATTGTCAACTTGTATTCTTGGTCTCCTTCGTAGTCAAGCACCTTTTTCAAAACAACTTTGTTGCCGTCCATCTCAAACGATATAGGATTGGTATTGCCCTCGGAGATGCTGTACGTAAGATCGTTGTCCCCTGGGTTGCAATCTGCGTCTGCGGCGGTGATGACGACATCTCCAATCTGTGAACCACTCTTTCCCCCCTCGGCGACTTCAGCTTTGTACCCGCCCTCAGGTTCCGTGATCGTTGGGGTAAACTGGTTGACAGCTTTAAACGCAACCGACACCGTTGCCTCTGCTGTATATCCTTGCGCGTCTGTAGCAACAACTACGCACTCGTTGTCGTACGCCTCGTCTGTATTCGTAGTGTGGCATTCATTTTCGAGTGCTTTCGTGTGCACTTTCCCCGTTTCGGCCTCAACAGACCATCTGTCACCATAATTTTTAGCGTCATCCTTGATTGCGTACATGATTTTACCCTTTTCTGGATCCTTTGCAGTGACGGTTGTGACAAACGATTGTTTAGCGTCAACCTGGCCTTTCTGGCCAAGTTCATCTACAACAGCATTGTACTCGTTTGTTGGAAAAGTGACAGCTCGCTCAACCGTCACTTTCACCACCGCAGTGCCTGTTCTTGGCGACGACGTCGACCCAGTGGCATACTCGTCAGACGCTTGAATGGTAAGATCGTACGACAAATCAGTGTGACCATCACTTGGATCGCCATCCACACTAAGCTCTCCAGTTTCAGAATTGATGTCGAAAAACCCTGGGTTGCCGGCAATAATCGAATATTTGAGCGTCACAGTATTTGGACAATCTGTTTCATCTTGGTCAGTTGCCGTAACGGTGACGCCGTCCGTCCCAAGCTGGCCAAAGCCTTGATCTTCACGAATAGTCACTGCATATTCGTCGGGAGCGAATACGGGCGACGCCAAGTTTGTGGGTTCCACTGCCACCTTTACGGTAACAGTATCCGATGCCTCACCAAGGCCATCTTTCGCGTAGGCTAGCAAATCAATGGTTCTCGTGTTTGCCGTGTCGGCACAAATAGTTCCAGCAGTTGTGACAACACCCGACGTTGAGTCGATCGCAAAGCGAGGGTCTACTGGACTTGCTTTTTGATGATAGTAAACTGCCTTCGAATCCTCTGCGACATCCCCATCAGTTGCTGAAAGCCTTGCAACTTCTCGCCCTTTCTTGGTGCCCTGCGTCATTTCAGACGTGTACGTCGTTTTACTGAAGACTGGCACGTGGTCGTTCTTGTCAGTAATGGAGATTGTCATCGTTGCTGCCGACGATAAACCAGTAACTTCACCGTCTTCTTTAGCAAAGCCCCTATCGTTGGCCTTGATGGTCAACACATACTTGGCAGTTTTTGCTGCATCGAGCTTGTACGCGTTGCCATCGCTGTCTGTGTTTCCTGGTTTGATGACGGATATCACCCCAGATTCATCATCGATTTTGAAAAATCGCATGCCATCCTCAGGGCTCGAGGATTCAATCAAGTACCGGACTTTTTCTTGATCGTTGCAATCCTTGTCCTCCGCCGTGTAGGCAGGATGTTCATCTTTGCCAGTTTGCTTCACTTCGGTGCCTGCAGAAGCATCCTCTGCCACGACCGCCTCGTAAATGCCTTTGCCCTTACCAACATCGCTCCACACTGGGGGTGCAGTATTATCTCGGTTGACCAAGACGACAACGGCTGTATCGCCAGATCTCGACGCAGGTGTTGGCCCCCCATCAACTTCGTCTGCGTCAGCACCGTTGTCGTACGCTCTAATTTTAAAATCGAATGAAAGTGATTCTACATCGCAGAGATCAGCAGGGCCATCGTCAGCGAGAGTGAGTTCGACTTTGTTTGTTTCTCCGTCAATCTTTGAGAGGGTAAACAACTTCTTATCTTCTGCTGTCAATCCAATAATGTCATATTTGACGATTTCGCCGTTTTTGCCATCATCGCTGTCACTTACAACAGCCTCTTTGACAATCTCGGTGTTGCCTGGTTTCCACGCTAGCAAAAGCTTCCGGTGTACGCCAACAGTAAACACCGGGTCGTGATCGTTCGCGTCAGCAATTTCAATCTTGACTTTCACTTCGCTGGATAATTTCCCGCCATCCGTAATGGTTATCGTGCGTTCGTAACTTGTGACAGCATCGCTAGCATCGAAATCAAGCTCTTTCCCTGCCGACAAGGTCATGACTGCAGTGTTGTCAGATCCAACAGTGAGCACAAAGGGGTTGTTTTGGTCGTCCATTGAAAACGCAATCTCCCCCCACTTGCCTGTATCCCCATCAACGGCGGCAAATTCTGCAATAGTGTAACTACTTTCGGTGGCTTCAGAAATGGTTATTGTCTCCGTGGGCGCCTCTGTGAACGTTGGTGCCTGGTCGTTTATGTCAACAACGTTGACGGTCATTGTAAATTCCGCAGTTGTTTCGTGGTCTTCGTTGGTTGCCTTGACGTTTATCACGTACTTTTCAAGTTTTTCGAAATCGAATTGGTAACCTTCCTGCTTCTGCACAGTCGGTTTTTCGTCGATCGTCGATAACTTGAACGGCTTGGCTTCTGCACTCCACGCTTCGTCCGCCGTGACGTAAGCACCTAAATTTCCTTCATCCAAGAGCTCGTACTTCATTTTGATGTGAGGCGATGTCATGTCAGCATCGGTCGCAGCTATAGTCGCGATCGTGACAGCCTCGTCAACATTTTCATCGATGTCTTCCTCTTTGCTCGTTGGATTGAAGATAGGTGGGTTGTCGTTAATGTCTGAGACCGAAATCAGCACCAGCTGCTCTGTCAAGCTGTCGGCATCGTCGCCATCTTGTATTTTTACAGTAACTTTATACAACGATTTGCCGTCCGTTTCGTCCTCTCTGTCAAGAACAGTGTTTACTAAAATTTTCCCAGTGCTTGAGGCAATGCTGAACAGTTTGTAGTCATCAGTTTCTTTGAACGAGTACACCTTGTCGACATCGCCGGTATCTGCATCTGTGCACCAGTCTGTAATGTCGTAGATGACCTCCCCTTTCGCCATTTCTTCGACGATGGTGACCTCCGCGGGACCTTTCTTGCAAACTGTTGGCGAATCGTCCACATCATTCACTTTGATAGACACCTTTATCGTATCAGACTCGAGCGCGTTGCCGTCTGCATCCTTTTCTTTGTTGATTGCGTAAATCTGCAACACTACTGGGCTGCCGTGATCTTCAAAATCCAAGGCTTTCACTGCGTAAACGTAGCCAGAATCAGAGACGGTGAATCGGTTCCCTGGGTTCGAATCGGCCGTAATTTCGAAAGTGCACTCTTGGTTTACCTCGGTGCCATCTCCATCAGTGCAGTCTAGCTGTGCGTAGACAAGCAACCCGTAACCGTCCGGGATTTCTGCGTCTTCATCAAACCCTTCCCCTTTCGGGTCAACAAACGCCTTTGTGTCTGACGTGATGACAGGCTTAACGTCGTTGACATCCTCTATTAAAATGTCAACGCTGATAGTTTCTTTCAAAGTTTCAACGTTGTCAATTAAATTGTAAGCTGCAACGTTAAAGCTCACCGTCTCTGTCTCCTCATAATCATATCCTGCGAAGCCATCTGCGTTAATGAACACTTTGCCGTTTGAAGCATCGATTTGCAAGTTTCCGTCGTTGTCGCCCACGATCGCATACGTGATTTTGTTCATCGCCGACGACACGTCGGCGTCTGTTGCATACACTGTAACAACCGGTTCTGTTTCATCATCCATGGCCACCCTGTTCTCATTAATGATGCCTTCAAACGGCGTCTTCGTTGAATCCCAAATCGGCTTATTGTCGTTTACATCGCCGACTTTGAAAGTGACTGTAATGCCATTGGACCTCAAAAAGTGTTTAGAAAGCTTGGCACCTCCTCGCCGTCTTCTTCTTGTGGACTCTGGCTTCGTGTCGCTGACTTTGATCTTCACTATTAACTCGCCGCTCGAAAGTGCAGGAGCTTCTGCATCAATCTTTTCGCCCGTATACGTAAGCGTGCATTTGGACACGCCATCGTCGCCACCTTCAGAGATGGCAAAGAAGGGTGCGCCCGAAGTCGAGGGGTCCATATAGCACCAGAAGACGGAGTCGTCTGAATCCTCAATCTCAAAGGCTTTAGCGATGTCGCCTTTTCGGCTTGCTGACGACAAGCCATCATCTTCATCGATTGTAATAGACTCTGTAGTGCCGTCTTTAAATTTCGCGGCAACGCTTGAGGCGGTAGCCACAACAGATACAGTCACAGACTCTTTGGTTGTGAGAACTGACAACCCACCATTCGAGTAAGCCGCTCCGCCGTCAGTCGCAGTGATGGACAGTTCGTACGAGGCAACTGCAAGGGTTGGTGCTTTCGATGTGGCCACAACGCCAGACGTAGCATCGATTTCAAAATCGTCAGTGGATTCGCCACTTGACAGCTTCAGCGAGTACGTCATTGCATTGTTCGGCGACTCTCCGTCACCGTCAGCACCAATCACTTTCAGCACTGCTGTTTTTTGGAGCACATCGTTTGAGATGTAAATAGATCCTTCTGATGCCACACTTTTGCCATTTTTCGGGATTTCCATAGTCAATGCTGGCCGCTTGTCGTTAATATCGGTTACAATAATTGGAATGGTAATGTCAACAACCTGGTTGTTCCCCCCTTTTATACGCAACCTGATTTCTCGGTTTACGCCTGCTTCAATGTCCGCTTCTAAATCAAGATTTTTAAGCAGTTTAAACTCGACATCAGCCATGGCATCAATTGATGGAAAGTTAGGCCAACCAGTGCTGTACACTTTGTTTGGGTCTTTCAATGCAAACATTCCGTCACTGTTGTCGATGATTTCAAATGACACAGTTGCTGTGTCTGCATCAAACCCCTTGATGGCGTCAGGCATGAATGTAATGGCTTGCGTTTTGCATGGAAAGGCATTCTGCGTATCGCTGGTGCCGACAGTATCAGTAGCGCACTCTGAAACGTATCCGGTGTATCCCGCAGCTTCTAAAAATCGAGGTGCGGCATCGTCAACATCTGTGAGATAGACCCGCGCGGCACCAAAGCATTCTTCCCCGGAATCAATGCCCTTTGCCTTCAGCGTGATGCTGTAAGACTCTCTTTCTTCAAAATCGAGTGAACTTCCAGCTGCAAGTCGGAGGGAGCACAACTCTGCATTTGCACACGATGCCGTGCTTCCGGAAAAAACTTCAAAGATTGAGTCATCTTCCACAATTGTTATGGTCACGGCCTGGCTTGTTGCTCCAACAGCACCAAAGATTGTCTCTGCATCCGCACCCTCGGACAACTCGAAAGTGTATAGAGGTTGCACAAAAGTCAGCCCAGTTTTAATAAAAAGCGTTATCTTCGCTTTTGAATCAGCAAAATCTTTAAAGAACACTGCTTGTTCAGCACTTGAAAGAGAGCCAAATCCACTGGTTGGCAACTTTGCGTAACCGGCATGAATGTCGTAAGCAAGGGTTCCTTCTTCGACTGATGCACCGGACTTCACTGATACATCCCCCGTTGCTTCATCAAGGTCGAATGCTGCAGACGCTTCAGATGCATCCCCAGGGGCCCACACGTACGAGATCACTTTGCCAGTGTTGAAAAGTTTGTTCGCGTCTTCGGCTTTTACGGACGCTACTATTGTCCCTGCCGACGTGGCAGGCGTGAACGTTGCAGAGTAATCATCCTGCTCAAACGCAATGCGGTTCCCATGAGGTCGAAGTACGAAACTTACCACAAGCTCGCGTGCATTTTTCGTTGGCAAGCCGTCTGCGTTGCCGGCAGATACAGTAAACCTATAGTTTGTCTTTGTGCCGGCATCTAGACCATCCGTACCCTTGATGCTTACAGAAACCGTATCTTTGCAATTCTCGGTAGACAGCGAATTACACAAGTCTGTGCACGAGCCGTCTGAATCAAGACAGTCTTTGATTTCGAAGAGGTCGCTGTCTTCATTGGTTTTCGAAACAAGGGCGTATGTCACCTCGTTGTTGTCTGCATGCGTGTCAAGATCATCCGCACGGAGGAGAAGCACAGCATCATTCACGAAATGCTCTGGATATCCTCCTAACTGTACTCCAGACACATCTGGATCTTCTTTTGCAAGTGTGCAGGCTTCCGTGCTCTGTGTCGACGTCGTTGTGCACGTCACCTCAACAATCACCTTTGCTCCAACGTCTTTATCGAACGTTGGGGCGTTATCGTTTACGTCGACGCAGCTGACGATCAGCTCTTTAATAATTTGATCTCCGCCGATGTTGTCGGGGGAAGTGGCAGTGATCGAAATCGTTCCTTTGTCCGTGTACATGTCTGCAGTGCAGTCGTTTGTTGTCGTCGCCCACAAAGCTCGCTGTCCAGGAACATCAGGGCTAAGCTTTTTAAGTTCAAACATGCCATCGGCTCCTGCGATTTCATAATCAATGGCACCAACACCGGCCACACCCGTGTCTGCATCTGTAATTTTGACAGTTGCAATTACGTACGCAGTTCCTTCGGTAACTTTTGCAGTGTACACGCCATCGCCTCCCTCAGACCATCCAGCTTTGTTGACTGCATCAGATGGAACAAGCTCGCCACTGGGCTCTGCCTCGTTCACATCCTCAACGGACACAGTAATCTTGGCAGTTTTTACGCATGTCAAAGTGTTTGGGTTGCCTTGGTCCGTTACTTTAACCACCAACGCAAGAGTCGGGTTCGTATCATCACCTGTCCACAAATTGTTGGTGCCCATCAAGGTTTCAAAGTCAGTTTTCATTTTCACGCTGATCTGACCAGAGTCCTTATCAATCTTAAAATATTTTTCGTCTTGGCCGTCAACAAACGACCACACAAGCCCCCCTCCCTGATCAGGAAGCGTTGCAAGAGATGCATCTACATCACCATCGGCGGCTGACAGAACAACATCCTCGTCACCAACTTTGGTGACAACGCACGTGGATCCAATGTCAACGCCTTCCAAAAATGTGCACTCAAAGTTTGATGCAGAGATGACAGGCGCGTGATCATTAATGTCTTTCAACCTCACAACCAGCTCAGTGGTTCCTTTCAGAGCAGGTGGGTTGACACCATTATCTGTGGCTACGACCGTAAGTGTGATCTCGCCACCAGTTGTTTCACGATCCAGACGTGCACCTTGTTTTGTGGCGACTTGCCCGTTTTCAGCAACAGTGAACAAGGCTGCGTTATCGCCTTCCAGGGAGTATGTAATTTTAGACTCGTCCGTGCCAGCTTTGTCAGCATCTGTCGCCACGATCTTCATAACGCTGACGGCAGAACTGTCTTCTTCTTTGATTTCTGCAGAGTACTTGCTTAATGCAAAATGAGGCGGGTGCCTGTTAAATGCCTCAACTGTCACTTTTACAGACGTTTCGTCATCCCGTGGAGGGTCGCCTCCGTCCGTTGCGATGATATAAGCCGTAAACGTGTTGTCTACTGAGAGGGGCAACGGCATGCTACCTGATTTGACTTTCAACGCTCCGGTATCTTCGTCTATATCAATGTAGTTTGCCGCAATCCCGCTTCCCCAAAATGCGTACGTCAGTTTCTTGTTGTCGCCTTCGTCAATGTCAACTGCCCGGTCAACCAATATGTCATTGCCTTCTGAATCTTTGCAGACTGTGCCTTGCGATGCTGTCTCTTTCAATGCGCACTCGTACCCAGCATTGTCATCATCGAACACGGGAGCATTGTCATTGATGTCAGTAAGGACAACGTTGATCTGATGCTTATCTTCCCTCCCACCTTCTGCAGCGTCCAACGCCGAAATCGTCAATGTATACCCACCAGATGGGTAGTTCTCGTCGCGGTCAAGTTTCCCTTGTGCTTCTGTGCCGGCAGCAACTGTGACGGTGCCGACGTGCGTATCTTTAATTGTGAAGAGGCCAGTATCATCGCCAGCAGTGATCTTGTAGAAAATTTTGCGCGACGTGTCTCCTGATTTTGTAATATCAAGATCGGTTGCTTCGAAAGTGGCAATCTCAGTACCTCGAACTGCATCTTCCTTTATCTCCTTCTTCGTTGCACTGTCGCTAGCAAAAATTGGCGCGTTGTCGTTCTTATCTCCAACTGAAATCGTCAACGTCGTTGGGTTGGACTCTCGCTTCTCGGTATCCGTTGCCACAATCTTCAAGGTGTACTCTTTTACAACTTCGTGGTCCAGAGGCTTGACGGCGTTTACTTTACAAGTCCGCTGCGACTTTTTGTTTATGTGAGCATCTGAGAAATCCAACTCAAATACTCCGTCGTCGTTCCCTGACTCGATAGCGTAGGTCTCTATTTCCCAGTTAACGTTCGAACCTTTTGCAAGGCCTTGAATGGCCAATAGCGTCAGGCTTGGGAGTTCTCTAGCTGTAAAATCGGCTTCGTTGACTTGCTTCCAAAACAAACCGTCGGCAACAACGTCTTCATCTGGAGTTGCAGTATACGACTTTTGCTGGAAGCTGGGTTTGAGAGAGTTCTCCGATATCAAGGTAAACTTGACGACGCGTTCATCTGATAGCTGACTTGTAACCTCATCCCCACTGTCGTCAACGTTGTACGCAATCACTGTGAGCTCGTAATATTCAACGTTCTGATCTCCACCAAGGTCGTCAAGTGTTTGGGCCAGTGCAATTAAGCCAGCATTGTTGCCACTTTTTGTCACGTAGAATTCTGGACGCTTTCTGGAGTCGCTTGGCTGTCTGTACTGAATCGTGCCGTGCACGTCTGATCCATCTTTATCGGTTGCTTTCACTTCGCCGACCTTTTCGCCAACATCAAGCGAGTCGCTGATGTAGAAATGATCCTCCGAGGCCGGCCAGACAGGTTTGTTGTCGTTGATATTTGTGATTGTAAGGCTTACAGTGCATGTATCATACGCTCCGGCAGAATCAACAACTTTCATCGTGATTGTGTAACTTTTTGGCTCGTCGCCATCAAAGTCCAAGTCGCCTGACAACAGCAACTTTCGCCCACTCATTTTAAACATTGAATCAAAGCCTCCCGTGCTTGAGATGCTGTAGGCGAGGTTGCCCATGCCGGATCCATCAGCATCAGTAGCATCTACTTCCACAATCTCCTTGTTGGTGTACGTCCCTTCCACTAACGTGACTTTGCCATAGTCGTCTTTTGTAAATGCAGGCGTCTCATCATCAACGTTTGTGATTTCCACAGCGATTGTTGTGGCAGTTGATTTTGTGTTTGAAGAGTCGGCCGCAGACCCGCTGTCTGTGGCAGTGACAGTCAACTCGAACGCAGTGCGCCCTTCTGCATCGCCAACCGTGTCGTACTGAAACGCTTTTGCAGTCTTCACAGCATTCCCCACCAATTCAAAGAAGCCGTCGTTGTCGTCAGCGAGCGCATACGAAATCGTGGTGCCAGTAGCGTCCGCATCGGTTGCGTCCAACTCTGCCACAATAGTGCCCGTTGCAACGGTTTCCTTTATCGTTTTCGAATATGGTGTGCCTACAAACACAGGTGCGTGTTCGTTCTTGTCCGTGACATCAACAACAAACCGAAGCGTTGCCGATTTTGAGGGAGAGCCCTTGTCAGAAGCTTGAATTTCAACAACAAAGAAAGTCACTTCTTCGTGGTCGACATTCTTCGCGTTCACTCGGATTTCAACCGCACCACCAGATCCAACTTCTGTTAACGTGAAAGGGTTCATGTTGCTTTCTACAACGTTCGTTGTGCCCTCAAGAACATCACTTCGACCAAAGAAAGAAAAGGAAAATGCAATTGCCTTGTTGTTTGCCCCTGAATCAGCGTCCAAGGCATACAACGTGGCAACCAATTGGTTGTCAGCAGAGCTTTCTTCAATCGCAATTTTTGTATTCGCAAATGATTTAGACTGGTCGGTAAATACTGGAGCATTATCGTTTGTGTCCAGCACAGAAACACGAACCAACAACGGCGCTGCTACTTCCTTGACAGGTTCGTTAACGGAGCTGTCGTCAGCAGAATCTTTTGCCATGACATAGAATTCAATAGTAGCGACACCGCCGGCGCCATCAGATTCAAGTTGGTAGTTTGCGTTTCCTATGAAGACGAATTCTCCCCTCTTCACATCGGTGATTTTGAAGTAATTGTTTGACGCTGGATCGCCGTTTTCATCAGAGATGAAATACTGTACCAACGACCGCGGGGTGTCCGCAGTGTCTGCATCTGTGGCAAGCACCGCAAACCGCACGCCGTTGCTGCCTTCCAGATAGGTGTTGGCAGCCACTTCTTCGTCAATAAAGGCACTTCTGGCGGTGTTGGTGCTTCCCGACCACATTGGAACTTGATCGTTGTAGTCGGTCACAAACAAGGTCACTTTTGAGTCGACATCAGCAGTCAGCCCACCCCCATCTGTCGCACGAACGTACACTACAATGGACTTATCCAAAGGCAAGTCTGACGCTTCGAAATCAAGCGCCTTTTTCATGTATAGCTGTCCGCCACCGCTGCCGTCGTCTTTGACCCCAACAATGTCGCTTGCCTTCGTCCGACTGCTGTCCAACACAGAGTACGAAATTGTTCCTGACGTGTGCGAAGCATCACTTGGGTCCGCATCCGTCGCTTTTACTACGATATTAATGTTGTCGTCAACCTTAACGCCAGGTCCTTCTTGCACGTTCGTGCTGTAGTCGCCTTCAAACACAGGCTTGTTGTCGTTGAAGTCGGTCACAGTAATAACATACCACAGCGTTGCCGATTTAGAATTCCGACATACGTTGGCACAGTCCGAAACCTTAACCTTGACAGTGTACGTCCGTGTAGGGTTGCTGCCGTCATAGTCGAGTTTCTCGGTCAACGTCAGCGTTATACTGTAGCGCAAGCCAAACTTTTCCGCAGAGTTGGTAATCTTGCCGTAGGTGGCCGTAGCAGCCAGCTTGAACGGTACTGTGTCTGCGTTTTCTAGTTCAAACGTCAGGGATGAACCGCCCGACGACTTGGCGTCCAAATCTTCTGCAATGAAGATTGCGTCCGTGACAATGCTGTCCACCCCATGATTTTCAGACAAGTCAAAGGCATACTGATCAGCAGCACCAGTGCACACAGAACTACTAGGAGTAGCATCCAGATTGCAAAAGTAAGGCGGATTATCATTTAAGTCCTGAAGATGGATAAACATTCGCTTCTTTGCACTGCCTCCGTCTGCATCGGACACCTCAGCGAACAACACGCTGAACTCATCGTCGGCGTCTTGAAAGGACTCGTAATCGAGATACCTTTTATATGCACCCCACGTCACATCTCCACGAAGAATGACGTAGCCCTTAAATCCATTTCCATCCTGCGAGTTTGCTACTTGAGGATCTGCTGTCACGACTTCAAACATTGCCGGTGATCCAATAACGGTCCAAGCCAGATCGTCCCCATCATCATCCGTCGCAAGAACGGTTCCAACATACCGGTCTTTTATTGGAATTTCAGATAGCAAATCTGAACTTTGAAGTGCTCCCCCATCATCCTTCCGGAACTCCTTTGGTACTTCATTCATTTCAAAGAAGATCATTGGACTTGTGATTCTAGGCTCGGCTGCCCGTGAAGGTGCTAGCTGGCCAAGAAGCAGCGGCAGCAGCAACAGAGGGCTGAGAAAATTCAACCATATTCTTGCCACCATGATTGCACAAGTGCACTATCTGTATATCTGACGGTCAAGACTGCAAAGGACTGTCTTCGATTCCAACATGAACCATTATAACCTGAGTATCATAACCTCTTTCGTCGAGATATTTTCTGTCTTTATCACGCTGACCCTTGTCAAATTACCGAGCCCGGTCCTGAAGAACAAGAAAGACCGAAGGCAATACGCAG